>Ga0307373_10006982_pt1 | contig 17775 bp, 16 predicted proteins | sample OX2MG_FD_202534 | JGI IMG/M metagenome (GOLD analysis project Ga0307373, IMG submission 202534) | Soil microbial communities from Risofladan, Vaasa, Finland - OX-2 | ecosystem: Environmental > Terrestrial > Soil > Coastal area > Acid sulfate soil | place: Finland: Risofladan, Vaasa | collected... | reverse complement strand
GCAATGATTTCGTGCGGTGATCTCGACGCGCTGGCGACACCCTATCTCGACGGCGAAGTGACGCCGGCGGATCGCGAGGCGGTCGACGGGCATCTCAACGCCTGCCCGCCGTGCCGGGCGCGGGTCGACGCGGAGGCGGCGGCCCGTCGTCTGATCCGCGAGCACCGCGCGGCCCTCACGGCGGAGCGGGCGCCGGCCGACCTGCGCGCGCGCTGCTGCCGCACGGCGGCCCGCCGCGCCGCGCCGGCGTGGCGCCGGGCGGTGCCGCTGTCGGTGGCGGCCACGTTCCTCCTCGTCGCGGCCGGCTTCGTCCTCTATGCCGCCACCAGCCGCTCGGAGACCCTGCTGGCGGAGCAGCTCACGCTGGATCACCTGAAGTGCTTCTCGCTGCAGCCGGCCGACGCGCCGCCGGTCGACGCCGCCCGGCTCGCCCACACGCTGGACGCCCGCTTCGGCTGGAACCTGGGCGTGCCGTCAGGCGGGGCGGACGCGCCGATCCGGCTCATCGGGGCGCGGCGGTGCTTCTATGCGGACGGCACCATGGCCCACCTGCTGTACCGGCACCACGGCCAGCCGGTGTCGCTCTTCCTGGTGCCGGACACCGTCCGGCGTCCGCGCCTGCTGCGAGTGCTCGGACACGAGGCGCTCATCTGGCCCGAGCGCAACGTGACGTGCGTGCTCATCGCGGAGGGATCGCCCGACGACGTGAAGCAGATCGCCGCCTACGTCCGGGCGGGCCTGCACCATCCCTGATCCTGAGGCGGCGCTGGAATGGCCGGGGTCTCCGTCCCGGAGGGCCGGCACCGGAGGAGCGATCGATGACGAAACGCATGCGGGGAATCGGACTGGCCGTGGCGGTCGCGCTGATCGTGTCGTCCCGCCTGTCGGCGCCGCTGACGGCCGCGACCGCGGCGGTCTGCGATCCGAATCCGAAGCCGGCCAATCTCAACTTCACGCTGAAGGACATGCACGGCCGCCCGGTGACCCTCGCCTCGTACAAGGGCAAGGTCATCCTGCTCGACTTCTGGGCCACCTGGTGCGGGCCGTGCAAGCTCGAGATTCCGGGGTTCGCCAGGCTCGAGTCGCGGTACGGCCGCCGCGGCCTGGTCGTGCTCGGCGTGTCGACCGACGATCCGGTGCGCAAGCTGCCGCCGTTCGCCCGCGAATTCAAGATGAACTATCCGGTGCTGGTCGGCCTCGGCCAGCAGGGCTTCAAGGACGCGTATGGGCCGCTGTGGGCCATTCCGACGACATTCGTCATCGGCCGCAACGGCATGATCTGCCGGAAGCACGTCGGCATCTCGTCGATGGCCGAGTTCGAACGGGAGATCAAGGCGCTCCTGTAGTAAGATCCGGAGAGCGCACGCCGCCGGCGTCCGGCCGGCCGCGCGACGGGTCTACCGGGCGCCACGCGCCCACCGGGCAGGGAGCAGCATGATGAAGGGGTTTACACACGCGCGTCTCGCCTGCGGGTGCCGCGTGGCGTTCCGCGACGGCGTCGAGGGCAGCCCGGTCACGGTCGTGGTCGACGAGAAGTCGCCTGCGTGCCGGCTCGCGCTCCACGTCCGGGATCTGCCGGTGTTCGACTATCGCGAGGCGCTGCGCCCCTCGACCCGCCTGGGCCCGCCCGGCGAAGAGGAATACGAGGAAGAAGGCTGATCGCGGCGCGGCCGCCAGCCGTTCGAGAGGGTCACAGAGCCCGGCCGGGTCGACTGGCCGGGCTTTGCCGTCTTCGGGCGCCGGCGTCAGAAGCGGATGCGGAGATCGGCGACGAGCGGCAGGTGGTCGGACGCGACGAGCGCCTGTCGCGTCCGGGGCAGCTCCAGGCTCACCACCTCCACCCGTCCCTCGTAGTAGATGTGGTCGAGGTGCAGGATCGGAAAGATACCGGGATAGGTCCGCCGACGCTTCAGGTGCGACCGCAGGTCGATGCTCTTGAGCCGGGTGCTCAGCAGCGTCGTCACGAGCCCCTTCATCCACTCGTTGAAATCGCCCAGCACGATCTTGGTGCCGCCGACGCGGCGGTCGCCCACCACCGCGGCCAGCCGCTCCGCCTGGTACTGGCGTTCGAGGTACGCGGTCCCGAGGTGGACGTTGTAGAGGTGCAGCGTGTGGCGGCCGGCGATGACGAGATCGGTCCGCTGCAGGGCGCGCGGCTCGCACGTCTTCCAGGTGAGGTCGTGCTGCACGTGCTGGTGGATGGGGAAGCGGCTGAGCACGACGTTGCCGAACAGGCGGCCGCGGAGGCGGCGGGCCGGCGCCATGACCCAGCCCATGCCGAGAATCGCGCCGATCGCCTCGGCGTGGCCGCCGCCGTCCGGTCCGGCCCCGACCACTTCCTGGAGCGCCACGACGTCGGCGTCGACCGCCGCCAGCACCGCGGCCGTCCGCTCGGGACGCGTCCGGCCGTCGAGCCCCCGGCAGCGATGGACGTTGTAGGTGGCCACCCGGATGGTCCGCTGCGCGGCATCATCCACTCGGCTATCATAGACGACAAACGCGCCGATCCGCGGTGGCCGGCGCGCCGGGGGTCGAAGGGAGGGCTCGCATGGCCAGGCTGGAATCGGAATTCGAGGTGGCGTGCCCGTGCTGCGGCGCGACCCTGATCGTCGACCGCAATCTGGGGCGCGTCGTGTCGCACCAGGAGCCCGAGCGGACGGACCGCCCTGAACTCTCCGACGCACACCGGATCCTGGCGGAAGAAGCGGCGCGGCGCGAGGCGATCTTCCAGCAGTCGGTCACGGCCGAGAAGACGCGCGGCGATTCGCTCTCCCGGCGGTTCGACGAAGCGCTCCGCCAGGCGAAAGAGGAGCCGATCTCGCGGCCCAAGCGGGATTTCGATCTGGACTGACCGGCCGGTGCCTCCGGCCGCCCCTCAGCCGGCGCGGCGGCCGGCTCCCGCCGGCAGCGCCGACCAGCGCTCGCGCCCGCGATACTCGACCGGCCGCCGGTCCGGATACTGATGCTTGAACGCCCGGTAGCGCTCCCGCAGCCGTGCGACCCGCCGCTCCGACGTCCGAATCGGCCGGTGGGGATAGTCGAGCAGCAGGCGCTCCGCCTTCCAGACGTTGCGCGGCGAGAACCGCCAGTCGTAGTTCCCCAGCCGCCGCAGATCGACGACCGCGTAGCCCGTGATGAGGCCGGTGAAGTCGACGTACGGATCGACGTAGCTCAGCGCGAGCGCCCGGGCCGTGCGGAAGACCGGCCGGCGGCCGTGCAGCCCCGGGTCGCGCGACCGCGCGACCGAGCCCCAGCGCCCCCGCCGCCGGTACACGAACAGCGTGTGATCCAGGTCGTCCACCGATTCGAGGCTGAGAATGAGCGGCGGAAACCCGTGCTGCTCCAGGATGACGGCGGCGGCGAGCGCCGCTTCGAAGCAGTGGGCCGTCCCCGTGCGTACGACGCCGCGGAAGCTGCGCAGCGTCATGCCGTGCGGCTCGGCGTTGTAGCGGAGGCCGTTCAGGAACCGCTGGACGCGCGCCGGGGTCGTCAGGCGGCGGATCAGCGCGCGCTCGCGCGGCAGAAACGACGAGGGCGGCGGCGTCGGCATTACGTGCCGGCCGCGACAGACGCGAGATCGCGCAGGACCTGGGCGGGCGTCCAGTCGTTCCCGTCGTAGATCTTCACGAGCCGTCCCTGCCCGTCGACGATCGCCGTGCGCAGATTGTGGGTGACCAGCCCGGCCCGGCCCGGGTTCCGGGTCACGAACACGCCGAGGTGCAGGCAGAGCGCGTCAATCGTCCGCCGGTCGCCGGTGGCGAACGTCCAGACCGCCGGGTCGGCGCCGAGCGCGCGCGCGTGCGCCTTCAGGACGGCCGGCGTGTCGTGCGCCGGATCGAAGCTGACCGAGAGCAGGTGGACCCGCCCGGCGAGCGCCGCACGGGTCCGGACCGCCTGCTGGATCCGCGCGAAGTTCCGGTCCATGAGCGGGCAGTAATCGGGCAGCGGGCACCGCGTGTAGATGAAGGTGATCACGAGCGTCCGGCCGCGGAACGACGACAGGCGGCGGGGACGGCCGTCCTGATCGACGAGGCGGGCGTCGGGCACCGGCTGGCCCGGTTCGAGCACCGCGTCCGCCACGTTCTGCGGCAGGTCTTCGAGCGGCATGGATCCGACGGTCGTCAGCGCCGACAGGTACGATTCCACCGGCGTGACGACGAGCGTGCCGCTGACGAGATCGCCGGGCCGCGTGCGGGCCACGATCGCCGGATCCGCCACCTTGAACGCCATCGTCATGGCGGGCATGAGCCCTTCCACGTCCTCGTGGCGGATCGTGATTTCCCGCGTGGCCGGGTTGACGGCCAGTACCTGCCCTTCGAGGTGATAGGCGCGCGCCGTCGGACGGGGCGCGCAGCCGGCGAGGAACACGGCCAGCGCCATCAGCGCGGCAGCGGGAGTACGGCACGACATCGTTCCACTGTAGCCCGGTGGCGCCGGAGCGTAAAGAGGGGCCGGGCGGCGCCGTGCCGGACCGGGGCGCGGTTTCCCGCATTCGCGGGAAATCGGCCGGACGGGCCGCGGCGGTTTGATATACTGAGCCTACACACGCATGAGAGCCCCCGCCGATGCTGGCACCGGGTCCCGCGCAGCATTCGAGAGAGCTTCCCAGGCGGACGGGCGTTCCTCGCGCGGGGACCGCACGTCGAACGCTAACCGCGCGTACTTGGTCAGGAGCGAGTGACAGCATGGGTCGGAGACTGTATGTGGGCAACCTTCCGTACAAGGCGACCGACGAGGAGCTGAACGAGCTGTTCAGCCGGGCAGGCACGGTCGAGAGCGTGCGCGTGATGCGCGACATGGCCACCGGCCGGGCGCGCGGCTTCGCCTTCGTCGAAATGGCCACGGACGAGGACGCCCAGAAGGCGATCAGCGAATTCCACGAGTACCAGATGGAAGGCCGGCCACTCGTCGTCAATGAGGCGCGACCGAAGCCGGAAGGCGGCGGCGGGTTCGGCGGCGGCGGGGGCGGCCGCGACTTCGGCGGCGACTACGCAGGCGGCCGGCGGCGCGAGCCGCGCTGGTAACCTCAACGACCATCACCGGGAGCCGGCGCGGGCGGCGACAGTCGCAGCACCGGCTCCCGCTTCTCCGGCATGATCTGGATCGGCACGTCCGGCTACAACTACCCCGAGTGGAAGGGCCGCTTCTATCCGGCCGATCTGCCGGCCGCGAAGATGCTGCCGTATTACGCGGCCCGCTTTGCCACCGTCGAGATCAATTACACGTTCTACCGCATGCCGGCCGAGAAGACGCTGGCCGGCTGGGCGGCCGCGACACCCGACCGGTTCCGGCTGACCCTCAAGGCCCCGCGCCGCATCACCCACGACAGCCGCCTGCGCGGCGTCGGCGACCTGACGCGCCGGTTCTGCGACCTGGCGGCCGGCCTCGGCCCCAAGCGCGGCGCCCTCCTGTTCCAGCTCCCGCCGTCGTTCCGCAAGGACGTCGCGACGTTCGAGGCGTTCCTCGAGACGCTGCCGCCCGACGCGCCGGCCGCGTTCGAGTTCCGGCACCCCTCCTGGTTCGACGCGGAGATCCTGGAGCGGCTCCGGGCGCGCCGCGTCGCGCTCTGCGTGGCCGAGAGCGAGAAGCTCTCGACGCCGGTGGCGGTCACCGGCGACGTCGCGTACTTCCGGCTGCGCGATGAAGGCTACACGGCGACGGATCTGAAGCGCTGGGCCGACACGATCCGCCGGGAGACGGCCGGCTGCCGCGACGTCTACGTGTACTTCAAGCACGAAGAAGCGGGGAAGGGGCCGGAGTTCGCCGCGATGCTGGCGGAGTACCTGGCGGCCTGACTCGGAGCGCGGGGGACGGGCGGCCGCGCCTGGTCCGTCGCCTCAGCCCAGCGCCTTGTATTCCGCGCGCGCCTGCGCGACGATCGGCAGCCCCTTGTCGGCCGACTTCATCATCGCGAAGAAATCCTGGTACGCCGTGCGGGCCCCGTTGACGTCGTGCTCGAGGACGCGCGCGCGCGCCAGGCCGAGCTCGGCGAGCGAATACTGAGGAAAGAACGAGAACATGCCGCGGTGGTCGAGCAGCGTCTGGAAGGCGCCGGCGGCCGCCTTGCCGTTCCGCGCGGCCAGCCAGGCCAGACCCTGGACGTACAGGGAGACCTGGTCCTGGGCCAGCGGGTAGGCGTCCGCCGGGCGGAGCGCCGCGAGCGCCTGGTGGGGATGATGGCGATTCAGCGCCAGGATGGCGCGCATCACCGGCAGCGTGATCTGATTGAGCATCGTATCGGCCGGGCTCTTTCGCGCCAGTCCGGCCATCAGCGGTTCGGCGCGCGCCGCGTCGCCGGCGAGCACCAGTGCATCGACGACGTCGGGATTCGGGTCCTTGGGCTCCAGTGCCAGCGCCTTGACGGCATCCGCGCGGGCGTGCGGCTGATCGCCGAACAGCGCCTCGGCAGAGGCCGTCTGGGCCAGCGCTTCGGCCTGGGTGTCCGGCCCGTCCCCCGGCGACGCCGCGACCTGGTCGAACAACTGGCGGGCCCTGACGAGCCGGCCGGCGGTGGTCGCCAGGATGGCCCGCATCACCTCGATGTCGTTCGGATCGTGCTGCGCCACGAACCAGCGCTGTTGCCGCTGCATGGCGGCCTTGTCTCCCTGGAGCCGGCCGATCAGCCACAGCAGACGATGAGGGTCGGAGGCGTTCGGGCTCTGCTTGAGCGTGGCCACGGCCAGCGCCTTCGCCTCGTCGTTGCGGCCCATGTCCAGATAGATGCCTGCCAGATTTCCCGCGCTCACGCTGTCGCTCGGGCTGAGGCGGACGGCTTCCTGCGCCTGGCGCATCGCCTGCGGCAGTTCGCCGAGCTGCTGGTACTGGCCGGCGAGGTTGACCCACGGGACGATGTCGCGGGGATAGGTCTGCTCCCAGAGGAGGTAGGTCTGTTCTGCCTTGTCGAGATCGCCGCTCACATACGTGTAGTAGTGCGTGTCGATGTAGAACTTCTCCCGCTCGGTGACGCGGTTGCGGAGCGCGAACGCCTGCCGTTCGGCGGCGGTGGCCAGGCTGTCCGCGTTGAGACTGTTGCTGTTCAGGTTCCCGTAGACGGTCCCGAGCAGCGCGTACGCCATGGCGAAGTCCGGGTCCAGCGCCACCGCGTGCTTGAGCAGCGGGACGCAGTCCTGCCACTGGCCGTCGTGCAGGTCCCGCCAGGCCAGCGAGTACGCCTTGAGCGCATCGAGGGAATTCGTGGTCGCCTGCTCGATGGGCGTGTTGAACTTCTGGATCGAGGCGAGGGATTCACCGAGCCGGCTCCGCATCTGCGACGCGAGCCGGCCGAGCGCGGGCAGCACGTCCGACTTGGCCGCCGCGTCGGCTTCGACGCTGGCCAGCGTCGAGCCCGACTGGCAGTCCACGGCATTCAGCGTGAGCGCGTACCGTCCGCCGATGCCGGCGATCGTGCCTTCCAGCACCGCGTGGCTGCCGTCGCGCTGGCAGACCTGCCGCGCGAGCTCCGGCGTGAGGCGCGCGCCGGGCGGCTGCTCCATGAAGTGCAGCGTCCCCTGGACGTCGGAATCGGAGACAATGTTCAGATACGGCGATTCGGCGAGCTTGGCGGCGAGCGCCTGGCGCAGCGATCCGTCGAAGACCGGATCGCCGGTCGTGTTCGTGAAATCGGCGAGCACGACCATGTCCTTCGCCGTGAGCGGCGCGGGACGCCGGGCGCGCATCACGTACACGCCCGCGGCCGCGGCCGCGACGACGATGGCGGCGGCGACCGCCGCGAGCGGCCAGCGGCGCCCTGCCGCCGGCGCCGCGCCGCCACCGCCGCCCGGCGGCGGCCCGGCCACGGCCGTCGCGCTGTCCGACATCCGGACCGTCGGCGCGGATCCCGACGGCCGCGGCCCGGCCGATGAAGCCGACGACGACGAGGCCGGGCCGTCGGCGCCCGGGGCGGCGCCCTCCGCGGCCGCCGTCCGCGCGGCGACACGCGCCGACAGGCGGCCGGAGTCGACGTCCCGCTTCAGCCGTTGCAGATCGGCGCGCAGCTCGGAGGCCGACTGACAGCGGAGGGTGCGGTCCTTCTCGAGCGCCTTGGCGATCGTCTCGCCCAGTTTCTCCGGCAGGTCGGGATTCACGCGGCCGAGCGGCGGCGGCTCGTCGTGCAGGATGGCGGCCGTGATGACGGCGGACGTGCGGCCGGTGAACGCCTGCCGGCCGGTCGCCATTTCGTAGAGCACGAGACCGAACGAGAACAGGTCCGAGCGCGCGTCCAGTTCTTCGCCGCGCACCTGTTCGGGCGACATGTAGGCGACCGTGCCCAGCGTCGTCCCCGGGCTCGTGAGCATCTCGTCGCGATCCATCGTCGGCGGCGCGGACAGCGCCCCGGCAGGCGTGGCGTCCGCCGAGGTGAGCTTGGCGAGGCCGAAGTCGAGGATCTTCGCGTGGCCGCGGTCCGTGACGAAGATGTTCGCCGGCTTGATGTCGCGGTGGAGGATCCCCCTGGCGTGCGACGCCTCGAGCGCGTCGGCGATCTCGATGCCCAGCTCGAGCACCACATCGAGCGGCAGCGGGTGCCCGCCGATGCGGCTGCGGAGCGTCTGGCCCGCGAGATACTGCATCGCGATGAACAGCCGGCCGTCGTGCTCGCCGATTTCGTAGACCGTGCAGATGTTCGGGTGGTCGAGGGCCGAGGCGGCCCGGGCCTCGCGCTGGAAGCGCTCGAGGGCGGGCTGGTCCTCCGCCACCTCTTCCGGAAGGAATTTCAGCGCGACGAAGCGCCCGAGCTTCGTGTCTTCGGCTTTGTAGACAATCCCCATCCCGCCGCCGCCCAGCTTTTCGAGGATGCGGTAGTGGGAAATCGTGAGGCCCGTGAGAGACCGTGGCTCCACCATGTCAGGGTATCTTAGTAGGGCCCCTCGCGGGGACGCAACGCGGGAACTGAAGGCCGGTTCCGGCACGCCGCCCGTTGTCCCGCTTCCCCTGGAGTCACGAATGTCCAAGATGCAGGTCGCACAGATTGCCCGTCCGAACGGACCGTTTGAACTGGTCGAGCGCGACGTCCCCGAGCCGGGCGCCGGAGCGGTGCGGATCAGGGTCGACGCCTGCGGCATCTGCCACAGCGACGCGTTCACGAAGGCAGGGACGTTTCCCGGCGTCTCGTATCCGAGGGTGCCGGGGCACGAAGTCGCCGGCGTGATCGAGGCCGTCGGGGCCGGCGTCGCCGGGTGGGCGGCGGGAGACCGCGTCGCCGTCGGCTGGCACGGCGGCCACTGCGGATACTGCGATTCGTGCCGCCGCGGCGACTTCGTGACCTGCCAGGTCGCCCCCCAGATCCCCGGCATCACCTACGACGGCGGCTACGCGGCGTACATGGTCGCGCCGACCGGCGCCCTCGCGCGGATTCCCGAGGGCCTGTCGGCCGTCGAGGCCGGACCGCTGATGTGCGCCGGCATCACGACGTTCAACGCGCTGCGGCACAGCGGGGCGCGGCCCGGCGATCTCGTCGCCGTGCTCGGGGTCGGCGGCCTCGGCCACCTGGGGGTGCAGTTCGCGGCGAAGATGGGGTTCCGGACGGTGGCCATTGCCCGCGGGCCGGAGAAGGAGCCGCTGGCCCGCCAGCTGGGCGCGTCGGCGTACATCGACAGCCGGGCGCAGGACCCGGCGGCGGCCCTGGTGAAGCTGGGGGGCGCGCGGGTGATTCTCGCCACCGTCACGAACGGCCCGGCGATGACGGCGGTGCTCGGCGGCCTGGGCCTCAACGGCACGCTGCTCATCGTCGGCGCCGCCGCCGAGCCGCTCGAAGTGCCGCCGCTCCTCCTCATTGGCGGGCGGCGGTCCATTCAGGGCTGGCCCTCCGGGTCGTCCATCGATTCGCAGGACACGCTCGCCTTCAGCGCGCTGACCGGCGTGCGGCCGATGAACGAAGTGTTCCCGCTGGCGCGGGTGACCGAGGCGTTCGATCGGATGATGAGCGGCCAGGCGCGGTTCCGCGTCGTGCTCACCCCGGGTTCGTAGCCGTCGATCGCCCTTCGTGGTTCCGTGGCTTCGTGAGGAACCATGCTCGGGCGCTCGGGCGCTCGGCGTTCGCGTTCGCCCGGACGGCCTAGCCGACGTCGCTCCCGAGATGCCCGAGGCAGTCGCCCGCGACGACGAGCGCGAAGGTGCGGATGCAGAGGACGAGTCCATCCGCGCCGAACGACACAGGGACCGGGTCGAGCCACGGCTGCACGGTGTCGTGAATGACGCCGGCGAGCTGGCCCGCGTGCACCTCGTCGCCCAGCGAGAAGTGCGGCTCGAACAGCCCCGGGCGCGGCGCGTACAGGTAGTGCCGGGCGGCTGCCTCGAGTCGCCGCGCGGGCGCGGCCGGCGGGCGCGGCGTACGGCCCGGCAGCACGCCCAGTCCGTCGAGCAGGCCGGCCAGCCCGCGCTCCAGCACCGCGAGCCCTTCGCGGTTGACCGTCGCGCCCCCGCCGAACTCGCCGGTCAGGAACGGGACGTTGTGGCGCCGGGCGGCGGCGCTGATCAGGCGATCGTTCTCCAGCGATTCCATGTAGAGGAGCCGCGGCGGCGCGAAGGCGGCGACGAGCGCGTCGATCTGCCGCTGTTCCCGATCGGTGCGCGGCGGCGCGGTGAACAGCGTCGGCAGGTAGTCGAGCGAGCTGCCGCCGGCGTGAAAGTCGAACGCGTAGTCGGCGAGCGGCAGCAGGACGCGCTCCACGTAATCGGCGATCATCTCGGTCGGCGTGCCGTTCCGGTCGCCGGGAAACGTGCGGTTGAGATTGATGCGATCGATCGGCGACGTGCGGGTGGCCGCCTGGACCGCCGGCGCGTTCAGCGTCGGGATGATGATGAGGCGCCCCTGGAGGGCGTCGATCTGCAGCTCGCGGATCAGGCGGATGAGGGCGATCGGCCCTTCGTACTCGTCGCCGTGGACGCCGCCGGTCAGGAGCACCGTGGGACCCTGCCCGTGGCGGGCGACGACGATCGGGATCGGGATGAACCCGTAGGCGGAGCGGTCGTGCGAGTGCGGGACGCGCAGGACGCCCCGCTGGAGCCCGTCGGCGTCGACGTCGAGGTCGGTGGTGATGAGCGGCGTGGCGTCGGTCATGATCGTGGTCGTCCTCGGAAGGTGTTCAGCAGCGCCTCGTTGCCCAGGCCCCGGACGGCGTGCACGCTGCTGTACTTGTGGAGCAGGCGCCGGGCGGCGCCCGCGTGGTCGTTGCGCGCCAGCCGCTCCTGCACGCCGGCGAGCACCGCCTCGGCGAGCAGGGCGGAGTGGAGCACGCAGGACAGATACGCGCTGGACGTCGCGACCGCCTGATGGATCGCCAGGCCATCGGCGCTCAGCAGCGCGAGCATCGTCTCGGCGCCGTCCGTGACGAGGTTGAGCCACTGCCCGGGCCACTGCTCCAGGACCTCGCGGCCCTCGGCGTCGACGAACAGGGCGACGCCGCGCAGCTTCGCGGGCGCGTACGCCTTCACGACGACCTGCACGCCTCGCGCGGCCGCCTCTTCGAGATCGGCGGCCAGCGTCTGCAGCGGCCCGGGGAACGCGTCGACCAGCGCCACCCGCCGGCAGGCGTGCAGCATCGCCCGGCACCGCTCGACCACCTGCCCGGCCGTGCGGAACTGGTAGACGCGATCGTCGGCGCGCGACCGCCTGATCTTCGCGAGACTGCGGGCGGCGGTCCGGCGGTGCTCCTGGAATCCGCGCTCCAGCCTGGCCAGCAGCTCGTCGGTCGGGACGGCGCGGCAGAGCCGGTTCGCCCCTTCATCGATGACGACCGCCCCCTTGTTGGCGAGCGACTCGAGCGCCTTGTACGTGTTCGCCACCGGCTTGCCGAGCCGCTGGGCGATCTTGTAGCCGGTGGCCGGCTCGGGCTCGGCCAGCAGGCGGACGTACACGGCCGCTTCGAAGCCGGACAGCCCGAGCGCCTCGAGCGCGCGCGTCGCCCGGGTGATCTCCTCGTGGTCCAGGTCGGCCCGCATCCCCGGTTCGCCCTCTCAGCACTGCGGCGAGTGGCCGGTCAGACTGATGCGGTAGAGCAGCCGCGCCATCGGATCCGTCCGGTCGTGCACCGGATCGAGCAGCTCGGCCTTGTGAAGGGTGGCGAACGTGTCCCACGCGGCGACGTCCCCCCTGCGGTACTCGTGGCAGGTGATGAACTCCGGCCGGGTGGCGTGCGCGGCGAGTTCGTTCAGCAGGTCGGTCGCCTCGTCGTCCGGCAGGCCGGCGATGTGGAACGAGCTGCCGGCGACGCCGTAGAGGGCGCGGCGCCCCGTGATCGGATGGTGCCGGACGAGCGGCATCACCACACTCGTGACGCGGCGCTTCTGCGCGTCGGTGAGGCGCTCGGCCGACGTGCGCGAGGTCTCGTCCATGTCGGCGCGGTTGCCGTAATGGTGTACGACGCGCAGGCCGTCGATCCGCCGCTTCATCGGCGCCGGCAGGGCGTCGTAGGCGGCGTACTGATTGGCGAACCAGGTCCGCCCGCCGCTGGCCGGCACCTGCAGCGCATAGACGACCGTCCCCGTGTTCGGCGGGTCCTCGTACGCGACGTCCGTGTGCCAGAACGCGGCCCCCTCGTAGATGCCGATCGGGCGGCCCTGCTCGTGGAGGTTCGACAGCAGCAGGATCGAATCGTAGCCCGGGAGGCGCAGGTGGTCGAGGAAGTGCGGCTTCGGCGTGCCGAACCACCGGCCGACCTGCAGGAAATGGTCGAGCGTCAGCTGCTGATCGCGGACGACGATCACCGAGTGGGCGTAGAAGACGTGCAGCAGCCGGCGGATGATCGCGTCGTCCGGCGGCCCCGCGAGGTCGATGTCCGAAATCTCCGCGCCGATCTGGGCCGACAACGGTGCCGTGGAAAACATGGCGCGCCTCCCGCCGCTTCCCGTCGCAGGCGGTCCGCGTCATGCGGCCGGCCGCGTCAGTAGTAGTAATTGCGGCTACTAATAACAGAAGTGCCGCAGGGGGGTCAAGAGGGCGGGCGCCCGGATGCTCAGGCGGTCGGGCAGTGGGCGGCCGCGAACTCGACGATCGCCTGCTCGGCCCAGTAGCCGTCGCCGCCGGCGGTCGCGCGCCCGACGAAGCCGCAGTGGCCGCCGTGCGGGGTCACGTGCAGGGCGATGTCCGGGTTGCCGGCGAGCGCCGGATTCCGGAACGAGGCGACCGGGACGAAGGGATCGTCCTCGGCGGCGATGATCAGCGTCGGCAGCCGGATCCGGTCGATCACGCGCATCGCGCTCGCCTGGTGATAGTAGTCGGCGGCGTCGCGAAAGCCGAAATACGGCGCCGTATAGATCTCGTCGAACGCCCGCACCGTCCGGACCTCCGACAGCCGGTCCACCGGAAACCGGCCCGGCCAGAAGCGGGCCTTCCGGCGCATCCGCTGCTTCAGGTGCCGGACGAAGTTCCACTCGTACAGCACGTTCTGCCGCCGCTCCAGCGCCGCCACGCAGCGATCGACCTCGACGATCGGCGACACGGCGCAGACCGCCTTCACGGCCGGCGGCGGGTTGCCGCCGTACTCGCCCGCCAGCTTCAGCGCCAGGTTGCCGCCCAGCGAGTAGCCCGCCAGCACGATCGCCCGGAGCCGGTCGACGTCGACGAGCTCGCTGATGACGGCCGCCGGATCGTGCGTCAGCCCGGAATGGTAGAGCCCGGCCGACAGGTGCTCGGTGTCGCCGCAGTTGCGCTGGTTCAGCAGCAGGACGTTGAAGCCGCGCGCGTACGCCTTGTCCGCCAGGCCCAGCATGTAGTGCGCCCGGCTGGAGCCCTCCAGCCCGTGCAGCGCCAGCAGCGTGGGATGGCCCTGCGGCGCCGGCTGCCAGTAGCCGTGCGCGAGAATCCGGGCGTCCCGGGCCACGTCGAAGAACCGCTCGGTCGGACGCGGCAGCCGGGGGAACCGGCGCGGCCGGCCCCAGGCGAACAGGGTCATCCGGTGGCCGCCCCGGAGGCCGGGGGGGGCGACGAACTCGTCCAGGGCGAATCTCGCGGGGGCGACGGCCTCGGGCATCACCCGGCCAGTGTACTACCGGGAGCGGGCGCTGATTACGCCGGCCGCCCCTGCCTGAGCCGTTCCACGAGCGCGCGCATGTCGTCCGGCAGCGGCGCCGACGCGCGTACGGGCTTCCCCGTGACCGGATGCGCGAACTCGAGCCGGGCGGCGTGGAGCGCCTGGCGGTCGATCGCCGACCCGTCGGCCCGGGCCGCGCCGAACCGATACAGCCGTTCGCCCACGATCGGATGCCCCCGCCGCCCGGCCTGCACACGGATCTGATTCCGCTTCCCGGTGACGAGCGACACTTCCAGGAGCGCCTCGTCGCGGAACTGTTCCAGCACCCGGTAATGGGCCACCGCGTCCTTCGAGCGGGCGTCCCGTGGATGGGCCAGCCGCTGCATGAGTCTCGCCTTGTCCCAGACGAGTTTGTCGCGCCACGTGCCGGATGCCGGCGACACCACGCCACGGACGAGCGCCAGATAGATCCGCGTCGGTTCCCGCCGCTCGAACTGCGCCTTCAGCGCCTGCTGCGCGGCTGTCGTCTTCGCGAACAGCACCAGGCCGGACGTGTCCCGATCGATCCGGTGCACGACGAGCGGACGCGACCGGACGGACGTCCGCAGGTGGTCCGCGACGAGATCGAGCAGCGTCGGCTCCTGGTCGTCGCTGTCCGGCAGCGGCTCCACGAGCAGGCCGGGCGGCTTGTCGGCGATCAGGATGGCCCGGTCTTCGTGGACGACGTGCAGCAGGGGCCGGGCGGCCGCCACGCGGCGCGCCACCGGCGTCGCCGTGCCGGGGCGATCGACCCAGAGGCTGATTTCGTCGCCCGCCTGCAGCCGGCGGCCCGCGTCGGGGAAGCCGGCCGCCGTGCCGTTGAGAAACACCTTGCCGCGCTCGATCCAGGCGGTCGCCTTCGCCCGGGCGCCGACTTCGGACCGGCGCGCCAGCCAGGCGTCGAGCCGCAGCCCCTGTTCGGATTCCGTCACGATCCAGCGTGTCATCGGCAGAGCCGGTTGGATTATAGTGCCTCGTCCGTGCTCCGGCCGGGCTGGGTGCACCGGGCTGTCCGCCCGCCGACCCGGCCCGGGAAAGGATGGCCATGCGCGCGTTCCCGCGTCTCGTCGTGACCGCTCTCGTGACGCTGCTGATGCCGGCACCGGCGCCAGCGGCGCCCGCACCGGCCCCCGTCGCCTCGCAGACGCTCCACGTCCGGGGGCTCCGGCAGCCGGTGGAGATCATCAAGGATCGCTGGGGGATCGCCCACATCTATGCGAAGAACGAACACGATCTGTTCTTCGCGCAGGGGTACAACGCCGTTCGGGATCGGCTGTTCCAGTTCGAGCTGTGGCGGCGGCAGGCCACCGGAACGGTGGCGCAGATTCTGGGGCCCCGCGAGCTGAAGCGCGACATCGGCACCCGGCTGTTCATGTTCCGCGGCGATCTCACGCAGGAACTGAACTACTACCACCCGCACGGGCAGGCGATCGTCGACGCCTACGTCGACGGCGTCAACGCGTACGTCGCCGAAGCCAACCGGCATCCGTCACGGCTGCCGCTCGAGTTCAAGCTGCTCGGCATCAGACCGCAGCCGTGGACGCCGGCGGTCGTGATTTCCCGCTACAACGGCCTGCTGGCGAACATCGACCAGGAACTGAACCTGGCGCAGGCGATCCGCGTGCTCGGCGTCGCCAAGGTGAAGGACCTGTCGGATTTCCAGCCGGCGAATCCGGATCTCCGCATCGATCCGGCGATCGACCTCTCGCTGCTGTCGCCGCACATTCTCGACCTCTACAACGCCTTCCGGGAGCCGATCCGGTTCACGCCCGATGAGATCGTGCCGGCGTACCGCGGCAACCCGCGCAACGAGGCGCGGCTCGACCGGGCCGCCGGCCCGTCCGCGGTCGATCTCAGCCTCCGGCAGGAGGACATCGGATCGAACGACTGGGTCGTCAGCGGCCGGCTCACGCAGACCGGCTTCCCGATCATGGCGAACGATCCGCACCGGGTCCAGGAAGCCCCGTCGCTCCGCTACTGGGTCCAGCTCGTGGCGCCCGGCTGGGACGTGATCGGGGCCGGCGAGCCGGTGCTGCCGGGGGTCTCCATCGGCCACAATCAGTACGGCGCCTGGGGGCTGACGATCTTCGGCAACGACAGCGAGGACCTGTACGTCTACGACACGAATCCGGCCAACCCGCTCGAGTACCGGTACCGCGGCGGGTGGGAAACCATGCGGGTCATCAAGGACACGATCCCGGTGAAGGGGCAGGCGCCGGTGAGCGTCGATCTGAAGTTCACGCGGCACGGACCGGTGGTCTACGAAGACCGGGTCCACCACAAGGCGTACGCGGTGCGCGCCGCCTGGATGGACATCGGGTCGGCGCCGTACCTGGCGAGCCTCCGGATGGACCAGGCGCGCACCTGGCAGGAATTCCGTGACGCGTGCAGCTATAGCCGCATCCCGTCGGAGAACATGGTCTGGGCGGGCGTCGACGGGACGATCGGGTATCAGGCGGTCGGCATCGAGCCGCTCCGTCCGAACTGGAGCGGGCTGGTGCCGGTGCCGGGCGACGGGCGGTACGAGTGGGACGGGTATCTCCCGATCAAGGCGCTCCCGCACGTCGTCAATCCGGCGAAGGGCTTCTACAACACCTCGAACAACTATCTGTTCCCGCCCGGCTTCCCGTATCCGGAGGCGCTCCACTACCTCTGGGCGGACCCGTATCGGGCGGCGCGCGTGGCCGAGTTCCTCGGGTCGGGCCGGATCTTCACCGTCGCCGACATGATGGCGCTGCAGAACAGCACGCTCTCGCTGCCGGCCCGCAGCCTGGTCCCGCTGCTGAAGGATCTGCCGGTGGCGGATCCCGCGGTGCGCAAGGCACGGGACGTCCTGCTCGCGTGGAACGACCGCCTCGGCCGCGATTCGGTGCCAGCCGGCATCTACGAGATGTGGCAGCGCCACCTGGAGGTCGACATCCGCAACCTGGTCGTACCGAAGGCGGCGCAGCCGTTCATCGGCGACATCAGCATGACGAAGCTGATCGACTGGTGTGACGCGCCCGACGGCCGGTTCGGCCCCGACCCGCTCGCCGGCCGCGATGCCCTGCTGGTGCGCGCCCTCGGCGAAGCGGTGCGGGACCTGACGACCCGGCTCGGGCCGGGCATGGCGAACTGGCAGCTCGGCCACTATCACCACGCGCTGATCCGTCACCCGCTGAGCCCGGCCGTCGATGCGGCGACCCGGGCGAGGCTGGACGTCGGCCCGCTGCCGCGCGGCGGCGACAGCTACACGGTTGACGCCACCGGCGGCAGCGACAACCAGACGGCCGGCGGGTCGTTCAAGATCATCGCCGACACCGCGGACTGGGACGATTCGGTCGGCATCAACAACCCGGGACAGTCCGGCAACGTCGACAGCCCGCACTACCGCGATCTGTTCCCGCTGTGGGCCGACGGACGGTACTTCCCGGTGCTCTATTCGCGGGCCAGAGTGGAATCGGCCGCCGAGGAGCGGCTGACGCTGGAGCCGGAAAAGAAGGAATGAGGGACGGTCCTACATCCGTCCCTCGTCCGCCGAGGGACCGTAGATCGACGGCACGGGCAGGTCGTTCAGCCGGAGATAGACGCTGAGCTGGCCGCGGTGGTGAATGCTGTGGTTCATCACCAGGCTGCGGATGGCGGCGACGCGCGGCAGCGAGAAGATTTCCTGGCCGTTGCGCTTCAGCGACCAGATCGCCGCGAACTCCGGGTCGGTCTTCGACGCGATCGCCTCGCGGGCCGCCTTCACGTGCCCGTCGAACGCCTCGAGCAGGGCCGCGCGGGTGGC
>Ga0307373_10006979_pt1 | contig 17778 bp, 16 predicted proteins | sample OX2MG_FD_202534 | JGI IMG/M metagenome (GOLD analysis project Ga0307373, IMG submission 202534) | Soil microbial communities from Risofladan, Vaasa, Finland - OX-2 | ecosystem: Environmental > Terrestrial > Soil > Coastal area > Acid sulfate soil | place: Finland: Risofladan, Vaasa | collected... | reverse complement strand
CGATGCCGGCGGGGTGGCGCTCGTCGCCGCCCTGGCGGCCCACGGCGTCGAGACCTACCTGGTGGCCCGGACGGTCGGCCCTTCCGTGACCCGATATGAGCTGGAGCTGGGCGCCGGGGTCAAAGTGGCCCGGGTCACCTCGCTGTCCAAGGACATCGCCTACGCCATGGCCTCTCCGGACGTCCGGATTCTGGCCCCGATCCCCGGCAAGTCGGCCATCGGGGTAGAGGTTCCCAATCGCAATCGTCAGTTGGTGGCGTTGGGCGACATCCTGGCGTCCTCGGAGGCGGCCAACGCCCTCCATCCGCTCGAAGTCGCCCTCGGGCGGGATATCGCCGGCCGGGCGGTCATGGTCAATCTGGCGGAGATGCCCCACGTGCTGGTGTCCGGTGCCACCGGCTCGGGCAAGTCGTCGTGCATCAACTCGGTGCTCACGTCCATCCTGACCCGGGCCACGCCCGATCAGGTCCGCCTGATTCTGGTCGACCCGAAGCGAGTGGAACTGGGCCAGTACAACGATCTCCCCCATCTGTTGACCCAGGTCGTGGTGGACCCGAAGAAGGCGGCCAATGCGCTGAGCTGGGCCGTCACCGAAATGGAGCGTCGTTACGATTTGCTGGCCGAGGTCGGCATGCGGGATATCACCGGGTACAACGCCGGGTTCGACCAGGGTGACCTGGCCGACTTCGAAGAGGCCTACCAGGCCCGAGTGCGCGGTACGGGCTCGGATTCCGATGACCTGGGTGAGGACGAGGATGACGACGCCGAGCCTCGGTTCCAGCGGCTGCCCTTCATCCTCATCGTTGTCGACGAGCTCAACGACCTGATGATGGTGGCGGCTCGGGATGTCGAGGAGTCGGTCTGTCGGATCGCCCAGATGGCCAGAGCCGTCGGCATCCACCTGGTGCTGGCCACCCAACGGCCCTCGGTGGATGTGATCACCGGTGTGATCAAGGCCAACATCCCGTCCCGGATGGCCTTTTCGGTCTCCTCGTTGGCGGACAGTCGGGTGATCCTCGATCAGCCGGGCGCCGAGCGGTTGATCGGCAAAGGAGACATGTTGCTCCTGTCGGCGTCCTCTTCGAATCCGCAGCGCCTCCAAGGCCCCTGGGTCAGCGAGGAGGAGGTGCGGGCCGTCGCCGCCCACTGGAAGCGACAGCGACCGATGGAAGTTGTGGCGGGAATCGAGGAGGTGGTCGGGAGCGAGGGTCCTCGACTGGGAGGGGACGACGGGGACGACGAACTGCTCGAGCAGGCCATGGATCTCGTCGTCCGATCGCAGCTGGGATCGACGTCGATGCTCCAGCGCAAGCTGCGTGTCGGGTTCGCCCGGGCCGGCCGACTCATGGACCTGATGGAGCGCCGCGGCGTGGTGGGACCGTCAGAAGGATCAAAGGCGCGCTCGGTGCTGATGACCCCCGAGGAATTGGACGCCCGCTGAGCAGCGGCGTCACCGATGAGTCCACCGCCGGTCTGCCCGTGCCTCCGGAGGTCGCCGACACGTCCCCGCCGTCAGATGTCGGGGCCGGCGGTGCCACCACGCTCGTAGCCGGTGCGGGCGCGGTCCCGCTTCCCGCGCCGGTCGAGGTCGACATCACCGCTCCGGTCGGCCCGGTGGCCGTGCCGGCCATCGGTGCCCTACCGGCTGTCGGATCGGTGGACGTACCTGCCGACCCGCCTCCCGCCGCCACGACGCTGGTACCTCCTGTCCCGTCGGGACTCCCTCCGGACGACGACGGTCCCGCCACCGTCGGCAACCCACCGCCCCGCACGGCGCGCCGCATCCGGCGTCAACGGGGTCGCCGACGACTCCTGTGGTTCGGAGCCATCGGGCTGGCGCTGGTCCTTGTGCTGGTGACCGGCGGATTGGCGGCGGCCCAGCGGATCGATCGCCCGTTGGCCGAACCCGCGCAGCACACCGGACTTCCCGTCTCCCTGGTGGTGGCGGGATCGAGCCCGGCCCTACCGTGGCCGGCCAAGGGACAGGGGGCGATCTCGGTGCCCGCGCTGGGTTACGCCCAGCAGTCCGGTCTCGAGGCACCGGTGCCGATCGCCTCGCTGACCAAACTGACCAATGCCCTGGTGGTGCTCCACGATCATCCGGTACCGGCAGGTGCCAGCGGACCGATGATCACCATCACGCCGGGCGACGCGGCCGAGTACGGCAATGAGATACACAACGACCAATCCACCGTGCCGATCCGTACCGGCGAGCAGCTGACCGAGCGCCAGATGCTCGAGGCGCTGCTCACCCAGTCGGCCAACGACATCGCCTACTCCCTCGCCATCTGGGACTCCGGGAGCATTCCGGCCTTCGTGGCCAAGATGAATGCCATGGCCGCATCGCTCGGCGCCGCCTCGAGCCACTACGTCGACGCCAGCGGCTACGACCCGCACTCCGTCTCGACCGCCGCCGACGTCCTCCGTGTCGCCGCCGCCGGGATGCAGGACCCCACGTTCGCCGAAGTGGTGGGCCTCAAGTCCATCACATTCCCGGGGATCGGTACCGTGCCCAACGTCGTGCCGGAGATCGGCTACTACAACGTGGTCGGAGTCAAGTCGGGATACACCTCGGCCGCCGGTGGCTGCATGGTGTTGGCCGCCGATCGTACGGTGCAGGGACGCTCGGTACTGGTGCTGGCGGCGGTCACCGGCCAACCGACCCCACCTCCGACGATTCCTCCGACCACCACCACGACCGCGCCCCCTCCGACCACCACCACGACGACCGCCGCTCCGGCTCCGGGGGCCTCGGCCCCACCTCCGACGGCGCCCCCTCCCACCACCGCGCCGCCCGCGCCCACGACCACCACCACCATCCCGCTCGACGATCTCAACGTGCCGGATCCGTTCCGGTACACCCGGCCTGTGATCGAAGCCCTGCTCGGTGCCACCGAGGGTGCGGTGGTCCCCGTGGCGGTGACCCAGCCCGGTCAGGTGGTCGGGACGGTGGCGGCGGTGTGGGGAGGAGCCACGCACCGGGTGTCGGTGGTGGCATCACAGGGCGCCTGGTTGCTCGGCTGGCCCGGTCAGCAGGTGGCGGCGGCGGCGACACTGGAGCCGGTCCCGCCAGGAGGCTCGGGAGGTCAACGCGTGGGCACGGCCCACTACGCACTGGGAACCCAGACCGAGTCGGTGCCACTGACGCTGGCGGCCACGGTTCCCGAGCCCTCGTGGTGGTGGCGACTCGTCCACGGATAGGGACCGCCATCGAAGGGTGACCGAGCGACCCACCGGCGGTCCGGCCCTGGTCAACCGTCGAGGAGTACCGTGTCGGTGTGCGCGCACGAGCTCCAGCGTCGTCAGCCAACCTCGGACCCGGCTTCGACACCCTGGCCATCGCGCTCGATCGCTACGTCGAGGTGGAGGTGGAGCCGGCGTCGCGGCTCATCGTGCGGTCCGAAGGTGAAGGAGCCGGTCTGTCCGACGACCCCTCCCACCTGGCGGCCCGGGTGGCGATCGACGTGGCCGGCACCGACCACCTGGCCATCACCGTGCGATCGCAGATACCGATCGCCCGGGGCCTGGGCTCTTCGGCGGCGCTGGCAGTGGCGGCCGCGGCTGCGGCCGGGGCCAAGGATCCCCTGGCGGTCGCGGCACAGATGGACGGCCACCCCGACAATGCCGCGGCGTCGATGGTGGGAGGCCTGATCGCAGCGGCACGGGTCAAAGGTGGCGTGCAGGCGGTCCGTCTATCCCTCGATGTGAGCCTGGCCTTCGTGGTCATCGTTCCGGACGTGACGTTGTCGACGGCGCGGGCACGCCAGGCCTTGCCCACGCAGGTGAGCCGCGAGAGCGCGGCATTCAACCTCTCGAGGATGGCGCTCCTCATTGCCGGCCTCGCCGACAGCCGAGTCCTGATCAGTGAGGCCACCGAGGATCGATTGCATCAGGACTATCGGAGCCCGCTCTTCCCTGCCGCCCCCAAACTGCTCGCCGGCATGACCGCAGGTGGGGCACTCGCCGTGTGCTGGTCAGGGGCCGGACCGTCGCTCATGGGCATCTCCCAGGGAACAGAGGCCAACGCGGTGCAGGCGGCCGCAGTGGCGGCCCTGGCCGAGGCGGACGTTCCGGGCCAAGTGCTCGTCCTCCATCCGGACATGCACGGCCTGATCATCGATGGTGACGCACCAGCCGACGTCTACGATTTCAACGCCGGCCAGTGACCCGGCTCGTCGTGCCCGGCCAACCGTGACGGTCTGGCGCGGCGCCGGTGGGCCGGAAGTCGTCGTATCCTGGTCCAATGCACACCACACCGGCCGTCGAAACGATTCCGACCGTCGAACCTTCTGAGCCTGTCGGTGGGCATCCTGCGGCCCGGGTCCGCACCTTCCACATCCAGACCTTCGGCTGCCAGATGAACGAGCACGATTCGGAGCGCCTGGCCGGGGCGCTGGTCGCCGACGGGATGGTGGCCACCCCTGATCTCGAGTCGGCCGACGTGGTGGTGTTCAACACCTGTTGTATCCGCGAGAACGCCGACAACAAATTCTACGGCCATCTGGGCGACCTCAAGATGCTCCGCGAGAGCCGCCCCGACATGCAGATCGCCGTCGGCGGGTGCCTCGCCCAGATGGACAAGGATCGGATCCGCCAACGGGCATCGCACGTGGACGTGGTGTTCGGCACCCACAACCTCACTCATGCCCCCGAGTTATTGCGCCGGGCTGCGGCGTCGGGTCCGGTGGTGGAGGTACTCGATGAGCCGATGGCTTCCACCGACCCCACCGCCACCGACCAACAAGAGGCTGCACTGGCCGCCGTACGGGACCTGCCCTATGCGGCCTGGGTCACCATCCAGACCGGCTGCAACAATTCGTGTGCCTTCTGCATCGTTCCCTCTGTGCGTGGGGGTGAGGTGTCCCGGGGCATGAACGATCTCGTCAGCGAGGTGGAGACCCTGGCCGGGCGGGGGGTCACCGAGGTCACCCTCCTCGGACAGAACGTCAATTCCTACGGGCGGGACCTGACCCGCCGCCGGCCCCTCTTCGCTGAACTGCTGCGGAAGGTCGGAGCGGTCGAAGGGATCCGACGGGTTCGTTTCACCAGTCCGCATCCCAAGGACCTCGGGCCGGAGACCATCGCCGCCATGGCCGAGACCGATGAGGTCTGCAACCACCTCCACCTGCCGCTGCAGTCGGGCAGCGATGCCATCCTGTCGTCGATGCGACGGGGCTACCGCGCCGATCGGTATCTCTCCCGCCTCGCGGCCGCGAGGGTTGCCGTTCCCGACCTGGCCGTCACGACGGACCTGATCGTCGGGTTCCCCGGTGAGACCGAGGACGACTTCGAGCGCACGTTGGAGGTCGCCGCCTCTGCATCGTTCGACAGTGCCTACACGTTCATCTTCTCGCCGCGGCCCGGCACCCGAGCGGCGGCGATGGCCGACCGATTCGTGCCCTCCGACGTGATCGCGGAACGCTTCGACCGGTTGCGGACGGTCATCGAGCGATCTGCTCTGATCCGCCACCGCGACCGGGTCGGCCGGGTGGAGGAGGTGGTGGTCGAGGGACCGTCCAAGCGGAATGCCGACGTGGTCACCGGCCGGACCGGCCAGAACAAACTGGTGCACTTCACCCCGATCGACGGCCATCGGGTTGCCACCGGATCGTACGCACAGGTCATGGTGACCGCGGCTGCCCGCCATCATCTGACCGGGGACCTCCTCGCGGTCACGGCCCGCCCTTCGCACCGGGTCCGCATCCCGGTCTCGTCCGGCTGAGTCACGGACGCGGTTGACCGGCCCGGGAGCCCCCATCGGTGCACCCGAATCGCTAGCGACGCCCCCGCTGGCGGCCGTCGTGGGTGCGACCGCTTCGGGAAAGTCCGATGTCGCCCTCGAGGTGGCCCGGACCGCGATGAGCCAGTCCCTCGCCGGCCATGGGGACGCCACCATCGAACTGGTGTCGGTGGACTCGATGGCGGTCTACCGCGGGATGGACATCGGGACCGCCAAGCCGACCCGGGCGGAGCGCGGCCGGGTGGCATACCACCTGATCGACGTGGTCGATCCGGATCAGGAGTTCACCGTCCAGCAGTTCCAGCACGCGGCCCGTGCAGCCGTGGCCGGCATCCAGGCCCGAGGCCACGGGACGATCCTGGTCGGTGGCACAGGTCTCTACCTCCGGTCGCTGGTCGACGACCTGACCTTTCCGGGGCGATTCCCCGACGTGGCCGCATCGTTGGCGGCCGGATTGGATGCAGCCGGCCCGGAGGGAAGCGCCGGGCAGCGGGCCGCGCTGGCCCTCCTCCATCGCCGGCTCGTGGCCCTCGATCCGGTCGCCGCCGGTCGGATCGAACCGACGAACCGTCGCCGCCTGCTCCGAGCTCTCGAGGTGACCGTCGGCTCCGGTCGCCCCTTCTCGTCGTTCGGCCCCGGCCTCGAGCGGTATCCCCGGACGGCGGTGTCCATGGTCGGGATCCTCCACGACCCGTCGGTGCTCGACGTGCGCATCGCCCAGCGGTTCGAGCGACTCATGGATCTCGGGTTCCTCGACGAGGTGCGGGCCCTCGCCACCCGCCCAGGCGGCCTGTCGCGGACCGCCCGGCAGGCGCTCGGCTACCGCGAGCTCTTGTCCCACATCGAGGAGGGGACCCCTCTGGTGGCCGCCATCGAGGAGGCCGTTCGGCGTACCAGGGCCTTTGCCCGCCGGCAGATGGCGTGGTTTCGTCGAGATCCCCGTATCGTGTGGATGAGCGCGGACGACGACCTGCCGGGCTCGATCATGACGCTTCTCCGGGAGGTCCCCTCGGATGTGGCCACGATGGGAGACTGACCGGTACCACCATGAGCACGCCGACATCCGACAGCCGCATCCTCCGATTCTCCAAGCACCACGGGGCCGGCAACGATTTTCTGGTCATGGTCGACCTCGACGACGTGACACCGCTGGACGGGACGCTGGCCCGAGCGCTCTGCCACCGGAGGTTCGGCGTGGGGGCCGACGGAGTGATCCGGATCCTGGCCGGCGGAACGGTCGCCGACCTGACCATGGATCTCCGCAATGCCGACGGGAGCGTGGCGGAGATGACCGGCAACGGGATGCGATGTCTGGCCCAGGCTGCGGTGGCGATCGGGTTGGTGGACCCGCCGACGTTCACCGTGTCGACACTGGCGGGCGTGAGAACGGTGGAGTATCAAGCCGGCGCGGTCCCCGGATCCGCCACGGCGTCGGTGGACATGGGAGTCGTCGAGCTCGGTCCCGACCAGCCCCAGCAGTTCGCCGAGCGGCGCGCCCGCCGTGTCGACACCGGAAACCCCCATCTGGTCCTGCTCGGACCTGATCCCATGGAAGTGGACGTGGCCGAACTGGGACCTCGGCTCCAAGCCGTCCATCCCGGTGGGATCAACGTCGAGTTCATTTCGGTCGGCCCGGGCCCCAATGCCATCACCCTCCGGGTATGGGAGCGCGGTGTGGGTGAGACCCAGGCGTGCGGGACCGGAAGTGTTGCCGCCGCCGCCGCCGCCCGGAGCTGGGGGCTGGTGGGCGAGACCATCGATGTGCACAATCCGGGTGGCGCGCTGCAGGTGATGCTGACCGCCGACGGAGCGCGACTGAGCGGACCGGTCCAGAGGGTCGCCGCCGTCGAGGTGGATGTGCACGAGCTCTTGATGGCACCGCGGTGACGCCCGGCGACTCGGCCTTCACCGACACCCTCATCTCGCGCTCCGTTCGAGAGCGCATCGTGTTGGTGGGAGTGACCTTCCCCCATGCCACCGTGGCTGCCACCGAGGCCGGGCTCGACGAGTTGGCGCTGCTGGTCGACACCGCCGGCGCCGATGTGATGGAGCGCGTCATGCAACGCCGGAACACACCTGACCCCGCCACCTATCTGGGTCGTGGCAAGGCGGAGGAGCTCCTGTCCGTGTGTCTGGCCGTCGATGCCGACACCGTGGTGTTCGACGCCGATCTCTCGCCGGCCCAGCAACGGAACCTCGAACACATTCTCCGTCGTACCGCCATCGATCGAACCGCGGTGATCCTCGACATCTTCGCCCAGAACGCCCGGACGCCTGAAGGCCGGGCGCAGGTCGAACTGGCGCTGTTGCGGTACCGTCTGCCGCGTCTGCGGGGACGTGGGAAGTCCTTCAGCCAGCAGGCCGGTGGCATCGGCACCCGCGGTCCGGGCGAGACCAAGCTCGAAGTCGATCGGCGCCGATTGGTCCGGCGCATGTCCCGTCTGGAGTCCGATCTCCGTCAGTTGGACCGGACCCGGCGGACCCAGCGACGGGGGCGCTCCCGATCGCGGCAACGGGCGGTGTCGCTGGTGGGCTACACCAATGCCGGAAAATCGACACTGCTCAACCGGTTGTGCGGGGCCGACGTGCTGGTGGAGAACCGGTTGTTCTCGACATTGGATCCGCGGACGCGCCAGCTCGATCTGCCCGGTGGCGAGACCGTGTTGCTGACCGACACGGTCGGATTCGTCCGAAAGCTTCCCCACCAGGTGGTCGAGGCCTTCCGTTCCACGCTCGAAGTGGTGGGTGAGTCGGACCTGATCGTCCACGTGGTGGACGGTTCCGCTCCCGACTTCGAGGGTCAGGTCGATGCGGTGCGGACCGTGCTGGTCGAGATCGGCGCGGGCGGTCTGCCCGAGCTCGTGGTGGTCAACAAGTCCGATGCGGTGGACACCCCGGATGGAGGGTCCGGCCACGAGGCGCGACGACTGTTGGCCGCCCACGCGGGGTCGGTGATGGTGTCCGCCCGCACCGGCGAGGGGATCGACCAGTTGTTGGTGGCCATGGGCGACCGGCTCCGGGTGGGTGACCGGGTCATCGAACTGGTCATCCCCTGGGCTCGCGGCGACGTGCTCGCCGCCGTGCACCGCGAGGGAGAGATCGTCGCAGAGGAGGCCGGGGAGCAGTCGACGCGCATACAGGTCGTCCTCGATGACGTGGGCAAGTCCCGGTTTCGAGAGTTCCTGGCCTCATGACTCCCCAACCGGAGGGGTCGCAGCCGGATCCGACGACCGAGGATCACGCCGCGTTCCATCCCCCCGCCTATCCCTACGATCGCCTGCTGGCGATCAAGGCTCGAGCCGAGGACCGGTTCCGGACCACCGGGGGATTGGTGGACTGCTCCATCGGGACGCCATGGGATCCGCCCCCATCCTCGGTGCTGGAGGCCATGGCCGTCTCGGACACCGAGCGGGGCTATCCCACCTCGGCGGGATCACCGACGTATCGACGGGCGGCCGCCGGGTGGCTCGAGCGACGGTTCGGTATCACCGTCGATCCGACCACGGAACTGGCGGCATGTATCGGGACCAAGGAGTTCGTGGCGTCGACGGCCCAGTACCTCCGCCTTCGGACGCCGACCCGGGACACCGTGTTCTTTCCGGCCGTTTCCTACCCGACGTACGCCATGGGGGCGCTCCTCGGAGGTTGTCGGCCCGTCCCGGTGCCATCGCGGCCCGAGGGGGGTCTCGATCTCGGCTCCATCGATCCGGCGGACATCGAGCGAGGCCTGCTGCTGTGGGCGAACTCGCCGTCCAACCCGACCGGATTGTTGTCGGACCTGGACGCCGTGGCCTCCTGGGGGAGACGCCACCGGATACCCGTGTTCTCCGACGAGTGCTACGCCGAGTTCACCTGGGCCGGACCTCCTCGGACCGTGCTCGAAGGGGGAGTAGACGGTGTGGTGGCCGTCCACTCACTGTCCAAACGGTCCAATCTGGCCGGCGTCAGAGCAGGGTTCTATGCCGGTGACCCCGAGCTCGTGGGCTTCCTCCTCGATGTTCGCCGACATGCCGGGCTGATGGTCGCCGGGCCGGTGCAGGCCGGAGCGGTGGTGGCGTTCGACGACGACGTCCACGTCGTCGAGCAGCGTCAGCGCTATCAGGAGCGCCTGAGCCTCATGCAGGATGTCCTCGGGCGGGCCGGACTTCCGGTCCCCATGCCCGAGGGGGCCTTCTACCTGTGGGTGCCGGTGCCCGATTCGGAGCCGGACGGGGGTTGGTCCATCACGCAGCGTCTGGCCCTCGAGGTTGGGGTACTGGTCAGCCCGGGTGAGTTCTACGGCCCTGAAGGTTCCCGGTTCGTCCGGGTGGCCGTGGTGCAGCCCATGGAGCGTCTACAGCTCATCGCCGATCGGTTCGTGCGCGCCGGGCCGATGACTGGTGCATGAGCGTCGTTCCCGCGCCGACCTCGTGACCGGGACCGTCGGACCCCAGGGCTAACGTCTGGTGATGGCAGATCTCCAGTCCCAGATCGAGGAATTGTGGGCCCGCGCCGAAGGGTTGGATCCGTCCGACACCGATGCGCTGGCCGTGGTGTCCGAGGCCATCGATCACCTTGACCGTGGCACCGCCCGTGTTGCGGAGGTCGATCCGACCAGCGACAAGGTCGTCGTCCACCAGTGGCTGAAGCAGGCCATCCTCCTGCTCTTCCGCCTCAAGTCCATGGAGACACTGGAAGTGGGGCCGTTCGAATACGCCGACAAGCTGCCCCTCAAGAGGGACTACGCCGCGTCGGGGGTGCGGGTGGTGCCCGGTGCATCGGCCCGCTGGGGCTCGTTTCTGGGCAACGGCGTCATCTGCATGCCCAGCTACGTCAACATCGGTGCCCGGGTAGGCGCGGGCACGATGGTGGACACCTGGGCCACCGTGGGATCGTGTGCGCAGATCGGGGAGCGGGTCCACCTCTCGGGCGGAGTCGGGATCGGTGGCGTCCTCGAACCGGCCCAGGCGGCACCGGTGGTCATCGAGGACGATGTGATGATCGGAAGCCGGTGCATGATCACCCAGGGGGCACGGGTGAGCCGTGGCTCCGTGGTGGGAGAGGGCACCATCTTGAATCCCTCCATACCGGTGATCGACGCCGACACCGGGGAAGAGCTCAGCCGTGGCCATGTCCCGGCCTGGTGCGTCGCGGTGCAGGCTTCCCGGCGACGCGACTACCCCGGCGGCGAATTCTTCCTCCCCTGCGTGCTGGTGATCAAGCGGCTCACCGAGGGCGAGCGGCACGACAAGGCGCAGCTCAATGACATTCTGCGTCAGCACGGGGTCTCGGCGTGACCTCGGTCACCGGCATGCCGACCGGGCTCTTCGGACTGACCACCGCCCTGGTGGCCATTCCTTCAGTCAGCCATTTCGAGGGCCCGATGGCGGACGCGGTGGAGGCCGCACTCAGGCTGTGTCCATGGCTGACCGTCGAGCGCATCGAGAACAACGTGGTGGCCCGGACCCAACTCGACCGTGACTACCGGGTGCTTCTTGCCGGCCATCTGGACACGGTCCCGCCCAGCGGCGGGAACGAGGAGCCCCGGATCGTGGACGACACGCTGTTCGGGGTGGGTGCCGCCGACATGAAGGGTGGTCTGGCGGTCCTGCTCCATGTGGCCGGCACGCTGCCTGAGCCCGCCGTGGACGTGACCTGGTGCTTCTACGTCGGAGAGGAGGTGGAGCAGAAGTTCAACGGACTTCGTCACTTATGGGAGCACCGACCCGAGCTCCTCAGCGCGGACGCGGCGATTCTGGCCGAACCCACCGGCGGAGTGGTCGAGGCCGGATGCCAAGGCACCTTGCGGATCCGAGTCACCCTGGCCGGACAGAGGGCACACACGGCGCGCCCGTTCACGGGCCGCAACGCCATCCATCGCCTCGCTCCGATACTCGCCGAGGTTGCCGCCTATGTGAACCGGCGTCCGGTGATCGACGGATGCGAGTACGTCGAGCAGCTCCAAGCGGTCGATGTCACCGGAGGTGTGGCCGGCAACGTCGTTCCTGACGAAGCCTCGGTGGTCATCAATCATCGGTTCGCACCGGATCGAACCGTCGAGCAGGCCGAGGCCTCACTGCGCGAGCTGCTCGGGCCCCATCTCGAGCCCGAAGACCGATGGGAGCTGACCGAGCACGCATCCGGGGCACCTCCCGCCCTCGACCACCCGGTGCTTGCGGGCCTGGTGGCTGCGACCGGTACCTCGCCGGTGGGCAAGCAGGGGTGGACCGACGTGGCGTCGCTCTGGGCCCATGGAGTGCCGGCGGCCAATTTCGGACCGGGTGATCCTCTGCTGTGTCATACGCCGGACGAGCATGTGCGGGCTGACGAGCTGGAGCGGGCGGCAACGGTGCTCGACACCCTCTTGCGGACCGGGCCGTAGCGTCCTCGGTCGGGACGACTCAGAGGCGGCGGAGCACCGTGACCACCTTGCCGTAGACGGTCACCTCGGCCGGATCGAACTCCATCGGGGTCAGTCGCGCATTGGCCGGAGTGAGCACCACCATTCCGTCCCGGGTCGAGAAGCGCTTGACGGTGGCCTCGCCGTCGGGGATCCCGGCCACGACCACGTCACCCTGTTCTGCGACCGGCTGTTGGCGGACCACGACGAAGTCGCCATCCATGATGCCGGCATCGATCATCGAGTCACCCCGGACCGAGACCATGAACAGCGTCCCGGTCCCGGTGAAGTCCTCGGGCAGCGGGTAGAGCTCCTCCACGTTCTCCTGAGCCAGCACCCCGGTTCCCGCGGCAACATCGCCCACCAGGGGGACGTGCCGGATCGGCCGGGCGTCCATGATGACCTTGGACGACGGGTCGTAGCACACCTCGATGGCTCGGGGTTTGGTCGGATCCCTCCGGAGATACCCCTCACGTTGGAGGACCGCCAGGTGGGCGTGGACCGTCGACGACGATGTCAGGCCGACCGACTCTCCGATCTCACGCACCGAGGGCGGATAGCCCCGATCGCGGACGGCCTCCGAGATGCAGTCGAGGATCTGCTTCCTCTTGGTGCTCAGTACCTGGGCCATGGCTCCCCCTGGTCGTTCTCACGTCACGCCAGCGGCGAACGCCTGTTTGTACGAACGTAGCGCCTGGGTACCCCAAAAGCAAACACCCGTTCGAAAAGTGTCTTGACAACGAACAGATGTTCGTGGTGAGATGGCTCCATGACGAACACAGGTTCGATGAATCGAGCGACCGGGCGATGACGGCGCTCTGGGTCACATCCACTCCGCTCGCTGCTGCACCACGTCGGCCTCAGGGTCGGTCCGATGGATCGTCGGCGGGCGTACCCGGGCTGTGCCTGGTGGATGCCGTTGCCGCCCTTCCCGACGAGGTCGGCGGCGGCCGCGACCTCGGAACGTGGTCCGTTCCCCTTTCCGTCGTGCCCGAGCGACGTGCCACGCCGAGGCCGAGGCGCAGGACGTCACCCGCCGTTCGCCGCCGCAGGACCCTGCTGGCGGTCATGGGACTGCTGTTGCTCGGGCTTGCTCTTCCGCTGAGCGGAACCGGTGGTTACTCCCACACCACCGGTTCCGCTCTGGCGGGGAACGGTGGTGGGGCGACCTACACCGTGCGACCGGGGGACACGCTGTGGTCGATCGCCGAACGGCTGGACCCGGCGAGCGATCCGCGCCCCCTCATGGCAAGACTTGCCTCCCAGACCGGGTCGGACACGGTGGTCCCAGGGGAGCAGATCGTCCTTCCCTGATCCTGCGTCGAGCGGGCACGGATCGGGCCAGAAGGCACGTTGGCGGTGGGCTATCTGGGGAAGTTGCGCACTAGCCTCGTAACGTGCGATGTCCCTGGTGTCTGGCCGACGACGACCGGGTGGTCGATTCCCGTCTGGCCGAGGACGGCGTGGCCATCCGACGACGTCGGGAATGTGCCGGTTGCGGCAATCGCTACACCACCTTCGAGCGGATCGACGAGATCCCGTTGATGGTGATCAAGCGATCGGGCGCCCGACAGCCGTTCGATCGGGGGAAGTTGATCGATGGTCTTCGATCGGCCACGAAGAACCGGCCGGTGACCGAAGAGCAGCTCGAGGTGGTGGCGCACCTGGTTGAGGACGAACTCCGCGAGGACGGCTCGGAACCGACGTCCGAGCAGGTGGGCCTCGCCGTGCTCGAGCGGCTCCGGGTGGTCGACGAGGTGGCCTACCTCCGCTTCGCCAGTGTCTACAAGGGCTTCGAAGGGGTGGATGATTTTCGGCGCGAGGTCGGGCTCCTCACCAAGTTGACGGCCCCGAAACAACCGGAAGGGTAGGACATGGCCGAGCTACTGGCCGAGGTACCGACGCGGGCGTTGGCCATCTATGCCCATCCGGATGACCCAGACGTCTCATGTGGCGGCACACTGGCGTTGTGGGCCAAAGGGGGTTGCGAGGTGCGGGTCCTGTTGTGCACGGACGGCGGCAAGGGATCCCCTGATCCCGACATAGACACCGGCGAGCTGGTGGCTCGGCGGTCTGAGGAAATGGGCGAGGCCGCGGCGTTGATCGGCCTCGCCGGTCAGGAGTCCCTTCACTATCCCGATGGAGCACTGAGTGACGAACCGGAGTTCCGCGGGGCGTTGGTGGCTGCGGTCCGACGTTTCCGGCCCGATGTGGTGCTCTCCCATGACCCGACAGCGATTTTCTTCGGTCAGAGCTACTTCAACCACCGTGACCACCGGGTGACCGGAATGGCTGCCCTCGACGCGGTGTCGCCGGCGTCGGCCTTGCCCCACTACTTTCCGGAGGCCGGTCCGGCCCATCAGGTTTCCACCGTGCTGATGTCGGGAACGCTCGAGCCCGACGTCTGGGTGGACATCTCGTCCACGGTGGAGGTGAAAGGTGAGGCGGTCGGCTGCCACCGGAGTCAGTTCCCAGACGGCGTGGAATGGGCGTCGACGGCGATGAAACTGGGAGCCGCCGACGCGGGCAGACAGGTCGGAGTGGCCTATGCCGAAGGGTTTCGGAGGCTGCGGCTCGGTGGGTGAGCGGGGGTCAGCCGTTCCGGGTCTCGAGGATCGTCCTCCTCTGTCTGGTGCCGATCGTGATACCGAGCGATCCATCCTCCACGTGGACATGGATGCGTTCTTCGCTTCGGTCGAGGTTCTCGACAACCCCACCTTGAAGGGCCTTCCGGTCATCGTGGGTGGCTCGGGATCGCGGGGAGTCGTCGCCGCATGCACCTACGAGGCACGCATGTTCGGCGTCCATTCGGCCATGGCGTCGTCGATGGCACGCCGACTGTGTCCCTCTGCTGTGTTCGTCGACGGCCGGTATCACCGGTACGTCGAGGAGAGCGAGAGGCTGCACGCCATCTTCCAGACCGTGACCCCGCTCGTGGAGGGCATCTCCCTCGACGAGGCGTTTCTCGACGTCACGGGTTCGAGACAGCTGCTCGGTGACGCGGCCACCATTGCCGCCACCATCCGCCGACGGGTGGCCGACGAGCTCCATCTGACGTGTTCGGTCGGTGTGGGACGGACGAAGTTCATGGCCAAGCTGGCGTCGAAGGCGGCCAAGCCCACGGCCACGCGCTCCGGAATCACACCCGGCCCCGGCGTGGTCGTGGTGCCGGCGGACCGTGAGCTCGAATTCCTGCATCCGCTGCCGGTGCGAGCCCTGTGGGGTGTGGGGCCGGTCACCGGAAGGCGGCTCCACACACTCGGCATCAAGACCATCGGAGATATGGCGGCGCTTCCCGAGGGTGCCCTCCAGCGCTACCTGGGCACGGCATCGGGCACGCACCTCGCCGCGCTGGCTCGGGGCCATGATCCGAGACCGGTGGTTCCCGAGCAGGAGGCCAAATCGATCGGACATGAGGAGACGTTCGCTGCTGACCTCTGGGATCGGGGTGCGTTGGACCGTCATCTCCTGCGGATGGTGGACGCCTCCGCCACCATCCTGCGACGTTCGGATCTGGCGGCGCGGACCATCAGCGTGAAAATCAAATTCGCGGACTTCACGATGGTGACCCGATCCCACTCGATGGACTCGCCCATCGACGCCTCGGCAGCGATCGGCGCGGTGGCCACGGCGTTGCTGGATTCGGTTGCATTCGACAAGGGTGTGCGGCTATTGGGCGTGAGCCTCACGGGATTCGGTCGTTCGGACGCCGGCATGCAGTTGAGCCTCGATTTCGATGCGGGGTCGGCGGCCGCAGATGGCCTGCCGGGCACGGTCCAGGCTTCGGACGACCGGGATCGGCTGGCCCGCGCCCACGACCAGGCTGAGCGGATCCAGCTGTCGTGGGGCTCTGTGACCGCGGCCGTCGATGCCATCCGCGCCCGCTACGGGGGATCGTCGGTGGGTCCGGCATCCCTGATCGAAGGGGGTAGCCTCCACCTGAGGCGTCGAGGGGAGGCCCAGTGGGGGCCAAGCGCCCGATCGGAGCCACGGTTGGATGAAGAACCATCAGACACCTTGTAATATGGTGATGGTGTCCGATCAAGGTGCAGCAGCCAAGCCGAGGTCGATTCGGTTGGGTGTGGCGTGCTTTCGAGTGGGGGTTGCGCGAGGATGAAGTCGGCGAACACCACTGGGGATAGCCGCAGGTGGAGGGGACGAGTTCTTGCCACTCTCTGAGCACGAACAACGCATACTGCACGAGCTGGAGCAGTCTCTCTATCAGGAGGACCCTGACTTCGCGGAGCGGGTGCGCTCAGAAACGGTCTATCGGCATGCCGGTAGGTACTGCATCTGGTCGGCCCTGGTCTTCGTGGCCGCACTGGTCTTCATGTTCTTCACCTTCTCGAGATCGGTGGTGCTGGGCTTCGTCGGTGTCGTGGTCATGTTCCTTTCGGGGGTGGTGTTCGCCAACAATGCCCGACGGATGGGCAAGGCGGGCATCGACGACATCTCCCGTTCGCTTCACAGTCGCAACCTGAGCAGCACCGTGCACGATCCACGCGACTGGATCCGTGGACGCTTCCACCGCGACGACTGACTGACCCGTGCCCGCCGTCCCCGCTGAGGGCCATCAGGGCCCGGCGGAGCGCGTGCCATCAACGCCGGACGGGGGACCGGTGGTGCTGGCGGTCGATATCGGCGGAACCAAAATGGCCGCGGCCCTGGTCGACTCCGGGGGTTCGATCCTGACTGCCGCCCACGCGGCGACTCCCGTTTCGGACGACGGCGAGTCCGTGTTCGACGCCCTGGCGGCGGTGATCGACCGGGTCCTCTCGCCATCGACGGCCAGACCGGTGGTGTGCGGCGTGGGGTGCGGTGGCCCCATGGAGGCTGGAGGTGAGCGCGTCTCGCCCCTCAACATCTCGGCGTGGAGGGACTTTCCGCTGCGGGGGCGGTTGGCGGGGCTGGTAGGCCTTCCGGTCGTCGTGGACAACGATGCCAAGGCGCTGGCCCTCGGCGAGGGTTGGCTCGGCGCGGCGACCGGCGTCGGCAACTATCTGGGCATGGTGGTGTCGACCGGCGTCGGCGGTGGCATCGTGATCGGCGGACGCCTGTTGGACGGCGAGCACGGCAACGCCGGTCACATCGGGCACATGGTTGTCGAGCCAGATGGTCGGGCCTGTGTCTGTGGAGGTCGGGGGTGCCTCGAGGCCGAAGCGTCGGGAACGGCGATCGAAGCGATGACCGGACATCCGGCATCAGCGGCACCGGACCCGGTGCGCCGCCGGGCCGGAACACTGGTGGGACGGGCTGTGGCTTCGGTGGCCAATCTGTTGGACCTCCAGCTGGCCGTGGTGGCCGGCTCGGTGGCCCTCGGATTCGGAGAGTTGTTCTTCGACGCCGCTCAGGAGGAGATTGCGCTCCGGTCCCGGTTGAGCTTCTCGCGGGCGACGCGCATCATCCCCGGGGCGTTGGGCGCCCACGGCCCCCTGGTGGGTGCGGCGGCGGTTGGCCGTCGGGCTCTGGTACCTTCGGATCAAGGGGCCATGGCACGATGATCAGCGAGACTCCTCGCCATCCCTCCCGTGAGGCGACTCGCAGGATCGTGCGGGCAGTGGTGGTCCGACCCGACCTCTGGTGGTCAGCATTCGGGGCGTGGGCACGAATGGCCACCCCAGGCTGGTGGAGGGAGCGCCCCTATCTTCCCCTTCCCGAC
>Ga0307373_10006978_pt1 | contig 17782 bp, 9 predicted proteins | sample OX2MG_FD_202534 | JGI IMG/M metagenome (GOLD analysis project Ga0307373, IMG submission 202534) | Soil microbial communities from Risofladan, Vaasa, Finland - OX-2 | ecosystem: Environmental > Terrestrial > Soil > Coastal area > Acid sulfate soil | place: Finland: Risofladan, Vaasa | collected... | reverse complement strand
TGCTGGATGGACCCTTAAAGAAGCGGCAGCTCGAGGATGTCAAGACGATCATCCGGCGGGTGGGGAAAGCCGGGATTCCGATCCTGGGTTACAACTTCAGCATTGCAGGGGTTTGGGGACATGTCCATGGACCTTTCGCGCGCGGCGGAGCTGAATCGGTGGGATTCCTGGGTCAAGACGGTCCTGAGGAGACTCCGATTCCACGGGGACAGGTCTGGAACATGACCTACGACCCCGATGCTCCGGCGGGAACCCTCGGGACGGTGACTTCCGAGCAACTCTGGCAGCGAGTCACGGATTTTCTCCGGGAAGTTGTCCCCGTTGCGGAGGAGGCTGGAGTGCGGCTTGCCGCGCATCCCGACGATCCACCCATGCCGTCGCTGCGCGGAACGGCGCGACTGGTCTACCGTCCGGACCTTTTCCAGCGGCTGCTGGACATCTATCCCAGCCACTCCAATGCTCTTGAGTTTTGCCAGGGAACCACGGCTGAGATGGCCGGCGGAGATGTTTACGAAGCCATTGATCAGTACACCCGGCAGGGCAATATCGCATACGTCCACTTCCGAAACGTTCGCGGGAAGGTGCCGAAGTATCATGAGGTGTTTCTGGACGAAGGTGATGTCGATTTCGTCCGCGCCATGCGTATTTACATAAAGAACGGTTACGATGGCGTCATGATTCCCGACCACACGCCGCAGATGACCTGCGCGGATCCCTGGCACGCCGGCATGGCTTACGCTATTGGCTATATGCGGGGTCTGGTTTCCGTGATAGAACACGAAATATTCTGAGTTATATCCTCCTTGTGGATCTGGTCTTTCCCGCTGGCACTCCCTGTCAGACCGGGGCCTCGGTGAATCAGAAAACAGGAATTTCGCCGATCCTTCCCGAACCGGGGAGTCGGCCTATGGTGGTGGAAGAAGCGGAACTGAGGGGCGGTACCACTCCGGCGGGGATGTTGGAGATGTTTTCCCCGCCGGATGTTCCGTGGAGCGGCAGCAAACGGAAAGGCAGATTCCTCTCCCGCTCTGCGGGATCGGAATGACGCGTGACGGGCGGTGGAATGGTGCCTGTGGGGGCTAGTCGAGCACGCTCGAGATCCAGCCGCCGGCGACCACTTCGTCGCCATCGTAAAAGACGGCGGCCTGACCGGGCGTGATGGCGCGCTGAGGGCTGGCGAATTCGACGAAGGCCTCGCCGTCTGCGCGAGCTTCGACGCGGGCGGCGGCAGGGAGATGCTTGTTGCGGATCTTAACGCTGGCTTCGAAAGATTCGCCCGCGCGGACCGGGCGAATCCAGTTGATCTCGCGCACCAGCAGGCGGCCCTTCAGGAGTTCCTGATTGGAACCCACCACCACGCGGTTGCGGATCGTGTCAAGCCCGATGACGTAGAGCGGAGTTCCGGTGGCGATGCCGAGCCCCTTCCGCTGGCCCACGGTATAATTTCCAAGCCCCGCGTGCCGGCCCAGAACGCGGCCGTCGGTGGTGACCAGTTGGCCGCCGGTGTCCTCGAGTGTTTTACCCTGCTCGTTCAAATAGGCGTCGATAAACTGGCGGTAGTTGCCCGTGGGAACAAAGCAGATTTCCTGGCTGTCGGGCTTTTCGGCCACCGGAAGATTTTTCGCGCGCGCCATGCCGCGCACTATTTCCTTGGTGAATTCGCCCAGCGGAAACAGCGTGCGGGCAAGCTGCTCCTGCGTGAGCCCAAAGAGAAAATACGACTGGTCCTTGGAGGGGTCGCGGCCGGCAAAGAGGCGGTAGCGGCCGGAATCGGGATCTTTGCGGACGCGCGCGTAATGCCCCGTGGCCACGGTATCGGCGCCGACCTGGCGCGCCGTCTCAATAAACCGGGCGAACTTGATTTCCGTGTTGCAGAGGCTGCAGGGAATGGGCGTCTCGCCCGCCAGATAGCTTTCCACGAAGGGGCGCACGACGCCCTGCTCAAAATCGTCTTCAAAATTGACCACGTAGTAAGGAAGCCCCAGAAAACCCGCCACGGCGCGAGCGTCATAGACGTCATCGAGCGAGCAGCAGCGCCCGCTGGCGCGCCCGGACTCGCCTTCTTCAGCGCCGAGCAGCAAAGGCAGCCGCCGCTGGTTCCACAGTTGCATAGTCATGCCGATCACGGCGGGAGGGCCGTTCGAGCCTGCGGACGGGTTGTTTTCCGCGAGCAGAGCTGCGGCCACGGAACTGTCCACACCGCCGCTCATTGCCACTGCAATGGTCATGGGAACCAGGAGTTCAGCGCTCAGCCAATGCCTTCACGTTGGCCCCTGCGGGCTGGGCGCTGACGGCATCTTTCTTGTAATGCGGTGAAAGCGAGCGCAGCTGTTCCACCACCCGCGGCAACACTTCGAGCGTGTCATCGATGTCCTGGGGCGTGTTGAAATGGCCCAGGCTGAAGCGGATGCTCGAACGCGCCTGCTCCCGGCTGCGGCCGATGGCGGTGAGCACGTGCGAAGGCTCAAGCGAGCCTGATGAGCAGGCGGCCCCGGTGGAACACGCCACGCCTCTCAGGTCCATGGCGATGACGAAGCCCTCGCCTTCAATGTAATCGAAGCTGATGTTGGTGGTGGTGGGCAGCCGCCGCGATTTATCGCCGACAACCGCCGCCAGAGGAACGCTGGCAAGGATGCCATCCTCCAGGCGGTCCCGCAACGCGCCCACACGTTCGATCTCTTCCGCCAGATGTTCGCCGGCCAGCTCGGCGGCTTTCCCCAGGCCCACAATTCCGGAGACGTTTTCCGTGCCGGGCCGCCGGTCGCGCTCATGATGCCCGCCGTAAAGCAGCGGACGCAAAACCGTTCCCCGGCGGATATAAAGCGCTCCCGCGCCCTTCGGTCCGTGCAGTTTGTGCGCTGAAAGCGAGAGCAGATCGACGCCCAGGCCCTCCACGTCCACGGGAATCTTGCCGACGGACTGCACCGCGTCCGTGTGGAAGTAAATGTCGTGCTCGCGCGCGATGCGCCCGATCTCTTCGAGCGGCTGGATGGTCCCGAGCTCGTTGTTGGCGTGCATCACGGAAATCAGCACCGTATCCGGGCCGATGGCCTTTTCCACTGCGGCGGGATCGACCACGCCGCTGGGTCCCACGGGAACGTAAGTGACGCGCACGCCTCGCTTTTCCAGCGCCTTCGCCGTGTGCAGGACCGCGTGGTGCTCGATCGTGGTGGTGATGAGGTGCTTCTTTTCGGAGCGCGACGCCTCCACCATGCCGAACAGCGCTGCGTTGTCGGATTCTGTGCCGCCGCTGGTAAACACAATTTCATTCGGCCGCGCATTCAGCAGCCGGGCAATCCGCTCGCGGCCCCATTCGATGGCGGCCTTGGCGCGCTGCCCGTACCAGTGGATCGAGGAGGCGTTGCCGAAATCCTCGAGGAAATACGGCTTCATGGCCTCAAAAACTGCGGGCGCCACGGGAGTGGTCGCGTTGTTGTCCAGATAAACTCTTCGCATGGCGGAATGCACGCCCCAAAGCGGGCAGAACTTACTCTTTCTCAGAGTAGCCGACTGCGTTATGCAAAGTCAAACACCGCTCCGGGCCTGTGCGTGGGGCGGTTCGCTGGAACGGCGCCCGCCGGGCAAGTGAAAAAATCGTGTTGCGGGACGGAGTCGGGGTCTAAACTCACTCCCCGGAATCGCCGATAAAAATACGTAGCACCGTGTGCCTTGGTGCTCGGTGTCGGTCTCTGGGATGGCTGTGGCGGATGCTGCGGGTTGCCAGGGGCAGGCGGCGGCAGGCGCCTTGTCAGCGGTTCCTCGCTGCCCTTGGATTATGACTGCGGTTTGACACCGTTTCGGCCCAAACGCCAATAGGTCAGAGACCGTATGGAAGGAGGTTCTGCCCGTGGAACATGACAACGGCGACAACAAGAAGCCAGGAAGCAAACCGGTACGCCGGCAGGAAGCGCTGCGCGATTCAGAATCCCGGTATCGCCGCCTTTTTGAGACCGCCCAGGACGGAATCCTGATTCTCGATGCCGCGAGTGGCGCGATCACGGATGTGAATCCCTTTCTGTTGGAGATGCTGGGCTATTCCCTTGAGGACTGTCGGGGGAAGCGGCTCTGGGAACTCGGTCCCTTCAAAGATATCGAGGCCTCCCGGGAGGCTTTTCAGGAATTGCAGAAGAAAGAATACATCCGGTATGAAGATTTGCCGCTTGAAACCCACGGCGGGCGTTTAATCGACGTCGAGTTCGTCAGCAATGCCTACTTGGTGGATGGGAAGCGGGTCATTCAATGCAACATCCGGGACATCACCCGCCGCAAGCGGGCTGAGAGGGCGCGTGCCCGCCTGGCCCTGGCGGTGGAGCATACCGCCGAGAGTGTGCTGATCACGGAAGCAGACGGGACGATCATGTACGTGAATCCCGCTTTCGAACAGGTTACCGGCTATCGGCGCGAGGAGGCGATCGGGCAGAATCCACGCTTGCTGCAGAGCGGCAAACAGAGCCCGGAACTTTACCAGGCGATGTGGGACACTTTGAAGCAGGGGAGGGCCTGGGCGGGCGTTTTTATTAACAAAAAAAAAGACGGGACCCTTTACGAGGCCCGAGCGGTCATCTCCCCGATGCGGGACGAAACGGGGCGCATCATCAGCTATGTCGGGGTCGAACGCGATGTGACCCATGAGCGGCACCTGCAAGACCAGCTTCGGCAGTCGCAGAAGATGGAGGCCATTGGGCAACTGGCCGGCGGAATCGCGCACGACTTCAATAACCTTCTGACCATCATCACGGGGTACGGCCAATTGCTGCTGGAGGATTTTGATGCGGATGACCCCCGGCGACTGAAGATCTGTGAAATCAATAAAGCGGCAGCCCGCGCCGCCTCTCTGACTCGGCAGCTCCTGGCCTTCGGCCGCCGGCAGGTCCTGGTTTCCGAGGTGCTCGATTTGAATGATGTGCTCGCCAACATGGAGAAGATGCTGCATCGCCTGATCCGTGAAGATATTGAACTCGTGATCGTTCAAGGGGAATCGCTGGGGCGGGCGAGGACGGACCGGGGACAGATCGAACAGGTCATTATGAACCTGGCCGTGAATGCGCGCGATGCCATGCCGCAGGGAGGCCGGCTCACCCTTGAAACTTCGAATGTTGACCTCGACGATTCCTATGCCGCGAGCCACCCTGAGGTTGCACCGGGAGCGTACGTGATGCTCGCGGTCAGTGACAACGGGTGCGGAATCAGCCGGGAGGTACAGGCCCGCATTTTTGAGCCGTTTTTTACCACCAAGGAAACGGGCAAGGGAACGGGCCTGGGGCTTTCAACCGTCTATGGGATCGTCCGGCAAAGCGAAGGTTACGTCTCCGTGTACAGCGAGCCGGGGCAAGGCTCGACCTTCAAAATATATTTGCCCTGCGTCAAGGAGCAAGCCGACCTGCGGTCCCGGCCGGAAGAAGGGGCCGCAGCTCCGCCGCGCGGCTCTGAAACCATCTTGCTGGTGGAAGATGAAGAAGCCGTCCGGGCACTCGTGCGGGACGTTCTGGAAGCATTGGGGTACAAGGTCCTGTTGGCGACGCGCGGCGACGAAGCCATCGCCATCTGCAGGCAACACCCGGACTCGATCCCGTTGCTGTTGACCGATGTGGTGATGCCAGGAATGAGCGGGCGGGAACTGGCCGAATCCCTGAGGTTCTTATATCCGGAAATGAAACTGCTCTACATGTCGGGATACACGGACGACGCCATCTTGCGCCATGGCATCCTGGGACCGGGAGAGGCTTTTATAGGGAAACCTTTTACGCCTCACGCCATCGCGCGCAAGGTTCGAGACACCCTGGATGGCAGCAACGGCCACCCAAAGTAAACTCGCGCGATGCATCCCCGTTCCAAACCCTGATTTCCCGGCGGGCCTGGGCCAGCAGGTTCGGACGACGCCAGCGGAGGGGCTGCAGAGTCTGTGTGAAAACCGTTCTCCGCCGTATCATTCCGAGCCCGTTCGCCCTCCAACAGCGAACGGCCCCGAGTGACACGAGGGGGCTCAGGGTAAACTCCGCGAAGAATCTCTCCTTGAAAGCGCGTCCGTTATGAGATTCCTTGTCGCCCTTCGGCTCCTCGGAATGACACGCAACGTGAATTTTCACACAGACTCTGCAGCCGGGTTACGATGGGCTTGAAAACGAGGGCCTTCCACCCTGGCAACCCGGCGCAATCCAGCTCCTGCATACTCCTGTGGGGATGGCGTGGGCCTGGGGCACTTGCAAATCCGCGCAAAAAAGGCTAGATTGGGCTTTAGTCGGCTATGCTCCGCCAAGGCTGCCAGCGGCGGCCTTCAGGGTCTGGACATCGACGTTTATAGGTTGGAGTAAGGAAGGTTAACTTTAATATTATCAGCCTGTTGCTATGAGCGGGGGTAATTCAGCGGTAGAATGCCAGCTTCCCAAGCTGGACGTCGCGGGTTCGATCCCCGTCCCCCGCTCCATCTTTTGTTTATTGTTTCTTTCTCTGATTAAATTACCCGCCGGGCACCTTAAATAGTTGATCCACAAGGGTGTGGCAATCACCGTAAATCGTGGGGCCTTTCGCCCTTCCTACCGGAAAACCCGGTCAGTGGATTTGGCCGCGGCTTTTGTCCAATTATAAGATGTTCGATGTCGTCGGCTACCGAAAAGTAGACGACAACTTCTTGCCTGCAGCCTTAGCCCGGGTTTGTATGCGGGGAGGAATGAACATGTGGTTGAAGGTAAGAATACAAGAAATTCTTCGCTATTGAGTGAAGGTTGTGATAATTTTGCTGGTTGGATTCTGCAGGCAACTTCAATCGGAGGTTATCGAAATAAGATGAAACGAACAAGCATATTGGGATGGGGTGTGGCGCTGGTGTGTGCGCTGGGGATGTTCTGGGGCGTGAGAAGCTACGCAGGGCCTCCGCGCGCGAGCAAGTGGACGCCATTATTTAACGGCAAGAACCTGGACGGATGGAAGCCGTATGGGACGGATACGTGGAAGGCCGACCATGGAGCCATTTTCGGCGACAGCACGAGCGGAAAGTACGGCTACCTTTTGACCAAAAAAGAATATAAGAACTTCGACATTCGCCTGAAATTCAATTGCACGAAGGAAGGCAACAGCGGGCTGTTTTTCCACTCGACGATCACGGGCGAGAACCCGAAATGGGGTCCGGACATTGTGGGCCTGCAGGCGGAGATCGACCCGGCGCGGCACACAGGAGGCATTTACGAGAGCGGCGGGCGTGGCTGGGTGGCCCTGCCGACGGCGGCGGGCGAGAAGGCCATCAAGCCGGTAGGCCAGTGGAACAGCATGGAAGTGCGCGTGGAAGGCAATCACATCGTGACGCACCTGAACGGAGTGGAGATTGTCAACTACACCTATACGCCGGCAAAGTATACGGACGGGCATATCGCGTTGCAGATTCACACGGGTCAGCACGATTTTAGAATCCGGTTCAAAGACATTGAAATCCGGACGCTTCCTTAGCCGGACAGGCCGGACTGGATAGAGGCCCTCGCGGGCTTCTGCAAGGATCGCGACACCGCTCTAAGGAGCGGCGACTTCAAGGACAAAGGACGGGAGATGAAGAACAATCGGAGAGACTTTCTGAAGCTATCAACAGCGGCGGCGCTGACGGCGGCCGGGCTGGGCGGTGCGGAGCGGGCCCTGGCCGTTTCAAGCGGTCTGCCAATGACTGGAGTCGCTGCAGCGCCGGCGCCCGTGCCCGCGGCAGCGCGCGGATACAAGCCGATGGCGCTGGGGATTATGACCGGCATCGGGAACGATCCGGAAGCGGCCATGGCCAAGGTGCACAGCCTGGACATGCACACCTGCCAGATCGATGCCGACCTTATGGACGATGATCTGATCGAGCGGTTGCAGACGGCGCTCGATAAGTACAAGATCGTGGTGACGGCCATGGGAACGGGCGGGCCAGGACCCGACATCTATAACTTCTACGACGGGCCGCTGACTCTGGGATTGATCCCGCGCACCTACCGGGCGCAGCGGGTCGAGAAGGTGAAGAAGTTTTCGGACCAGGTCAAGAAGCTGAATGTGCCGGCCATTCGCCTCCACGTCGGTTTTATTCCCGAGGATCCCAACGACCAACTGTACCGGGAGTCGGTGGAAACGCTGCGGGATGTCATCAGCCACTGCAAACGGAACGGGCAGGACTTTCTGTACGAGACGGGGACGGAGACGCCTATTACGCTGCTGCGGGCGATGAAGGATATCGGCCTGGACAACCAGGGAGTGAATCTGGATACGGCGAACCTGATCCTCTATGACAAGGCGAACCCCCTGGATGCGCTGGACATTCTGGGTCCTTATGTGAAAAACACACATGCCAAGGACGGTTTGTATCCGACCGACCCGCACGAGTTGGGGAAGGAAGTGGCGATCCCGCACGGCAAGGTGGACTTCCCGAAGATCATTGCCAAGCTGAAGGAATTGAACTATCAGGGTCCGATCACCATTGAGCGCGAGATTTCAGGGCCGGAGCAGATGGATGATGTGAAGCGGGAGCGCGATTATCTGAGGAAGCTGATCGAGTCCTAACGCGTGGCCGGTGTGCCTGATGAAGAGATGGAACATTAAAAGGAGGGTAAGACATTGAGCGAAGATTCCGGCAAGAAGGTAGGACGAAGAGAATTCGTGGGTAAGGCTGCGGCCGCGGCGGGCTTTATGATCATGGCGCCGCACCTGGTGCGAGGGACGGCGGCGAATTCATCGCTGCGGGTCGGATTGCTGGGCTGCGGAGGCCGCGGAACGGCGGACGCAACCTATCTGATCGAGACGGGCAAGGCGCGACTGGTGGCGCTCGGCGACCTGTTCCAGGACCAGTTGGACAAGGCGAAGGCGCACTTTGACAAGTTTCAGCAGGGGAAAGGTATCGCGGCGATTGACCGGTCGCTGATGTTCCGGGGGCCAAAGGCTTATGAGCAGATCTCGAACTCGAAGGACGTGGATGTGGTGGTGATCACCACGCCGCCCTACTTCCATCCGCAGCATCTGGCGGAGGTGGTGACGGCGGGCAAGCACGTTTATTGCGAAAAGCCGGTGGCGGTGGACCCGCAGGGATGCGTTTCGGTGCTGGACTCCGGGCGGCGGGCGGCGGGACGCCTGAGCCTGGAAGTAGGCTTCCAGCTTCGCAACGCTCCGCCTTACGTGGAGCAGGTCAAGCGGATCCATGCCGGAGCGCTGGGCGACATCGTGTCCGGGACCGGATATTACTATTCCGGCTATATCGATCGGCCGCAGTGGCCGGGCGCCTCGCAGGACGAGCGGAGAATCCGCAACTGGGTCCACTACCGCATCCTGTCGGGCGACATCATCGTGGAGCAGAACATCCACGTGATTGACATGTGCAACTGGATTATGCAGGGGCATCCGATCAAAGCGTCCGCCTCGGGCAGCAACAAGTATCGTCCCGATCACGGCGATGCCAACACGAACTACAGCGTAGTCTACAAATACCCCAACGGCGTGAGCATGACGTTCGGTTCCACGCAGTTTAACAAGGGCTGGTGGGATGTGGGATGGAAGTTCTTCGGCACCAAGGGCGTCTCGGAGACGCACTATAACGGGCCGGTGGCCATCTATGGCGATAACGCCTGGAAATATGGGGAGGGCGCTCCCCAGTCGGGCGGCGGCAAGTTCTCTGCCGCGGGCGTTTTCCACGGCAATCTGGACCAGGCGGACCCGGACAAGAAGATGTCCTTTGTGAACAGCATCCTGAACAATCAGTTCCACAACCAGGCGGCGCAGGGAGTGGAATCGGCGATGAGCTGCATGATGGCGCGCACCGCAGCCTATACGGGCGAAGAGGTCGGCTATGATGCTTTGGCAACCTCGGGCGAGCACTGGGAAGACGAGATCGACCTTAACCAATTCGCCTGAAAGACGGCGAGAAGGGAATAAGAAGATGAGCAGCGAAGCATCACGACGGGATTTTCTGAGGCTGACAGTTGCGGGGACGGCGGCGCTCGGTGCGCTGCCGTCCGCGCTGGGAGCGGCGGCTGGCCAAAGCAGCGGAAAGCTGCCGGTCGAAAAGGGGTTGGTTTACAGCATGCTGCCGGAAAAGATGAGCGTGGCCGACCGGTTCAAGCTGGCTCGGGACACGGGGTTCAAGGTGGTGCAGGCGCCGACCACGCCGGACCAGGGTGGAGCAGAAGAATTAAAGAAGGCGGCCGATGCGGCGGGGATCAAGATCGACTCGGTGATGAACATGGCGCACTGGAAGTATCCGCTCTCTTCGTCCGATCCCGCCGATGTGGCAAAGGGCATGGAAGGGATGCGGATTTCGCTGCACAATGCGAAGCTGTGGGGAGCGAAGTCGGTGCTGCTGGTGCCGGCCGTGGTCAATCCCAAAACCAGCTACAAAGAGGCCTGGGTTCGCTCGCAGCGGGAGATTCGCAAGCTGCTGCCGCTGGCGGAAGAAGTGAAGGTGGTGATCTCCATCGAAGAGGTCTGGAACAAGTTTCTGCTCAGTCCTTTGGAGATGGCCCGCTACATCGACGAGTTCCACAGCTCGTGGGTGAAAGCCTGGTTCGATGTGGGCAATGTGGTGCTTTATGGCTACCCGCAGGACTGGATCCACACGCTGGGGAAGCGCATTTCCAATGTGCACCTGAAAGACTTCAAGGTCACGCACAGTTGTTTTGAGTGGGTGGACCTGGGAGACGGCGAAGTGATGTGGCCGGCGGTTCGCCAGGCCCTGATCGACACCGGTTATTCGGGCTCGGTGATCTGTGAGCTGAAAACCGGCGATGAGGCTTACCTCCGCGACCTGAGCCAGCGTATTGACCGCCTCTTGATCCAAGCTTGAATCTTAGCTCTGATTTAAGCGGGACTTCGTGCTATTGAGGGGGCCGTGTCTGCGAGGCGGGGAGCGTCCGCGCAGGGTTATAGTATGTTTCGTGTACGATGGCCCTAATTTAATAACAAATGTAAGGAAACCAGATAGGTAACGAAGGCAATAAAAAGCATTGACAGTTTCTATTAATGCGATTAGAATTCCGTTTGTCGGGTTGTATCAGGGTTGGTTCTTGAGTTGTTCTGCTGTTTGCGGTTAGGCCAATTGAGACCGTTTCTTTGGCTGAGCCTTGCGTCTTGTTTAGGGTCCACTATCAAATGAAAAATTCAGGGAGGTGCTTTTAATGCGATTGAGGGCTATATCTGTAACTGCAATATGGCTGATCGCAGTTGCTGTTCTCGGGTTTGTTTCTGTTCAGCGCGCGAATGCCCAGGTCCTTTATGGTTCCGTCGCTGGAACCGTAACCGACCAGACTGGCGCGGTGGTGCCCGGGGCGGCGATCACGATCGTTAATGACGGTACGGGTCTGACCCGTAACACGACTTCAGGATCGGCTGGTGATTACAGCATCACCTCCCTTCCTCCCGGGACCTACACCCTCAGCATTACCGCGCAAGGTTTCAAGCCTGTTAAGCAGACCGGCATCAGGCTTAATGCCGGCACGACAAACCAGCAAAACGTTCAGGTGGCCGTAGGAACTGTTACCCAGCAGGTAACGGTCTCCGGCGCTGCGGCCACCCTTCAAACCCAGCAGACCAACGTTCATACCACCATCAGCAACTATGCGATCCAGAACCTGCCGCTGAACGTTTACCACAACTTCCAGAGCGTTGAGTTGCTGTCTCCGGGCGTTGTTTCTTTATCGGGCATTTCGGGCAGTTATCCGAACTCGCTTGCTGACACGCCTGACCGCTCCTTTTCGATCAATTCCAACGGATTGCCAGCGCATATCAACACCTCGCGCGTGGATGGCGCCACGGACGTGTTTCTATGGCTGCCTGACCACATGGTGATCGTGCCCCCGGCGGCAACGGTCGAGGAAGTCAACGTGCAGACTTCCAATTTCAACGTTCAAAAAGGATTGACGGCCGGTGCTGCAACCGACGTCATCACGAAATCCGGAACGAACCAGTTCCATGGCTCACTCTATGGGTATCACACGGACGCGTCGCTTGACGCACAGAATGCTCTCGTCCATACGGCCAACGGCAGGAAGCCGCATAACGTCCAGAACAACGACGGCGTCGCCATCGGCGGCCCGATTGTGAAGAACAAGCTGTTCTTCTTCGGCAACTGGGATGGATTCTTCCAACGCCAGAGCGCCGCGGACATCAACCTGATCCCTCCCACGGACATGCGGAGCGGAAACTTTTCATCCTATCTCGGAGCTCCGCTTTACAACGCTGATGGCAGCCCCGCAATGGTTTGCACCAGCACCGCCGATGGTATCGGGCCAAATACTCAGTTGCTAGAAGGGATGGTTTTTGACCCGACAACCGGGAATACCGCAACGGGCCAGGGCCGCTGCGCTTTCCAGGGCAACATTATTCCGACCAACCGGGCGTATGCCGGCGCTACCAGCTTCTGGGGACTAATGGCTCCCTATACCCCGAACAGCACGCTGGGCCAGCCGTTCAACCAGTTTACAGCGACGAACGACACTCGCCTGCGGAATTCGGACTGGAACCGGAACATCTACACCGGCAAGGTTGACTACAACATCAGCGACCGCCAGACCCTCTGGGGTAAATACACTCTCCAGAAGGCCCTCCTGAGCGACGGCAGCGATTACGGCATTGCCGGCCAGGGCGGCGGCACGGGAATCACCGATGATACGGCCCAAACCGTGACCCTCGGGCATACATGGGCTGCAAAATCTAATCTGGTTTTAAGCGGCCACGTCGGCTTCACCCGCATGGGCGAGGGGAATACCCTGCCGGACTTCGGCAAGGAATACGGGCAGACCGTTCTCGGGCTTGTCAACAGCAACACTCCGGTGGGTGACCCGCGGTATAGCGGAATGCCTGGAATCGCTTTTGATCAGTTCACCGGCCTCGGCACCAATCAATCATGGGAACCCGCGTTCCGGAATGACTGGCAGCTGACGCTCGATGAAAACGCAACCTGGATCAAGGGTAAGCATTCGATCGTGTTCGGATTCGACGCTGCCCACAACCACATGAACCACTGGCAGCCCGAAATCGTCTGCTGCCCCCGTGGTGGCGTCAGCATGTATAACGACAACACGTTCCTGAACACCGCAACGGACGGAGCGGGTACGGGCAGTCAGGCAACCTTCTATAGTTCCACTGCGGGCAGTAACGGCCCCTCGGCTGGATTCACCTCGGCTCCATGGAACGGGGTTGCGCTCTTCAACCTTGGCTTGGGGAGTGAGGTCTATAACGGGCAGCAGTTCATTAAGGCCACCAACAAGGACTGGCAGGAAGCTCTCTATATCGGGGATACCTTCCGGCTTTTGCCCAAACTGACCGTGAACGTGGGCGTTCGTTGGGAGTACTTCCCGTTGATCACCCGCGACGGCGTCAGCAAGTTCGAAGTCTATGACACGGCCACCAACCAGGAGTACCTGGGCGGGCTTGGAAACAATTCCACGCACCTCAATAACACAGCTCTCGGGGTAACCAGCAGCAAGACGCTGTTTGTCCCGCGCCTGGGACTCGCTTACCAGCTCAATGACAAGACGGTTATCCGCACGGCGTTTGGGATGACTAACGACACGCTGCCGCTCGAACGGCCTCTGCGCGGATTCTATCCCTATACGATCGGGTCAGATCAGTACGTGGCAGGGAACAGCAACGTCACTCGGTTCCTGCCGTATGCAAACTTCAATAGTGGGACCAACGCCGTAAACGGATATCCCAGCTTAGCGAATGGGGTGCCTCTCATTGCATCTCCCACGGGATTCTCGTCGGGTATCATCACCCCTCCGGGTGATGTGACCATCGGGACCCTGGCCCCGGGCCACTTCAAGCGCGGGTACGTTGAATTCTGGAACTTTACGGTGGAACGCAAACTGCCGGGCAACATCATGTTGAACGTCGGTTACGTTGGCAACCATCTGGTCCATGAATTCAATGGTGTTAACGCCAACGCTGCTGCCTTGGGATCAGGTGCGGCTGGCCAGCCACTGTATTCTGCCTTTGGCCGGACTGGCGGAACCTATCTGTTCCAGGGTTACCTGGATTCGCACTATAACTCTCTGCAGGTTTCGCTGAACCGCCACGTCACCCATGGCCTGTTCCTTCAGGGTGCATACACCTACTCGAAGGTTATCGGCTACATGGACGACGAGGGATGGGAAAACGGCCTGGCCTTTAACTGCACGCCGAATTCCCTGATGCCCAATGGCTGCCAGGCGCTGAATCGTCACACGCTCAGCTTCGACCACACTCACGTGCTGAAGATGGCGTTTGTGTACAATCTGCCTTTCGGCGCCGGCGAGAAATTTGCCAGCTCCAGCAAGGCGGCCAACGCGGTGTTGGGCGGCTGGGAAATCAATGGTATCGTGACGGGCCTTACGGGCTCGCCGCTTTTCCCGAGCCAGACCAGCAGCTACCTGAACACACCCGGCACCAGTCAGGTTCCGAACTTCGCTGGCAATCTCTCCATGATCGGTGGTACCGGGCGTGGCCAGCAGTGGTTTAACACGACCGCCTTTACCCCTGACACTAGCGTCAGCATCGGCAATGGGGGCCGGGGGTTGTCGTGGCTGCGAGGGCCTGGACTGATGCAAATGGATCTCAGCCTTTTCCGCACCTTCAGCCTTACGGAGCGGTTTAAGTTGAGAATGGAGTTACAGGCGTTGAACTTCAGCAATACGCCTCACTGGAGCAATCCCAACACGGGCTGCTCAATTGTCAACGGAGTCTGCGGCGGAAGTTTCGGGCAGATCACCGGTGCCTATGGACAGCGGATCGTCCAGGTCGGTGCTACACTCAACTTCTAACATCGGCTGCCGGATGCGTGCCGCAGGGAGCCAACTGTTTGGTTTCGCTGCGACACGCGACGGCCTAACCTGATTCACTCACTTCAGCGGGTGGGGACTGCAAAGTCTCCACCCGTTTTTTTATTGCACAACACCGCGATGTTATTCCGAAGAGCGGCAAGCGACGGGGAATCTTGCAGTGGCATTCCTTTCAGCGCGAGATTCCTCGCGGAGTTAACCCTGGGCCTCCTCGCTTGGTTCGGGGCGGTTCGCTGATGGAGGGGGAACGGGCCTGGAATGATATGCTGGGGACTTATGGCCGGCCGCGGATTGATCGTGGCGGCCATTGTCCGCTGCTGGTACAATTTATAAAATGCTGGGAAACATTCGGCGCCTTGTGCTCTATCTCATTTTGCTTGCAGCGGTGGTCCCGCCGCTTCACGCACAATCGGCGAGGCTCGCGGAGCAGGCCCATCACGCCAGAGATTTGATGGTTTCGGGAAAATATGAAGCAGCCATCCCGATTTACCGCGCTCTGGTCGAGGCGGTGCCCGGCAATGCGGGGCTCATTACGGACCTTGGGCTGGCCTGCCACATGGCTGGCCACGAGCAGGAAGCCGTAGCCCAGTTCAGGAAAGCGTTAAAACTGGACCCTCATAACGTGCCGGCCCACCTCTATCTGGGCGATGCTTATCTGAGCTTGGGAGAACCCGCCCAGGCGATTGCACCCTTGGAAGCAGCACTCCGCGCCGGTCCTTCGGGCGCAGGGGCCAGAGGGAACCTTGCGGAAGCTTTATTCGCGGTGAAGAGATTTCGCGATGCGGCGGCGCAGTTTGAGAAGTTGTCGCAGGAGGAGCCGGGCAATCCTGAAGCATGGTACCGGCTGGGCCTCTGCTACCAGCATCTGTCGCAGCAGAGCTTTAATGAATTGCAGGCGATTGCCACCGGATCGGGCTACTGGCTGGCGCTGGTGGCCGATTCCCGGGCCAGGGCCATGCAATTGAGCAGCGCGTTCTATTTGTACCGGCAGGCGATCGCGAAGGACCCGAAGTTGCGCGGCGTCCATACAGCCTTGGCGGCGGTGTACGAGAAATCAGGCCATCCCGACTGGGCTAAGACAGAAGAACAGCGCGAAGAGCAACTGGGAAAACCGAATTGCGCGGTCGAGAAGCTCCTGTGCGCGTTTCGCGCAGGGCACTACGGGGAATTGGCAGTGCTGGCAGGGAAGACTCCGGAGATTTATTACTGGAAAACCAAGGCGTACCAGAAACTGGCCGTTCAGGCGCTCTCGCATCTGGGGCAGCTTGCTCCCTCGCCTCAACTTCATGAAGTGCTGGCGACGATCCACACGGATGAGCGCCAATTCACCGCAGCCGTTCAGGAATGGAGAAAGGCTTACGAGCTTTCCGGGAACGAGGTGGAGATCGGAAAGCAACTGGTGCTTGCCCTTTTCCAGACGCAGGATTTCACTGATGCCGGGAAGGTCTTGCAGGGCCTTCTTGCGCAGCGCCCGAAATCTGCGGACCTGAACTACCTTTTCGGCTTCACCCTGCTGAGCTTGAAGCAACCGAGGGAAGCCGCTCATTATCTGGAGACTTCACTACAGATGGATCCGGGCTCTCTTCCGGCGCACAGCTCTCTGGCGCAGGCCTACCTGGCCATGGGGGAATCGAAGAGGGCCATACCGCATCTCAAGGCGGCTCTGCCGATGGACCGGGATGGCAGTATCCACTATCAGCTTGCGCGCGCCTACCAGAGCAGCGGCCAGCTCGAGCTGGCCCGGACGATGCTTCAACAATATCAACAGATGCATAACGCGCGACAGAACGAGCAGCAGATTCTGCAGAAGGAAGTTCGCATCACTGCCCCCGGCCCCGGTTAGGCTCAATTGTTTTGGCCCAGAGAAGCAGATTCCTCGCTGCGCTCGGAATGACAGGGGAGAAAATGACAGATCGCACGTGTTTTTCAGCTATCCGTTACCGGGCTGGTTCGTCAACCTTCAGGAATTGATTGGCTTTGACGCCCTTGAGCCGCTGGACGATTCCGCTTGGCCATCGGATTTCGACCTCATCGACCACAGCCGTTTTTCCCAGGCCAAAATGCACGCCGAAATGGCTTGATGACGCATAGCCCACAGCGGAGGTCATGTGGTTGTACTGGTTTCCAATCCGGACGCGGGCGCCGATGCCGTCGCGGTTGCTCTTGTGCCCGGCGAAATTGAGGATAAGCCAGTTGTTGTCGTCCGGGCTGATGTTCTCCCACACTTCCGCGGGCCCCTGCAATGAGGAAGTCACAACGTCGATCTTGCCGTCTTTGTTAAGGTCTGCAAACGCAGCGCCCCGATGGGCCTGTGGAACCTGGAAATCTTTCCCGGCATCGCGCGAGACATCGGCAAAGGTCCCGTTCCCAAGATTGGCAAAAATGCTGTTTGGCTGCTTGTAGGTGGATGCCTCAAAAAGCGCAATATTGTTGTCGACGTGGGAGTTTGCCGTGAAAAGGTCTTTCAAGCCGTCGTTGTTCAGATCGAACATCCCAAGGCCCCATCCGCTTCGCGGAGAGGAAAGCACGCTGAGGCCGCTGCTGTAGGTGGCGTCCTCGAACAGGCCGTGCCCCATGTTTCGGAACAGCGGAAAAGTTTCGTTGGAGAGGTCGGTCACGAAGATATCCGGAAGCCCGTCATTATTGTAATCACGGAAATCGACGCCCATACTGGAAACGGGTTCGCCATTGTTGAGCAAAGCAACCCCGGCGAAAAGCGCCACTTCTTCAAAGGTCCCGTTGCCGAGGTTGTGATAAAGAAAGTTGGGCATGTTGTCGTTGGTGACAAAAACGTCCATGTGGCCGTCGTTATCGTAATCGGCAAAGCCCACGGCCATGCCGCGGCCGACATGCTTTCCGAAGCCAGCCTGGACCGTCACGTCCTCAAACGTGCCATCACGCCGGTTCCGGTAAAGCGTGCAGGTCAGGCCCTCAAAATATTTCGGGTGGCAGTAGGTCCTCAGATTGCGGGCGCGGTCCCCGCAGAAGCGGCTATGCTCGAGAGAAAATTTGGAGTAATTGACAAC
>Ga0307373_10006975_pt1 | contig 17787 bp, 16 predicted proteins | sample OX2MG_FD_202534 | JGI IMG/M metagenome (GOLD analysis project Ga0307373, IMG submission 202534) | Soil microbial communities from Risofladan, Vaasa, Finland - OX-2 | ecosystem: Environmental > Terrestrial > Soil > Coastal area > Acid sulfate soil | place: Finland: Risofladan, Vaasa | collected... | reverse complement strand
GCAGGCAACGGCCCAGGTTTCACCCGACGGAAAGTGGTGGTGGAATGGCAAGCAGTGGGTGGTGATGCCACCGGTGCAGGCATCGCCCCACAGAGAACTACCGGTGGTAGGGGTTAATCAAGAGCCAGTTCGGACGAGCGAACAGGTGGCGGAACCGGCTCAGCCAGAGCCAGTAGTGGCGAGTGGGCCGCAGGCGGCAGTACTCAGTCAAGAGCCGGTGATGGTGAGTGAGCCGCGGGCGGCAGCGATGAATAAGAAGCGCAGCAAGCGGCCATGGTATGTGTTGGCGGGAATAGCGGTGGCCGTAGTGGTGGCAGTGGTGATCTTGGAGGTGACTGGTAAGTTTTCACCAACCCCCTCCAACAATGGCGCAGACAGCGGACTAGGGGTTGGGCCGTACTACTTACACTTCAACTGCGGCGGCGACGCAACCTGTAAGACGTTGGGTTACAACGAACTTACCGCCAAGGGTGGCAACACGGGAATCTTCGTGGATTTTCCTGACCTGGCGAGCTGCCAAAAGGAGGTGACCACCGATGCGGGGCTGAAGAACAAGGAGTGGTGCTCCAAGAGTAAAAACCCGCTCGACACTAAAGCCTAAAGAGATCGTAGTCGTCTCATTCCCGCTGCTGCCCGCTGGAAGAAGCCGCCGGCGTATCGCCAGACGGTCCAACCGCGATGCAGCCAAAGGATCGCGAGGATGACAAATAGAGTTTCCAGCTGAGTCTGATTTGTAAACAGCGCGACTAGGAAGGCGGCCGCGAGAACAAGAAATCCACTGGCCCGAACCATAGTCCGGGTATCGGGGCGGCGCCAAGCGCGCCGCGCCTCGACCCTGTAGATCGTCCGGGCGATCGGGTCCAATGGCCGCCTATGCAGCCAATACCTGACCAGAACCACCGGCACATTGACTGCGAGGACTCCGATCAGCAACACCCCGGTGTTTCGTCCGTTCGAACCGCCCCGTAGGGCAGTGAAGGCAGCGTGGATCGCGATCGAGAACACGATCACAAATGCATCGCCCCACAGGTAGAGACCAGCGGAGGCAGACAGGTTTTTCCGCGCGGTGGCAAAAGTAGGATCCGTCGTCGCGGCCTTTTCAAACCATTCGATTGCCTCTTTTCGCTTACCTCTGCGGTGGACTGCGAGGCCGATGTTGTTCATGTACCGGTTGGTCCGGTGCGAGGCGCAACGCGGAGCGAAAATCACGTTCGGCTTGAGCGAGCTTCCCTCTCTTGAGGAGCACTCCGCCTCGGGTGTTGTAACTCTCGGCCCAGTCTGGGGCGACCCTGATCAGTTCATTCGCCGTGGCTTCCGCGTCGGATAGCCGTCCCCGGGCGAGCTGCTGGGAAGCAAGCACTTCCAGCGCATCGCGTCTTTGCGTTTCGAACCCGGCGGCCGCTTGGGTCGCGACCTGCACCCTGGACAGCTGGGATGCAAGCTCCTCAACCATCTCTCGCTTTTGCCGTTCGGGCTTGGCCGCCTCCTGTGCTTCGACCAGCAACGTGCGCAACTCAATGTTTTGAGGGTCAATCGCCATGGCGGCGCTGGCAATTGAGGCGGCGTCTTCCCAGCGCTTGTCGGCAAGCAGCATCTCGATCGTCTGAATCAGCTCTTGAGAGGTCACTGCAATTTGTGAGTCGGCATTCATCTTCCAAGGCGGACTAACGGGCGATCCGGGCCAGGTCATGCGCACATCGGCGCCGTAGTTGCGCGACGTCTGGGTCACGACGGCGCCCTAGCCGAGGTCGGGGAACAGCCGGTCAGCCTTCATTGAGGCCGACAGTCATGGAACCCTACCTGTCGCAGGCGGATCATCACGCGGGATCATCGTCCCTCACCCCGGATCAGATCGCTCATGCGATCTGCCGCGTCTTGGCGGAGCTCGGGGAGCACGTGAGTGTACGTGTTCATCGTCAGCGAGATCTGCGAGTGGCCGAGAATCTCCATCACCACCCGGGGTGACACGCCCTGAGCGAGAAGCAGCGTGGCGCAGCTGTGGCGCAGGTCGTGAAAGCGCCGTTTGGGAAGTCCGATACGCTCTAGCAACTCTTGGAAACGGTGGGTCACCACGCTCGAGCTGAGCGGATATCCCCAGCGGCGTGCAAATACGAGGTCGGTGTCGCGCCACGCTTGGCCGGCGGTGCGGCGCTCAGCATCCTGGACATCCTTGTGCTGCCGGAGTGAACCGAGGATCGCTGCCGGAACCACCAGCGTGCGCCGGCTGCGTGAGGTCTTGAGCTCGGTGAGCTGATACTTTCTGTCGATCCGCTGCAACTGCTTGTTGACTCGAATGGAACCCATATCCAGGTCGACGTCCCGCCAGCGGAGACCGAGGGCTTCGCCCTGACGCAGGCCCATGGTCAACGCGACGGTGTAGAGAGCCTCCAGTCGGTTGCCCTTGACCGCGGCCAGGAACTTGTGCGCCTCCTCGCGTGTGAACGGTTGGATCTCGTACCGCTCCATCCGCGGCCCGCCGACGACGGCGGCGACGTTCCGGGTCACGTACTCCCAGCGAACCGCTTGGTTAAGAGCATTGCGGAGGGTGCTGTACATGTAGTGGACGGTCTTGGGTGAGAGGCCTTCCTTCAGCTTCGCGTTAATCAGAGCCTGCACATGTGTTGGCTCTAGCCGATCGAGTGGGGTTCGTCCAAGAGACGGCTTGATATGCACGCGGACCTGAACCTCGTAACCGTGATAGGTGCTGGGGCGTACCGATGGCTTGGCAGTGCCCTCGAGCCACTGGTCGAGGAAGGCACCAACGCTCATGGTCCGTGACGCAGCGGCTGTGCCGAGGCTGCGTGCGTGCATCTCCTCGGCCAACTTGCCCTGAACCTCGTCCTTGGTTTTGCCGTAGATGAAGGTGCGAGTGCCTCCGGGTCCTGATAGGGCTGCGGCCCACCGCCCGTTTGCGCGCTGATAGATCGTGCCTTCGTTATTGCCCCGCCGCCTGCTCGTCACCTCTTTTCCGGGCCACGCACGTGCTGGATCTCACGAAGGGATGTCTGGGAAGTTATCCAGGCCTTCAGCTCGTCGCGTGGGACCCGCACGCAGCGTCCGATTCGAACCACCGGGATCTGCTCGCTCGCAATCAGTTCATACACCTTGGTGCGCCCGATCCCTAGCAGCCGCTCGACCTCCCGGCTGTCCAAGAGGAGAGATTCAGCAGGCGCTGTCGGCTCGACCGGCTCATCGACCGCGTCTGAGCTACCGATTAACTCGGTGGGGAACCGGTCCCGACGCTGGTTCCCGGCGGCCCTTCGAGCCGCCAAGGAGATTGACGACTCGGTCATGAATGCGGGCACGTCCTTGACGCCAATCGAGGTCTGGCGTTGCCCGGAGGTGCCACCGCGATTGATCTCTTTTACGGCCGCGAGGCCCGGCCCCTCAGCTACGGTCGTGTCATCGCAAAGCAGGATCTCCGACAGACGGTCAGAGTGGGCTCCGCGCCGCGAGGAAACCGGGTCGGGTTCCCTGGCGGTCTGCCGCGATTCCGAAGACGTCCTCGTGCGCGCGTCCTTATTAATGCCCAGCCTCCTCACCGGCCTGCCCTCGCAGCCGGTTGAGGCGCCGCACTCCAGCGCCGATGGCCCGGCCCGCGCGCCTTCCGGCCGAACCCACCCAGGGCGTGAGAAGGCCGCCCACTCGCCGAGTCGCGAGACCGATCGGGAGCATGTATGCGGCCGTGCCGCCCCAGCCCCTAGCCACAGTGCCGGCAGTGCCGTGCGCGAACTTGATGCCCTGGAAGAGGGCTACCGGTGAAATCGCGGTTATTAGCAGGATCGCGAAGCCGCTCGCCATCCAGTCCGCCTTGCCGTTGTGCGGCGCGACGCCGAGCACCGCGGGCAGCAGCAGCGAGAGGCCGACTACGAACGCAGTGGCGACGACGAATTTGGAAAGGAGGAGCCCGATCACGAACTCGGCAAGGTGCAGCGCGCCGCCGGCCAGACGCGGCCAGATCGCGAGCACGCAGACCAGGGGGACGAAGGCGGTGATCGTCAGCACCAGCGCCGCGCGCACGATCAGCTCGAGGTAGACGACCAGGGCGAGGAAGCTGACCAGGAGAGCCATGAGGATCAGCGCCACCACGTTGAGGTGGATCTGGGAGGGATCGACGCTTCCGGCCGAAACCATCGCATCGGGACTGGCGGCGGCGAGCTCCTTGTCCCAGGCGTGGCCGAGGAGCGCGGCGTGGACGGTGGCGTATTGGACGATGGCGAGCCCGGAGTAGGCGAAGAAGACGCAGCCGATCACTCGCGGCACCACCGAGAGGGCGAGACCGTGCTCGCCGCCGAAGATGCGTTCGATGATGCCGAACGCAACCACCGCGCCCAGGACCAGGAGCGAGATCGCGAGCACCCGGTTGTAGATCGGGACCAGGGCGGTGAAGTCGGGCTCGGTGGCATCGCCGAAGGAATGCATGAGGTTGGAGATCCCCCAGAGCGCGTCCTTGATTGCCCAGGTTGAGATCGCCTGGACGATCTGATTCACGTAGCCGGAGTAGGGATCGGTGGCGGCGGTCACGAGAAGAGCCGTCCGGCGTAGTTGGCGGCGGCGATGCCCAAGTAGAGCAGCGCCACGGCGGCGATCGAGACCCCCAGAGACGACTTGGAGCGCTCGGCGAGCTGGGGGTTGGAGCTGAAGGCGGCAAACACCCAGCCGATCAGCGAGACGGCGATGCCGATGCCGGAGACCAGCACCAAGAGACCGGCTGCGTTGTTGGCCAGGTGCTCGAGCCCAGCGAGCACGTTGGGCGGCAGGCCTCTGAGGTCGGGGCGGACGACGATGTCAGTGACGCGAAGGATCAATAGCAATCTCCCTTGCCGCGGAGGCGGCGAATGACGGTGGACAGGAATAAGGACGGGCGGGGCTGGGACCGGCCGGCTGGCACGCCTCCTTCGGCCAGCCGGCGAAAGTGGGGAACCTGGTCCCAGCGCCTGAGCTGCAAGCGGGCGGGTGGCGCCGATGCGTAGACCAGCACCGCCTGGCCAAGACGGCGCAGGTCGTCGGGGCTGGAGAGCGGATGGCCAAGGCGCTGCTCCGAGGAGTTCGAGCTACGAACGTTGCCGTGCTGCACGCGATAGGTGCGCGTCTCGTCGCCGATGGCCCGGCTGAAATGCTCGAGCGTGATCAGGTCGCCCTGGCCGGGGAGGAGCAGGCGGGCGCGGCAGTTGTTCCAGACCGTGCGCGCCTCCTCGCGGCCGTAGCCGGCCTCGATCTGGGCCAGGTCGTGGAAACAGAGCAGCAGCTGGATGCCCTGGCCAGGCCCGCTCGAGGCGTAGCCGGCGAGGCGGGGGATGCGGGCGAAGTTGGCCGCTTCATCGAGCGCCAGGAGCAATCGCGGCGCCAGCACGCCGCCCTGTGTCCGCGCCCGCAGCGTCGCCCTGCGCAGCAGGCTGCCAATGAGAGCCGAGAACAGCGGCCGGCAACGCTCCGCCTCCTCGGCGGGCGCCACCAAGTAGAGAGTCCCGCCTTGTGCGAGCAGGGCGTCGAGGTCCAGCTCACGCTCGCTTGCAGTCGTTGCGGTGCAGACACGCTCATCGACCCACAGCCCGAGGCAGGTGCGGGCGGTCGAGGCGATCGAGCCCGCCTCCCGGTCCGGGGTCAGGGCGTGTGCCATCAGGAGGTCGGCGGCGCGGGCGTCGTCGATCACCTTGGAGAGTTCGGCGAAGTCCGACTGCGCGGTGCGGTTGAGGGCGATCAGCACGGTGCTCATGTCACCGCCGCGCTCCTTGGCGAAGACCGCCAGCGCGGTGATGAGGTTGGAGGCGGCGAGGTACCAGTGCGCCGCACTGCCGCCCTTGCCGTAAGCGGTGAAATGGTCGGCGAGCTCGGCGGCGGAGCCGCAGTCACTAATCGACGAGACCGGATTCCAGGTGGCGGCTTGCAATCCGAATTCGGCGGTCCATGAGGTGTCGCGATCCAGCGGGGCGAAGACCCAGACCGGCCCAAGCCGGGCGCGGTGCCGTGCACTGAGGCGGACAAGCTCCTCCTTGGTCGAGGTGGCGATGGCGGCGCCCGCCCAGGTGAGCAGTGTGGGGACGACCACGGTCGAGGTCTTGCCCGAGCGCTGGACGCCGAGCAGGAGCACGTTGTCCTCGGCCGGCGACTGCAGCAGGTGGCGGCCGAGAAAGCCGAGGTCGATGCCATCGCCAGCGGCGCGCTCAGGCCTGCTGATGCGGCCCAAGCTCCTGCGCTCGCGCCAGTTGGCCCAGCGACTGGAGCCGTGGCTCTGGGGACGTACGGACGACAAGCCGCTGAGGGCCAGGGCGATAAGCCCGGTGACGGCGTTTATGAGCAGGTCGGCGAGGAGTGTGGCGAGTGCCGTCATCGAATCCAGCCCTCGCGCTCGCGACGCGCGAGATCCTCTTCGAGCTCGCGCTGCATCTGCTGGTGGTAGCTGAGCGCCGCGCCACGCAGCCGGAGCAGTGCCGTGCCGAAGAGCCGGCTGCCGCGGACGTGCCCGGTCGAGCGCGTGCGCGAGTTGCCAAGCAGTGGACGCGGGTGCTGTCGTCGCCAGTGTCGAACGGCATGGCTCGGCATCTGGGGTCGGGCAACCATTGGTGCCGGTCGGAGAACTGGCGTCTTATCGCCGCGCTCGATTTCCAACCCGCGCTGGTTCGCGATCTCGCGTCCGATTGCCTGTTTCATCCGTTGCAGGCGATTGCGTGTGATGAGCACCGCCTGGAACTTGCCGGGCTCGAGCTCCCGTCGTGCCGCCAGCACGATATGGACGTGGTGGTGGGCGGTGTTGCGATGCTCGGCCGCGAACCAAGGACCAATTCCACCTGGGCCTGCGTCCTCCTCCAGCTGCTTCATCGCCGCGGCGGCCAGACGGCGGAGGTCGAGGCCGCGCCAATCTTCCGGGGAGAGAATCAATTGATAGACCGCGCGCTGCTGGTCCACCAATTTGCCATCGGCAGTCTGGACCCACTTCGGCGCCAGTCCCTTGATCGAGCGGGAGACGTAATCCACCAGCCGGCGCCGGTCAACCTCGACGTCCGGGTCGGGGCCGAAGACGCGGCCGCCCGGCGACGTGCGGTCGCGATGGGCGACGTAGCGCACGAAGGCGTCGAGACCAGCCGCCTCGGGTTCTGCGTGCTGGTCGCGGAACTGGACGTAGCGCAAGAAGCCGCCGACCGCCTTGCGCACCCCGCCGGCAACCGAGACCGGGGTGTACTTGAGCGCCAGTATCGAGCGGGCCGACCTCAACGGCGATCCTGGCGGGCAAGAATCTCTTCGACTGTCTCCAGCCGCGCTATTGCCGCGTCCACCGCCGCATCCAGGAGCTGCCGGGAGCGCGTGATGCCGCCTGGAATCGTCGCCTCCTGCAGCTTCAGGACCTGCTCGATCGCGATCAGGATGGCGGCGTCGCGGATGACCGACTCGTCGCGCCGGCTGCCCAGTTGCAAGCTCGCATCGCCGAGCTCGCGCCCGACCAGGAGCTGAAGCACCTGGGTGACTGAGATGTGCTGGTCAGCCGCCAGAGCTTTCAGCTCAACCTGCTGTTCGCGCGGCAGGCGGAGCTTGATTTGGGCGCTCGCCGAGGCACTTAGTTTTCGTGCCGGCATCAGGCCTCGTCGTCTCCGCTCACAATTGCCGCTCGCGCCCGCTCGCGCGCTTTGCGCAGGCGCTGGTGCATCTGCCGCGATGTGATGCCGGCCGCCTCGGCGAGCGCCGCGACAGGTTCGCCGAAGACCTTGACGCGGTAGATCAAGCGCAGGTCGCTGGCCGACGCCTTACCGATCGGAGTGTCAAAGAGAAGATCAGGCTCCGCTCCCTGAGGCCCCTCTATCTCGTCGCTGAGTTCCACCGCTCGTGACGAGCGCGAGCGCTCGCGCTTGAGTGCCTTGCGCACCCGGCGCTCGGCATCCTCGACCAGCTTGCGCGGGATCCAGTTGTCCTCGCAAAGTGGCTGCCATCGAGCCGCGATGCCCAGCACCTCCAGCGCCAGCTGCTGGGCGATGTCTTCGTCGTCGAGGTAAGGCGCGACCGCGACCAGAGCCTGGCGGGCATTGGTCAGCCAGGGGCCCAGGCGCTCGAGCAGGAGACCCGACCACTGCTCTTTGGGCCCGAGCCGATAGGCGGTCAGCAAAGCCGACCAACAGGGTTCGGCCGAAGGCGCCTCGGTGGATGTCGCCGAGCCCTCAGCGTCGCTAACGTCCATTCGTCCTCCTCGGTTCAGATATCGGTGTTGGGCACCTGCGCCCTCTACTTCTCTTATCTGTATCGAGGCGGCCAAAAAAGGAAGACTTCTAGCGACTTATCTGCGACTTCTGGAGACTTATCTGCGACTTCTGATCTCAGCGCGACACGCGTCGGGTGGCCTGCTCGGGGGTGGTATCAGCCCTAATCGACCGCGTTCTAACCGCGTCGAGGGTTGAACCAGCGTGTTGTTTTGGCCTCGAGTCCGGCAGCTTCGGCACCGGAGCCGGCGCGGCTGTGGGCGGCGGTCAGGCGCGCGCGCAGGTCATCGCGAGCGGACTGGTCCGTCAACGCAGGCTTCAGGATCGCGATCGCCTCAGCCTGCCGATTCGTCGCCGTATACGAGTCGGCGAGCCAGACAATCAACTCCAGGCGTTTGGTGGCCAGCAATTCGCGCTGCTCGCGGATCAATTCGGTGCAGGTGGGATGGCCGTCGGTGGCGGTGTCTTCGACCGACTCGAACTCGGGAAGAAAGACACCCGCGGTAGCGTCGATCGCCCGCCGTACCCGAGCCAGCTGAGAGAGCTCAAGCACCTCTCGACCTGCGCACTCGGCGCTGATGCGGAGAAGATTGATGGCGTCGATGTCGCAGCCGTCGAGTCTGAAGCTCATGACCTGCGGCTCGACCCGGATCCGATCGCGCAAAGCGGCTGGCAGCTCGCGGAGCTTGTATACGACGTTGCGCATCTGCTTGAGCTGGTTCTCGCGATCATATCCAGGGCTGGCCTGGCGGCCGAGTTCATCCCGCGAGGGACGGGCATTGGGGTCCCGGACTGCCGCCAGCAGAAGGCGCAACCAGATGAAGGCGGTGACCGTCCTCCCTCTCAAAGCAGGCGCCCATTCCTTGCCGTCCTGGTGAAGCTGCAGGCCACCGAAGGTGCGGATGACGACCGGTGCCAAATGATTACCCGCCGCCTCGATCGGCTCGTAGGCTGCTGGCGCCTGCGCTACGGTGGCGACCGCGGCCGCCAACCCACCAACGGCCGGGGCTGGAATCACTCGTAGTTGCCTGCGCCGGACCAATAACGCGGCGAGCCCGATCCACACCAGCGCCACCGCCATCAGCGCCAAGACGGGCAGGTTTGACGAGGGCTGGTTCTGGATCGTCTGGTCGGCGATCAGGTAGCGCCCGGAGGCGTCCTTGCGAAGCCAGAAGTCGCCGTGAAAGTTGATTGTCTGCTGGGTCGGTGCGGAGTTGGGACCAGCGGTCGTGGTGACGATCTTGGTGCCGTCCTCCTGGACCTCGATGAGAAGGCTGGGGTCGATTGGGTCTGGGGCGCGCAGGATGGTCAGCGAGCCGGCCTGGAAGTTCACGCTCGGCGCCGACCCGGCGGCCGTTTGGTTGCTGATCTGCTGGCTCACATCTTCCAGCGCATTGCCAGTCAGGCGGCTGCTGAAGGCGCTGGGATCGCTGTTCGATAGCGCGGTGGCTTCAGCGTTTTGGTCACCGACAAAGTCGTGCTCGACCTGGCTGCCCACCCTGCCGTCGATGCCGCTGCCGTAGGCGACCCGGACACCCAATCCGAGGGCCGCGGTTGTGATCACGACCCCCACCAGAATGATTGCTGAGAGGCCGTATAGCAGCCCGGTTGGAGGGCCCTTCGAAAGGCTTGAGCTCACGCCGCGCAGCGCCAGCTGCCCTTGATCCGGACCGTGCTTCCACTGGTCAGGCCGATGACGGTGGCGTCGACGGTGCCTGATTTCATGTCGCGGGCGACGGTGAAGCTGCCGCTGCTACCGACCCAGAAGACCTGGTCGTCGGTGACGAACTCACCGTGGTTGGCCGGATCGGCGTGGCCCAGGAACAGAACCACCCCGACCGAAATCCCGGACTGCGCTGTGTACCGGCCGGCGGTGACTCCCGGGTACTGGTCCGCGCCAAGGTCGAGCAGGAAGCTTTCGTCCCCGATCGAGAACTTGAGCGTTGCTGTGTACTGCTCGCCGACGCTGCCGCAGTAGTTGTCACCGCCATAGCCGGGGGTGGGCGCGATCGCGCGGTCGGTGAGCGCATTTTCCAGATGGGCGCTGATATCGCCGCTGAAGGCCAAGCCTTCGGCGTGACAGGCGTTCTTTTTCATCCTCGCCACGTCGGCGGCACGGAGCAGGTTGAGGGCATAGAAGTTCGCGCAGGGCGCGCTCGCCACAAAGGCGGGCAACGGCAGCGGCGCGCCGCAGGCCCACTGGCCGCTGATGTGCACCGGCACGGCGCCGCTGACATCCTGCAGAACGTTAACGTCGAGGCTGCCGGTGATCCCGTCAGCGTTCAGGGCCACCTTGCCGGTTCCCTGATGCCAGTCCTGGCTGGGATCCGAGATTGAGGCCAACTCGACCACGTTGCTTACGCTGTTGATGGTCACCGCTTGATGCTCGGAACTGCCCGGCGCTGATATCCGCAGTCGATAGGCCTTGCCGCCGGCCACGAACGCCAACAGCGCTTGCGGAAAGTTGCTCCAACGCTTGGGCTCGGCGCACATCGGGGTCGGAGCCACGCTGTCCTGACCGACGGTATAGGCCTCGGCGACCTGACCGGTGACCTCCCCGCTCAGCTGCAGCGACTGCGTGAGGCAGACGGGGTTGGCGGCGCTGATCTGAGAAGGCGCGAGCTTGAGCACGCGATAGGCATCGGCGCAGGTCGCTGGCTTGGGTGCCGTTACTGCTGCTGCGGCGTCATGAGGCGAAGCCAGGCGGACGACCGCATATACGGCGAGGCCCAGCACCAGCAAAGCGCCGACAACGATCGCGATCGTCCGCCGCATCCGGCCTCTCCCTCCAGTCCGGCTTTCAGCTCGCCTCGACAACCGATCCCGCAAGCCGGGCGCCCTCCTTTCCGGGGGCCCTTCACTTACGAATACTGGTTTAGCGTCACCAGAGGCGGAAGTCCATCCTCAATTCCCATATCCGATCTCATCCATTTCCATGATTTCGACAATGGACTTCCATGACGTCGACGATTCGCATGCGATCGGATCACGGACCAGGCTTCGATGTATGACCCCGGTTTTGATCCGCGTTTCTAGCTCCAAAACGTGTGGACCAAAGTGGTCCCTTTTGACCTCCTGACGGAGGTGGCAAGATAAGCGCGCCGTTGGCGCGCGAGAACCAAACCAGCCCTCCGAGGTTTCCTCTACCCTGACGATTAGTGCCCGAACCTGGATTAGATCTCCTTCGGTCTTTGCAGAAGGACGCCGTTGATGACGGCGTAGCCGTTTCCCGGCTTCTGAGGGGTGCGAAGGTTCTCGCGGCCCGCCTTGCCTATTCCCCGCTCGAGACTTGGGTCGAGCGAGAACTCAATGGCTACGCGCGCGAAGAGGATCTGCCTGTGTACCGCATTCTTCACGGACTTGAATCGAGGGGCACGTTTGTCGGTTCATTCGGTAGGCAGCTTAAGAACGGGTTGATCCCACGCGACATCTTCCCGACCGAAGTCCAATCCTTAATGGGCAAGGTCACCCTTTCTGAAGGAGTCGCCGTCTACGAGTCGCTGGTTAGGGACGCGCAAGGTCAAAACACGTCGACTCTGAGTGTCCCATGGCCGGATCGGACGCTTCGACTAATGTCGTCCAACATTTACGACGACATGAATTGCCTCGAAGCACACCAAGTGCTCCCCGTCTCTGGCCTTGTGGGATTGCTCGATCGCGTGCGCACAGCGACATTGACATTTAGCCTTGAAGTAGAGCGCATCAATCCAGGGGCAGCTGAGGCGCGAGCTGGCAGCGCCTCACTACCAGACCAGGATCTAGCCGAAATTTATAAGCGGATGCTTACGAAGCGTCTGTGAAGCGGGTTGCAGAATCGCCGGGCCGTCGGATACGCCGTACTCTGCGCAATTGTCCTAATGGCCGCGGTACTGTCCGCGACGCTATCGCCTGCCCATTCGGTTCCGCCGGATCTACATCCGGTGCCGTCCGCGATGACGTTGCCGCCCTCATCTGATACCGCGCTACTTGGTCTCCCAGTCGGATTCTGGGACGGCATCATTGGGGCCGTCATCGGGGGGATTCTCACCGGGGTCGCCGGATTTATCGCAACGTGGTACGCCGACCATCGGCAGAATAAGCGGGAATTCCAGCGCCGTCGAGCCGAGCGGGACGCAGCGGTGAAAGTCGTCAGATACGAATTGGGCACGAATGCATCGAAGCTGGAGATGTATGTGGCCCATAACATGTATCCGGGACGGTTAACAGATGCCGCCTTCCAAGGCCTGCAACTGTTGTTGACCCAGGAGCTTCCCGAAACTCTAAGTGTTGGCTTGGTTTGGGTATACGAGCAGATGGCGGTGGCCGAAAACAACATCAGCGCCATGCGCGGGATGCCAACAGCAAGCCGGCCCAACAACTTGCTCGGACCGATCACCGCTGCCGCAGCCGAGCTCGACGCGACCAGGACTGCGTTGGCAGACTTCCTCGCCGGGCATTACGACCCAACGTGGCTGTCGACGATCACCGACGTTCCTCAAGACACGACAGTGCCGTAAGCGTTCGCGGTCGGGGGCGGCAACTCATGTAGCAAGCTAGCGATGCCGTCGATAGTGCCGCGGCATCAGGCAGAAGGTTCCTTAGCCGGTGGTGCCGCTGACTCCGATCTGGAGGCGGGCGCTTTGGCGCCCATTCGGTAGCAAGATTGGCCCCGGCTCGACACCCTGGGGGTCAGATCACTAGTTATGGGTTCTTGTCTAGAGCACCCGAGTACGAGATGCGAGCACGGTGAGGCGGCCTGGCACGAAGGCGGGGGCTAAGCGGCGATGTGGCTATGGCTAAACGCCGGGTGTGCCTCAATATCTGCGTCATGTTCGGTGGAAGGACGAATGCCGCGCTCTTACGGAGCGCCCAGTCGATTCCAGCTGGCCCAGCCGCCACAGGTAGACAGCGCCGCCTTCCGAGCCCTCGGGGAAGTTGCATAGGAGTCGTCGCCCGTCCAGAATCCGAGGTCCAGAGTCAGAGCATCCGGCTCGCAGACCAACCTTGACCTTCATGGATATTGCTTCATACGATGCGTGGAGCGAGGCCCTCAGAGTCCATTTCTTCGTTGAATCAAACGCTGGAATTCCAGTCACCTTTTTCGTCGACGGTGACGCGTTGGCTGAGGTGGCTGGAATCGAGGACCCTTCGGTCGCTGAGGCGGCTTTGGCGAGCCTTGTGCGCCGGAAGCTTCTGCCAGAGTCGACAGGGGACGCTTTCAGTCGGGTGGTCGACGACAGCTGGTCCTGGAGGCTGAAGTATCCGGATAGTGCTCCATCATTCTTGCCTGTCCTGGCAGTTGCCGTCTTGGCGGCAGCTCATATGGCAAGGACTGAGGATTGGGCTGCCCACAACTACTACAAGCCGCTACGCGAAATACTTCGACTTCCCGGTGGCAGCGGGATGCTGGCTGGCTATGACAATGCCATGGAGTCCCTGTGGAACCACCTAACTTGGTGGCTAAACGACTACAACGCCGGCAGGCTAGGACTCAGCTCGGTGCCGTCACATCCAAGCCCCGCCTATATCGGCTACGCGCTCTCACAAGCCCTATTTCGCTCCTCTGATCGTCAGCGCCTGACGCACTTTTTTCTCGCGCTCGATTTAGCTCCGGGCGGGCCGATCGAAGCCGCTGAGTTGCTTACTTACTTCCGCGCTTGGTCACCACGCTCGCACCTAAGCCCCGGGGCGCGCGAAATGGCGCGGCGAGATGAGTACAGGGAAGTCCTCGCCGGCATTCTGATGGCGGAATGGAATCGGTGGGATGGATCCCTTCGTGACGAGCGTGGGCGGCGTCTCGGGCAAATCCTCATCACCCTTGACCTCTATTTGCGCCCCAGGTTGGCCTTCGTTGCTGAGCGCCCCCGCGGATTTCCCGGTCAAGCTACGTTCAACTTTGAGGAGACCAGAGGCGGGGTACCGCTTTCGGCTGCGAGCAATGGCTTCTATAGCGAGTTGCCGTTCGAGGTTTCGGCTAATGCGCTTGATACGGGCTTGCGCGGTCAATTTGAAGGCTTCGCGCTCGGACTTACGCCAAGCCCGATCGTTCCCTTTCGGCAGCACGAAGGCCTCGGATGCTGGGCTTCGGTGAGGCAACTCGTACCGGGTGAGCAGCATTGGATACTTGCTCGTGACGATCACGCCGCGATGGTTCGCGATTACCTTCGCGAAGCGGCGATGGCAGGAGCGCGCGAGGCACAAGCCGTGGCTCCTCGGGGTTGGACCTTCTTTCGCGACGTTGTAATCGATGCTGCACCACATGATGTACCCAACCTGGTCCTTTCGCGGGTCGTACCGTCGGTCACGGCGCGTCCCTCTCTTTGGGGTGGGCTCCCCATAGCATCCAATCCCGACCTCTACTTGTCAGGTGGAGAACCTGATCTCTGGGTGCCGACCACGCAGGTCGGAGAGACGTTGCCACTCGCAATCGACGGGCGCCTCGTAAGTAGTGATTTCGGTGGAGGCCGCGTTGCGCTTAGTGAGCGGGGCTTAGTAGCAGGAGAGCATGTGATCACGGTAGGTCCCAGTCGATTGAGGCTCCAGACCACGGACACTATAAGTGTCGTCAATTCTCGCGGAAGCGGGGCTCTGTCCCACCAGCTCAGGCTGATGGATGGAAGTTATGTGGCGTCTTCAGCACGGGGTGCCTCCGAAACTGCTTCGACAACCCCAGCCGGGACGGTTCAAGTTGTCGGTATTAGCTTGCTCGGTGCAGCTGATGACTTGCCCACGCGCGCCCGTGCTCCCTTGTTGCTACCAGCCAAAGCCGGGCAGTACATCGTCCTCGGTGTGGTAGCCGGCGAGGTGGTCCGGCCCCAGGTTCCGCCCGAAAGCCCTCGCTGGGTCCGCACGATAGCCCCATATTCGGCAGGCCGTGAGTTCTCGCCCTCATTTGACGTCGCTTGGGTCTTGGTCGCCTGGCGATTAGGGGAATGGGAGGCAAGGCTTCGCAGCGCCCTTGAACCACAGCCCTGCGATCCGGACATCACAAAAGCCTCAAGCGTTCGCGATTGGTGTCGATGCTTCCTCGAGTTAGAGCCTCGAATGTCGCTTGATGCGCTACAGCTGTGGTCGCGCTATAGGGTGTTTGCCGAAGGGCTCACTACGTGAACTACGAACTGTTCCTTGAATGGCTAAGCGAACGGGGTTCAGGGCGCTGGTCAACATTCGTAGCAGCCCACGACTGGCTATTTAACGCCGGACGCAGCCAATCAGAGGGGATCAAGGCAACGTGGACGGCACGCACACTCTCGGACCTAGGGCATGTCGAGATCGATTGGCGAGCACAGCGCTGGTCCGTAACCCCTTCCATTCTTACGGTACTTCCGACTGCAGGGGCGCGGTCGCTGCTCACCGGTGGGCGAACCCGAACACTGATGCGCCGCCTAGATGAAGAAACCAACGAGGCGGTCACCGATAACATCGTCTTTGATCGACATCATCAGGACGACGGGCCAGATGCTGTCTTCTTCGTAAGCCGCGACGAGACTGACGTCGAGGAGCTCGCCTCTCGACTCGGCATCAACTACGACTACTGCGCCGCTGACAGCCTGAGCGCTGCATTGCCGAGTCTGGATAGCTATCTCGCTGTATCGGAGGCGACACCAGCTCCGACGGGTTATGAGGTTCAGAGGTTTGATGCAACGAGCCTGCGTTGGTCGACAGCCGCAAGTGACGTTGCACCTGGCCTCTATGCCTACGAGGTCTACGGGCTCGCAAGGCAGCGGTTCGTCACGCAGTCTGGAGTGAATCATGAAGTTGAGCGCGCGATCGGAATCTATGCAGAGCTGCGTCGGACCAAAACGCAGGTTCTGAGATGGACTGCTGATGACGTCAATGGTGGGCTGACCGTGCCCGGCCAAGCGCCATTGCCAGCCCTTCAGGCTCGGGCTGCTACCGCGTGCAGCGGCCTTGCGGCGACTTTTTCGAGGTCAGCCTCGACCCGCCGCTACGTGAATGTTCCTTTGGGCATCGCCGAGCGGATCGCGGCCTCGCTCGGTCAATCACTAGACCTCGGACCTGTCGACCGGAAGGCTGTCGCCCATGCCTAATGCGATCTCGGTGTTCAACGCTCTTCGGGATCAGTTCTTCCTCTACTACGACACTCCGTTCTCTATTCGGGATCGACTGGTCCAGGCGGAGCGACGCGAGCTGCTCAATCGTGACGGGGTCTCCTTTAGGTTGCCTTGGCTAGAGGTGATACGCGAGTCGCAGGGGTGTGGACGGGACCTCGCAGCGTCCGTGCGGCATACAAATAGTCCGCAGGAGCTAGGTGAATTCGCGTCGCTTGGTTTGTTTCCACCACGCTTTCAGCAACTACATGCACATCAGGAGGCCGCCCTGGCAGCCGCAATGCAAGGGCACAACCTGGTAGTCGCTGCAGGTACCGGTACCGGGAAGACTGAGGCTCTATTCCTGCCCGTCATCGCACAGCTGTTAGCGGAGTCGCGCACGTGGGGCAGGGGCGGATCACCGCCAGGCGCGGAGTGGTGGCGCATTCGTCGATCTGAATTCGTGCCCCAGCGCCATCACGAGAGCGGCCGGCTAGCGGCAATTCGAGCGCTTGTTCTATACCCGATGAATGCGCTAGTTGAAGACCAACTCGTGCGCCTCCGTCGCGCGCTGGACTCGCCTGAGGCTCGGGGGTGGCTCGATGAGCACCGGTCGCGTCATCGCTTCTTCTTTGGGCGATATACCGGCGCGACACCAGTTTCTGGACGACTGGGGAACGCATCGGCGCTCTCGAAATTACGGAGCGAACTAGCGTCGGCCAGCCTTCGCTCAGCAACCGCTGAAGCAGACGACGCGAGAAGACTTGAATCATGGATCGCCGCAGGCAACTCGAGAGATGACTTTGTCTTCAAGCGTTACTTCCTGCCGCGCATGGACGGGGCCGAGATGCGGTCTCGCTGGGATATGCAATCCAACGCTCCGGACATTCTGATCACGAACTATTCGATGCTCAACATCATGCTGCTAAGAGATCGCGAGAACGCAATCTTCGAGAGCACCGCCCGATGGTTGGCCGAGGACCGGAGCCGAATATTCAACGTCATCGTGGACGAACTCCACGTCTACCGCGGCACTGCAGGCACCGAGGTCGCCTACTTGCTCCGCCTCCTGTTAATACGTCTCGGCCTCCTCGAGCGTCCCGATCAGGTGCGCTTTCTTGCGGCGAGCGCCTCTCTCGAAGGCGGGCGTGATAAGCAGTTCCTGGAAGGTTTCTTCGGCGTTTCCGCCTCCACGTTCGAAGTAGTTGAGGGCGCCTCAGTTCCGCCGCGAACATCGACGGCGAACCTTGCACGGCATCGACCCGCTTTCGCCGCCTTGGCCGACAGCTACCCCTCCGCAGGTGATGCACAACAACTGCTCGACCAATCGCACGCGGGCGACGCCCTAATTGCGAATTCGACGGATAGCGCTGGACGGTCGAGAAGCCAAAGCACCGATGAATTCGGAGCCGCCTTATTTCCGGGTGCAGAGTTAGCCGAGCAGTCTCGAGCGCTGCTTGGAGTGATGCGTGCACTCGAGGTAGCGCCGGAAAGCCCGACACGCTTGCGGGCGCACCTCTTCTTCAGGAGCGTACAGGGAGTTTGGGCTTGCTCAGATCCGCATTGCGCCG
>Ga0307373_10006972_pt1 | contig 17790 bp, 10 predicted proteins | sample OX2MG_FD_202534 | JGI IMG/M metagenome (GOLD analysis project Ga0307373, IMG submission 202534) | Soil microbial communities from Risofladan, Vaasa, Finland - OX-2 | ecosystem: Environmental > Terrestrial > Soil > Coastal area > Acid sulfate soil | place: Finland: Risofladan, Vaasa | collected... | reverse complement strand
CGGGATCCAGGATGCTCTCGCCCTTCACAATCGATTCATACGTCTTTACCCGGCCGAGCACGTCGTCCGACTTGATCGTAAGAATCTCTTGCAGTGTGAACGCGGCGCCGTACGCCTCCAACGCCCACACCTCCATCTCGCCGAATCGCTGTCCCCCGAAGAGCGCCTTCCCGCCCAGCGGCTGCTGAGTGACCAGCGAATAGGGTCCGGTGGAACGCGCATGGATTTTATCTTCCACCAGGTGAGCGAGCTTCAACATGTAAATCTCGCCAATAGTCACCGGGTAATCGAAAGGCTCTCCCGTCTGCCCGTTCTTTAGATAGGCCTTACCGCTGTCCGGATCGATCCCGGTGCGGCCGTTGACATTCGCCTCCAGACGGGCGCTAATATCCGTCTCGCTCGCGCCCTCTTCCAATCCCAGGTACTCGAGAACCGGCGCGCGACGCTCCTCCGGCAGGCGGGCCATCTCAGTCGTCACTCGCTTCAGCAGGCTGTCGAATGGCTCGCCGATCGGCTTCGCGGCGTCGCTATGAGCGTCTCCCGTGAAATTGGAGAGATCCACCCCGGCGCTGCCGCCAAACATCTCGGTTGCCCACTCCTCAGTCGTTGTCTCGTGCGGCACGTTCTCAACCAGCTCCGGCAAGTCGAACTCCGACTCCACCATGTCGGTTAGAGTCCGAACCCGAACTCGGTCGGTCGCCTTGTGAATCCACCTCGTGATGTCTTTGTCTCTCGCGCCCTCAAAGATCGGACACTCAAAGTACACGCCGAGTTCCTTAGCGGCGAAACCGAGGTGAGTCTCCATCACCTGGCCGATATTCATTCTTGCGCCGACGCCGAGTGGATTGAGCACGATGTCCACCGGAGTGCCATCCGGCAAGAACGGCATGTCCATCTCGGGAAGAATCTTCGAGACCACGCCCTTATTGCCGTGGCGTCCGGCCATTTTATCGCCTTCCATGACTTTGCGCTTCTGGGCAACGTAAACCCGCACCAACTGGTTCACGCCCGCCGAAAGCTCATCCCCCGGCAGCCGTTCCAGGTCGGCGCCGCAGCGGTCGCAGGTCACGTTCCCCTCGGGACGCTTGGAGAAATCCACCTTCGAGTCGCACTTTGGACAACCGTATTTGAAGCGAGAGAAGACCTTAACGTCAACAACTTTGCCCTTCTCCCCATGAGGGAGACGCAGCGAGACGTCCCGGGTCTCTTCCGCCTTCTTTCCGAAAATGGCGATGACCAGCTTCTCTTCGGCTGTCAACTCACCCTGGCCCTTTGGCACCACCTTGCCCACGAGAACCTCATCGGCGGCCACTTCGGCGCCGATACGGATAATCCCCCGCTCGTCGAGATCCCGAAGCGCTTCGTCTCCGATATTGGGAATATCCCGGGTGATCTCCTCCGGACCCAGCTTGGTGTCCCTCGCCTCGTGCTCATATTTTTCAATATGGATCGAGGTATAGACGTCATCCTTGATAAGCCGCTCGCTGAGTAGGATAGCGTCTTCATAGTTATAACCGCCCCAGGGCATAAACGCCACGAGCACGTTTCGACCCAGCGCCATAACTCCGCTGTCGGTAGACGGTCCATCGGCGATCGCCTGATCCTTGCGAACGCGATCTCCGGCCTGTACAATCGCCCTCTGCGTAATGCAGGTGGCGTTGTTTGACCGGATCATGTTCATCAGATTGTAGACGTAAGCCTGACCCGTCCGATCTTTAACAATGATTCTCCGTGGAGAGACGCTCGTGACAATTCCATCCACCTCGCTGCGCATCACCGCGCCGGAATCCCGCGCCGTCTGCCCTTCCATTCCGGTGCGCACGAGCGGCGCCTCCGGAACGACCAGCGGCACCGCTTGCTTCTGCATGTTAGCGCCCATCAGGGCCCGGTTGGCGTCATCATTCTCTAAGAACGGGATCATTGCCGTCGTGGGACTCACGATCTGCATCGGCGAGACGTCCATCAGCTCCACCTGATCCCGGTGGATGGTGGGGAAGCCGCTCCGGAACCGGGCCGGCACATATTCATCCTCGATAGCGCCATCATCCAGCACCTTGACGTTCGCGGTGATGACGTGCTTGCCATCCTCCTCGTCCGCCGTCATATAGATGGGTGTCCCGTGATCAACGACTCCGTTGGTCACCCGCCAATAGGGTGTTTTCAAGAATCCATACTCGTCGACCTTGGCGTAGCTGGTCATATAATTGATCAACCCGATATTGGGGCCTTCCGGCGTCTCAATTGGGCAGATACGCCCGTAGTGCGAGTGATGAACGTCTCGCACCTCAAGCTTGGCGTTCTGGCGCGACAGCCCACCCGGACCGAGAGCGCTCAGGCGCCGCTTATGCGTTAGCTCCGCCAGTGGGTTGATCTGATCCATGAACTGCGAGAGCTGGCTGCTGCCAAAGAAACTCTTAATGGCGGCGCTCACCGGCTTCACCGAGATGATCGCCTGCGGTGTCAACGCGCTGGCGTCGAGACTCGCCATCCGCTCTTTGGCGACCTTTTCCATCCGGATCATCCCGAGACGGAAGGCGTTCTGCAGCAGCTCGCCGACCGAACGCACCCGTTTGTTCTCCAGGTGATCGATATCGTCGGTGGTTACCGGTATCGGAGTATCCCGCAGGTAATCGAAATCGCCCAATCGCTTGGCGATCGCGAGAGCGTCAGGTTTGTCGGAATAGTCTTTCTTGGTCGGCTTCCAGCCCAACTCCTTCCGAAGCTTGAGGAAGTCGTCGGTGCGAAGAATCGGGGTTTCCCCCTCCTGCATCTCGGCGAGAGCGACGATATACCGCACGACCATCACCAGGTCTTCCTTGGTGACCGATCTGAGATCCAGGGGCATCGGATGCGAATCCGGATCGTACCGGAAGCCCAGTTTCTTGTTGAGTTTATAGCGGCCGACCTTCGCAAGGTCGTATCGCCGCCGGTCCACGAAGACGTTTGCGAGCAGCGACTTGCCGCTGTCCACCGTGGCGGGATCACCCGGACGGATATTGCGATAAATATCGATCAGCGCTTCACGCTCGGCATGCACGTTATGCAGCCGATCCTGATTCAGACTCTTCTCAACGTATTCGTTAACGACGAGCACGTCCACGGAATCCAGATTGGCGGCCTCGATCTGCTTCGCAATCTCCCGGTCGATGATCTGGTAGCTCTTATCCTCCGGATTGATCGCTCGCACCAGGATTTCGCCCGTCTCCGGGTTCTTCACGTCCTGAACCAATCGGCGGCCAAGCACGTTATCCTTATTCGGTTTATCCACCGTGACCGGTCGACCGAACAGCATCAACAGATCGTTGGTGCTGCTGCAGGGCGTACTCGGCTTCAAGAGCGTAATCGTCTTGCGGCCGGACGCGATCAGCCGCTGCGCCATCCGGTTATCGATTTCGGCGCCCGGTTCAACCACCACCGCGATCTCGTGCATCTTCAATTCGCGCAGCGCCGCGATCACCTCGGGGTCCAGCGGCTTACTTTTATCCGCCAGAATTTCTCCGGTGTTCGGATCCACAATGCTCTCCGCAAGCATTTGTCCGGGTTGGAGATGCCTCGCGTCGAGCGGCACCGTGACCGGTTCACCCAGGCGCTGATCCACCAGGTCAGCCGCGTCGGCCGGCATGGCATAGACCATCGAAGTTCGGGTCAAGGCTTCCGGCCGAAAGCTATTAAACGCCCGAATCAGCGTGGTAATCGGGAACTTTTTCGTCTGACCGATTCGCACCCAGATAATATTGTTGGCGTCCGTATCGATCTGGACCCAGGCGCCCTCACCGGGAATCACCTGCGCCGAGAAAAGCTGCCGGCCGCTAAAATCCATCGTGTCCCGGAAGTAGACTCCGGGAGATCGCGCCAACTGGCTCACCACCACGCGCTCCGAGCCATTGATGACAAAGGTGCCCTTACCCGTCATCTGTGGAAGATCGCCAAGGTAAACCTCGGCCTCTTCAATCTCGTTCGTGGCTCGCTTTACAAGACGCGCGGTCACCCAGATCCGCGCCTCGTAGGTCATATCGCGATCCCGGCACTCCTCTACGGAATAGGCCGGCTCACCCAGGCGATAATCGACCAGATAGAGCGCTGTGGAGCCGGTCTGATCTTCAATCGGGGAGAAGGTCTCCAGAAGTCCGCGGAGTCCCTCTTCAAGAAACCAGTTATAAGAGTTTACCTGTACTTCAATAAGGTTCGGGGTGTCTACAATACGGGGAATGGCGCGGAAACTCTCTCGTTTCAGCGTCGTTGTAATCGTCTCCAACGTGCCCTCCGCAAAAAATTGTTAAAAGACCATTATACCAGCAGGAAGATGCCGGCGTCAACACGAAACTTAACTATTTCGCTCTCAATCCTGCATACGGGTCACCGGCCCGATCGCGGGCTCTCCCTGATACGGGAAACCATCGATAAAGGTGTCATCGATCTCGATACCAAGACCGGGGCCGTCGGGGATGTAAATGACGCCTTCTTCCTGCCGGATCGGCGACCGAAGCAGGTTAGTCATCAGTGGATTATAGGTAACGTCGAACTCGAGGAAAGGCGTGTGCAGGCAGGTTGCGGCGAGATGAAGATTCGCCACGGTGGTGATAATATCCCCGATAGTGTGCGGTGACCACATCAGGTTGAAACAGGAAGCCATATCCACGATCTTGCGAACTTCGGTGAAACCACCGGCCCTGGCGACGTCGGCCTGGAGCGCCTGAACGGCGTCGTTGAGCACAAAGTCCTTAAACTGATGCCGGGTAGAGAGGCTGCGGCCGAGCGCCAACCGCACGTCGGTAGCGCTCGCGAGACGCCGGTAGGCGTCCAGGTCATCCACCACCATGGGCTCCTCAAACCAGAAAACGTCCATCTCCTCCAGCACGCGAGCGACTCGGATGGCGATGTTCGGAGGATAGGTCATCTCGGCGTCAACCATCAGCTCCACGTCGTCACCCACAGCGTAGCGCACGGCTTCGAGCGTCTCGAAATCGCGCTGCAGATCGCCGCCGAACTTCAGCTTTAGCGCCGAGTAGCCCTGGTGAACCTGTAACTCGGCTTCCTCCACGGCTTGTTCGGGGGACTGCGTCCAGGGAATCGCACTCGCGTAGACCCGGAACCGCTCCGCCACGGCGCCGCCGAGAAGCGCGTAAACGGGGACGTTGAGCGCCTTGCCCTTGATATCCCAGAGCGCGATGTCGATCGCGCTGAGGGCCGCGACTCCTATGCCGCGGGTTCCCAGCGTGCGCGAGACCTCAGTCTCGTAGAGCATGTGCCAGATATATTCGGTTGCGAACGGATCGGCGCCGGCGAGCGAAGGCGCCAGCACATTCTCTATAATCTCGCGTGTCACTCGCAGGTCATAGGGCGATGGCACCGATCCAATCCCGGTGATGCCCTCATCGGTATCCACCTCCACAATCGCGGTCTGCCGCGCAAGACGAAGCCCGGCGGCGGTGTGCGACCGCTGATCCGGCGGAATCGGGCAATGTACCAGCCTGCACCGCACGTCGGTGACTTGCATAAACTCTCCTCTTTCGGAATCTTAAGATTCCGAAATGCGGAAAACGGCGTCGGCTTAAGCGGACGCGCTCTAAAATCATACCGCCGGGCGTGGACGCGCTGTAAAGCAAACCCACCCATCGAGCCGCGCGTGCTGCAGAATCTCCAGCCCACGCTCTTCCAATCCACTTTGCGTTCCGTGCTCCTGCTCCAGCGTAAACCCGGAGGTAATATAGCGCTTCTCGACGCCACTCGAAGCCGAAAGGCATGCGAGCGCAGCGGGCGCCAGCTCTACGACGACGCCGGCGAGGATATTGGCGACCACGACATCCGCCGGTGGATAGGGCGGCGCCAGCGGCGCCTGCCTGATCGAGACCCTATCCTCGACGCCATTTATCTTAACATTATTGAGGGCTGTCACGCCGGCAACGCAGTCGGTATCGAAGCCAATCGCCGATCGGGCGCCGAGTTTGACCGCGGCTATCGAAAGTACACCTGAGCCACAGCCCACGTCGATAACTTCGCATCCGGGTGTAATCACCTGCTGCAGGGCCTGCAGACTGAGCCGGGTAGTCGCATGCTGCCCCGTACCGAACGCCATGCCCGGATCGATCCGCAGAACGATGTCGCCGGTTCGCTCCCGGACTTTTGACCACGTCGGCGCAACCACGATCCGCCCGCCAACTCTGATAGGCTTATGATGTTTTCTCCACGATTTTGACCAACCCGTGTCTTCAATCAGGCCGATCGAGACGGTTGTCTCGCCCGGACGGAATGCGCGGCTCAGCGCGCCCCTGATCTCGTCCGATGGATTGGCCCCCTCCGGAAGATAACCTCGTACGATGACGGTTGACTCGGCGCCACGACTCCGCTGAATCGGACGAACGGCGCCCGCGGCGCCCGTCGTTTCATCATAATACTCGGGCAAGTCCTCGTCGCGGATCACCTGAACACCGGAGCATCCCACGCCGGCAAGGCAGGCGATGGCGATCTCCTCCAGCGAATTCGGGCCGGATATATCAACCTGCGTCCACTTCATCACAGAACGCCCTTGGTGCTTGGGACGCCCTGCACCCTTGGGTCCAGGCTCGTGGCGGCGTCGAGAGCGCGAGCGAACGCTTTGAATCCGGCTTCTAAGACGTGATGCGCATTTTCGCCGGCAAGCTGGTTCAGATGGAGCGTCATCTGAGCGTTGACGGCCAGCGCTCGGAAAAACTCCAGCGCCAGCTCGCAGTCGAATGCCCCAACCCGCCGGCCCTTAACGTCGAGGGCATAGCCGAGGAATGGCCGCCCGGAGAGATCCAGGCTCGCCATGACAAGGGCCTCGTCCATCGGCATCACGAACGAGCCGGCGCGGCGGATTCCCGTTTTATCACCCACCGCCTGCGCAATGGCCTGGCCGAGGGTGATTCCGACATCTTCGACGGTATGATGGTCGTCGATCTCCACGTCTCCCCGCGCGATCACGCGCAGTTCCATCCGGCCATGCTGGGCGACCTGGTCTAACATGTGATCCAGGAATGGAACGCCAGTCCGGTTCTCCCCGGCGACACCTCCGTCCAGCCGTAGACGCACCGCGACGTCGGTCTCCCGTGTCACCCGATGCACCTCACCGATCCGCTCACGCGCTGGAAGAACACTCATGCCCTACCCCCTCACACCCACACCCACACCCTCACACACCCACACCCTCACACACCCACACCTTCACACACCCACACTCTCACAACCCTCCTCCTTCCCGTCGTATCTCCGATGCCCGGCGATGGGCCGGAAGCCCTTCCACTTCAGCAAGAGTCTCTACGGTGGCGGCCAGTTCCAGCGCCACGTCTTGCGAGCAGGAGACGACGTTGGTCCGCCGCATGAAATCATGCACGCCCAGGCCCGATGCGAACCGGGCCGTGCCGCCCGTCGGCAGAACGTGACTCGGACCGGCGGCGTAATCATCGATCGCCTTCGACGTGTAGTCTCCAAACAAAACGGTTCCCGCGTTCCGAATGCGCGGCAGCCACAGCGCCGGATCCTGAACCAGCAGGATCAAATGTTCCGGGGCAAACAGGTTCGCCAGATCCAGCGCCTCGTCGAAATCCCGCGAGACCAGCGCCACTCCGTGCGAAGCCAGCGAGCGGTGGACGTGACTCTCCGCGGGAAGATCGTTGACCTGCCGGTCGATGGCGGCGAGGGTCTCCCGTACAAATGACTCCGAAGGGCTGATCAAGACCGCTCGTCCTTCGGGGTGCTCGGCCTGTGAGATGAGGTCCGCCGCCGCGAACGCCGGACGGCCGCTGCCATCACTGATTACCAGGATTTCGCTTGGCCCGGGGAGCGATTCGATATCCACGTAGCCGTAAACCAGCCGCTTCGCAGTCACCACGTAAGCATTCCCCGGACCGACGATCTTATCCATCTTCGGAATCATGCCGGCGCCAAAAGCCATGGCGCCAACAGCCTGCGCGCCGGAGCATTTGAAGATGCCCGCGGCGCCGGCGGCCTGCGCCGCCACCAGCACGTGAGGATTCAAAGTTCCATCGCGCCGGGGCGGATTGAAGAGATAGACCTCGGAAACCCCGGCGGCGCGCGCCGGAACGACGGTCATGAGCGCCGTGGACGCCAGCGGCGCGCTGGCGCCCGGCACGCAGACTCCAACCCGGTCCAGCGGCCGGATCATCTGTCCCCGAAAAAAGCCCGGCCGGGAGGTGTCCCACCAGGAATTCAGCCGCTGCCGCTCGTGGAACTCTTCAATATTCTCTTTTGCCGTTGAGATCGCCTGCAGGAACTCCGGCGCCACCTCCTCAAACGCTCGCTCAATCTCTTCTTTCGTCACGCGTAGATTTGCGGCGGTGATCAGCGGCGAGTCAAGGCGCTGCGTGTGTTCGATGACCGCCGCCTCGCCGCGCGCACGCACGTCATTGAGGATCGACCGGACGGTCTGCTCGATCGCCGGGTCAACCAGGCCGGTTGGAGTGGAGAGGAGCGCCCGGGCCGCCTCAGAGCCAATCTCACGTGTGAATAGTAGTCTCATTCATCCTCTTCCACACAGATGGGGTCGCCTGCGCCACTCAGGTCTCATTCATCTTCCGTTCGCAAGGAGCCGGCGCCATGCCGGGCTCGCTCAGAACATCTTTACGCCGGAACATCTTTACTATTGTAGTGTATGAAACGCAGTATGGGTGAAACGCGGTCTGGATGAAAAGCAGTGTGGATGAAACACCTGGTGGATTCAGGCGAAGAACCCGCACGATCCTGCTACTATGAAGGAAGGTCGTCTCTCGGTGGGCGAGGGAATGCTGTCGAACAGAGGTGAAACATGCCAAGAGCTGTCGTAACCGGAGGCGCCGGATTCCTGGGATCCCATCTGTCTGATCTGCTGATCTCCCACGATTTCGACGTCGTCGTGCTGGATAATCTGATCACCGGGAACACGCGCAACATCGCTCATCTGATGGGAAACCCCCGGTTTCGGTTTGTGCATCACGACGTGACGGAATACCTGGTCGTTCAGGGCGAAGTGGACATTGTTTTCCATTTCGCATCGCCGGCCAGTCCTGTGGATTACCTGATGTACCCGATCCAGACGCTCAAGGTTGGTTCGCTTGGCACGCACAAGGCGTTGGGACTGGCGCGGAGCAAGAATTGCCGGTTCCTGCTCGCCTCCACCTCCGAGGTCTACGGCGATCCATCGGTCCATCCTCAGACTGAAGATTACTGGGGAAACGTGAATCCGGTGGGACCCCGCGGCGTCTACGACGAAGCGAAGCGGTTCGCTGAGGCGATGACGATGGCCTATCACCGCGCGCATCAGGTGGACACGAAGATTGTGCGTATCTTCAACACCTTCGGACCGAGAATGCGCCTCAGCGACGGTCGAGTGGTACCCAATTTTATTGCGCAGGCGCTGCGAGGAGAACCGATCACCATCTATGGCGATGGATCCCAGACCCGGAGCTTCTGTTACGTTTCGGATCTCATCGACGGGATATTCCGGCTGTCGCAGTCAAATGAGTGTGGGCCAATCAATATCGGTAATCCGACAGAAATGACCATCAAGCAGTTCGCGGAAGAGATTATTCGTGCGACCAACAGCTCCAGCACGCTCACGTTCCAGGACCTCCCCGTAGACGATCCCCGGCAGCGCCGGCCGGATATCACCCTCGCCCAAACCCGGCTCGGATGGGCGCCAAAAGTGAGCCTCAGAGAGGGCATCGAACGTACCATCGAGTACTTCAAGCAGGTGATTTGAAAGCGGACGGCGGGTATTTCGCCCCTGTCATCTGATATAATACGGCGACATGTCGCCCTTATCCCACTTCTTTGCGGGTATCTCGCTCAGCAGCGCTCTGCACGACGCGAAAACTACGGTTATCACGCTCCTCGCGTTTGCCGTAGTCTTCGGTATTCTCGCGTTCTGCCACGAGTTCGGCCATTTCCTCACCGCGAAGATGCTCGGGATGAGTGTCGACCAGTTCGGAATTGGTTTCCCGCCTACCTACGGTTGGACGCTGTTTCGCCGGAGTGGTACTTCGTATACGCTGCATCCTATCCCGCTTGGCGCGTTTGTGCGCATTCAGGGGATGGACCCGAACGATCCCGATACGCCGAACTCCTTCATGCGCCGGCCCCCCTGGGCGCGATTGATTGTGCTGTCGGCAGGGTCCGCCGGAAATCTCATGTTAGCGGCGCTGGTGTTCCTCCTCATGGGCGTTACCACGGGAATACCGGCGCGCGATTACCCCACGAACAATGTGGATAACGTGGGCGCCGGAACACCGGCCGCCGCCGCGGGTCTCAAGGCGGGAGACATTGTCCTGGCCGTTCGTCGTGCGGATCAGCCGGGCGCGTGGGTCCGTCCAAAGCCGCTCGGCAAGCACATGGACGCGTCGGCCCTGGTCCAGCTTATCCACCAGAGCTTCACGCCGGAAACGATACGTGGTAAGCCCTCCGGGGTTGGCAAGTACCTGATTGTGCAGGTTCAGCATAAAAATGGGAAACTGGAAATACTCCGCGCCCGGCCGGCCGTCCACGTGGGAACCGATGGGAAGCTCTTCGCGGCGCTGGGGTATTCTCCGGGCGCCGCGACCGACTATCAGCGGCTGAATGCTATACAGGCCGTCTCAGGCGGCTTCGACACGACCTGGCTCAATGCGCTGGACCTGGTGCAGTTGCTGGCGAGTCGGATCAAGCAGGTCTTCAGCCAGGAGATCAGCGCTTCCGAGTTCGGCCAGAGCTTTGGCGGCCCTGTTACCATCGCTCGCGCGTCCGGCCAGTTTGCGCAGACCGATTTTGCGCATTTCCTGCAGTTTCTCGGTATTCTGAGCATCAATCTCGCCGTGATCAACCTGCTCCCACTTCCGGTCTTCGATGGCGGCAATATCATCATCGTGCTGCTCGAAATCGTGCGGCGCAAACAGCTCGAGCCGGCCAAGATGATGATTGTTCAGTTCGCAGGCATCATCATGATCGCCTGCATCTTCCTCTACATCACCTACAACGACGTGCTCCGCTGGGCTCACCATTCCCCAATGCCGTAAGTGGGAAACGGGACGCGAGGTACGCCGTTCTGACGGAGAGCCAGTTGAAACGGCGCTCTGTGAGCGACTTCACCTCGGGCGGGGTTCTTCAGGTTTTTTCGAGACTATGAAGGAATTGCGTGCGATGATACACTGTGTATAGACGCTTCGGAGTCCGTCTCGGCATCTTGGCCGACTGGTGAGACCCTGATGAGGCGTTAGAGTGCTGCGAAGGGAGATCAATGAGAAAAATAGGTGAGATCGCTCAGCGGATTACAGGACTGAGTGAAGCGGACCTCATGGAGTACAACGTACCCCGGGTGACAGACCCTTCCAAACTTCATATGCCAGGCCGCAGTCGTGCGCGACAGAGCGTAAGAATCGCGGCCGGGATGTTTGTCACGACTGGTGAGATAGATGCAGAGCATCGGCTCCTCAGGAAGGATCCTCGGAAGTTCATTGCGCAGAGACGTAAGGAAGCGAGGGCTCGCCTGGGCCTTGGTAAGTGAGGTTGCCAGCGTCAGATATGCCGTCCGACTGGGACTCCCGGTTTGAAGCATTCATCAATTTTTACCGCACAGTACAGAAGTTGGTTATCTCAGCCGAGAGACTTGATCCAGATGATAGACTGAACATCTCAGCTATTGTCGAATTCCGAGCCGCGTTCACGCATTTAATGCGCGTGCATGCGGCTCAATTTGGTTTAGTAGATGCAGAACACGTTCGCAAAACAGGCTTCACTCTCGCCGACTACTGCGAGATCAATCTCAATAAGGCACTGGCGCACCTCTACCGGGCAGGATACGACGCCTACGACGCGATAGCCATAGCCCTAGACCTGAAGATCCGCGAGATAACTGAAGGATTCTCCCGATCGACCATCTACGCGGTCATGCCAGACGCTGCAACTCGAATCTATCAGGTCCATCTCGCGGCACTAACAGCAATTGATGGAGTCAAGACCGACAAAGACGTTGAGAATGCCGACGCGGAGCATATTCGCTTTCAAGAATTTGAGGCGGCGATTGGGCGATTGCAGGACGTCTATGAGCTACTCGAGGGCCACATGGCGGAATTCCAGAAGTACGAACAGGCCCAGAAAGACTCGGATAAAAAAGCATTTGCCATAGGATCTGGCATGACGGTTGTAGGTGCGCTGCTTGGCTGGGCCGTCTCCAAACTCCTTGGATAGCCGCCATTTGGTAAATATCCTCCGGTGCGCATGGTTCAGGTTCTTGAGTAGGCGCCAGTTGTCAGCTACTTACTGAGCGTCAGGCGCCGCTTTCCGCGATCCTTCGGCATAAGCCCCGTCCCCGCGCCTCACGCCTCGCGCCTCGTGCCTTTTTCCGGTGTTCTATCTGGAAAAGACACAGTACCCTATTTACGGCCAGTCGGCGTCAGAGAAGGAGAACCGGTCGCCGAGAGCAAACACGTTAATAGCTGAGCAGCGTTCCAATGCTGTTTGTGATTTTGAAGGCCGGATGGGGATTGGGGGGCAGGCAGTGATATCGTTCGAAGGTTGGTCTTTACGATTTCGCCCGTGCTGCAATGGCGGGGTCGTTATCGGGTTGGGCTTACTCATCGCGGCGCCGGCGCCGGCCGCTCCCGCGCGCCATCTTCCGCGACTCGCCACGGTAGTTGGCCGCGATTCGAGCGCTCACACGGCCGTGAAGCTGCCCTATGCGGCCACCGTTGAGGTTCCGGACTTTAAGACAATTCACGTGGCGCTCCCGCGACTGCGGCATAGCCAAATCTACTCGGTGCTGATTCAGCAGCCGACGCCCGCGCTGCTCTCCGACGGAACCCGGATCAAGGCGTCGTTCGCGGTGCCAGGCCATCCTGATATCACGAAGACGCTCTACTACGGGGATAATGGCATCTACTTCAATTATCAGCCGCCGGTGGATGGTCCCGCGCTCATCACGCTTGCGCGAGACGGGAGCGGCGGATCGGCGCCGGTCAAGACGGAAATCCGGGTCCGGGCGCTGCCGCTCAAGCCAGCCGACTTTGTGCGTGTGGAGCGGCTTCCAAACGAGAGCTGGAAAGATGCGAACCCAATCGATCTCGGCAAGACGGTTTTCGCTTCAGCCGACGACCAGGAGTACCTCGATAATACGAACGAGGGCAAGACCGGTCTTGACTGGTACCGATTCGAATACAAGAGCGATACACCGAAGCTCTGCTTTTTCGAAATTGACATCAGCGACCATGACGTGCCCTCTTCGGTGCAGATTTACCGGGCGGACCCGGCGCATCCGGGATCGCCTCCGGTCCTTTACGGCGGCAAAGATTCCGGCGGCGCCTACGGGACCGATCCCACAGAAGTCCGGCACGACGCTCAGGGTGACAACCTGCTCGACTGGAAATTCATTACCCGCACACTCACCAAGGGGACCTATTACCTGGAGGTGAAGGCGAATCACCCGGTATATCAACTCCGAACGACGCTTTATCCCATTCCACCCTATACCCACATGAGCCAGGCCGACGCCGCACGGGCGGCTGTGAGGGTAGCGCAGCGATACATGGTAGATGGCGGCGATTCGTTCTTCCACAATACGCCCCGGCGAGGCGCTGTGCGGACCCGGGCGGAGAACATCACCGACGAGACCGAGCGATGTATCGCCTGTCATCCGGCGCATTTCACCATGCTCTCAACGCTCACCTCGGCGAGCTACGGCTACCGGATTGCTAACCGGCCCCAGTTCAAGTTCATGATGGACAAACTTTACAACGCGATGGCGCCATTATACGGCCATCCGGGCGCCTACTGGCTCAGGTTTGACCTCGCGCCAACCAACGGCATCTCCCGGTTGGGCTGCATGCTCACGCTCTATGAAGACCACGTGAGCGGCCGGAAGACCATCTTTCCACAGCGAGCGGCAGTTTATCCGTCGCTGGTCTTCAACGGGCGCGACCGCATGTTCACGAAATCCATCGATTTCGGCCGCGATCCCAATCGCAATTACGAATTCGATGGCAATCGTCCCATCTCCGACTTCCGGGTAGCCACCGACTCCTGGATTATCTTCAATGAGTTGGCCCGCCGGACGCACGACGCAAAATGGGCGGCCGCGCGAGACCATATACGGAAGATCTGGCCTACCACACGCGTGAAGGATCTGGAAGACCGGGTGGAGGCGATCAAGGGAATGGTGTTGATGCATGATCCCTCCCTGAAACCGGAAATCAAGCGATTTGAGGACTGGATCTTTGCGCGGCAGCACGATGACGGGGGATGGACAACCCGGGAATACAGCAAGAACAACCAGTTTTTTCAGGCTTATGATTATGAGAGGACTGAGAATCTGCACGACCCGTCACTCATCTTCATCACCGCCGAGACGGTTTACGCGCTCACGCAGGCCGGCGTGCCAAAGAGTGACCCTCGCATTCAAAAAGCGATTCAGTGGATACTTCGACAGCAGCAGCCTTTCGGCGCATGGCTTGATCATAGAGGTGAGCTGTTCCTGACTCCCTACAAGGAGACCTGCTGGTCGCTCATCGCCCTCTCATCGCTGTACCCGGAGAACCGGCCCGCGCCCAAACCAGGATATCTGCAGCCCGCTCCGCCTCGCGGCGATTACGTGGCGACGCTTGACTGGCTGGATCATTTCTGGTCGCCGGAACAGGGATCTCCGATCCCGAACGCCGGCGATATCGTCGAGAAGCTGCTGCCCTATCTGAAGAGTGATGACGTGATGACGCGGGTGATGGCGGCGGAAGCGATTGCGAAGTTCTCAGTCGATAACCCGCGGCCGGCGGGGCTGGCGAAGGCCGCGCCGCCGCTGGTGAAGATTTTAGGCAGCCCGGACAAGCTGGAGTGGCGCGCGGCGGCGTGGGCGCTGCGGCAGATCGGCAGTGATGACCAGGCCTGGCCGCAGATTCAGGCCGCACTCGCTTCCCCGAACGCGAACACGCGCCGCGGCGCCGCCCGAATTTTCTACCAGTATTTTTATCAGATGATGGATCATGAGCCGTTTGCGCGGGCTATGATCCGGCTGGCGAAGGATCCGGATCCGCTCACGCGCATCGAAGCGCTGAAGTTCCTCTGGCGAGAGTGGTACCGGACGCCCGACTTCGCGCTCCGCGGTGACATCGTACACGCCATTCTCGCGGACGCGTCCGATCCAAACCCGCTCGTCCGCCTGAACGTTACGCAGGCGATGTATACGATTCTGGACGAGAATACCGTGCAGCTTCACCAGCACTGGATTCCCGCGATGGCAAAGAAAGCGGATCAGCTTATCACGGAAAAGACCCGGATCGACATGGTTGAGCGACCGCTCGCTCTGGCGATGGCGAACGCGCTGGATCACGGCTCTAAGATAGCGCAAAACTGTCTGCTGGATACGCTCTCGGTTCATTACAAAGGAATCGGGAATGGCAATGACTATGATGCCGTCACCTTCTACGATCCGGACGCCGCGCGCACGCTGGCGATGGCGCTCGTCCCTCTGATGGATAATTCGGACCCGATGATCCGGCAGAAGGCGGTTCGCAGCGCCGAGGCGACCCGGCTGAATAAAGACCCTGTGGTGGTCGCCGCACTGCTCAAGCGACTGGCGGATCCGGATAAGGCGGTCCGAGACTTCGCGGTCGCTGTGCTTGATGACACGCCGCCGGACTACCAATCCCCATCCCACATCGCGGCGGCCCCGCCCGCAATACCCACAAAACCGACGGCGGTCGCAGCTCGACCGGAGTAACACCGCGCATCATGTCGGTGGCGCAGGCGTTCTTAACAATGCCTGTGCAGCTCGCCGCATTGAATTTGGGTTAATTCAGGAGAACTTGAATCGCGAATGAATGGATCACGTATCAAATCAGTCGCTGTCGTGGTTGGCGCGGGGATGCTGCTGGGCCTGGCAGCCGTACACGGACAGGCCGGCGGTGGAGGCGGGAGCGTAACACAGGAGATCCACTCGCTGTTAAATGATCCCAAGCCGGACACCGAGCAAGGCGCTCTCGACTGGCTGCTCCGGTCCGACCAATCACGCGATCTCTCGCTTTCCGGCCCCCTGCTCACGCTCGCCGAGAGCAAAGATCCCGCCGTGCGAGAGCGAGCCGTTCGCAACCTCGGCTGGGTGATTCAGGACGGCAAGAACGAGAAGGCAATTCAGGAGGTGCTAAAGGCTTTTGGCGGCAGCAATACCGACGTGCGCCAGGCGGCGTTTGACGTCATTCGAGACTCTGCCAACGCCGGAGGCCCGATGGCAAGCTGGCCCGCGACCGAGAGCGCAATGGCCACCGCGCTGCGCAGCGGAGATCCTGATACCCGCAGCAAGGCGGCCGATATCCTGATTCTGCTGAAAGCAAAGGGCATCGGAGATAAGGCGGCGATAGACCGGGATCTGCGCCCGGCGCTCGCTATAAACGACCGCTCGCTACAGGAGAAGGTCGCGCCCGTGCTCGGGGTCAAGCTGCCGCCTCTGCCGGCGCCGCCTACTCCCCCTGTGATCGCCGCAGGCTTCAAGGTCGACAGCCATTTCGACTACGGCTATTTCGTCGCCTACGTGCTCCCCCAACTCACCAGTCCGAACAAGAACGCCAATGGCCAGGCCTGCGTTTCCTGCCATTACGATGGCAATAAGACGGTTGGCGACTTTTTTCTGATTCCGCCCGATCGGGATGGGCATTTCACTTTAGAGCAAGCGCACGAGAATTATTCGCGGGTTGTCGCCGCTATCAATAAGGCAAATCCGCTGGACAGCGTCTTTCTACTCAAGGGCCTGAATAACCGTGTGTTAGACGGACGGTCGGGAATGGACCACGGCGGCGGCGTCTTCTGGTTGAATGATAAGGCCGTGGGCTATCAGCTGATTGCAGGCTGGCTGAATGGTGATAAGTTCGACGCGCCCATTCAGAACATCCGCAGTTTCGAAACCTATGTCAAAGACGTGACCCCGATTCTCGTCAAACGGGGCGATGACAACGACGCCTGCGTCACCTGTCACGCCACCCACGCGGTGTTGAACCTGATTCCGCCGGCCGCCGGCGGCGTTTTTACCGCCGATCAGCTCCGGCATAACTACGAATCGCTCACTCGTATTATCGACCCGGATCATCCGGAGGCTACGCTGTTCCTCCACAAGCCAACCTGGGATAAGGACGGCGCGAACGGGCAATCCCACGCGGGCGGTAAGCGGTGGCCGGCCGGAACCGCGAGCCCCGAATATCATAAAATGCTCGCGTGGGTGCAGGACCGAGTTATTCAATAAGAGTTTGCCGGCGGACGGCAGAGGAGTTGGAATGACGGAGAGTCCGGTTCGAATCGGGTTGGTGGGGGCGGGTGGTATTGCAAAGACGCATCTCGGCGCTTACAGCCATATAACGGATGCGGTGGTCACCGCAATCTGCGATCCGGTTGTGGAGGCGGCCCGGGCGGCAGCCGGTCCGATTGGAGCGACTGCCTACGACAGCATCGAAAACATGCTCGAGGAAGAGTCGTTGGACGCGGTCGATATCTGCACTCCCACCGCGTTCCATCAACCCACGGCGCTTCAGGCGATTGACCGGGGCCTGCACGTCCTCTGTGAGAAGCCGCTGGCTCACAATCCCGCGGCCGCGCGAGCGATAGTTGAGGCGGCGGAGTTCCGCGACGTTCTTCTGATGAACGGGTTCTGCCATCGGTTCCATCCGCCGATTGCAGCGGTGAAAGGGCTAATCGAGCGGGGTGAGATGGGCGAAGTCGTGATGTTCCGCAACCGGTTTGCCGGGCCGGCCGCGGGAATAGAGAAGAAGTGGTTTTCCCAGAAGGCCATCTCCGGAGGCGGCGCTTTCTTGGATACCAGCATTCACAGCATCG
>Ga0307373_10006971_pt1 | contig 17792 bp, 13 predicted proteins | sample OX2MG_FD_202534 | JGI IMG/M metagenome (GOLD analysis project Ga0307373, IMG submission 202534) | Soil microbial communities from Risofladan, Vaasa, Finland - OX-2 | ecosystem: Environmental > Terrestrial > Soil > Coastal area > Acid sulfate soil | place: Finland: Risofladan, Vaasa | collected... | reverse complement strand
GCGCGAGTTCGCGCAGCTTGCGCAGGTTGGCGACGCGCTGGCGGCCCTGGTCGAGGCCGAGCAGCACCGCCTCGAACGCGGTGAGTTCGAGCGCGCGCTCGAGCAGCGTGACGATCGGGGCGCGGGCGGCCAGCAGGCGCAGTTCGCGCAGCACGCGCCAGGCGGCGAGGGGTGCTTCGCGCGCTTCGCCCAGGCAGGCGAAGCCGGGCTCGTCGGCGGCGGCGAAGAGCTGCGTGAGCGAGGCCGGACCGGGGCCGGCCGGGCGCTCGCGCAGATCGGTGGCGAGCGTCAGCAGGCAATCGTCGGAGAGCGCGAACAGCGGCGAGCGCAGCGTGGCGGCGAGCGCGATCGAATCGGCCGGGTCGTTGAGCACGGCGAGCAGTTGGATCAGGTCGGCAATCTCCTGGCAGCCGAAAAAGCCGCGTCCCTTGACCGTGTAGCAGGCGATTCCGGCGCGGCGCAGCGCGCGCTCGTAGATGGCGACGTCGGAGAAGGCGCGCAGCAAGATGGCGACGTCGCCGGGGCGCGCGGGGCGCTCGCCGTGCGTATCGGGATCGATGACCAGCGCGTTCGCGGCGATCAGCTCGCCGATACGCGAGGCGATCGCGGCGGCCTCGGCCGCGCGGCCTTCGGCCGTGTTGGCGCCGGCGACGGCCGCGATTAATTCGATGGGCGGGTTGAACGCGGGCGGACGGACGGCGCTCAGATGATGGTCGGCGCTCCAGGCGACCCACCAGCCGGGCGCGGGTTCGCGCGGCGCCATCAGATGGCCCCCGAGAGCGTTGACGAAGCCGAGAATGTTGGGCGCCGAGCGGCGATTCTCACTGAGCGGGAGAACCTGCGGCGCGGCGCCGCGCGCGCGCTTGAAGACCGTCAGGTCGGCGCCGCGGAAGCGATAGATCGATTGCTTCTCGTCGCCCACGATAAAGAGATCGGGCGCCGGCGCGCCGCCGGCCGGGTCGGTCAGCCGATCGACGATCTCGTCCTGGATCGGATCGACGTCCTGGTATTCGTCGACCATCAGGGCGTCCAATGCCTCGCGGTAGCGTTGTGCTACATCGTGATGGTCGCGGAGCAGGTCGCGGGTGAGCGCGAGCAGATCGCCGAAGGTGACGACGCGATCGCGCCGGCGCGCGGCGTCGAGATCGGCGGCGGCGCGGGCCACGAAGCGTGCGAGGTCGAGCGTCGGTGCGATCGCGCGGCAGGCTCCCCACGCGTCGATCAGCTTGCCGGAGACACCGAGCTGGCCGCCGCCCGCCAGCAGTTCGCGCAGCTGCAAGACGATTTCCTTGACGTCCCTGGCGCGGGCGTCGGGGCGCGCCGCGACGATTTGCCGCAGGGCGGCCAGTGCGGACGGCGGAGAATCGGCGTCGAAGGCGGCAATTGCGGCGCTGAGTTGCGGCCATAGGGCGCGCAAGTTCGCGATCTTATCTCCGGCGGCGCCGCTCACCGCTTTGAGCGCGAGGAGCGCTTCGGTCAGTTCGCGCACGCGCGCCGCGTATTCGGTGACCGCCGCGCGCAGCGCCGGGGCGCCCGCCGCGCGCGTCTCGGCGCGATCGATCAGCCATCGGGGCGGCCGGCCGCAGTGCTGGAGCGCGCCGATCAGCCGGATCGTGATTTCGATCGCGCCCTCGCGAAACGATCCGCCACGCAGGCCGCGCGCACCGACTATCCGGCGGGCGCCGGGATCGCCGTGGCGCACGGCGTCGACCAGCGCGTGCTCGGCCTCGCGGTCGAGAAAGGCGGCGCTCTCGTATTCGTCGATCACCTCGAAGCCGGGATCGAGTCCCGCTGCGAGCGGATTTTCGCGCAGGAGGCGCGCGCAGAACGCATGGATGGTCGAGATGCGCGCGAGGGGTAAGCGGCGCAGCGCGCGCTCCAGATGTTCGCGCACGGCGCCGGGCGGCGCGGTGTCGCGGCGCGCCGCGAGCACGCGGGCGAGACGCTCGCGCAGGTCGTGCGCGGCCCGCTCGCCAAAGGTGATCGCGGCCAGGCGCTCGGGGTCGAGCGGCTGGCGGCCGGGCAGATCGCCGGCGACCAGCGCGGCGAAGCGGCGGGCGAGCACCTCGGTCTTGCCGGAGCCGGCGCCGGCGCGGAGCAGCAGATGGCCCGGCGTGGCGATCGCGCGGGCCTGCTCGCCGCTCGCGATAAATTCGCCGGTCGCCATTTCAGGCCGCGGCCTTGCGATAGCGGCAGACCGGCCGATACGGACAAAAATCGTCGCATTTGAGCGGATCGACGTCGAAGCGGCCGGCGACCGCGCCGGCCGCGAGCGCGACGATGCGGTCGGCGAGCGGGGGCGGTGCCAGCGTGCCGTCGGGCCGGGCGGAGGCCGCCGCCGCCAAGGCCTCACGCGCGGCGGGATCGATCGCGAAGTCGGCCGCGGTGAGGTCGGCGGCGATCTCCTTGTCGCGCTCGCGCAGCACCAGGTAGGCGCCCTCGAGGGTCACGCGGGGGGCGAGGTCGGCGCGGAATTCCTCAAGCGCGCCCATCGCATAGACCGCAATCTGAAAATCGGTTGTGGCGAATTTCTCGGGCTTGAGCAGTTCGCCGTAGCGGTCGGCGCGCCGCGCATTTTTGTAATCGACCACGCGGATATGCGTAATCCGGCGATCCGGGCCGCGATATATTTCCAGCCGATCGACGATACCGAAGAGCGGCAGATCGATGCGCGCGGGGGCGGCGACCGCTCGGCGATCGGGCACCGCCAGGTGAATCTCGTGTTCGGCGAAAATCTCGCTGGCGCGCGCGCCGCCGTCGAGCAGGCGGCCCGCCTCGTAGTCGAGCAGCTCTTCGACGATCCGTTCGGCGGTTTCCCATTCGATGGCGAAAAACGCCTGGTCGCGCGCGGCGGCGCGCTCGTGCGGATAGATCGAATCGAGCAGAGTGCGGGCCGCCGCATGGGCCGCCGCGCGGTCGGCAAAGTCGAGCTTGAGGGTGGTCAGATCATGCATGATGCGATGCATCAGTGAGCCGCGTTCGAGCGCGCTCGATTCATAGCCGGGCGCATCGGCTGCGCCGAGGTCGAGGATGCGGCCGGCGAGGTAGCGAAAGCCGCATTGGGCGAGATCGTTGAGGTGCGAGGGGCTGAAGGCGCGCGGCGTGCCGTCGGCGCGCTCGAGCACGATGCGGCGCAGCGCGGGGCCGGCCGTGACCCGTCCGTCGAAGGGGCCGGCGAGTGCGAATTTCGCCGGATCGGCGGTCCCGTCGGGGCGATCTTCACGCGCCGGCATCGCCAGGTAGCGTTCGCGGGCGCGTTCGACGGCGATGCGCCGGGCGATCGCGCCGAGATCGCGCGCGCTGGCGGCCGCGCCCGCGGCATCGTCGCCGAGAATCGCCGCGGCCGCGGCACAGTTAAGGAATTCGTCGCGCGTGAAGCATTGGTCGAGCGGCGGCAGGAAATTCCGCGCCGGCACGCGGCGGATCAATTCGCGATCGTCGCCGCCGAGCAGCTTGAGGACCTCGTCGACGAAGGGCGAGCGCCGCAGCGGCGCGCCGCCTTCGTCGGCGATCGCGTAGGAAAGAATGACCCGCCGCGCGGGCATCGAGAGCGCCAGGAAAAACAGAAACCAGTCCTCGGCGTTGCGGTTGGCGCGCGTGCGCAAGATCGGTCCGGGCGCGGCGGCCGCCTGGGCGCCCAGCCGATCGCGCATCGCGCGCGCCAGCGGAGGGTTGAGCGCGATGCGCGCGCTGTCGGGCACGATCGGATCGTCGGCGCGATAGGTGGGAAAAGTTTCGTCGTTGAGGCCCAAAATATAGACTTCGTCGAAATCGAGGCCGCGCGCCTCGAGCACCGGCAGGGCGGCGAGGCCGGCCGCCGCGCCGCGCGTCCCGGGCCGTTCGCAGGACGCCTCGGCAAAGGCCGAGGCGGCGAGCGCGGCGAAGGCCCCCGCGTCGAGAATTGCGCCGGGGTCGACGGCCGCGCATGAAGCCGCGATCGCGTCGAGCGTGTGGTCGATTGCGCCGGCGGCGGCGGCGTTGTCGGCGCCCGCGGCGTCGCCCGCGTCGGCCGCCGGATCGAAGCCCAGCGCCGCGAGCACCTGGCGCAGCCGCGCGACGTGGCTGGCGGCGGTGCCGGCCTGCTCGAGCGGCTCGAGTGCGGCGAGCAGCCGGGCGAAATTCGCGGCGGCGCGATCGTGGCGGGCGAGGGTCGCCCGCAGGCGGGCGCCGGTGGGCTCATCGTCGATCGCGGCGACGATCGCGGCGCGATGCGCGGCGAAGCGATCGCCGAGCGGGCTGGTCGCGCGATCGAGATAACCGCTTTCGGCGAGCAGGCCCACGTCGCGCGCGGCGGCGACACGAAAGCAGGCGGCATTGCACAGACCGACCAAAGCCTCGCGCCGGTAGCCATCGTCCGCGAGGCGCAGCAGGTTGAGCACCGCGCGGGCGGGCGGCGCGGCCAGAATTGGCTGCGTGCCGCCGAGCCGGATCGGCAGCCCAAAGCGGCCCATCACGGTTTCGAGATGCCCCGCGTAGGGCGTCAGGTCGCGCGCGACGATCGCGATCCGATCGAGTGCGATCGTGCCGGGCGCCGCCGCCTCGATTTTGCGCCGGATCGCGCGGGCGGTCTCCTCGACCTCGCCAAGGTGGGTTGGCGCCTCGCAAATCGTGACCGTATCGTCGGCCGGCGGCGGCTCGGGATAGTCGCCGACGAAGAGCTGTTCGAGTACGAAACCCAGGCGGCCGTCGCGTCCGCCGCGGCGAATAAAATGGGGCAGAACCTGGTCGGCGATCGATTCTTCACCGACGAAGCGGTTCCAGGTCAGCTCGGCAAAGCGCGTCGCGCTCGTCACGCGATGCTGTTCGGCCTGGATCGCGAGGTCGGCGCTGCCGATAATCCGGATCAGCGCGGCGGCGATCATGAACTGGAGCAGGCTCAGATCGTAGATTTCGGCGATCAGCAGATGGTCGACGCCGGCCAGCAGGCGCGGACGATCGCCGCGCGCCGCGGCGATCAGCAGCGCGTCGAGCACCTGGCGTTCGCGGTCGTGACGGTCGGTGAGCCCGCGCGATCGGAGCAGATCTTCGTAGGCCGCAAACATCGCGGTTATTCCGGCGAGATGGTTCGGCGCGGGTAGCGCGGCCGCCCGGATCGCCGCGCGCAGGTCGCCCGGGACGATCGCGGCGCCCTTGAGCTGGCGGATCAGATTGAGCAGATGTTCGACCAGGCCATGGCCGGGTACGAGACCCGCGGCCAGCGGAGGGGAGCGCTTGAGAACGGCTTCGAGCGCGAGCCGTTCTCCGATCGGATCGAGGAGCACGCCGCGCGGGTCGGCTTCGCGCCAGATCGCGTCGACCAGTTGCGGGAAGGTCATGATCCGATGGCCCATCAGGCAGCCCTGGTCACGCGCCATCCGCTTGAGTTGATCGGTGGCCTTGAGCGCGGTCGGGTAGATAGCGAGCCGGGTAAGCATCGGTGGAGCAGGATTATAGCGCGCGGGCGGCGCGGAAACGCGATGTTGCAAGGGCGCAAATCGGGCGGTGCGATAATTGGAACATGGCGGCAAATTCGTGACACACGGTTGTAATAAATTCTCGATTGCCGCTCTTAAAAGACCGCTAAATGACAATTGAGGTTAAATAACTGATGGCCCGTTACTTGCTTAAATATCCCTTAGCGTGTGCAATGCGCGACTTCGGTAGCTGGGAGCTTTGCGATAATGGCGATTCGAGTGTTGATGGTCGATGATTCAATATTTGTCCGCGACGTCCTGCGACATCATCTGGAATGTCTCGGCTGCGAAGTGGTGGCGGAAGCGGAAAATACTCTGCAAGCACTCGACCTCTATCGCACGATCGCGCCGGACCTGGTAACGCTCGATGTGGCGGTGCCACGCACCGGCGGGATCGGCGCGCTGGGCCTGTTTCGCATCATGCGCAGCGAGAATCCCGACGTCTCGATCCTGGTGGTCAGCGCGATCGCGTTTCCGGAGATCCGCAAGGCCTTCCTGCGCGAGGGGGCGCTCGATTACATAATCAAGCCGTTCGAGTCGTCGAGCTTCGAACAGGTCTGCAAACGGCTATCGACGATGTTTCCCGAATTGAACTACATGAACGCCGGCACGGCGATGCCGGCCGCCGCCCGGCACGGCTAACCACGGGGCCGGGCGTGGGGGCCGATCGGAAGGGCTAATGACAGACCCGGCGTTGTCTCCGGCAAATCACCTGGGCAAACTCCGCTCGCGAATCGGGATTCTTCGCCGCGGTCAGAATGACAAGAGCGCGCATCGCTGCTGTCATTTTGAGCGTAGGCTGCCACAGCGAAGAATCCCTTGCGGATGCTAATTTCATTAATTCACTAACGGTAAACAACGCTAGTCGATTCGGCTCGCAGTTTTTCGACTACGCGGAAATTCACCGCCAGGTGAGTTGATTATTTACCCCGGCCACGCCGGGCTCGCGCGCCGCCAAATTAGCGGCGTGCCGTGCGTCCTGGGCCGAATTGACTATCCCGCTCAACAGGATTTTGCCGTGGTCGCAATCCACGACCACCGGATGATCGGTAAACATCCCGTCGTTAGCCAGTGCCACCTTGACCTCAGTGATGAGCAGCGCGTCATTGGCCCGACCGGCGGGAGACTGGTAATGGTGGTCGGCCGCGAGATGCGCACTTTCATTGCTGGTGGTGATCGAGCTGGTCGTAGTCGGGTTTCCAGATTGATCCTGAGTATGCCCGGCGGGCACCTGAATCAACACGAGGATACCCGCCATCGCGGCGGCCTGAATTATTAGTGCGTACTTCGCGGACGAACTCTGGGTTGGCATTGCGAGGCTCGCCCGATTCCTAGTTGCTGGGGTTAACCGTCGTCGATTCGCTATGATGACTACTGCTGCTATCAATAGTGCCCGAAGCCGGGTCGGACGAGTTGGAAGTGGACGAATTGCTCGAGCGGTCAGTCGAAGTGCTGGTCGTCGTAGTCATCGGTGGAGGAGGAACCGGAGCCGGTACAGTCTGTACGACGACCTGAGGCTGCGGCGCCGGGACATACGTGGAGCTGGTTTCCCTGGTCGTGGAGGTGGTGCCGCAGGCACTGAGGAGAATCGCGAGCGCGATACCTAGTGTAGTGATTTTGAGGCCGTGCATGGATTTAATATAGTCAATTCCTCTAGTCATACGCAGAGTCTAACACGGAGTAGAGTCGGCGAGAGGCTTTTAGGCCGCCGACTTTGGTTACGCGCGGAACGGGAAGATCGTATAGCCGCGGGCCGATCGGAGCAGGCGGGCAAAGTCGAAATGCGGGGGATTGCCCGCTCGGATGTCGCAGTCCGGCTGCGCGTGCGATGCGTGGGGACGGCTGATGGCGCGAGAAACTACGGTTGGCGAGCGATGACTAAGGCAGATGATCGACGACGACGCGCTCGATCCGGATCGGCTCGCCGGGCACGCAACTGACGCACGCGACCCATCCGGCTTCGGTACTCGCATAGAGCGGCGCGGGCGTGCCGCAATAGGCCGCGGTGGTCGTGCCGCGCGACACGTCACCGAAGACGTGGACGTGGCCGAGCGCGATATAGTGGTAGGCGCTCGCTTCGATTTCCGCCGGCGTGATCGGTGACGAACGGCCGTTATCGCGGTCTTCGGTGAACAGCCCGTGGGCCAGCGCGATATTCCATTTGCCGGGCGCCGGCTCGGCCATCCCGCCGAGCGGCCGGTAATCCGGCGAATGCTCGACCAGGGCCTTGCCCCAGATTTGCACGGCGAGCTCGGGAAATTCGATTGTGCGCCCGTCGGGTTCGAGGATCAGATGGAGGTTGGCGGGCAGGTCGGCGGCGGCAAGGCCGGCGTAAATCGATCGCTCGTCGTGCGCGTCATGGTTGCCGGGGATCATCACGACCGGCATGCGCGCGCGCCCAATCTGGTCCATTGCAAAGCGCAGCGCGGTCTCCGGCACGCGGCTCGAATCGAACAGGTCGCCGACGATCAGCAGCAGGTCGCTCGCGCGATCGTTGGCCAGCGTGATCACGCCGCTGAAGGCCCGGCGCACGCGATCGCGAAAGGCGTCGCCCCGATCGCCGGTGCCGAAGGTGTCGCTCTCGAGGTGAACGTCCGAAGTATGAATGAAGTTCAGAGATCTTGCCGGCGTCAGTGCCACAGTCGTCTCCGTTGCCGCGATGGTCACCTCCGGGACGGCCACCGGGATCGTCGTTGAAAACGCCGGCGCCGCCGCATCGGGTTGATGCCGCGGGTGGGCACCGCGTCCGTACGCATTCGCCGCGCGGCCCCACGGCCTATACTAGGGCGCTTGCGCGCGCGGTTCAATCTTGTTGCGCCGATGCGCCGGGGCTAACCTGAACGGATCAGGGGGGTACCCGCGTGATTGTTGTAATGAAAGCGCACGCCACCGAAGACGATATCGCCAACGTGGTGCGGATGGTCGAGGCGCTCGCCTACCGCGCCCATATTATCGCCGGCGTCGAGCGCACCGTGGTCGCCTGCGTGGGCGAGGAGCGCGGCGCGGCCCATTCGCTACAGCATCTCGAATCGGTCGCGGGCGTCGAGCGGGTGATGCCGGTGCTCAGATCGTTCAAGCTGGCCAGCCGCGAAGTGCGTCCGGAGGGCTCGCGGATTATCGTCGGCGGGGTCGAGATTGGCGGCCCGCGCCTCACGGTGATCGCCGGACCCTGCGCGGTCGAGAGCGCCGAGCAGGTCAACGGCGCGGCCGACGGCGTTAAACTTGGCGGTGCGCATCTGCTGCGCGGCGGTGCCTACAAGCCGCGCACCTCGCCCTATTCGTTCCAGGGCATGGAAGACGAGGGTCTGATCCTGCTCGAAGAGGCGGGCCGGCGCGTCGGGCTGCCGGTGGTGACCGAGATCATGGACGCGCACGATATCGACGAGGTCGCCGAACACGCCGATATGCTCCAGGTCGGCGCGCGCAATGCGCAGAACTTCTCGCTGCTGCGCCGGCTGGGCAAGTGCCGCAAGCCGATCCTGCTCAAGCGCGGGATGGCGACGCGGCTCGAGGAATTTCTGATGGCCGCGGAGTATATCCTGTCCGCCGGCAATCCCAACGTGGTGCTGTGCGAGCGCGGGATTCGCACCTTCGAGACCGCCACGCGCAACACACTCGACTTGAACGCCGTGCCGCTGCTCAAGGAATGGACGCACCTGCCGGTGATCGTCGATCCGAGCCACGGAACCGGGATTTGGTCGCTGGTCGCGCCGATGGCGCTGGCGTCGATCGCGGCCGGCGCGGACGGTCTGCTGATCGAGGTGCATCCTGACCCCCGCGCGGCACTCTCGGACGGTCCGCAGCAGCTCAAGCCGGCGCGCTTCGCCCAACTGATGGAGTCGCTCAAGCCGCTCGCCGCGGCCGTCGGCCGCACGCTCTAGGCGTCCGCGAACATCGTGACCGTGACGCGCGGGTTGATAGTTGCGTGCGTCGCGAAGGCCGCAATCACCGCAATCGCCGCGCGAATCACGGATGCGGGAGCGACTGGTGGCGAGTCGCGCGCGCATTCGCGATTCGCCGCGACAATCATGGTAAGCTCGGCGCTACGATTCCGTGAGCGATAAGCTGAAAAAACCTCCGGCGCTCAGGCCCGGCGATACGGTGGGCGTCGTCGCACCGTCGTCGGTCGTCGAACGCGACTACCTCGAGCGCGGCGTGCGCGTGCTCAACGCGATGGGCTATCGGGTGCGAATATCGATCCATGCGCTCGATCGCGACGGTATCCTGGCGGGCGACGACGCGGTCCGCGCGAGCGAATTGCGCACGTTTTTCGCCGACGACGGAATCCGCGCGATTTTCGACGCGCGCGGCGGCTATGGCTGCGGACGGCTGCTGCCGCTCATCGATTTTGCCGCGATCGCGCGCGCGCCGAAGATCTTTCTGGGCTTTTCGGACGCCACCTTTATGCTCAATGCGCTGGTCGAGCGCGCCGGGATCGTCGCCTTTCACGGTCCGATGGTCGCGATGGATTTCGCCAACGGCCTCTCGCGCCGCGCGCTCGACCATCTGGCGCGCGTCCTGTCCGACGGCGCGCGCGGCTTTGAACTCGAGGCGCGCGAGCTGCTGCGTCCGGGCGACGCCGAGGGCGAGCTGGTCGGCGGATGCCTGTCGGTGGTGGCCGCGGCGATCGGCACACCCTACGCTCCGCGCTTCGCCGGGCGCGTGCTGTTTCTGGAAGACACCGGCGAGAAGGCCTATCGGATCGACCGGATGCTGGTGCAGTTGCGCCAGGCGGGGGTCTTCGACCAGGTCGCCGGGATTGTCTTTGGGGCGATTCGGCCGGTCGACGGCAGCGAGCATGAGCGCGCGCTGATCGCGACGTTCGTCGCCGCGCAGACCGCCGATCTGAAATGCCCGGTGCTGTTCGGGGTCGAAGCCGGCCACGGTACTGAAAATCTGACCTTGCCGTTTGGCGTGCGCGTGCGGCTCGCCGGCGCGCGCCGGCGCATGGTCTTTACCGAGCCCGCAGTCAGTTAGCGGCGGGCGCGCCGGCCGGCTGGATTATCCCTTGGTGGATGGTCGGAAGAAGCGGGCGCGCAAATGAATCTCAACCAATTGCTGACGCGAGTTACGTCGCTCGGCACAGAGGCATAGCGGCGTGGGTTGGAGCGAAGTCGAACAGGCCTTTGCGGAGGCTGCCGAAAAGGGCGCGATTCCCGGCGCGACGGTGGTCGTGCGGGTCGGCGAGCAGATTGCATACGAGGGCGCGTTTGGCTCGCGCTCGATACTGCCCGATCGATCGCCGATGCGCCTCGACACGGTCTTCGACCTGTCGTCGCTGACCAAGCCGCTGGCGACCACGGTCGCCGCGATGATGCTGGTGCGGGACGGCAAGCTGCGCCTCGACGATCGGCTGACGCGCTTTTTCCACAATTTCGGCGTGTACGGCAAGGGCTACGTGACCTTCCGCCATCTGCTGGCCCATTGTTCGGGGCTCGCCGCGTGGCGCCCGTTCTATCAGCAGATTGCCGAAGTCGAACGGCGCGGCAAGGTCAATTTTATGGCCAGCCGCGGGGCCAAAGAGCTGGTCTACGAGGAGATCCATCGGGAGAAGTCGGAAGCGCCGCCGGGCACCCGCACGGTCTACTCGGACCTGAACTTCATGCTGCTCGGCGAGGCGATCGAGCAGATCGGCGGGGCGGCGCTCAACCGCTTTTGCCGCGACAAGATTTTCCGCCCGCTCGAGCTGCGCGCCACCGACTTCATCGATATCTCGCTGGTGCGCACGCGCCGGCTCGAGCCGGTGCCCGAGATGTTCGCGCCGACTTCGGTATGCGCGGTGCGCAAGCGCCTGCTGGTCGGCGAAGTCGACGACGAGAACGCCTTTGCGATGGGCGGGGTGGCGGGCCACGCCGGAATGTTCGCACCGGTGCGCGAGGTCGATCGGATCGTGCTGGAATTGATTCGCGCGCATGCGGGGCGATCGGAATTCCTGCCGCAAAAGACCGTCGCGCAATTCTGGACCCGCGACCCCGCGGTGCGCGGCTCGACCTGGGCGCTCGGATGGGATTCGCCGTCGCCCGAGTATTCGAGTTCGGGCCACTATTTTTCCGCCGCCGCCGTGGGCCATCTGGGCTTCACCGGCACCTCGATCTGGATCGAGCCCGAGCGCGAAATCGCGATTTCGCTGCTGACCAACCGGGTACATCCGCGGCGCGAAAACCAGGCGATCCGCGAGTTCCGTCCGAAGATCCACGATTTGATCATGCAGGCGCTCGGCGCCGCGGCCTGATCGCGCTCATCCTGGTGCGCGACCATCTCGAAACCTGCGTCGCCGACGCGCTCGCCGAACGTGGCGGAGCGGCTAAAATCAGCGAGCTTATGAGCACGCTCGATCGCTTTCTCAACTGAGCATTATGGAACATAAATGCGGCGCGCATCACGCGCATGACCAAGGGCACAACGGTCACGCTACGGAAAAGGCGGCCACGCCGGCGGAATCCGCGCTGGTGAAAGATCCGGTATGCGGGATGACGGTCGATCCGGCCACCGCGCGCTGGACTCATCGGCATGACGGCCGCGACTTTTACTTCTGCGGTCAGGGATGCATGAAGCGGTTCGTGACCGAACCGGCCAAGTACCTTGCAGCGACCGCGATCACGCCCGCGCCGGCCGCGCCGGCCGGCGTCATCTACACCTGCCCGATGCATCCGGAGGTGCGCAGTGCGACGCCGGGGCCGTGCCCGAACTGCGGGATGGCGCTCGAGCCGATGGTGGGCGCGCCGGCCACTACCGCGCGCACGGAATATTTCTGCCCGATGGATGCCGAGGTCGTGCAGGACCATCCGGGGAGTTGCCCGAAATGCGGGATGGCGCTCGAGGCCCGCACGGTTGGGTTTAGCGGGTTTGGCGACGCGGCGATGGCCCCGGCTGACGCGGCGAATCCTGAACTGGCGGATTTCACCCGGCGCTTCTGGCTGAGCGCGGCGCTCGCGGTCCCGCTGCTGGTGCTCTCGATGTCGGAGATGATTCCCGGCATGCCGGTGCAGCGCGCGCTGGGGATCCGGCTGATCGACTGGATCGAAATGTTGCTCGCGACGCCGGTGGTGGTATGGGGCGCGTGGCCGTTCTTCGTGCGCGGCGCGCGCTCGATCGTCACGCGTCATCTCAACATGTTCACGCTGATCGGGCTCGGCGTCGGGATCGCCTACCTCTACAGCCTCGCCGCGGTGATTTTTCCGGCGAGCTTGCCGGCCGCCGCCGATTCGAGCGGCGCGCCGCCGGTCTATTTCGAGGCCGCCGCCGTGATCACTGCGCTGGTCCTGCTCGGCCAGTTGATCGAATTGCGCGCGCGCGGCCGCACCGCCGGCGCGATCCGGGAGTTGCTCGGGATGGCGCCGCGCAGTGCGCGGATCGTGCGCGCCGGCGGCGTCGAGGAAGACGTCGCGCTCGAGCGCGTGATGGCCGGCGACATCCTGCGCGTGCGGCCCGGCGAGAAGGTTCCGGCTGACGGCGTGATCGTCGATGGCGCGAGCGCGATCGATGAATCGATGATCACGGGCGAGCCGCTGCCCGCCGCGCGCGGCACCGGCGATCGCGTGGTCGGTGCGACGGTCAACGGCACTGGATCCTTCCTGATGCGCGCCGATCGGGTCGGCGCCGACAGCGTGCTCGCGCAAATCGTCCAGATGGTTGGTGAGGCGCAGAGTAGCCGCGCGCCGATCCAGCGCCTGGCCGACAGCGTCGCCGGCTACTTCGTGCCGATGGTGATGGTTGCCGCGGCGATCACTTTTGTCGCGTGGTACTTCGTCGGGCCGGCGCCCGCGCTGGCCCACGCGATCCTCGCCGCCGTCGCCGTGCTGATCATCGCCTGCCCCTGCGCGCTCGGCCTGGCCACGCCGATGGCCGTGATGGTCGGGAGCGGGTGCGGCGCGCGCGCCGGTGTGCTGATTCGCAACGCCGAGGCGCTGGAACTGATGGAGCGGGTCGATACGATCGTGGTCGACAAGACCGGCACGCTGACCGAGGGCAAGCCCAAGCTGACGACCGTCGAGACGATTCCCGGCCGCGACGAAGCCGAAATGATCCGGCTGGCCGCGAGCCTCGAGCGCGCCAGCGAGCATCCGCTGGCCGCCGCGATCGCCGCGGGCGCTGCCGAGCGATCGATCGCGCTCGCGAGCGTGACCGACTTTGCTTCGACCACCGGCGTCGGGGTGAGCGGCACCGTCGAGGGGCATCGCGTGGGCGTCGGCAGCGCGCGCATTTTCGACGGCGACAGCGCGGCCGCGCCGGCGTTGGAGCAACTTGCGGCGCGCGCCGAGATATTGCGCGGTGAGGGGCAGACGGTAATGTTCGTTGCGATCGACGGCGCGGCGGCCGGCTTGATCGGCGTCGCCGATCCGATCAAGGAATCGACGCCCGAGGCGCTGCGCAAGCTCCGCGCGGCGGGCCTGCGGGTGATCATGCTGACCGGCGACAGCCGCGCCACGGCGACCGCGATCGCGCGGCGGCTGGGTCTCGACGAGGTTGAAGCCGAGGTGATGCCGCAGGACAAGGCCGCGGTGATCAAGCGCCTGCAGGCCGCGGGCCGTGTCGTCGCGATGGCCGGCGACGGGATCAACGACGCGCCGGCGCTGGCCCAGGCGACGGTCGGAATCGCGATGGGCACCGGCACCGACGCCGCGATGCAAAGCGCGGGCATCACGCTGGTCCGGGGCGACCTGATGGGTATCGTGCGGGCGCGCAACTTGAGCCGCGCGGCGATGCGCACGATTCGGCAGAATCTCTTTTTCGCCTTCGTCTACAACGTGATCGGCGTGCCGATCGCGGCCGGCGTGCTCTATCCGTTCATCGGCCTGCTGCTCAATCCGATGATCGCGAGCGCCGCGATGAGCGCGAGTTCGATCTCAGTGGTGCTCAATTCGCTGCGCCTGCGCACGGTTGAATTGTGATCGACGATGCGGCGCGGCATCGGCAGCGACGCTTGATGCGCGCGGCCTATCGGGGGAAAAATTGATCGCGATGCCGTCTGATGCCGCCGCCTTAGCCACCCCTCCAAACGCCAGCGAAGCCGCCGCCGCGTCGGCCGCGCGGATCGCGCGGATTCCCACCCAGGTTCGCCGTATTCATCTGATCGGCGTGGCGGGCTCCGCGATGGCGGCGCTGGCCGGGATGCTGGTGGCGCGCGGCTACAGCGTCAGCGGATCGGATAATCAGCTCTACGAGCCGACCGCCTCGATCCTGAAAAACCTGCGCATCGATTTGCGCACCGCCTATAGCGCGGACAACCTCACGCCGCCGCCCGACCTGGTGATCGTCGGCAACGTCGTCACGCGCGCCAATCCGGAAGTTACAGCGCTGCTCGCCGGCCCGCTTGCGTATCTCTCGATGCCCGAGGCGCTGCGGCATTTTTTTCTCGCCGGGCGGCGCGTGCTGATGGTTGCCGGGACGCATGGCAAGACCACCTCGACCGCGATGATGGCGCAGGTGCTGGCGGTGGCCGGGCGCGATCCGTCGATGCTGGTGGGCGGAGTGACGCGCGATTTCGCCACCAATTATCGGCTCGGCGCCGGGCCCGACTTCGTGATCGAGGGCGACGAATACGACACCGCGTTCTTCGACAAGGGGCCCAAGTTTCTCCATTACCGCGCGGACGGTGCAATTCTGACGGCGGTCGAGTTCGACCACGCCGATATCTATCGCGACCTCGATCACGTCAAGGCGTCGTTCCGCGCGCTGGCTGCGCAGATGGACGCGCCGCGGGTGCTCGCGGTGTGCGCGGATTTTCCGCACGCGCTCGAGGTCAGCGCGGTGACGCGCGCGCGGCGGATCACGTTTGGCCTGCGCGACGGCGAGTTCCGCGCGGTCGATATCCGGATCGGCCCGGCGGGCGCGCGCTTTTCGATCGAGCGCGCCGGCGTGCGCGTCATCGGCGATCTCGACCTGCCGGTCGGCGGGCGGATGAACGTGGCCAACGCACTCGGCGTCTTCGTCTTGCTGAGCGAGTTCGGCGTGAGCGGCGACGAACTCCGCGTTGGGCTGCGCGCGTTCGGCGGGGTCAAGCGGCGCCAGGAGATCGTCGGCGAGGCGCGCGATATCGTGGTCATCGACGACTTCGCGCATCATCCCACGGCGATCGCCGCGACGCTCGAGGCGTTAGCCGAGCGCTACGCCGGCCGGCGGATCCTGGCGGCCTTCGAGCCGCGATCGAACACCGCGCGCCGCAGCGTCTTTCAGGCCGGCTTCGCCGCCGCCTTCGATCGCGCCGCGCGGGTCTACCTGGGCGCGGTCTACTTCAAGGAAAACGATCCGATCGCGCCCGCCGCGCGGCTCGACACTGACCTGCTGGCCGCGGCGATCGGCGCGCGCGGCCCGCATGCCCAGGCCTGCGCGAGCACCGACGCGATGCTCACCGCGATCACCGGCGCCGCGCGGGCAGGCGACGTGATCGTCTGCATGTCCAACGGGCCGTTCGACGGCTTGCCCGGCCGCATTGTTACCGCGCTGAAATAGCGCGCACGCTTGGCCGCGCGCACAGCGCATTGCGGGAGCGCTCGCGGTGCGCACCCCACACTGATGATGGTGAAAAACGCGTCAGGCGGGCGGGCCGCTCGCGAGGCGGCGCAGCACGTCGTCGAGATCGGTCGCGGCGATCGAGGGTCGGATCAGGTCGGCGGCGGCCAGTGCGTCGGCCGGCGCCGTATGGGATAGCGCCAGCACGCGCATCCCGGCACGCCGCGCCGCCTCGACGCCGGCGGCGGTGTCTTCAATCGCGAGGCATTCGGCGGCGACGATCGACGGGCGCGGCCGCAGGATAAAGCCGAGCCGCCCGAGGCCGGCGAGAAAGCCGTCGGGCGCGGGCTTGCCGTGGGCGGCGTCCTCGGCGGCGATTATATCGACGAACAGATCGCGGAGTTGCGCGCGGCCGAGAATCGTCTCGGCCTCGTGGCGCAGCGTGCCGGTCACGACGATCAGCGGAAAGCGCTCGGCACATCGGCGGACGAACGCGGCCGCGCCCGGATAGATTACGTCGCAATCCGCGATCATCGCGCCGTAAATCGCGGCCTTGCGCGCGGTGAACGCCGCAATCGCGTCGGGCGTCGCCGGGTGGCCATGCTCGGCGAGCAGCAGGGCGAAGCAATCGTGGTCGGTGTAGCCGATCAAGCGCGCAAAATAGTCGGCGCGATCGACCGAAATTCCGGCCGGGCGCAGAACCTCGGCGAAGGCCTGGAAATGGAGCGTCTCGGTGTCGGCGAGGGTGCCGTCGAGATCGAAAAGGAGCGCGCGAATCGGCATCGTGATGGCTAATCTTTACGCGCCGCGGCGCGCAGAGGGAATAGCGCGCGGTGGGGTGCTACGGCTTCGGACCGGGAACCAGCACAGCTTATCGCCCCAGCCTCAGCCGAAGTGAAGGGTCGGGCGGTGGGCAAGATCAAGCGAACCGTCGAGCAGGTGGTGGACAAGGCAAAGTGTGCCGTAAAGAACGGTAAATATAGAGCACCAGCGGCATAAGGGTTCTGAAATCTTGAAAACCGCCAGGTTTAGGGGAGGATCGTGATCTATGAAATCGATTACCTGGTTCGGAGCATTACTCGCGCTGGTCGGGATTCTCGGATTGGCGATTCCCGTATTTACGACCTCGCAAACCAAGGACGTGGTAAACCTGGGCGATGTCAAAGTTCAGAACACGGAGCGAACGACGCACGTCGTTCCTGAAGTTTTGAGCGCTGGCGCACTGGTCCTGGGGCTCATACTCATAGGGGCCGGCGTTTATACCAAGCGAGCGGTATGAAGGAATCGCGCCGCATCACGATCAGAAGTAAGCCAATGACTTGCCGCGACGGCAGACCGGCAAGTTGAAATGTCCGCTGTGGTCATTGCGGATTGAGCAGAACCGGCTTACGGAATGGATTGGCAGGAAACTTTCACACATCCAGTTCGCAGGAGAGAGTTATGCTACTATTAGTTTTAATTCTGCTTTTGTTGTTTGGTGGGGGCGGCGGCTACTATGCTTATGGACCTTCCGGGGGAATCGGAATCGGCGGAATTATACTCATTGTTCTGATCGTGCTGCTCTTCACGGGGCGTTTGTCGATAAAATAGCTTTTGACTCGCGGTCAAATCGAGGCGATGACTTTCCATCTGCTTATTTCAGCAGATTACACTTTGGTGTTGGTTCTCATTCGATCAGTGGCCGGCGTGGTTTAAAGACGAACCCGCGAGGGTAATCGCTCAGGAGAGTAATTCAACGACTCCGAGGAGATCAGGATTATGAGCATTAGGAAGAGGATTCTGGCCGTGGGGTCTGCTGTGATTCTTGGAATCTGGTTGGCGCCACCGGCTTTCGCACAGGACACGGGTAGCAGTTCCGCCAGCAGTTCGATGCATCAGGCGGGCGAA
>Ga0307373_10006970_pt1 | contig 17793 bp, 18 predicted proteins | sample OX2MG_FD_202534 | JGI IMG/M metagenome (GOLD analysis project Ga0307373, IMG submission 202534) | Soil microbial communities from Risofladan, Vaasa, Finland - OX-2 | ecosystem: Environmental > Terrestrial > Soil > Coastal area > Acid sulfate soil | place: Finland: Risofladan, Vaasa | collected... | reverse complement strand
TAGCCGGGTCTAATTCTAACTTCTTCTGATCGTAAACCCAACCCACGGCTTAAGTACCACTTACTTTCACTAAGCATAGTCAACATATCGGCGTCTACAGTTGCGGCCACGTATTCATCTCTGTGAGCTATTTTTACTTGAATCTGTGCCATCAAATGATGAAGAATGAATAATTTATAGAAATTTGTAACAAGATTCTAATTTATTAGCTGTCTATGCCATAGATCTTAGTTGCCTGACGAAGCTCGCGGCTGTCTTCCTTTTTTTAGACTGGTATGCGTGCTTTGCAGATGTGGCACGTACATTTCGTTTCGTAATTCCACTTTCGACTGGTCGCAAAAATTCCGGACCCTTTTTGAGTAGAAATATCCTTTCTGTGTGTGCTTGCGTTTTTGATCGTCTCCCTTTTCGTTCTCCACTTCCTTCTACAGCTTTCTCTTGCTTGTTCGCAGCGGCGTTCTTCTGGTATGCGGATTTCAGTTGGGACCATGCCGATTGTGCAGTATTCACTGCATTATCAATACTCGATTTGTTAGAAGTATAAAAACTGGTCAATGTGTCAAGAGCGGTTGGGCCTTCTTCGGCTGCAACTTCGAATTCGGCCATTTTTGGTATAGGTTGTTTGTTTTCACAGCGGCACAAACAATTATTTATTTTTTGCTGCTGGACTCGAACTGATCTGCCGACTGTTTGCGTTTCCAAATGTACAACGCATTCTCTAAGTACAGCAAGCGTGTATCGTGGAGGCTTTCTCTTAAAATATCGTCCGAGAAGTCGAACTGTGGCAATACGAGTCGTGTCAAGTGGGCATTGTTTTGAAACAGCACTGTTGCAATATGCAAACTAGCCTGTTGTTCATCTTCCTCCATATTGCCGCCTTTGCAAATAAACTGCTTCAAATTTATAGGAGTATTCAATAACAAGCGTTCCACGCGGACGGTGTCTGGTGGCATTTCCGGAGGGAAGATCGTTTTCCAAGCACTGCTATTGGGAAACATAAAACGGGCTTTTTCAATTTGTTCTTCGGAAACTGACCGATTTACGGGCCAACGATTCCCATGAAAAGTCACTTTGCGGATTGTCAAGCATCGGATTAAACAGCACGTGGCAACATCATAGAAACGCCAAGTATCTAGCCAATCCCAATGCTGTGAAGTTATAGACGTGAGATGTTTCAAGTTGAATTGTCCGAAGTCTATAATCCCAAACCTATCTTGGAAACATCCCGAATGTTCCATCGATAGTTCTGTTTGAGGTAATAAATTGCGCTTTGTCAATAGAAACAAAAGTGGAAACGGAATCGCGGACAAACGGTCGGGTTTAAAACACAACTTTAATGGCATAGTTTGGCGATATAGTTTGCATGACTGCAGGACGTGGACAGCTTCGCACAGGTACAAGTACTGAACGATCTGGCACCGATTGTCCGATGGCAAACGAGCAAACATGTTCAGTACTGGAAAAAATGACAGTGTATTAGTAACACATGCACTTCAGGCAAGATGACTGCATTTTGCGCAAATAAATACGGCGACTTTGTTTCTGCTTGAGTGAGAGAAATGGCACAGTGCGCAGATACGTTTTCTGGGGAATGATTTGTGCCTGATATAGAAGGCATGGTCCCTGTGCCTGCGCGCCAGGACAATTGCTGCGTCCTCGTAGTATAACATCGCACTTGCTGCCGTACGGAAATGAGTTAGCTTAAACTGAGGGATCTTCAGCACCCTTAAATTCATATTGCGAGTAAAAAGGACGTTACCGTCAAGGTTTCGATTTTCTTCGTCGATGCGGTAGCACGTATCCTTGTTACTGAATATCAGTTCTTTCAAGTTCGAATGAGTACTCAGAAGGAGTTCGCTCGCGATATCGGGGCAAGGTAGAGTCGGTCCTTGAAATACACATTTCCACACCGTGCTACTAGGAAACATATTGAATATATCGCTTATCCGCTTCTTCTGCACCAGTAAAGGAAACCGGTCTGAATAGAAGATCACTTCCGTGATCGTTCGGCAGAGAACAATGCAACAGTATCTGATATCATTGTACGCTTGAGCGTCAGACCAGTCCCAAGTGGAAGATGTAATCGAAGCAAAATGTTTGAGATTAAATTGCTCCACTCGCGCATTCCAATGTTCGCCTGCAAAACACGAGCAACCAGGGCTCGCCAGGGTCATTTGACTCAAAGCACGCTTTTTTGTCAGCACGTAAAGTAGATTCAACGGAATCGCAGAAAGTCGATCCGGTTTGAAGCATAGTCGCACCGGAAGTTCTTGCCATTGTTTTGACGCTCGACGGGCTTGCATTAAGTCGCCGAGCTGGAGATACTGCATGATCTGGCATTGATTATCCAGTGGCAGCACGTTAAACATGTGTGAAGTGTAGTATGCACTTCAGTGGAGGTGATGTCATATACTTTTTGACAAGAATGAGTTTCTGCCAAAAGGCCGCTGCATTTAACTCTACGGAAACCAATGGGTTTACGATCTCTGAGATACCTTCAACGTTATGTTCAGTATGTTTAGAACCGTTGGGTGCTTTCAGCTTTCGAGCTTGTTTGGAGTGCAAGAGTTTGGTGCATGACAAGTGCAATACAGGTCCTATCCTGAATCAATTTTTCTGCAGCGGATGTCACTACCTGAGAGACAAAATGCCTAGTCCCGATATCCGCGGCCAGTTCAATCGCAAGTGCGAATTATGCCCCTCTCGTACTGGAGTTATGTATCCGGTATTCGGCAATAGTAAAGGCGCTGTATGGTTTGCTCATCCTCCGTGTTTATGGTACGTAGAGGAATTGCGTAAGGTTCTGGATCCAAAATCAAACAGTGCTGCATGCCGTAGCTCGCTGCTTGAATTGATCTCGACGGAGAGAAGCAAGTCGTCCTGTGAAGACTGTTTTTCCGAGCGACCCGGCTCAGTTATTCAATGTGACTGTTTCGACTCTCGAGGCAAACGCTGTGATAGTTTCTTTCATCCAATCTGTGGAGCTGCGAACGGTGCTGTACTGTGCTACGGGAAAGGAGTCGCGCGATGCCAGAAACATGCCGAGCAATTAGTTTGCACGGCAGTTGTTCTTCGAGAATCTGGTAGTGCAGCAGCACCAAAACGAAAACATTCAAGTTTGCCTCCATCATCAGAGGAAAAGGAGCTGTGGAACTTGGACGATCTTGTTGAAGACGCACTCGCTCCTTACAGAAATCATTTGTATATGGTATTGGCGTGCGTAGAAAAGAGGGCCAGGGAGGCGGAAGCCGCAAAGAAAAAGTCCGAGCAAGAGACTGCTGTTGCGAGCGCAGCCTCCCGTCAATTCGAACAAGAAGCTGATCAAGAACGCGGCAAACGCATTAAAGCAGAGGCGGAAGTCAAAGAGCTCTGTTCAGCATTTAAGGCACTCGAGAAAATTGTCAAGCGGTACCAAATCACCTTGTGAATCTTTATAGCGCTACAATTTGCTTCTAATAAAAACTAACACAATTGCATTTCTGGTAAGAGGTTTCTTCGAATCCACTCGACATAATCTGGATGCTGCTGAGTTCTCTTCAATTTTAAGAAGCGCTTCACTCCCCGTCGGGTCAGTAAATTAGCGCACTGGCCAGCGACACGATTGTCAGCGGATCTCACTTTGAGTTTAATTTTATCGAGACGCGGTTTGAACCGCCCGAACAGCCGAGAGATATTCGATTTTCGCTCGACCAAGGTCGCTAAATCACGGCAATGCGCGAATACGTGTTCTGTTAATCCGCTTCGATTGTTCTTCACCATTAATAACCGAATCGGCGTATTGTGACACTTCGTCGTTATGGACTTGGTCTCGACTACCTCATTTGGTTTGAGTTGGTACAGAGGAGCTTTGGTGCAATTCGAACCGGACGCATGAGGGTTTTCGTCGTCAGACTGGTCCGAATCTTCATTTAGAGAATTCCGGATATGCAATCTGTCCTCTTCGGTCAACAAATAGTCTAATGAACCGCGCGGTAGCAGAGTGCTTGCAGCCATTTTGGTTTCGGATTGTGCAGGTTCGAAATGCACTTCAATACAGGTCACACACTCACTCATGTCAGCCGTTGCTCTTTTCGCCGCAAAGGTAGTGAAAACGGAAGATGTCCTCTACGGAGAAATTCGACTTTCTGCATTGGCTAAAGCGATCATCGATACTCCGCTATTTCAGCGTATGCGTAACATTAAGCAATTGTCCTTTGTCTACTTGGTTTATGCCTCCGCCAATCACCCGCGGTTTGAGCACTTGCTTGGGTCGTACCACAGGACTCGCCTGTGGGTGAATCATCTGCTCGATCTGTATCCCAAGTGCATCTCTCCAGAGACTGCAGAGATGATCTGTATCGGAGCTCTCGTGCACGATCTGGGGCATGGGCCATTTTCGCACACATTCGATCGCGTAACAGAAACAAAACACGAAGCGCGATCCGTACGCGCACTGCAAGAGTTGGTGAAACGTCATCCGGATGTGCATCTATCTCAGCACGATGTCGCGTTTATCGAGAATGTCATATACGGTACCTACATGGAAGGTTATCCGAATTGGTGCTTTGAATTGGTTTGCAACAAGACCACGAGCGTGGATTCAGACAAATTCGATTACCTATCTCGCGATATGCACTACTGCCACATTGCCCGGAACCCGCAAATTGAGCGCATTATCGGTTATTCGCGAATCAATATGCAAGGACATATCTGCTTTGCTCAAGACGCGAGATTGGTCATTGAGAATCTATTCCTCGAACGTTATTTTATGTTCCGCGAAGTATATCTGCACAAGGTTGTCGTTGCGGTACAAGAGGCGTTCTTAATTCCTATGTTGCAGCGCATGAGCAAAGTATTGCGATGGAAAGAGAGGTTGCAGGAAAATTGGTATGCCACGTGGCTGGCACTGGATGATCATGTCATGCATGAGATTCCGATAACCGACGACGCGCTACTTCGGAAACCTGTCGCTGAATTGAGCGATTGGTGTTACATCCAACAAATGTGGTATTTTGTAAGCACTCGTCAGTTTCCTCATCGCAAGTTTGTGACCGGCTTAGTGGCACCCAGCGAGTTAAATTCGTGGATCGTTAAAATCGAACTCGATCTCGCCAATGGAAAATCCAGCCCGCTTGACACAATTCTGTGGGACGGAGCAACCGAGGCGGAGGAAACCAAACAGGAAACTCGTATTCGTCCGAGCAAGTATCAAGAAATTCGATACCTCCAACTCCGCTTGAAAAGTCCAATTTACAAGCATTATTCGACCGACTGCGCACGCTCCTGGCACGAGATTCCGAACGATGCGTGTATTCACAATATCTACGATTGCTTACAGCGAGCTCCACGCAAGGAGTATTGCACGGTGCATTATTCGGATTCTGTGTCGTTAAGTGATTTTGAACTCGCTCGGGCGTCGGAAGGTCTGTGGATGGAACACTCGGTGTTTCTCTTTCGTCATTACCCAACGATCGACGAGGCAAACGACTACTCGATCTGGACATTTCCCTTTCCGGAGTGGATCAATGCTTTGGTTGCGGAGAAAAGAATGTTTATTCTACACGGTTGCTTGCGTTCGGCGAGACCAGCGCTCTAGTCGATCATCATAAATCCAATCTTCGGTACGATCATGCAGAATGTTGCACACTCCAGCCTGTAAATGGAGTATTTCGCGCGCACCGTTGCTGAAAGTTACCGTCGTTTCCATACCTCTTTGTATCCAGCTCTGTAAGACTATACTATCGTCGCCGCGCGGCTGCATGGGTACACCTGACGCATAGGTGCATAAAATCTGTATCTTTTTCTGAAAGCGTTCTTGAGATGCGGCCGGGAGAAGTGAACCGTCCAGTTTTGGCATCTCTTTAAATTCCTGCAGCGGAGACCGTTCGGAGGACGGTTTGTAGAAAATAGGGCATTGCGAATTTCGCCAATACAGATGCGAGGAATCTTGAAAGTAAACACCGGAGACGCCGTTCGAGAGGAAGTAAGCGCCCAGGAATTTCTGCTTCTTTTCTTGCTGATGTTGAGAGCGTACGCTCTTCACAATGTAAATAGATGGAACTTCGTACGAAAGAAGCTCTTTGTTGCGTATTTCTATGGAGGAGACCAACTTGCTCTTGAAGTCAAGGAGCGATAGACGATGTTGTACATCGAGCACAAAGATTTGATGGAGGATGGATCGATACGGTTCAGGCACTACGAGGGCGTTAAATTGAATACTTGCAATACGCTTATACGTTTCTTCTAACGACTCTGTTTCAAACGGCGGTTGCCCTGCAAGCATTGCGTAAAATACTACACCAATTGCCCAGATTTCCGTAGCATCTCCATAGGGCAAGGGCAGGCGCGCTCGCCTCGCTGCCAACAACTCGGGAGCGAAATAGTTCGGAGTACCGCATAGTAAATTCTCGCTGGAATCCGAAACGGGCGTCTGTTGCGCGGATGACGATGAAGCGATCGGATGCAATATCGTGCTCGCCCGTTTCAGTAGATCCGGATTCGAGGAGATTGCAAAGCCAAAATCGCAAAGTTTCAACGTATCTTGACCGTTCAGCAGCAGATTGCCGAGTTTAATATCTCTGTGTATGATCTTCTGAGAGCGTAGATATTCGACTGCCTCAATCAGTTGCAGAATGTAGGTGAGCGCATCACGCAGTCGTAATCGCTTCCTTTGCTTTACCAAGGATGAAAGTGAGCCGTTTTCGCAGAATTCGAGCAACAAGTATACATGCTCTTCGGAACAGAAGTAATTGTACGTCTTGACGATATTCGGGTGATGCGTGTAGCGCTGAAACGCGACCTCGTAACTCAGGCATCGTCGTTGGGTGGGTGTGGCCAGCCGCGATCTGGGAATGATTTTGCAGCCGTATTCTGCGCCACTAAGCTGCGAGGTCGCATGGTAGACGCGTGAAAAACCACCCTTCCCGAGAAAATCCCCGATCTCGTATACGTGATTTCGATGCGAGATCGTTGCCGGCGGCTTGAACTCGCTAGTCATCGTTTACAGCATTCTATTTGTGACTCAGGCCAGCGAGCGCCTGCACGAAACCCTGGCTCTTCATGCACTGCCGTAGACAGACACAGTCAAATGCAGATCGAAGAGAAAACGACTTACTACGGGTTGGCGATCTTGTGCGATTTTACTATACGGTATAAAAATCGCAATCATGCAATTTCAAAGGCGTCGTTGTGCAATACTTCAAAGTACTTTCGAACGCTTTTGGTGAATGATGCGGGATTACTTAATCAAGGCGCAGAATTTCAAAGCATCACGCTTGCCGATGATTTCTGTGATGCTGAGTTGAGTCCGGATGCATTGTCAATTCTATTGAATCACGTCGCGAACGCATTTAGCAGCCACGACGAAGCAATGAAGATTTTGGATTGCAATTGGCTATCTGCTCTACATGTTGCAATGTTGGCGAGCTATTTTGAAATGGCCTTCTTGCAGAACTATTATGAGCACGGAAGTACCAAGGTATGTGACCTCAAGCTGATCACTCACGATGTCTGGAGATGTCTGTACATGGCGGAAAAGCACCGACTAAAGACTCTGTATTCGCACATTCTTCAGTTTATCGCAAAATTTGTTCGACAGATTGCCTTGGATCCATCTGCAGTGGTGAACGGCTTAAATAGCCAAAGTCGCTACATTGAGCAACTGAGCGCGAATACTTGGCGCGAGCTATTTTTTGTCGAACATGCGCTTCGATCTGATTCCTTCCATGGATCCAAGAACCTAAAATTGAAAAGTACACTATTGTGAAAATCAACGTCATACACCATGTATAACAAGTTGCTCCAAACCACTTAGAGGATGCAATATGGACTGGCATTTTGAGTTGTGGGGATGAATTGAAGTACTTCACACGACATGCATCATAAATGTGGTCTCACGTGCGTACCTTCGTTATCATCTCTATAGGGCACTTTGCAGACAATCAGAGTGTTCGATGTTGTGCTCTAAGTAAGCATTGGCACAACGGGTTTAAGAAGTCCGTTTTCTGTTTTCCACACCTTGCAGTACCGATCGGGTCGGCTACGACATTAAGCGATGACGAGCCGAAGCGTGGACCGATCGCCTATCAATTGCTACGAGCTCGAATTATGCTTGTCCCTGATTTCGACTTTGACATATTATCAACCTATGTGTTTGCATCAAGCTCAAGACGAAAACATGATAGAGTTGTTCTTATTAACGTCAAAATTGGAGTCATTCAGTCTCTACTTTTCAAATTCAAGAATGACGTATTTTAAAGGCGACAAGAAAGTATCAACATGTAGTTCATTAACACAATTTTGGATTTCGAGCGCATCTTTTGGACGCTGATCGAATTATCAAACTGCGCGTGCTATAAAAGTCTCACTGATTTCCGATCCTGCAACGGGATTTCTACGGATAATGACTCGCAATGACCATTCGAGGCTGTGACCAAACGCCTTTTCAACATCTACGCTAGACATCTTCAGTTTTCCCTTTGCGCCCGAATCATATCGATTCTTTGGAAACACGCAATTGACCGATTGGGTTTCGAATTGAATTTCAGAAATGACGCGTGGAAGCACTAGGACGCTGAGATAGAGCTCCTCCGGCTTATTTTCCGCTTTACTGAGGGAAAGCCGCTTCAACACATACCACATACACTGTAATTTTTTACACAGTGAAAAGTCAAAGTAACTGTTGAATGCGTGGAATCGCACGGAAAAGCTATGATGATCGTTTGTCTTCACAACAATATGCTTTGCACGAAAGTCTAAAGCTGGGGCAGTTAGAAAATCTTGAACCGAAGAATTGCTTGCAGATTTTCTGCTTTCTACTACAGAGTCTCTTGCTTTTTCAGTAGCACGATATTCGCAGATCTGTAGATGTTGATCATAGGCATCCGCAGTGATCTTCAGCTCACACCCCAAGACATTAAAATAGCAATCGACTTCACGCTTTCCACACTTGTTTTTTAAATGACCTTTTAAGTCCGAACGCTTCATTCTTTCGCCGCATGAATTATTACCGCAGGCGACGATGCGTTTTCCTATAGTATCTTCCGCGAATCGATTCCTATTCGGCACGACTGAGAGCGCAACATTGCAGGTAGGGCATTTAGGATGCACTTTTTCTGTCATAATCCTTTCGTAGCATCCAGAACACATAATATGACCATTGGAGCACTGCAAGACTTTTTCAGGCGGTTCCTGTAAGCATACACAACATTCGCAGTCCGAAGACTCCATAGCTACATCCAATTTCTCTTCATTCATCTTTGTTGAAGTGTGTCGTTCAGATGAAGTGCGTCATCATTGTGACATGCAACACAATGTCCGCGCAAGACCGTCAATCGAGATTTGAAGCAGCATGCATGCACTTAACTCCAGCTCAAAGATTAGTGGCAGAGTCCGCGTTTCGAGCTGCAGATAAGCAGGTGGATACGAAGGAGTTGATTTCGTTGCCAAAAGGGTATGCTGCCTTTGTACAGTCGAAAATAGACGAGAGGAAGCGTGTGTCGCAGGAGAAAAAGGGCTAGATAAATTTTTACTTTGTTAATCTATGAAGATTCATATCTCGGCAACCTTAATGTTGCCCGTTCTGCCCGATAAATATTTCTTAGTACGCTACAGACTCACTCATTTGATTGCAGAGGGTTCTTGGGCAAAGGTGTACTGTGTGGAAACGATTAGTGAACCGCGCGAGTGCTATGCATTGAAGATTATTCGCAAGCAACAGCGTTCTAAACCCGAGCGAGTTCGCAATGAGGTTGCGTGTCATCGTGCTCTGTCGGATCAGCCAAATGTTATCGCACTAATTGCAGTCTGCCAAGTGGACGGAGATGTTTACATTCTGCAAGAACTCGGCGAATTGGATTTATTTGAGCAGATGACGCGTGCTTACATTCGAGGCATGCCCGAACATGTCGTAAAATGCGTCGCTCGCGATATGATTCGGGCGCTGCAATCGTGCCACCAGAAGGGTATTATGCATCGTGACGTGAAATTGGAAAATATCGTTGGTTCTCTGCGGAACGGCTATAAACTAACGGATTTCGGATTTGCGACGCAAGAGAAGAGTGCGATTGATTTCGTGGGCAGTTTGGATTACATCAGTCCGGAAATTGTGAATCTAACCCGTCACGACTATCGCACCGATATCTGGTCTCTTGGGGTGACTATTTTCGCGTTGAGCTGCGGCAGGCATCCGTTTCTATGCAGTCTGGATTGCGATACAGAAGAACAAATTCGCCAGGGTTGCTACTTGTGGCCGTCGCGCATTTCGCCTCAATGCCAGAATTTCGTTGCGCAGATGCTGCAAGTGGATGTTGAGAAGAGAGCGAGTTTATTGCAACTGAGTGCGCATGAGTGGTTGAATTAAAATTCCGCTGTACCAAATGCATCTACTTCTGCTTCGCCCGCTTTCTGCTCTGTTTGCTCTTGCGCTTTGTTCCGATTGACAAAATTCGTAGCGAATGCCGAGAGTTTGTAATGCGCAAATCGTGCTCTCAACTTTACAATCATGTCTGCGGTTTTCGCGAGTACAGATTGTTTGGAGTATTCGGGGGTGCTGGACTCGAAGAAGTTGCTTTGTCCAGTCAAGGAAAGCATCTCCATCCACGGAAACGGATTTTCGGCGTGGTAAATCTTCTCGTAGCCAAACGACGACATTAACCGATCGGCAACGAAGCAGATGTAATCGCGCATTTGTATCGCGTTCATGCCCAACAAGGAGACTGGTAACGAGTTGCTGACGAATTCGTGCTCAATGGCGACCGCCCAGCGCATAATGCATTCGGCTTGGTGCTGCGAGAGGCGAGAGGCGAGCATATTGAATAGCATCACGGCGAAATCATTGTGCAAGCCTTCGTCGCGCGAGATGAGTGCATTGGCAAAGCAGATACCTGGGAATTTCCCGCGCTTCTTCAACCAAAAGATGGCACAAAAGCTGCCCGAGAAGAATATCCCTTCAATGCAGGCAAAAGCAAAGAGGCGCTCGGCAAAACTCGCTTCTTGGTTATCGATCCAGCTGCGTGCCCAGTCCGTTTTCAATCGAATAATCGGATTGCGCTGACTCGCGTGGAACAGTGCATCTTTTTCGGCAGCGTCCTTCACGTGCACGTCAATGATGAGGTTGTACACTTCCGCATGAATCGATTCCATTGCTCCCTGAAATGCATAGAAGCACTTGGCTGCAGGCAACTTGATAAGTTGAGAGAACCATTCGACAAGATTCCGACTGACCAAAGCTTCGCTAGTTGCAAAGAATCCAAAGACATTCTTAAGGAAAAACGCCTCGTCTTCCGTAAGTGCAGCCCAGTCGCGACTGTCTTCTGCCAACTTGATCTCTTCTGCGGTCCAAAACGAGGCGACCTGAAGTTTGTACATGATCCAAAGATCGATTTCCGATTCGGGAATCGGGAACAAGATTTCGTCATTTGGATTGGGGCGAAGCATGTATTCTTCACTCTCTTGTTGCTTGGAAATAAAGGGCTTTTTGCTGGAGATGACCTCGGTAATGATGGCTTTCCATTTCGAGTCGAGAAAGGCGGAGTTCTGTACAGAAGCAGTCATAACGGGGAATTGAATTGTAAATTGTTAGAAGCCATTGACTGCTTTCAGTAATTTGACTGCGAAACTTATTCGGTCTCGGTACTGCTCGAGAAACGGATACATGACATACTAATCAGACATGACGCCGTCTCTGTATGAATGCGATGTAAAGGAGCTAGCCGCTCTTTTCGATTTAAATTGTATTCCGGCATCGGTGAAGCAAGATACTTCTGGAATGCAAAATGCACAGCGCAAAGCCAAACAGTACCGAACTACGTTTCCGGATAAAGCGACGCAAGAGGCAATGCGTGATTGTGAGCAGAATTCGATGATTTGGTTCTTATTTCGTGCATTTTCGGCAGGCGGCTCCGGACTGGCATGTCTGCTCGGACTAGACACAGCTGGATACGCAACAAATATACTGCTTTTCTTGTGGGAGACTGGGCGCTACTGCAAAGCGATGTACCAGGGATTTAAAGAAATCTTTGCGATGATTCAGGGCCATTACTGGGAGTCCCACATTGCGCGCATTTACTCTTGTCTCATGGGGACAACGTGTTATGAGTGCGGCTTAATATTGCACTGGGCGTTGCCGTTTTTGCATATATCGCCAGATTTGCTCAGTCATTATCTCCCGGGCGTATATCACAACAAGTATACGGTAAACGATTCGCGGCGCGGTGGAGGTGAAATTAAAGCCCCTATATTCCATGTATACGAGACTCAATCCGGGCGTCACACGATACCAACTCAATATTTATGCCAAGTAATAGCCCAACTAGATACATTCCTGTGGCAATGGTGCGATTTCATCGTAATGAATCGCGCGAGACCGGACGACAACGAATGCTTACCAGTGAACGTGTTTGAGGAGAAAGGTCATGGTATGTGGCACATTGGGACCACATTGGTTACGCGTATATATCGCAACAACAAGGCTGCCGAGATTATCATTCAATATTTACGCCAGCACATCTTGCATTTGAAGAAGCAAGAAATCGTCTTTGGATACGAACCCGAACGCGTGTATACCGCCCGTGCTGCCAAAAAGACTGAACAAGTCTTCGTGTACCTGCGCTTCAATCAAAGCGATGAACCAACTGACAACATTCAGCTTACACCGTCTGAGTTCGAAATCGAACCCGTCACGGGCTCGATTCGTATTCCGCAGCACCCGCCTAGGTCTCTGCTTCGAAATAAGTCCAAATGGGAAACTATGACAGGACCGCTGCAAGTTTCTATTATATTTCCGCCAAAATTGGTCGAACCGGTCGACCTTCCCAGAACGACGATCGTCGCACTGAAAAAAGTGGAATGGTATCTCAAGGCATCGAATCCAGAACAACCGTACAGCGCCGAATTGAATCAATTTGTCGGTACTGTGCATCCGGACATAATATCCTGCTGGAATTCTAAACCGATCGCGCTGACCGCGCACGAGTTGCTACAAAGCAAGTTGGATCTTGGAATAGAGCTAGATCGACTTCCTGCAGAAGATCCTGAGCCGAAACTGTGCAGGATATCAAATCCACTTTTTCTGGAGAAGCTCAAGGCGGCACCAGAGACCAAACTGTCGCAAATCATCTGGGACTTTGCCACGGCACAAAACCGTGTAATAGACTGGCGTAAATATATCTCATAAATCATTTTTCGCTCATGAATAAACGTAAACGTATTGACAACACTGCAGATTTCATCGAACTTGCAAAGCAAGTGCACTGCGGGAAATTCGATTATTCCGATGTAAAGTTCACTGGAAATAAAGGCAAGGTCATTATAAACTGTAAGCGGCATGGAAGGTTCGAACAACGAGCTGATCATCATTTAAACGGCTCTAGCTGCAGAACCTGCGCGTGGGAACATAGAACGGAGCTGAGACGCCAGAAATTGCACGAAGCATTCTTTGAAAAAGCGATTGCGGTGCATGAGAATTTATACGATTATAGCAAAGTCTGTTACGTCGCAGCAAATCGTCCTGTAATTATCGTTTGCCTTGTTCATGGAGACTTCTTGCAGACTCCGGATTGCCACTTTTCTGGCAGTGGCTGCGTCGCTTGTAATGGAGTCAAATTGAGTAAAGAGAAGTTCATTGCAATGGCGCAATTGTGCCACGGTGCAAAATTTGATTACAGTGATGTAGTGTACAACAACATCAAAACGCACGTTTTAATTCGGTGACCAGACGAACATCTCAATACAAAGCATGGCTGTACAAAATGTGGCAGAGCGGTTCGGAGCCACTCACTGGTGGACTTTGTTAGCGCTGCGAAAAATGTTCATGGAGAGTTATATGACTATTCGCGGGCAATATATACGAACAGCCGCACTGCACTACAGATTATTTGCTCAAAACATGGTTCATTCTATCAAACTCCCGCAGTTCATTTAAGTGGACATCATTGCGCACTTTGTAAAAGTAAAGGGTTCTCTGCTGGGCAATTGCAATGGTTAGATTTTATCAGGCAAACTGAATTGTTAGAAATTCAAGATGTGACTCATGGTGGAGAATTTAAGGTCGGCAAGTACAGAGTCGATGGATATAATCGAGATAGCAACACGGTGTTTGAGTACAACGGTTGTTTCTATCATGGATGCCCGCAGTGCTTCGAACCCGTCGCAATCAACAAAGTAAATTTTAAACGCTACGGTGATTTGTATGCTGCAACCGAGGAAAGAGAACGCCAGATTGTCGCCCAAGGCTTCAAATTTATCAAAATATGGGAACATCAATGGCAAAACGCAATTAAGATTGTGCGCAAAATTCAGAGAAGCTTTCGTGCTCGGCGTAGAAGATGTCAATCTGCACCCGCAAGCATTGACTTCACAAACGCCGTAAAAGGAGGAGACGGTTTAGAAGGGCGGCTTTGCATTTCCGCGTGAAACTGTATCCCGAAATAAAATCGCAACGGCAACTCAATGCAATCCACGCGCTGCAGTTTATCCTGTGATTCTGCAATGCCCGACGCGATAAGCCCAACTGATTTCATTCGTTCACCATATCTATCCCAGTTAATCTCGTACCTATGTCTATGTCTTTCGATTATGGAAGCCACCCCTCGGTAAATGCGCGATGCCAATGAATCCGGAAGCAAAAGCGTTCTATGCGATCCTAGCTTCATATTTCCCCCCATTGTGTCCCTCGATATTCCACGTATGTGGTAGATGATATTATTTTTCGATTCCGCGTCGAATTCCTCTGACGTGGCGTCCTTCAATCGCAACATATTGCGCGCGATTTCGATTGCCATAATCTGAAATCCCAGGCAGATTCCGAGCAGCGGAATATCGAGAAGACGCGCAAACTGAGCGGCTAATATCATCCCTTCGGTTCCGCGCACTGAAAATCCGCCCGGAATGAGAATCCCGTGGAGTAGTTCTAATTTTCGGTACACATTCCCTTCCGTGATCTCTTCGCTATTGATCCACACGATCTCGATGCGGACGTTCAATGCAACCGCGACATGGTCAAATGCTCGGAGTATGGAGAGGTAGGAATCGGGCAACGCGGTATACTTGCCAACTATTCCAATCCTGACTTGCCTCAACGAGCGATCATCCAGAACGCGCGCGAATTTCTTCCACAGCTGAATGGTCTCCGGAAATACAATGCCGTTATGAAGCTGCAACTTCTTGCATATCTTTTCGCAGACGTCCTGTGTTTCTAGACGCTCCGGAACGTGGTAAATATTGGAAACATCGTGCAAATCCAAAATGTTCTGCAGGGGCAACATCGCGACAGCGGCGATCTTTGCAATCACTTCCGGCGAGACGGGCTGCGGGGAACGACATACAATCAAATCTGCCGGCAAGCCTAGACGCCACAGCTCTTTCGCGGCGTTCTGAACCGGTTTGGATTTCGACTCCCCGAGAAATGGCGCATAGGAGACGTGAATGTGGTAAAACTGCTGCTCTCCGACGCGATATCGTAATTGCCGCAGCGCTTCCACAAAGACGCCGACTTCCAGGTCCGAGATTATCAAGCCGCCGAGTTCAATCATGGTAATCTGTGGCGCTTCTCCGTTAATCGGCAATTCTACAGCCTGCTGAATCTGCGCTTGAATTTCATCAGTGACGTGAGGAATCATCGTGACTGTAGCACCGAGATAGATGCCAGCGCGCTCTTTGCTCAATACGCTCGAGTAAATCTTGCCGGATGTAATGCTGTGCTTTCCAGTCAAATTAATATCGAGGAACCGCTCATAATTCAGGAGGTCTAGGTCACATTCTGCGCCACTATCCAAGACCGCACATTCGCCGTGTTCGCCTGGGGAAATCAATCCGCTGTCTTGGTTTAAGTATCCGTCAATTTTTACTGCGGTAACAATAAGCCCCCGCGATTGCAACAACGAGGCGACAGAACTGCAAGTAATGCCTTTTCCGATTCCGCTAGCAATACTGCCTGAAATCAAGATATACTTCATAGAAGTGTAATAATAACAATGAATGCCACTCTCGCAGCGGGCAATGTAGCCGCGAAACACACCCAAATAAGAATCAAGACACGCCAACTAAAACACACAAGCAAAGAACACATCAATCTGAAAAAAAGCACTACAATAAAAGGGGCAAAACTCGTTCTTTGATCCAACAGCGGTATTCCTCATTCTTTTGGACCTTCTTTAATCGCATAAAGCGTTCAACCCCGGCATAAGTCAAAACATAACCCAACTGACCGCCTTTGTGGCGTGGACCTGCCACCCGAGCCAGCGTAATTTCCTTTCCTTGAATGAATTCTTCTTGCGTTGTAAACAACCGCCCGATATTACATCGACTCTCCACTACTACAGCTACATCTGCTCCGTGAGCGTACTTGACACCATTTAACGTTCCAATTCGAATTGCAGGAAAATCTTTATAAGAGATACTGTGGACTGTCTCCATTTTGCCAGCAGCCTCGGAGCGTAATCTCCTGTCTCGTGCAGAGGCCAGTTCTGCAACACTTGGCGCTGAAAATAGAGCATCAGAACGCAATTTCTTCTGAGTAGCTACGGCAGCCGCATAGCTAATTTTACAACGTTTTACGCGCTGAATGGTCTCTTCTTCTGAGTCGCTGCTGCTTTCTTCATCTGTTGTTCCGGGAGGTGGAACATAATCAGTATCCTTCATTTCATTATCATCATCATTTGACGCGTTAAATGCGGGCTTCAAATTCGCGAGAGAAGCTTGATCGTCTTCCGAGGATGAAAAGAAAGAAGGAGAACCTAATTCTGAACTGCTGGGCATGTCAGAGGTTTCAGAGAACGCGCTAAAATCACGTTTTAAACTAAGAAAAGCATCTCCTACAGTATCTGCATCCTTGAACACCCAGTTACTATCTTCTATTACTTCATCCTTACGTGATTCGGGCAACAATAATTCATTTCCAGTCATCTGCATAGCATCAAACAACGTGTAAATCGATTCTTCACCAGCAGGGAATTGAATTCCATCAAACGGTGCAGAAACGTTATTAAACGATGCAACATCGATTAAAGCTTCATTATCAAACATATTATGAAACAACTCATCGATAATAGGCTCAGAGGCAGGAACATTATTCTGGATTTCTGGCAATGCTGGTGCTTCTTCTTCTTTCTTGGGTTCAGCAACAGGAATCTCTGCCTCAGATTCTGTTTCTTCTTCGTCGATTACGATTGTTTCCTTGATTAATGGAGCTCCGGGCGATTCTTTCGGTTGTATTAATAGGCGCTGAATTCTCTGCTTTCTTGGTTTTGCAGTTAACCTAAAAGCCTTACCTCGCTTCTTCCTAATTGGTTTACGTACAGAGGTTAACGTTTGAGGCACTGAAGTAGACATAGTAATAATGAGAGAGTAGTAGGCGGAGCAATTGAAATCGATTTGAATTATGTGCTTCTTTTTGAAGTGCTCGAAAGTCATCACAGTCAGTGTGTCAACAAATCTGACTGGGCGTGGTCGGTACGTAAGTTTTTGACTGGGACGCCGTCGGTCATGCCGTTCCAGTGAAATCAGTTTGACTGGTGATCGGAAACGTTGTGCACTGGTGAGTCAAATTTTGACTGGTGATCGGAAACGTTGTGCACTGGTGAGTCAAATTTTGACTGGTGATCGGAAACGTTGTGCAAAGTGATAAACAAGATGCATTTTATCAAGGCTATTGCTACAATGAGGACATTTTGGTAAATACAAGTAAATTAAAGCAAAATTTCAGTGGATCGAAAATTCAAACTTCTGTCTCTCTCACGAGGTTCGCTAAAGTCTGTGGCGACCAAACGAAAATTCCATGCTTGTCCGCGAAAGAAAGCTTCTTGAATTGTCTCTGGC
>Ga0307373_10006969_pt1 | contig 17793 bp, 9 predicted proteins | sample OX2MG_FD_202534 | JGI IMG/M metagenome (GOLD analysis project Ga0307373, IMG submission 202534) | Soil microbial communities from Risofladan, Vaasa, Finland - OX-2 | ecosystem: Environmental > Terrestrial > Soil > Coastal area > Acid sulfate soil | place: Finland: Risofladan, Vaasa | collected... | reverse complement strand
AAGTTGGATCTTGAGCTATCGCGACCGCGGATTCGAAGGCGAGCGTTCCTTTCGTCGTATCGTCGATCACGGTGTTTGCCGAGGATTTCGAGTTCATCGAGCGTCACGCGGACGCGGCTTCAGGGGCTCGCTGGGGCTGCGGCGTCTCGTTCGCGTCGCACGACTGAATTCGACAACTCGATTTGGTCAAAGTCGACGAACCGCAACGCCAGAATTCGGCCGTCGCTGAGCGAAATCTGGTGCGAGAACGTGCCGTCCGACGCGACGTCGACTTCGTCGTAGAGCCAATGCACGGCCTGGTCCGAAAAAAGCGGGGACTCAAGCGGACGTGCGACGAGTGGCTCATCGGCCAACACGTATACCAGGAGTAATGCCCGCTCCCCTTGTTCCACGGCCAGAATCGCCAGATCGCCGGCGGCCGATGGCAGCGATATTTTGGTGAAACCAAGGTACGCGGCGTCGTGCAAGCAACACACCTCGGCCAGGTCGCGTACCTTTTCGTTCAATCGGCCGCGTATCTTTTTCAGGTGCTTACGGTAGTCCGCCAGCGCTCGCTCCCATTGCTCATCAGCACGGTCTGCGATGTCGGGATCGTCGGAGTTGAAATCAATGTAAAGCTGAGGTGTGAAGTACTTCATGGCGTTTTCACTTCGCCTTTCGATTCGGTGTTTCGTAAAACGTGTGACCCAGCGGCGGGCGAGGATGCGGTTGGTAGTGCGGTAAGGCATTGGGGCCCGCGCTTACATGTGGCGGACAACGCTTCCATGTTCCATTTGCTTGTTGCTCGATAGCCTTGGCAAGGTCACGATTGGACCTCAAGTCGCCACCGCAAACCACAACGTCGCGGCCTGCCTTTCGTTCCAAGACCGCTTGCGCTTCGCTGAGAAGCTGAGAAGCCCACTCTTTATCACGTCGCCATTGAAGCCCAGGCTCGCCATGAACACCAACGGTGGAGGTTCTTGAGCGGCGCCCGGCGAAATTTTTCCGCGCAAGCGCCTCATGTTAAGACCTCGAAAGCCGACGGCGGAGTCATGCCGGCGATGTTCATTCTTTCGACTTTTCGTCTATATCGTCGAAACAACACGCACTTAGTTTAAACGTCGCGGCATGCCGCGGCGAACAAGTCGAGCGCCGTCGCGACCTGCTCGCTCGTGACGCAAAGCGCCGGGCAGAAGCGCACGCCGGCCTTGCCGCAACCCAACAGCAACAGCCCTCGCTCGAAGGCGGCGTCGACGATCGCGTTGCGCCGCTCGGCGTCCGGTCCCTTGGGCCCAACGACGTCGACAGCCAGCATCAGCCCCAGCCCGCGCGCGGCGGACAAGGTGGCAATGGTCAGCGTCAATTGCTCAAGACCGGCCTTCAACTCCGCGCCGCGATCGATGGCGTTGGCCATGTACTCGCGCTCGATCAAGTCGAACGTGGCCAGCGAGGCTCGGCAACTCACAGGGTTGCCGCCAAACGTCGAGGCGTGGCTGCCGGGCGGCCAATCCATGACGTCGGCCCGCGCGATCAACGCCCCCAACGGAAGGCCGCTGGCAATTCCCTTGGCCAGGCAAATCATGTCGGGTACGGCGCCGAAATGTTCGATGGCGAACATGCGTCCGGTCCGCCCCATGCCCGACTGCACTTCGTCGGCCACCAGCAAGATGCCGTGCTCGTCGCACACGCTGCGCAACATCGGCAGGAAGCCGGGCGAAGGGATGCGATAGCCCCCCTCGCCCTGAATCGGCTCGACGAAGATCGCGGCCACCTCGTCGGCCGGGCAGGAGGTGGCGAACTGCTCCTCGAGCTCGGCGCGCGGGCAGTCGAAATGGACACGATGGACGCCTGAGAGCAACGGGCCAAAGCCCTGTTGGTGCAGGGCCTTCGATCCCCCGAGCGACATGGCGCCGTAGGTCCGGCCGTGAAACGCGCCATAGAACGAGATCACGCGTTGGCGAGCGGTGTGGTGCCGCGCAAGCTTCAGGGCGGCCTCGATCGTCTCGGCGCCGCTATTGGTGAAAAACACACGCTTCGGCGCCGTCCCCGGCGCAAGCCGCGCCAGCCGTTCGGCCAGCTCGATCTCCGGCGCGTAATAGAAATCGGTGCCCGACATGTGAATCAGCTTCGATGCCTGGTCGGCGATCGCTTGGACCACTTCGGGGTGAGCGTGGCCGGTGGCGTTCACAGCGATGCCGGCGGTGAAATCGAGGAACAAGTTGCCGTCGACGTCCTCCAGCGTACATCCCCAGCCGCGCGCGGCCACCAACGGATAGCCGCGCGTGTATGAAGGGCTGATCACCTGGTCGTCGCGCGCGATCCAGGCCGCCGCCTTGGGGCCGGGCAGTTTCGTTCGCAACAAGGGGGCTTGCAGTTGGTTGGTCGTGGTCGCGTCCATTCTTCATCCCCTTCCGTGTCTTCTCTCATTCCCACGCTCCGCCGACCCCGGGGTACCTGCGAAGCGGGTCGGCGGGTGCCCCGAACGTCTCTTCGGACGCTCCGCGTCCCCGTGATCCGTTTTCAGTTCTCCGCGTCCCCAATGTGGAAACGCGGTCGCATTCAACAGGGGGCTTACGCCCCCCGCTCGCCTAACGCCCATCCCTCGTTCCCACGCTCCGCGTGGGAACGCCTCTTCGGACGCTCCGCGTCCCCGTCATCCGTTGTCACTTCTCCGCGTCCCCAGCGTGGCAGCGCGGTCGCAATCAACAGGGGGCTTACGCCCCCCGCTCGCCTAACGCCCATCGCCTTCCCTCGTTCCCACGCTCCGCGTGGGAACGCCTCTTCGGACGCTCCGCGTCCCCGTGATCCGTCGTCACATCTCCGCGTCCCCAGCCCGGCAACGCGGTCGCAACCAACAAAGTTTTCGCCCCCGCTCGCCTAACGCCCATCGCATTCGTCCTAGTACGAACGCCCATCAGGCTTCGACGCCGAGCAGCTTGCAAGCGTCGTCGTAACCGGCGGCGCGGAAGCCTTTTTGATCGTCGCGGTTGTAGCCGTAGGCGCTGGTCGTCACGCGCGCCAGGGCCACCACCTGCCGCCAGCGGAACGCCGCGCGGGTGGTGCCGTATTCCTCGCGCACGGTGTTGTAGTACTTTTCACCGTGAAGCCGCCCGTCCTCGCTGACGGCGTACTTCAGCATGAGATCGAACACCGGTTCCACCGCGTAGGCGCGCTCGCCGTAAATCAGGATGGCGGCCGTGGCGTGGCCCTGATCGTTCTGGCGGATGGCGTCTTCCGCTTCGGCCAACAACCCCGCCGCATCCTGGACCTTGACCAGGGCGCGGTGCTCGTCGGTCGGATAGGCGGGCGTCGAGAACGGCGCCGACTGGATACCGGCGTGGTAGGCGGCGACGATCAGCCCCGACACCGCGTGCCGCGACTCGGCCACGCGGCACATGTTCCGCCAGGCGTTCGTCGCGTCGGATGAATGGACGCCGGCCGAGTCGCCGTGGGTACGCCATTTGTCAGGCCCCTGCCGAAGCACGTACAGATTCGACGCCAACGAGATCGCCTCGCCCACGACCTCGGGATCGATGCCCTCCGCCAGCGCGGCGGCGACGGCCTCGGCCGCGCGGTCCCGAGGGCCGTTGTAGATCGTTTGGCTGAGCTCACCAATCGCCGCGTCGCCCGGGTCGCGATTGCCGAGCGTCTTGCCGGCGAGCTTGTATTGGTCGAGCAGTTTCGGAACCAACGCGCGGATCGGCGACTCGGGGTGCTTGTGGCTGATACGATCCCGCTCATGATCGGCACAGAGCCGGACGCACTGCCTGAGCAGCGAGTAGGCGTATTCCTTGCCCAGAAGGCCAACCAGCCCGTAGGTGCGGTGCGCGAACACGAAGCGGTGAACGTTGAGATCGTCCTGCACGGCGGGCTGCAGGGCATTGAAAGCGTCGAGCGGGGAATCGCCGACCGTGGCCAGCAACTTCTCGCCCAAGTCGACGTCGGTCGTGCGGCAGGCGTCGCGGATTTGCACACCGAGATCCCCTTCCGACGCGTGCTCGGCGGCGTGAAGCGCCTGCAACGTCGTCTTCGAGGCGCCACCCACGTTCTGGATTTGCTGCGCATTGCGGTACAGCACTTTCAGCACCGGCAGCGGCTGCCGGCCACTGGTGAGCAGGCGGCTCATCTCCAAGGCGGGCAACATCGCCATCGCCGTGTGGAAGCCGACGTAGTCGCACCCGCCGAACGTCACGGCATTGGCGAGGGCGCCGGCGGCAGTGAGTTTTTCCAAGTCCGTCTCGCCCTTGAGCACCATCGAGGCGAGCAAGGGCTGGAGTTTCTCGGCGGAAGTGCCGCGCATCAACTCGACCAGGCCCGCGTATTCACCGAGTGGGATCGAGTCGGCCCCTTGGTCGGCAAAGGCCGTGGAAAACCCCAGGTCGGTGGCCAGCGAGGCGCCCAGGCCGGCGGCGAGCATGCCGCGGCCGACATCCGACAGAAACGCGCGACGGTTCGTGGGAATCATGGAATCCTCAACTTCGTGGTACGGAGAATGGGACGGAAAAAAGGTGGAGCGATCGTGGCGCCCAAGGAGCGCCGAACAAACGGGCCAATGACCACCAACGCCTATTACAAGAACGGAGGTGCGTTACACGGGGACGCCGGATTCATTCGTCGTCGATTATACCGCGGGCGGCCTGGCGCTGCCAATGCCCAACAAAAAGGAGCTACTTGCCTTGGCTCTGCAAGTAGCTGAACAGGTCGCGCAGCGGTTGCGGCGCGAGCTCCTTGTAGGCGTTTTCCGGCATCAAGGAAAGGCGCGACTCCTCCAGCGCCTCCAGGTCGCCGCGCGCGATCTCGATGCGCTCGTTCATGGTCGTGAGCAGCGTCACGCCGGCGGGCGTTTGCTCGACGATCAGTCCGGTCACGACGCGTCCGTCGGTGGTCTGGGCCACGTAACTGAGGTACTCCTTGCGGATCACCGCGCTGGGGTCGACGATGCTCACCAGCAGGTAATCGCGGTCCTGGCGGTTGGCGGTCGTCAAGTCGGGACCGACGCGGTTTCCCTCGCCGAAAAGTTGGTGGCACGTTGCACAGTGCTTCTTGAACAGTTCGCGTCCGGCGGCTGGGTTGCCCCTTCCGGCGCGCAGGTCATTATTGAGACGGCGTACTTCCGCGAGCTTCTCCTCCGCCGTTCCTCCCCGCACGTTGCCCCACAGCGTGCGAACCAGCGTGTCCATCGCAACGTCGCCGTGCAGCGCGACTTGCCGCACCTGGTCGATCGGCACCTCCGCGGCGGCGAATTCGCCCCGTTCCACGCCCTCCAAGAACGCCCTGGCCCATTCCTTGCGGGCCAGCAGCAAGCCGCGGGCCTTGGCGCGCACGGCGTCGCTGAGCGTGGGATACCGCTGGAGCAGCGCGGTGGCAATGCTCGGATCGGCAAGCCGCCCCAGCACCGCCAAGACGGCCAATTGCACGGTTTCCGATGCGTCGCCGGCAATGCTCAAGAGCGCCGCAACGGAATCCGGCAGGGCGAACTCGGCCAAAACGCCCAGCATTGCCAAGCGGATCGGCTCGGCCGATGCGGAATCGACCGCCACGGCCAGCGCGTGCTCGTACGGCTCGGAAAGGCCCAGTCGGGCGGCAAGCCTGAGCCGTGCGATATCGTTGGGCTCCGCCCGCCAGCGAGTCGCGGCCAGGTCGAGCAATTCGCCGGGCGCACGGATTGCGTCCCCAACTTGGGCCTGGGATTTGCCGGCCGTCGCATATGCCGTGAGCAAATCGCCGGCGCCGCCGCCGTGTGCAAGTCCACGCTCGCGCAAGCCTTCATCAAGGGCGGCCAAAAGCACGTCGTGGGCCCGCGCCGGCGCCGCGGCAAGCAGCCGAGCGCAGGCGGCCAGCGACGCCGCGGCGCCTTCCGCCGCATAGCGGCGCATGAGGCGCGGCAGAATGGCCTCCCGCGTCAGGCCCGACTGCCAGGCCGCGGGCGCGGCAAATCGCCGTAGCACCTCGCCCGGCGCGGCCACGGCGTGCCGCTCGATGGCCCACCAAAGCAGGAGCGGAATGTACGGGTCGTCCAGGTCAAGGTCGCGCAGCAGGATGCTGTTGACGATCGGCAGCGCCTGCTCGGCCGGCAGCCGCCGGGCCGTGGCGGCCAACTGGCTGCGCACACCGGCGCTGGGTTCGTTCTCGGCCAGGAGGTCCAGCCGCGCCGCCGTCTTAGCCGAGATCCGCGGCGCATCGCCCAGGAACCGCACGGTCCAGGAGCGAACCGCGTCATGCGGGCTGGTCAAGAGCTCGGCCGCCAACGTCTCGTCGAAGCCGCCGCAAGTGTAAAGCGTCCAGAGGGCCGCGAGCGCCTGGCCCTCTTCGCCCGAGGTGCGTAGACACTGCTTCAGGTGCGCTACGACGGTGGCGTCGGAGTTTTCGGCCAGCAGCCGCCGGGCACGGCGGGCGTGCCATTCATTGGAGTCGGCAATCCTCGTGAGCAGCGCCGCGTTCGAATGCCGCGGCAACTCGTCGGCCACTAGCGCCGGACCTCCCTTGGCCTGAATTCTGTAGATGCGTCCGTTGCTGCGATCCCAATCGGCGTCGGGGTCGGGGTGCGCGGTGCGCCGATCGTGCCAATCGGCCACGAAAACGGCGCCGTCCGGACCGACCGTCACGTCGCAGGGCGCAAACCAGGTGTCGTCGGCCAGCAGAAGTTCGCCTCCGTCGGCCGATTGATAGGTTGAGCCGCGCGGCGCGATCGTGTGCCAGCGAACGGCATGGCCCAGCAGATCGGCGGCAATGTATGAGCCCCGGAATTCCGCCGGAAACGAATTTCCTTGGTACACGACGCCGCCCGCCGTCACGTGGCCGCCGCGAAAATTCTCGTGCCGTACGTGATCGAAGTAGCCGTAGGCGTGCGGATTATGCAACGCGCCGTGCTTACCGAAACTCTTCCAGAGGTACGCGCCCTGCGTGCCATGCAGCATTACGTAGCCGCCGAAATTCGTGCTGTAGAGCAGCTCGCCCGCCGCGTTGAAATCGAGCCCCCAGGAATTGCCGCCCCCCTCGCAAAACAGTTCGAACTTGCGCGTGACCGGATGGTACCGCCAGACCCCTTGCTGGAATTCGATCCCGCGGATGTTGGCCGTGACGGTGCTCCCTTGGCAGCCGTAGAGCCAGCCGTCCGGGCCCCAGGTCAGGCTGTTTGCCACGGAGTGCGCGTCCTCCATGCCGAAACCGGTGAGCAGCACCTCGGGGTCGCCATCCGGCACGTCGTTCCCGTCGCGGTCCGGATAGAACAGCAGGTAAGGCACATTGAGTACGAACACGCCACCCTGGCCGAACGCCAGGCCCGTGGTCAGGTTCAAGCCCGCGACGAAGTCGTGCGAGGCGTCGGCGCGGCCGTCGCCGTCGAGATCCTCGACGATGGTGATCCGGTCGGCCCCGCGCGGTCCGTGAGGGGGCGGCTCCGGCACGCGGTCGTATTGGGTGCGCGAATAGCGGTCGACCTTGACGCGTCTGAGTCCTTCGGGGTTCGGATATTGCAGGTACTGGATCACCCAAAGCCGGCCACGATCGTCGAACTCGATAGCCACCGGCTGCCGCACCAGCGGCTCAGCCGCGAAAAGTTCGACTTCGAGGCCTTCCGCCACCTTCATGTGCCGCAGGACATCCTCCGGCGCGTACCCCTGCGCCTTGGCCCGCTCGCGTACGCAGTCGCAGGCCGAGAAGATCGCTGCGCCGGCAAGAAGCAGCTTTGTCGCATGTGATGAGCGGCACTCAATCATGGTTTCTGGATGCTAAGCGGGGCCGCACGAGGGTGTCAAGCGGGATGGCGAACGTGCGCGCGGTCACCCTTCCGTATGCAGAAATCTCTGCACCAGTCCCTTGACCCGTGCCAATGTGCAGATTAAACTGCATTTCGTTACTTGGCGAAGGAGCGTGTACCGATGGCGAAATTCACCCCGGGCGAGCTGGAAGTGATGCGGATCCTCTGGCGACACGGCGAGTTGAAACCGGCCGAGATCCAGGAAAAGTTTCCGCGGCCGATCAAGAACCCCGCCCTGCGGTCGTACCTCTCGATCCTCGTCGCGAAGGGCGACGTCGTTCGCCGGCGTCGGGGCAAGGCCTTCTATTACAAGACCAAGACCAAGCGCCAGTCGGCCCTGCGCTCGATGTTTCGGGAGTTGGCCCACGTGTTCTACGACGGCTCGATGAAGGCCGTTTTGTTCCACCTCGTCCAATCGGAAAAACTCTCGCCCGACGAAGTTGCGGAGCTCAAGCGGCTGGCCGACGGCGAAACGACTTCCAAGAAATCCAACTAAGAGGAGCCGTGGCATGTCCACGTTTTTCAAAATCAGCCGTGACTGGTTTCATCCGGCGGAATGGTCTCCCGCGGCATTGCTGTTCGCCAAGGCGACGTGTCTTTTGGCGGTCGCCTGGCTCGTACACTACGGCCTGTCGCGGGCTAATCCGCGCTGGCGCGTCTTGCTGTGGCGAGGAGCGACCGTGAGCTTGCTGGCATTGGCGGCCCTGGCGCTCGCGCCACCGGCGCTTGAGATGCGCGTATTGCAACCCGAACCGCTGTTGCGCCGATTCCCGGCAATCACTGGCACGCCGAAGACCACGCCCGTTGATCATGCGCCGAAACCGACGGAATTTGTTCGCGGATTGCCCGATGCACCGTGGGCCACGCCGGCCGCCGCCAACGTCGAGCGCGCCGCGCCCAAGCCAATGTCTCGCGCCATCACGCTTGAACCGGACACGGGGCGAACCGAGATTCCGCAGACGTGGCAAGCTTCATTGTTTGGCAGTCGTTGGACGCTTTTTGTCGTCTGGCTCAGCGTCAGCTTGCCGCTGGCTACACGCCTGGCGCTAGGCTATCGAGTCGTCGGCCGGATCGTCGCCAGCGCAGACCGCGTACCTGAATGGGTGTCCCATGAAGGTTCTCGCGTGGCCGCGGCGCTAGGCTGCACCCGGGTGGTCGAATTTCGGCAATCGAGCGAAGTCGGCACGCCGTTTCTCTGTGGGTTGTGGCGGACATGGCTGTTGCTGCCGACACGAATGTGCCAACCAGGCTACCGCGCTGAGCTGCCAGCGATCATGGCCCACGAGTTGGCCCATGCGCGCTCCAACGATTTACGTTGGAACGCGGTCCTGCGGGTCTGCTCGGCTGCGATTTGGTTTCACCCGCTGGTCTGGCGACTGCCCGTGGCGCACGCCGCGGCGTGCGAGGCCGTGGGCGATGCGGTCTCCGCCACGTTGCTCGGCGACGCGAGGGACTACTGCCGTACACTGGCCAAGGTGGCCTTGGAGCTGACGGCGGCCCCGCCGTCCGCCGGTGTGGCCATGGCCCGAACCGCCGATGTCACTCGTCGTCTGCGGGCGCTCCAGCAACATGTTTTCAGTTCGCCCTTGCGCCGGCGGCGTGTAGCCTTGAGTGGATTCGTCGGCTTGCTCGCGGTCGCGCTGGTCGGCGGTCTTCGGTTCGCCTACGCCGAGCCGGCCGCTGAAGTGAAAGCCACCGCAAAGAACGAGCAACCTCAACGTCAAACCACAAATGAGGCCCAGCGCGCGCCGAGTAAGGACGCGAAGGAGAGTACCCGTCGTTTCCCGGTGCGAGTGGTCGACGAAAATGGCCGCGGCGTCGCCGACGTCGTGGTTACCAGCACGATCAACGGATTTCCGGCGGACCAGTACCGGACCGACGACGAAGGCCGTCTCGTCGCCGACATTTCGGCTGACGGCCTCCACCGACTTTGGTTTCATGTCAGCCTGCGCGACTATTGGACGGCCGGAGCCGGCTATTACCATTTCGATTCCCCAAGCAAGCCGAAGCTGCCCGAGGAGTTCACGATCCGTCTTGAACCGGGCGACACGCTGGGCGGTATCGTCCGCGACGACGAGGGCGCGCCGATCGCCGGGGCGCGGGTCGATCTTTCCACTTGGACCGTGCAAGGGAACCTTCGCCCGGTCGAAGCGACGAGCGACGCCGAGGGGCGTTGGTTCATAAGCATTCCCAAGGGTGAGGCGCTAAGCCATGTGCGGTTTTACCACAGGAATTACATTTGCGATTCGCTCTTAGCTCCGGTCTCCTCCCAAACGGAGCTGCGGGCCGGCGACGCGGTAAAGGTCATGGGGCGTGGGCTGGTGCTGCACGGCGCCGTTCGCGACCGCGAGGGCCGGCCGATCGCGGGCGCATTGATTCTCTCGCAACCGAACAACGTCGACATGGACGCGGCTGACGCCGACGAAACCACCACGCGCTCGCGCGACGACGGTACGTTCCAATTCAACAACCTCCCGCCAGGCAAGCGAGCGCTGGCGGTTTATGCGACGGGGTACGCGCCGCGAGAAGTGCCGATCGACGTCCGGAAAGGCACATCGGCGGTGGAGATCGAGATCGAACCGGGAGGCGAAATGACGGGACAGGTCGTTGGCGATGACGGCAAGCCGGTCGCCGACGCCCAACTCTCGATTATGGACTGGAACGCGGGACACTCGTTCCCGTTCACACGGCAAGCCGCAGCCGACGCGGATGGGCGGTTTCACGTCGCTCAGTTGCCACGCGAAGGCACGTGGACCGTCCAATGCTCGAAAATGACGGACGACGGTTCGGAGCGGGTGTACGCGACGACGGAATATGCGGGTGTTCGGGCGCGCAACGAGCCTTACCGGTTCGCGCTTTGCAAACCGACTGTGATCGAAGGCCGGGTACTCGACGCCGCGACGGGAGAGCCGATCACTCGCTTCGAACTGACCAGCACCTGGAACTGGTCTGCGACCGAGGAGTCCGCGTTCCGGCGGAGCTCAGCCGAGAACGTCGAGGATGCGGAGGGCCGATTCCGCTGGGTGAACTCAAATAGCGTGCGGCCTCCGTATCCGGAGACGGCATTGCGGATCGCGGCACCCGGTTATTTGCAGGCCGACACGCCGCTGTTCATGGCGGGCGCCCAAAGCGGGCCGATCGTCGTACGGCTCGAACATGCCGATCCGATCATGGGCGCCGTCGTCGATCCCAAGGGTCAGCCGGTCACCGGCGCGGAAGTCGCCTGGGTCGGGCCGAAGCGGACCGCGTTCATTCAGTACGGCAGGTTCCAAAAAGAGTTCACCTATGCGCCGGAACGGATCGTGCCGACCGACGCGAAGGGCCGGTTCGAGCTGCCGCCGAGCAAAGACGATGGGTTGCTTGTCGCCTTGCACGCGTCGGGGTACGCGCACGTGAAATCGAGCGAGCACGTGTCAGGGGAGCAAATCAAGCTCACGTCCTGGGCGAGGGTCGAGGGGGTCGTGAAGGCCGGCAACGAGGGGATGTTCGAGGCCAACGTCTGCCTGATCGCCGAAGATCCCAAGCTTACCGAGCGCGGTGGACCACTGCAGTGGTGGTTCAGCGAGCGGACGCACACCGACGGCAGCTTCGCCTTCGACTTCGTACCGGCGATTCCCTTCACCGCCGCGCGCTACGTGCATGGGTTGGGCTCGCACCGGATCCACCTGGAGCCCGTCCCCGGGACCACGACGCGGATCGCGATCGGTGGTGGCGGCGCGGGCGTGCGAGGCCGGGTAGCCGAACCCGATGGGCTGGAACTCGGAGAGTTCTTCGACGGATTCGAACTCGGCCGCCACTGTACCGAGGTCGTGGCGTACCCGGTCGTGGACGCGGACAAGAAGCCCGAGGCGAGGTCGAATTTCCTGGCCCGGCTCAAGCCGGACGGCGCGTTCCGTGTCGACGACCTTCCGCCGGGCAAGTACGTGCTGGACGTCAATGTCCACGCTCCCGTGCCGCCGGATTCGTGCGGCCTGCCCGTCGTGGTGGCGCATGCGCGGACGAAGTTCGAGATAACGAAGACCAACGGCGACCAGCCGTTGGAACTCGAATCGTTGCGTCTCACGTATGTCCCCGGTCCGCAACCGGGCCAGAGCGTGCCGGACCTCAAGGGGAAGACCTTGGCCGGCGACGACTTCGACCTGACCGACCTTCGCGGCAAGCTGGTGCTGCTGGACTTCTGGGCTACCTGGTGCGGTCCCTGTAAGGAGGCCACGCCGCGGCTCAAGGAGTTGCACGAAAAGCACGGCCTTGATGGACGTCTGACCTTCGTTGGCGTCGATATTGACTATGGGTCGGAGATGGCCAGGGCGTACGTCAAAGAGCAGGAGGTCCCTTGGGTCCAGGTCGCCGCCGGCGCCTGGGGCGAAGACAATCCACTGCTCCAAGCGTTTACAGTGACCGCCGTGCCGTCGTTCTGGTTGATCGGCGCTGACGGCACGATCCTGGCACGTGATGTCCCGCTGGCGGAACTCGAAACGGCGATAGTGAAGTCGCTCAACGATTCCAAGTATTGAATCGGTTGCGCGGCGAGAAGGCGACGACGGTTGATTCGCCGAGGCCACGTCATACGGAACGGCCGATTTTTTTCAACGGTCCGCTTAAAGGCTAGGAACGATCAAATGATGCCACCGGCTTGTCCGCGACCCACTGCGCGGGTGCCCCGGACTCACGCTGGCAGCTACAATCCGCAGGCCCAACACTCCCCTCCCACCCGATTGCCATGCCGCTGCCAAAGGCAGCGGCAGGGCAATCGGGGTTCGAAAACAGGAATGGCGGCCGCCTTGGGTAGCTGCCAGCGTCACAAACCACCGGGCAAACCGGTGGCATGTTATGGCCGACATTGCGGAAACTCGTTCTTAGCCTCTAAGCGCGTCGTTGCTTTTTTTTGCCACTTGAAAACGCGCGCGCCGAACCGCTCAGGCCACGAACCGCGCAGGGACGGGATCGGCGGTGCGCTGGCCGCCCTGGTGCTGTCCCAGCGTGGTCTTCGCGACGACGCCGTCGAATAGCCGCTGCACGAATTCGCTCTCGTCGCAGATCTGCCGCATGGCATTCAGGAACGCGGCAATTTCTTCGGCACTGACCGTCAAGGGAGGCTGAATTCGCAGCACGCGCGGGTTGGAGCGCGTGACCTGCGTGTAGATGCCGTGCTCGTTCAAGAGTGTTTGCATGGCGTACATGGCCGGCATGCCGTCGATGATTTGATCGAGGTTCGCCACCAGGTACGAGTTCAGGCCGCTTGCGTCGAGCGCTTTCCAGTGCGAGGCGATGGACGCCGGCAATGGCTTGAACTCCAGCCCGATCAGGAGACCTTGGCCGCGGACCTCGGCCAGCAAGGTGCTCTCGCGGCACAACTCCGTAAGCCCCTCGCGCAGTTGCTCGCCGCGCTGGCCGGCGCGCTGCGGCAGGCGTTCGTGTTCGATCGCCTCGAGCGCGGCGAGCCCGGCCGCGCAAGCCAGGCTGCCGCCACCAAACGTGCTGGTGTGTAAGGCAAAGGTTTGCACGGTGCCGTAGGCCTTGAGCCACAAGTCACGGCGGCAGAGCATGGCCCCAATCGGCAACATCCCGCCGCCCAGCGATTTGGCAAGCATCATCACATCGGGCTCGATCCCATCATGGTCGCATGCGAAAAGGCTCCCCGTGCGGCCCAGGCCCGTTTGCACCTCGTCGACGATCAACAGCGTGCCCGCGGCGCGGCACAACTCCTGCGCTTCGCGCAGGTAGCCCGGCGGGGGCAGGTACATTCCCCCTTCAGCTTGCAACGGCTCGACGATGAAGGCGGCAAAATGGCGTGAAGAAAGCGCTCCCTCGAGGGCCCCCAGGTCGCCATAGGCGATCGCGCGGCACTCGGGCACGAGCGGACCAAAGGCCCGCTGATAATTCGAATTGCCCGTCACCGAAAGCGAGCCGAACGACTTGCCGTGGAATGAGCGTGTGCAATGCAGCAGACCGGCGCGGCCGGTCGCGGCGCGGGCAAGCTTGAGCGCCGCCTCGACCGATTCGGTGCCGCTGTTGGCGAAGAACACCATCTCCAGACTGGCAGGGGCGAGCGAAACGAGCTTCTCCGCCAACGCGGCGGCGTAAGGGTTCACCGCCGATTGGGCGAAACCGGGCGCCTGGCTCTGGATCGCGGCGGTCAGTGCGGCGGCAATGGCCGGGTGGTTGTGGCCCAGGTTCATCGAGCCGAAACCGGCAACGAAGTCGAGGTACTCCTTGCCATCGGCGTCCCAGAGCCGCGTGCCCGCCCCGCGCACGAAGGTCTTGGCGAACTGGCTCTTGGACGAAAGTGCCATCAGCACGGGGTTCAGATAGCGGGAGTGGAGCTTGGCGGCCCGGTCCGCGTCGGGCGCGGGTGGCGCGGCGCCTTCGGGCGGGAAGGCCTGACCCACGATGGGCAGCGTCGCACGGCGTTGGGCCATGCGTTCGCGCACCAGCGCCTTGCGGAAGCGTACCAGTGCCAGGTCGTCCAAGGGCAAGCCGAACGATACCAGCCGCGAAAAATCGAAGCCGTGCGCGCCCGCACTGGCGCCGATCGCCAGGATGTTGTCCGTGTCGAGTTGCCGGCCCAACGAGAAGCACTCCGCGCGTCCGTCGAGCGATAGGACCATCGTCTCGGCCAGGCAACTCGGGATCATTCCCTGGTGGAACCAGAGGTAGTTCGAACTGAGCGGCACGGTCGGCGGCACCTTGGCCAGGCCTCCCGAGAGAATCAGCACGTCGTCGCGCAGCGTCCGATTGCCGTTCACGTCGGTCGGAACGGCCACGTCGAGCACGATGCTGCCCGGTTGCAGTTTGTCCTGATCGATGCAATTGCCCGACGAGGTGGCCGAAAGAACGACGCGGGCCTTGGCCAGCGCGGTGGGGATGTCCAACAGCAACTCGGCGTCGAGCTGCGCGGCAAGCTGCACGGCGCGTGACGAAGCATTCCGCGCGACCAACAGCAACCGGCCGCAACGGGGCGCCAGCAGTTTCGCCGAGGCCACGGCGATGCTGCCGGGGATACCGATCACCGCGACGGTTTCGTCGGCCAGGTCGATTTCCGTCTCAAGGCAGACGTGCGTCAGGTTCTCCAAGGCCGCGAACACGGTCAGGCTGTTGCCGGTCGTCACATGGATGGGTCCACGCTCGGCCAGGTGCGTACCGTGGCCGCCAACCACCCCAGTCATCGAACCGAGTCCCACGAGGCGCGCGCCCCATGCCGCGGCGTCGTCGACCGCTTGTTCCATGTAACCCACGGCTCGCCCCGGGTCGTCGAGAATCTCCCAGGCGTCCAAGGGGATTTCGTAGAACCGTCCGTGCGCACGGGCGCCCGTTGCCGAGACCAGCCCGGCCAATTCATCGACCACGCGGACACGCGGCTCGCCGCCGGCGGTTTGGCGTCGCCTGGCCGGAACCAACATTTTATGGAGACTGTCGCAGAAGCTCAGTAGGTCACCGCCGTGATCCCGGTGCAGGTGCCCGTCGGGATCAAGCTCCATCAGGGTCTTCGTCTCATCGCTGAGGGGATGAATCAAGAACGCGAACTTCATCTCCCCGGAGTCAGCCAGCAAGGCGGACACCTTGGGAGCTCGCGACTGGCAGCCGACGTTGTCCTGGATCGCCATAAGTTGTTCGATCTTGGCCTACAGAGCGCGAAAAACTAAGGTCAATGCGATGGAGTATCGACCACGGCGGTTGGCAATCTTTGACGGTTCACCCGATTTTGACGATTCGGACCTAGTTTCGGAGCCTGGTAATGACGTGGAAGCGAGGGAAAGCTGGACGGCTGCGCGGCATAGGATACCGTGCCGGGGTGGTACGACAAAGGCGTCTTTGCACGCAAAGTCCCGACAGGGCATGGGTTTGGCCGAGCGCCTCCTTGGCAAGAGGCACTTTCAAAACGAGCGAACAGAACATATCTTGTGTAGTTTGCCTGTCTTGCGAGGATTGAGATTACCATGCGACACGATGGCCGACGGCTTGACGAACTGCGCCCGCTCAAGATCAAACGCCGCTACACGCGTTCAACACCAGGGAGCGTACTGATTCAAGCCGGGCGTACGACGGTGCTTTGCACGGCGAGCATCGAGGAACAGGTCCCCAATTGGCTGAAGGGGCAGGGGAAGGGCTGGGTGACGGCCGAGTACAGCATGCTGCCGTCGAGCACCAGCCCCCGCAAGCCGCGAGAGCGGGGTGGCAAGGTCGACGGCCGCACCACGGAGATCCAACGACTGATCGGGCGTAGCCTGCGGGCCGTGACGGACCTGGAGGCATTGGGGGAGCGTTCGATCACGATCGACTGCGATGTGCTCGAGGCCGACGGCGGCACGCGGACCGCCAGTATCAGCGGCGCCTTTATCGCTCTGGTTGACACGCTGGCGACTGTCAAACAGTTCCCCATTCCCGGCCGGAAGCCACTTCGCGACAGCGTGGCCGCGGTCAGCGTTGGGTTGGTCGATGGTCGGCCGGTGCTGGACCTCGACTATCAGGAGGATTTTGCCGCGGCGGTGGACATGAACGTAGTGATGACCGGTTCGGGGCGATTCGTCGAAGTGCAAGGAACGGGCGAGGAGGCGACGTTCAGCGAGCAGGAGTTGGCGGCGCTGGTGAAGTTGGCACGGGGGGGTATTCGCCGGCTCGCCGAACTGCAACGTTCCGCGCTGGGCAAACAATGGCCGTTCAAGGCTGAAGGATGATCGCCGCCGTCCGCTGGAATTCCAGTGAGCTCAGTCCAAAAACGAAACCGGGCCGGCCTTTTTTGGCCGGCCCGGTGAATGGTTGGCGAGGCGCCTTGCCGCGGGGCGAGTTCCGTTTTTACCAGCGGTATTCGGCTCGTGTGGTCAGGCCGTCGAACGTGATCGTGTCGGCACGGAACGAGGTATTGGTGTTGTACCCGTTGGTTTGCACGGAATTGATGAAATTGTTGGTCGAAACCGTGTTGAACCAGGCGGCGAAATAGTAACCGGCGCTGATGCGAATCCGGCCGGTCGGGTTCTGCCAGCCTACGCCAAGTTCATATTCCAGAATCGGCACGGCGCGGCTGTCGTTCCACGCGGCCCCGCCCTGCACCCCCTGGAAATTGTTGGTCTGAAGATAGCCCGAACGGAACGTGCCAACGACCACGCTGGCAAAACCCTTGCCGTAGGCCATGAAGCCGCGGTTTCTGACTTTGCGTATACCTTGCAAGCCGACGCGAGTGCCGAGACCATCGAAGTTGATGTTGCTCGCGACGTTCGACACGCCGGGACCGAACGTCTGGGCCTCGCGGAATGCCTGGTGAAGGTTGGCGTACCGCGTGCCTAGGGTGTAGTTCACCGCCCAGTTGTCGCCCCCGTTCAACAGTTTCATATAGTCGATGTCCGCGAATTGAAAGCGGATGTTTTCACGGCCGAATGCCGCGTTGCTGTTCGTACCTGCGTTATTCAATTGGGGCAGCGTCGTCAGCGGTTGAATCGACAGCGGAGGGTTCGCGAACACCGAACCGTTCGCCTGCGATTGGAAATACGTGTAGGTGAAAACGATGCTCGTGCAGCGGTCCAAAGCCCTGGCGGCCCCGGCGCGGAAGCCGAAGTTATAATTTGGACTTGTCGTGGCGACTTGTCCGAAAGGCACGCCGGCCGGACCGATCCCATTTTCAACTTGGGCGAACGCCACGTCGGCGCCACGCGGACGCAGATACAACATTTCACCGAAAATCTGGTTCCTGTGGGCCCAGAACGGCGGGCAAATCGGCTTGCAGTAACCGTTGCCGCAACACGACGAGTCGCAGCCGTTCGCCGTGCCGTCGGTGCCGTCGGTGCCGTCGGCGTCGTCGCCCGACTCGTACCCGGTGGCAAACGCCTCCGCGGCTGTCGCGTAAGAGGCGTCGGCGGGGTCGGTCATACCGTAGCCGAGCACCTGGCCAACACCCTGCCCTTGCGGGCCATATTGGCTTGCGTCGCCGTAGCCGTAGCCATACACGTTGCCCGCGGTCTGTTGCGGTGCGGCGCCGGGATCCTCCCCAGCGGCTTGATCATCGTCGGTGGCCATTTCCGACGATGCGTCTGCCTGATCGACGCCCACCCTTTGTCGGCCGC
>Ga0307373_10006966_pt1 | contig 17796 bp, 10 predicted proteins | sample OX2MG_FD_202534 | JGI IMG/M metagenome (GOLD analysis project Ga0307373, IMG submission 202534) | Soil microbial communities from Risofladan, Vaasa, Finland - OX-2 | ecosystem: Environmental > Terrestrial > Soil > Coastal area > Acid sulfate soil | place: Finland: Risofladan, Vaasa | collected... | reverse complement strand
CTCACCATCGCTTCGCCAATAACACCTGCCGCGGGCACGACGCAAATGTCCGAGCGTTCGTACGCCGCTTTGATGCTTTCCTTCGTTTTCAAATCAGCCGAGCCAAGGGCGCGCCGCAGCGTCGAAATGGGCTTCAGATAACCTCGCACAACCACATTTTCGCCGTTCGTGATTCCGCCTTCGATCCCGCCCGCACGATTCGAACTTCTCTGAAAGCGCTTCTTCTCCCCATCATACAGAATTTCGTCCTGAACTTCCGAGCCGTAGGAGGTCGCATTCGCGATTCCCGTGCCGAGCTCGACACCCTTGACCGCTTGGATGGACATCACCGCGCGTGCCAGCCGCCCGTCGAGTTTTTCATCCCATTGTGCATGACTTCCGAGCCCTGGCGGCACACCGCGGGCTACAACCTCGAAAATTCCTCCCACGGAATCGCCCGCGCGCAACGCTTTATCGACTTCCGCTTTCATTCGGGCTTCGATTTCTGCGTCGACGCAGCGCAGCGGCGACTCGAGATTCGCGCAAATAGACTCAATTTCACTCCACTGCGCGGGGCGTTCGAGCTTCACGGGACCCACGGCGATTGTATGGCTGAGCACGCTGATGCCGAATTCGCGCAGGAGCAGCTTGGCAATCGCGCCTGCACCCGTGCGCGCGGCCGTCTCTCTTGCCGACGCTCGTTCGAGAATGTAGCGCGCGTCGTGGAAATTAAACTTCAACGCTCCGGCAAGGTCGGCGTGGCCGGGTCGAGGAGAAGTCAAGCGGCGCTGGGCGTCGTGACCAGTATCGTCGGTACCGTCGGCATCCTCGACGGGCAGGGCTTTCTCCCAGTTTTTCCAGTCGCGATTTTCGATGCGCATTGCGACCGGCGCGCCGATGGTCTTTCCATGACGCACGCCGGCAAGGAATTCCGCCTGATCCTTCTCGATTTTCTGCCGCCCTCCGCGGCCGTAACCGAGCTGCCGCCGGTGCAATTCGCGATTCACAAATTCCGGATCGACAGGCACACCCGCAGGCACGCCAGAGAGCCAGGCAATCAGCGCCTGTCCATGAGATTCGCCCGCCGTGAAGAATCGCAGCATTTCGTTTGTTGTTCGAACGCGTTTGAGAGACGCACGATTCTACCGGACGCTCCGGCCTCCGTAAAGCAATGACGTCCACGAAAATTCGTTCTGAGATGCCTTGACGTCCTTGATACTGAACGTTACGCTGTCGAGGCTCTCTTTCCTGTCGATGGCGATGCCCACTTCCAAGACGCCGGAGTCCACCAAACTTTCGCCAATCGCTGGGCTGAATGACGCGCTCAAGCGTCAAATCCTTTCCCTGCAGAGCTATTCCTATTTGGTCGGCGACGCTCTTGCGAAAATGTTTAGCGCGCCGCGCTACCCGGAGGACGTGCTCGAGCAAATGGACGCCATCGGGGTGGGCTCGCTGCCGATTATTTTGCTCACTGGTTTTTTCATCGGCGGCGTGATGGTTTTGAATACCGCGGCGGAATTCCAACGCTTTGGTGAAACGGCGCTGACCGGCGACACGGTTGCGATTGCGCTGGTGCGCGAGCTGGGTCCAACGATTGCGGGGTTGCTGGTGACGGGGCGCAACGGGTCGGGCATTGCGTCCGAGCTGGGCTCAATGGTGGTTACGGAACAGGTGGATGCGATGCGCGCGCTGGGGACCGATCCGGTTCGCAAGCTGGTGGTGCCGCGGCTGATTGCGACGGTTCTGGTGCTGCCGCTGCTGACGGCGGTAGCGGACCTGGTGGGGCTGATCGGAGGCTACATTGTCGCGCACTTCACCCTGGGATTGAGCGCGGTGGAATTCTGGAATCGCGCCATTCAGGCTTTGGCTTTCGGCGATCTGGTGATGGGCTTGGCCAAGCCGGTCGTGTTCGCGATCATTATCGCGACTGTGGCGTGCTTCTACGGCCTGCGAACGCGCGGCGGCACACAAGGGGTGGGCCGCGCCACGACGACGGCTGTGGTTGTCGCTTCCGTGGCGATTCTGGTGAGTGACTTTTTCCTTGGTAAACTGCTGCTCTACTGGTTCGCCTCCTGAGGCGTCGCCGCCGCGGCTTTTCCTCCGGCCAGAATGGCGAGTTTCCATCTATAATCGATTTGCGCAATGGAATTGAGGGTGATGGCAACAAAGCCCACAAATAACGTTCCGGGCGAGCCGCTCATCCGCTTCGAAGACGTCAGCATCGCCTTCGATGAGGGAGAAGTGCTGCGCGGAATCTCCTTCGAAGTGGTTCCCGGTGAAACGAAGGTGATTCTTGGCGAAAGCGGCTCGGGCAAGACTGTTCTACTCAAACTTGCCGCCGGGCTGTTGCGCCCGCAATCCGGCCGCGTGGTAGTGATGGGCCACGATCTTACGGAAATGAAGGAAGTCGATTTGCTCGATTTCCGGCGGCGAATCGGTTTCGTTTTTCAAGAAGGGGCGCTCTTTGACTCGCTCAGTGTGGCCGATAATGTTTCTTTTCGGCTGCGCGAAGAGTCCGTGCCGTTGGAGGAGACGGAGCCGCGCGTGCGCGAGTCTCTTCGTTTCGTCGAAATGGAAGACGCCTACGACAAATTTCCCGATGAACTTTCCGGAGGGATGCGCCGGCGCGTTTCCATCGCGCGCGCGCTGATCGACCAGCCGCCTATCGTTTATTACGATTCGCCGACCGGTGGCCTGGATCCGGTGACGAGTCAGACTATCATTACGTTGATTTTGCGCCTGCGCGATTTGAACGGCGTGACGTCCCTTTTGGCCACGCATCGTCTTCAGGATGCTTTCGGACTGGCGAATTTTCTTTTCGACTCGAAGTCCGGCCGTGTCGTTCCCATTTGGGAAGATGGCAAAGGCCGCCATTTTTCTCCCACGAACTTCTTAGTGCTTCGCGACGCTCAGGTTTACTTCCAGGGCGAGACCCAGGAATTATTGAAATCGGCAGATCCCTATTTGCGTGAGTTTCTGTCTTGAACGCATCTGTTGAACGCCGGGCACGGCGGAAGTCTCGAAATTCGACTTAGATCACAGGAGGAAAGAAATGGCACAGCGCAAGCAAATTACCTGGACGGAACTTCGGGTAGGGCTGTTCGTCCTTGCCGGATTGGTGCTTCTGGCGGTCGCGGTTTTCTATGTGACCGGCGTGAACTGGGGGCCGAAATACTCATTGAAGACGTATCTCCCCGAGGTCGCGGATCTGCAGGTTGGCGCGCCTGTGAGTTTGGACGGCGTAATGGTCGGGAACGTACAAAAGCTGAGCATCAATCCGCATCCAGTGAATCGCATGCAGAATATCCAAATCGACATGCGCATCGACAAGCGCTACCAAAGCCTGATTCGCACCGATTCCCAGGCCAGTCTGGTGACGGAAGGACTGTTGGGGAATCGTTACGTCAACATCTCGCGCGGTTCGGGGCAGGTGGTCCAGAACCAGGGAATGATTCCGGGAAAAGCTGGAAACGACATGCAGGAGATAATGGAGCGTGGCGTTGAACTAGAGGCGAATCTCGGGCAACTGACGCAGCAGGTCGGTGACATTATCGGCGCGGTCCGCAAAGGGCAAGGCACTATCGGGAAATTCATCTACGATCCGTCGATGTACAACCATATGAATGCGACGGTCGCGAAAGCGGAATCAATTATTAATGGGGTTCAGTCCGGCCAAGGCTCGATCGGGAAGTTGGTCGTTTCCGACGATTTATACAACAAAGTAGACGCGACGGCTGGGCACGCGGAGGCGATTTTTAGCGACATTCAGGCGCAGAAGGGAACTCTGGGCAAGCTGGTTTACGATCCTGCCGTCTACGATCAAACCAAACAATTCCTAAGTAATTCCAACGCGCTCCTCGCCGGCGTGCGCAACGGGAAGGGCACGCTTGGGAAGCTGGTTACGGACGAAACTGTGTTCACCAATCTCCGTGACGCTTCCGCGAACGTTCGAGACGTCACCGCAAAGCTCAATAATGGCCAGGGTAGTCTGGGGAAATTGTTCACCGATCCGCAGCTTTATAACAACATGACGGGGCTGACCGGGGACATGCGACTGATGATTGGCGATTTCCGCCGCGACCCGAAGAGGTTCCTACATGTGAAGCTGTCGATCTTTTGACCATCGCCCGTTAACGCTATGCGGAGCCGATGGACCTCGTTTTTGGGCCGGAAGACGATCACGGCTTAGCCCACGCGACGATGCGCCGCAGCGAATCCGGCATCGTTATGGACAGAAAAATCGTTGCGCCGAGCGTCAGTGCCGCGGTAATCAAGAACATTTTCGCCGGATTTGGATGCCCAATTTGGAGCAGGGCATACTGCGCGATGGGCTGGAGCGCGATTCCCACAAACGAAAGCAAATTTGCGGTGGCAATCACGCTTCCCTTGTGGGCAGGATCGGGACGATATTGAATGATGGCGTTAATTGGCACGGCAAAAAAACCGGCAAAAAACCCGAGCGCGCCCAGCAGCGCAGCCACAGTTGTGTAACCAAGATGGGGGATTCCGAGCAGCGCTGCCATCGCGGTGATGCCCAGCGTCCCGGCGCTGATTAGGCCGTACTCGATTTTCCCTCGCGATAGATACCCCGCTGCAACGCTTCCGAGGCCGATTCCCAATGTCGTCGAGGCCATCAGTAAACTTGTCCGCGCCTCGCCGACGTGCAAAACGTCCGCGCCGTACAGCACGATGTTGATCAGCACAAGCGAGCCCAAAAACCAGAAATAAATATTGCCGAGGATGGCGGCCCACAACAAACGATCGCGACGGATCAGAACAATCTCATCCCACAATTCCGCCGCCGGATTCCAGCGAAATGTCCGGGCGGGATTCGCCGCCGGCACGCGGGAAATTCCCTTGCTGCACGCCAGTCCCGCGATAGCCAGCGCGACGAGGATCAAACCATTCCAGAACTCGCGGCCGTGAAATAGCTGGGCGAGCAGCCCGCCCGCAATTGTTCCGGCCAGAATCGCCAGGAACGTGCCAAGCTCGAGGATTCCATTTCCCCAGGACAGTTCTGTGTCGGGCAGCAATTCAGGCAGCAACCCGTACTTCGACGGTCCGAAAAGCGCCGCCTGGCACCCGATCAAAAAAACGGCGTCAACTTCCATGGCGATGCTATGCAGCAGCAAGCCTGCGGTTGCGAAAATCACGACAGCGATTTCCATGACCTTGGTGGCGATGGTCACGCTGCGCTTGCTGTAACGGTCTGCAAAATACCCGCCGGTCAGCGAAAATAGTAAAAACGGCAAGGCGAACAGCAGCGGGATCACCAAGACGACAAGACGGTCGCGGCGGCCCTGGGGAAGTCCCAACTCAAGTACCAGAAAAATCGTCACCCATTTCAGAACGCTGTCGCTGAAAGCACCCTGAAATTGCGTGGCGATCAGGGACCAGAAGCCTGTTCGCCAGTTGGCGCGGAATTTATTTTGCGTGACGGGCGAATCGATCTGCATAGCTGATGTCGGTATGCCTAAAACGCATACACGCAACGAAAGAAGTTCAACGGCGCGTCAACGCAGTAGCGCATTCACTTTTTGCATCTGCGCGGCAAACTGAAAGCCGTCATACGCCGATGGATTCTGCAATTGCTGGTACAGCCCGGCGATGGCGGAACGCACGTCCGCTTCATTCGCCATTTTTACGTTGCGTGAGTAGGCAAGGAACAGGGAATTGAGCGCCATGGCCGCTTGTTCGGCGCTGCGCTCTCCCGCCATCGAGATTCCGCCGGCGTCGGCTGAAATGTCGCGCATCAGTGTCAACGTTACTGCCTGGTCGTAAGGCATGGTCGCGATTCGCTGCGCCACATCGTCGAGGGCTCCCGCGGTTTCACTTGCGGACGCCGCGACTTTTGCACGGTCGGGGGCAACGCGGCTCATCTCTGTTTCGACCTTCGCGAGCGAATCATCCAGTTTGGCCGCCACCGCCGGATCGACAGTCCGCGCGATTTCTCGAAACACAATATAGCGCGACGGATTCCACGGCGGACTTCCGGGGCGGTGCCCGGCATAGCCGCGTTGCTGGCGCCAACTATTTTCCGTTTTCACCAAACTGTGATGGCACGCGAAGCAATCGAGCTGCGTGTACTCCGGCCACGCATCCCGCTGCGTCAAACCCTGCAAATATTTCATCTCCGCGCTGAACTGAACCGCCTGGCCCGTTCCCCAGTCGCGCACATCGCGCCATGCGTCTTGCTCGAGCGGTTGCTTCCAGTGACGCGGCATGGTGGCTTGGAACGAATCGAGCTCGAAATATAGATCCGGATGACCCGCGGCGAGCATCTCGTGATCGACATATTTGTTTTTCGTTCCCAGATGGCATTCCAGGCAGCGTTCGGTTCGCAGGACAATATCCCGCGTGTCGTACATTCCCAGCTTCAAGGATTGCTGGTGCGTCCAACCGACAGTCGTGTGCGGGCCGAGCCACGCCGAAGCGGGCCCGTGGCAGCTTTCGCAGCTTACGCCGTCGCTGATATCAAATGTTCGCGCGCGCTCGGACGCGGGCGCGTCAATCGCGTGGCAGGCCAAGCATTTTGGTGCGGTATTCGGCGCGGGTAGCCCCAGAATTTTCGCCATGCGCACGGCGACAGGCCCGCTCAAAACGGAATATGCACGCGAGTGTTTGTCCTGCGTCACCCAGGTGCTGTATTCGTTCTGCCAGACGCGCGTTTGCGTCATCGGACGCACACTTCCGTGACATGCAGGCGCGCTGCAACCGCCCGCGCCGACATATTGAAACGGGGCTGCGGCCAGCGCCGGTGACTTAGCGACTTGAGCTTGCTGCGCGTGCGCTGGCCACGTCAGCGCGCAAAAAATTGCCAGCACGCAGCCAAGCGCGCGCAAGGCGCCGAATTTTCTCGTCTTCACCCGGATCATCGCCACGGTTATTGCCGCGAACATCGCCACGGTTACCGGCCGCGCTGCTTATACCCCGCGTCCGCGCGTCAAGTCAACGCTCACCGCGTTGCGCGTCTGGAAAGTTTTCCAAACGATTACCATTAGACATCGTTGTCGTCGTGGACAGACCATCTTCGGTCTGCTATAAACTGCCGAAGTCCCGGCCACTATCGTCACAATTTCGTTCAGCGGCCGGCAGATCGCAAACTGTCAACTGAGGCTCGCTGGATTGTCCTCGATTCCGTTGATCTACGACGAACTGAAGGCCATCCAGAGCCAGTTCGGCTATCTTCCCGCCGATGAATTGGCTTCGCTGTCGACCCGGTCGAGCATTCCGCTATATCGATTGCACGGAGTAGCCAGTTTCTATCCCCACTTTCGACTTGCGCCGGCGCCAAAGGCCGATGTTCGCGTCTGTTGCGATATGGCCTGCCACCTTCGAGGTGCGGACGATCTTCGCGCGGCGCTTGAACGGCGCTATCAAACCGCTGCGCCCGCGGATTTCTCTCTGCAGGAAGTTTCCTGCCTGGGCCAGTGCGATGGCGCTCCCGCGATTGCCGTGAACGGCCACATTTTCACGCGCATCAATTCTGCCGCCGCGGATCTCCTGATTCGTGACGCGCTTGCGGGTGAACCTTTGCCGGAAAAGGAACATGAACCGGCGAAACAGGAGATCTTGTCTGACCCCTATCGCGGATCTGAACATTACGGCGCGCTTCGAAATTTCGTTTCGTCCCGCGATTGGACGGGCTTCATCGCGCAATTGAAAGCGAGCGGTCTTCGCGGCTTGGGCGGCGCAGGTTTTCCCACGGGCACGAAATGGGAAATCGTGAAAGCCGCGCCTGGCGACGAAAAATTCATCGTTTGCAATGCCGACGAAAGCGAGCCCGGCACGTTTAAGGATCGCTTCATTCTGGAAAATCTTCCCCATCTGGTTGTCGAGGGCATGATTCTTGCCGGCCTTTTCACCGGAGCGCGCAAGGGGATTCTTTACATTCGGCACGAGTATGAGCTGCCGGAGAAAATCGTGGCCGCGGAAATTCAACGCTGTTACCGCGAGGGCATCCTCGGGAGAAATGTTCTGGGCTCCGATTTCACTTTTGATCTCCAACTTTTCACCAGTCCCGGCGGATACATTTGCGGCGAAGAAAGTGCGTTGCTCGAAGCCATCGAAGGCAGACGCGCGGAACCACGCAACAAGCCGCCATTTCCCGGAGTGCAAGGCCTGTGGCAGAAGCCAACGGTGATCAATAACGTCGAAACGTTCTTGAACGTGCCGCTCATCCTGGTCCGCGGCGTGGATTGGTACAAATCGCAGGGGCAGGGCGGAGCCGCGGGGCTGAAATTCATCGGCGTCAGCGGTGCGGTAAAGCGTCCCGGCGTTTATGAAGTCGCGATGGGTGCGCCGGCGTCGGATTTAATTTTCCGCTGTGCTGGCGGTCCTCCAGATGGCCGTCAATTGAAATCGTTCGCGCCTTCGGGCCCTTCTTCTGGGTATCTTCCCGCCTCCATGGCCGATGTTCACATGGATTTCAAATCGCTGGCCGACGCGGGCTCCATGCTTGGCTCCGGCGCGCTAGTCGTTTGCGACGATTCTGCCTGCATGCTCGACATGGCGCTCAACTCAACAAAATTTTTTCGCAACGAATCCTGCGGCAAATGCGTTCCGTGCCGTGTCGGTTCGCAAAAGCTGGTGGACATTCTTACCAGTTGGACGCGCGGCGAAGGCACTTCAGCCGATCTTGCGCTCATTGAGGAACTCGGCAACGCCCTGAGGCTCACTTCGATCTGTGGATTGGGCCAGGTCGTTCCCGTTCCCATCGCATCCGCGCTCAAATATTTTTCTGACGAAGTTATGGCCCATTACACGGAACGCCGCTGTCCTGCGGGCGTTTGTCCCGTGAGCCGCGTGAGGCCGTCATGAGCGTCGCGGTGGTCGAGCTGACGATCGACGGCCATAAAGTCTCCGTGCCCGAAGGCACGACGGTATTCGATGCTGCGCGCTTGAACGGTGTTCGCATTCCAACGCTGTGCCATCAGCAGAATGAAACGCCAGTGGGCGTGTGCCGGGTTTGCGTGGTTGATGTGGGCGGGCGCGTCCTGACGGCCTCTTGCGTGCGCCCGGTGGAAAGCGGCATGGTTGTTTCGACGACTTCCGAAAAAGTTCGCAATACGCGTCGCACTCTCGTCGAGCTGCTCATGTCCGATCATCCTTCGCCCTGCGCGCGACAGCAACAATCGGGCGATTGCGAGCTTGAAGTGATGGCGCGTGCCGAAGGCGTCGAGAAACCACGCTTCGCCCGCCGCGCAACTTCCCGCGGACGCGATGACTCCTCCGTCGCCATCGCGGTTGACCACGACGCATGCATTCTCTGCGATCGCTGCATTCGTGGTTGCGACGACATTCGCCACAACGATGTTTTGGGACGCATGGGCAAAGGCTACCGCACGGGAATCGCCTTCGATCAAAATCTGCCCATGGGAAACTCGTCATGCGTTTCTTGCGGCGAGTGCATGATTTCGTGCCCCACCGGTGCGCTCACCAACAAATTTCACGTGGGCACTTCTCTACGCACCGGAGAACCCGCATCGCCCGAAACACTCCACGAATTGCCCGTCTTCGCCGGAGTTTCCGGGACGTTTCTGGAATTAAATCGCGGCGCAATCGTGATGCGCCATTTTCGGCCCGGCGAAATCATTTGCCGCGAAGGCGAATTCGGCTCGACCGCGTTCTACATGCTCGAAGGCCGCGCGCAAGTTTCCATCAACACGCAAATCGGCCACGTGAAGACCGAGGGCGGCGCTCGCGGTTTCTTCAGCAAGCTTTCGAGCCGACTCGCGCGCGGCGCTGAGGATCATCGCGACGAAGAGTCCGCCCGCCGCACGATTCCCATCGACGGCCCGGCGGATCTCCCGCTCGAAAGGCCTGTCGCTGAGCTTGGCCCCGGCGACCTCTTCGGCGAAATGACGTGTATGAGTTTTTATCCGCGCTCCGCCACGGTGCGCGCGGTGACCGACGTCACGGCGCTCGAAATGCTTCGCAATGTGCTCGACATCCTCCAGCGCAACAAGAATTTCCGCGGTCAAATCGAGGAAAACTATCGCCGTCGCGCGCTGGATTCCCATCTGCGAAGCGTTCCCGTGTTTTCAGGCCTTACGACCAGCTTCATCGATCACCTGCGCGACAAAGTGGATCTCGTCCGCTATTCTCCGGGGCAACTTATTTGCCGCCAGGGCGAACCTGCCGATAGTTTTTATCTGGTTCGCATCGGATTCGTGAAAGTCTGGCAAGCGCATCCCGGCGGGGAAATGATTTTCGCGTATCTGGGCCGCGGCGGCTATTTCGGCGAAATCGGCCTGCTCGGCGGGGGACTTCGCACCGCGTCGTGTACTGCGCTCGACCACGTGGAAGTGGTTCGCATCGGGGCGGACGAGTTTCGCCTGATGCTCGAGAAGTTTCCCGAGATTCGGAGCAGTCTCGAAACTGTGGCCGCGGATCGCCAGCGTGAAAATCGCGAACGCCTCGCCTTCGTTGAATCCACGCCGCTCCAGGATTTTCTCGCACAAGGCCTGATGGAGGCGCAGAGCCTGCTGATTCTCGACCTTGAGCGTTGCACGCGCTGCGATGCTTGCGTGCGCGCATGCGCCGACGCGCACGATGGCGTCACGCGCCTGATTCGCGAAGGCCTGCGGTTCGACAAATACCTCGTCGCCACTTCGTGCCGCCAGTGCCGCGATCCGCTGTGCATGGTGGGGTGTCCCGTCGGCTCGATTCGCCGGCGCAATTCGCTGGAAGTGATCATTGAAGATTGGTGCATCGGTTGCGGCCTGTGCGCGAAGAATTGCCCCTACGGCAATATCAACATGCATCCGTTTCCCGTTCAGATTGCCGATGCGGATTCGCCGGGGCGCACCCGCGCGGTTATGAAACAAAAGGCAACATCATGCGATCTGTGCACGGAGCACGCCGAACCGAGCTGCGTCTATGCGTGCCCTCACGACGCCGCGCATCGCGTCGATCCACGCAAATTCTTCGGCGCGCTTCTGGCGCAGTCGAAGCGGGATTGAGATTTCAGAGTGCTACTCGACCGCACACAGCGCAACTGGATGATTGCAGTAGCGATTGTTTTGCTCGTCGCGACCGCCATCTACATTCCTTACGCGCTGAATTCTCCGCAAGGCCCTCGCGGCGGCAGCGCCATCGGCCTCTCCTTCGGCATTGTTGGCTTCGCGCTGATGATCTTCGCGGGACTGCTGGGCGCGCGTAAGAAATTCCCGGTCTGGCGCGTCGGTCGTGCGCAGACATGGATGCGCGGCCACCTTTGGCTGGGACTTGTGAGCCTGCCGATCATTCTCTTTCATGCGGGCTTTCACATGCGCGGCACGCTCACGCTGGTGCTGATGATTTTATTTTTCATCGTCGTTGCCAGCGGCGTGTTTGGCGCGGCGCTCCAAATTTACATTCCGCGCAAAATCACTGTCGAAGTTCCCATGGAAACGATTTATGAGCAGATCGATCACATTCGCTCGCAACTTCGGGAGGAAGCCGATCAGCTCGCCACAGCTGCGTGTGGCTCGCTCGACGGGACTATCGCGATTGGCTCCGCGCCCGGCGGGGACGCTTCGGCTTCCGCCGTCGAGATTGGCGTCGAAGTCAGCGAAGAGGCGCGCGACCAGTTGCGCGAGTTTTATCTTCGCCGCATGCGTCCGTTTGTCGAAGATCCCGCGCGCAGCCGTTCACCGCTCGGTGATTCGCCGCAGGCATCGGGGATTTTCGAGGAGCTGCGCCTCCGTCTGCCTGTTGAATTGCACGATACGCTGAAGGATTTGGAGAGCATTTGCGAAGAAGAGCGCCAACTCACGTGCCAGGCGCGTCTGCACCGCGTTCTGCACGCGTGGTTGCTCGTTCATGTTCCGTTGTCATACGCGCTGCTCGCGCTGGCCGCGGTTCATGCGGTGATGGCGTTGAGATTTTGACGAACAGGAAATCGGGAGCGAAGATTTGGCACGTCGTCCGCGCACCGCAAAAAAACTAGCGCAGCGCATCGAGCTTTCCTACTTCCAGCGGCCGCAACCGCTTCGGCGCTGGCGGTTCATTTTGTCCGTGGCATTTCCGGCGCTCGCGCTGCTGTGGCTTGCCGTGGCAGGACTTTCAAAAAACCGGACGCCGTATAGCATGGGCGCTGTGTCACCTCCACACGCATTGTTCGGACAGAAATGCTCTGCGTGCCACGTGGCGGACACGGTTTCGTTTCGCCATCCGGTCACGGATCAAGCTTGCCTCACGTGCCACGATGGGCCCATTCATCACGCGGATCAGAAATTTACCCCATCGTGTTCTTCGTGCCACGTGGAGCATCAGGGCCGCATTCGCCTCACGGCTGTGCGCGATTCCTCCTGCACGCAATGCCACGCGAATCTGACGACTCGCGCGGGCGCGCCGCATTTTGTTCGCAGCATCGTCTCGTTTGCGCGGCATCCTGAATTTGCGCCGCTGCGCGCAAATTTTGCCGACCCGGGGACGATAAAGTTCAATCACTCGGCCCATCTTGTGACGAGCCTCATTGGTCCCGGAGGCCGCCGCGTTCAACTCGCGTGCAACGATTGCCATCGCCCCGGCGCGCCGCGCGGCTCGTGGCCTTATGGCCAACCGGGCGTGCAAGACGTGACCTTTTCTGGCGGTTCGCGCTATTCTCCGGATGCAGTGCTTGTATTCGGCGCCGCGCATTCCACGACTGCCGCGCAAAAGCGCCTCGAATTCGCCTATATGGCTCCGCCAACCTACGCGAACACTTGTTTTTCGTGCCACGCTCTACAATTCGACGCGCGCTTCGCTGATTCCGTCCCGCACGACAAGCCCGAAATCGTTCACGCCTTCCTGGTGAAAAAGTTCCAGGATTACATCGCTGCGCATCCCGACGCAGTGCGCGAACCATCCGCGGTCCCGCGTTTGCCCGGGCAGCCCGTCGCGCAGAATGTACATGCCGTCACACGCGACGCATGGGTTGCGGAGCAGGTGGCCGCGGCTGAGGATTTGCTTTGGCGCAAGACGTGCTCGGAATGTCACACGCTGGATCTTTCAGGAGGGAACTCGTTGCCGGCGATCGCGCCTTCGCGCATCACGACGCGCTGGCTCCCGCACGCTAACTTCAGTCACGACGCGCATCGTATGGTCACCTGCGTCAGTTGCCACTCGAGCGTCGCATCCAGCCAGCTCACTTCCGACGTAAATCTTCCCAGCGTCCGCGTTTGCCAGGAATGCCACGCTGCACGCGCTTCCGGGGCGCCGGCGGGCTGCTTCGAGTGCCATACCTATCACGATTGGTCGCAGGAGAAGGTTTACCCAGGGAAATTCTCGCTTCCGGATTTGTTGAAGAGTTCGCGCAATTTCGCCGCGCGTCCGCCGGTCGCAGAGTTCATTCACCGCTGAGATTCGGCATGGATGTTTGCCCGATAATTATTTTCCGCTTTTCCTCGTCAGCCAGCCGTCGATCCATTTCTCCGCACTTTGAATGGCGCTCGTCGCTGCGCCGTGTGGGGGCCCGGGTGGCGCGTTCGTGACCGTATACAGCTTTCCGTCGCGCAGATACATGCGCTGCATTTCCTTCAAGTTGAACGGCCGCGCGCCGCGCCTGCCAAACACGGCGATCTGGTTTCCGCTCTCGTCCACAGCGCGATCGCGGTCAATTCCCTTGGAGATCGCGAGCGCCGGTCCAGCCGTGCGATACGTGGCAACAAGCTTCGGCATCGGCCGCGGGCTGAAGCCTTCAAAGCGCGGATCGTCTTCCGGCGCGATCAACTGCACAACGCGAAGCCCGTTTGTGCCGTCCGCGACGTACGCGAAAATGCTTGCCGCTGTCGCGCCGAGCTTCACGTCATTCACATCATTCATCGCTCCGTTTGCGTTGAATATTTGATCCATCACCGGATGCTCCGGCCGTTCGACATTCACGATCGCGAGTCCCTGCTTGCCTGCCGACACATATGCGTACGTTCGCGCGACATACACATTTCGCGCATCCGCAAACCCCACAACCGCCCCGGGCACAACGCGCGGCTTGTCGAGTTGCGTGACGTCGAGAACCTTCAATCCATCCCGGTCCACGACAAACGCATATCGAAACTGAATTGAAATCCCGCGCGGCCCGTTCAATTCCGGCGCGCCGATTTGCGCCACTACGCGGGGCGCGAGCGGATTGTTGAGATCGACGACGACAAGCCCCTTGTCACACAAAATATATGCATACGTCCCCGCTATCGCGATTTGCCGCGCGCCATTCAAAATCCCGCCGGGATTAAACGTCACGGCGCGCTTCAAAAAATTATCTTCGGGATTTCCGTTGAGCAGCGTGGACACGCCCGGCGCTTCGCTTTTCAAATTCGGATTGCCGATGACGATCAGCCCCTCGTACTTGTCCGTAACGTAGAGAAACCCGTACATCAAATTGATCGGTTGCTCCTGGTTTTGCGCGAACTGCGTGCGCGTGGGATCCACCGCCAGCGTCGTTGGCGTCGCCACGTCTGTCGCGTATTTTGTCTTCACGTACAATCGTTGCCCGAGCGGAGACACGGGCGCGGTCACCATGCGCTCGGAGAATCCTTTGTTATCGACATTCGCGATGTCGTAAACGCGGAATCCGCCTTTGCCCATCGCTGCGTACACGTATTCGCCTCGCATCTGCACATCGAGAATCGTTTTTCCCGCGTGGTGGTACGCAGTATCGAGCCGCCGCCCGTCCGCGACGAATTTCTTGTAATCGTCGGGATAGGCAATGCTCTGAAAATCGCTGCCGTAAATCGTGTCCGGGTCGTTGTGCTCGGCAACCGCGACCGCTGAAAATCCCTTGTCGCCCTCGGCGACGTAAACGTACCGCCCTTCGTAATTCAGAAAATTCGTGCCCAGCAGCAGCACTTGCGCCATCCACGCGTTGTTGTCTCCCGAGCTGGAAACGTGGCAATCGGTGCACTGCTTCGTTTCTGTCGCGCGCACCGTATGGGGTACGTACGTGCTGAAAGCTTGTCCGCTGAATCCTGGCGCGGAAACTGTCTGCTGCGTGTAGTAAAGCCAATCGCGATTCACGTTTTGCGAACTCACCAGAATCGCGCAACTTGAACGCGCCGGCGCCACGCGATGCCCCGTGACTGTGCCATCGATCGCCAGCATGTACGCGTCATCGCGCAACACCTGAAAATTGTAGCTCGTCCAATTTCGTGAAAGCGTCCCTTCGTTGTGCAGCATTCGCCGCCGATTGTTTGCCGTCATCTGCAAATGGCAACCAAAACAATTCGGCGTCCACGACGAGTGGCACGCGAAGCACGTCATCGAGCTTCTCGGATGCGCCAGACTCGCGTCGCTCGCCGGCACATCGCCCCACGTCGCGCCGTCCTTTTGCAGCGTCTTTGCCAGCCGCGACTTTTCGCTGTAGTGCGGATTCCCGGGCGTGATGGTGTCCAGCACCTGCGTTACTTCCCACTGCAAATCGCGCCGCATCATCGACCGTTGAAAGAGTTTCCCATCCTGCCAGTAGAATTCACGCGCACCCCACGGCGTCCGCAATGTCGCCAAATTAATTCCACCTGTTGGTGATGCAGGACCAGACGTGACAAGAGTCGCTTTGCCTCGAATTGTGCCGTGGCAATCGGTGCAGTGAATCGCAATCGCGGCGCGCGGCTCGTTGTAAAGTTGCCCCGTTCCGTGTGCGTCCTGCGCGAAATGGCAATCGACGCACTGCATCCCTTTTTGGAGATGCAAATCCTCGAGATGCACTGCCTTTCCAAATTTCTCTGGATCGTTGAACGGAACGACGTGATTATTGGCGTCCAGCAGATTTCCTTCCCGATCGTGCTTCTCGACCCACCGGAAAATCCAGCCGTGGCCGTGGAAATCGTCGAATTGCGTATTTTGAAGCTTTTTATTGAATGCCGCAGTCCCTGTTTGTGCCAGGAATTTCACGCTGGCCCACAAACCGCGCGGTGCCGCCGCCTCCGGATTCCGCAATGCCACATGGTAGCGCTCCTCCGCGGTCGGATTGCGCTGCTTCGCCGGATACATCGTCTTGCCGTCCACTTCGTTGTCCCACCACGTATCGCCGTAAAAAGTGGTCATCATGTTCGTGCCCGGATGCACATGGCACACCATGCATTGGCTCGACGGCATGGAGAGTGTGAATTCATGTTTGATCGGATGTCCCGGTTCGCCGCGCGGAATCGTCGGATCGCCTTCGGCGCTTCCGCCCATGTTGCCGTACTGCGCGTATTGCATCGAATGCACCGTCGAACGATCATTCGCGTAGACCACGTGGCACGCCGAGCATCCGCTCGCGCGATAATCGCCCGGCTGATCGTTTGTTCCGGGCATGTTGAGAGTCGGATCGAGCAGCCGCGTCTTTTGCAAGCCGAGGAACACAGGATCCGTTCGCAATTGCGTTCCGAATCCGCGGAAACTCAACTTGTCATCAGGCTTTCCCGGTTCTTCGAGCCGGTTCGGATTCCCGATCTCGCTTTTCTCCTCGCCACCGCGTTCGAAGACGCGCAGCACGTTCCCCGGCTGCGAAATTTCCCATCGCTCAAGCGGCTGAACAAATGGGAGCACGCCTTTGTTCATGGTTTCTTCGTGTGTCGGCGGAGGGTACGTCGTTACGCGTTGCGGCGTCCCGTTCGCTGCATAGCTCTCCCCGAAATGCTCATCCTTCAGCGGATACGAGCCGTTGTTGTAAAGCGCCGCGCCCCACAAAATTCCGCCCGTCGTCATCATGCTCGTCCGCACGGCATACGTTTCCTGCGCGTGGCATCCATTTTGCCCGCACGTTTTGACGGCGACGCGCAAATCCCCCGGATTCACGAATTGGATGTAGTCCGCATTTTCACGCAGCCAATCCGTATTCGCGCGCACCGGATTGGCCGAACTTTTCCACAGCCACGGCAGCTTCGGCACGGGATGCGCCTTCGCTTTCGCGTTTTCGTATTCCGCAGAACCGGGCTTCGCTCCCGCAGGCACAGTAATCTTTGGGTTTCCTGTGTGGCAGTCAACGCATCCAAGCCGAACGGTGCCGGTTGTGTGCATCGTTGGTTCGTCCACGCCCACGTGACACGAAACGCACCCAGCGCTTTTTCTGTCCGCGTCTGCTTGCGTTTGATTGATCAGCAGATTGTCGTTCCGCACTTCCTGCGCACGCGCGCTCCGCCGCCCGCCGAACAGCGCCAGGATGAGCATCATTGCAGCCGCGATAAAACAAATCGCCGCCGCGCGCCCGCGCCGCGCCGCCCCACCTCGAAATGCCGGCAAGCCGTTCAACTGTGAATTACTCCTAGAATTGAAACTTCAAGTCCGCAAACGCCGAAAACAATGTCCGCTTCGTGTAAATGTCCTGAAAACCGTGTCCCGGCTGAAACACGGACGCGCCAAACGTGAGCACGATATTTTCTGTCAGCGGCGGACGGTACTTCGCTCCCAGGTCGAATTCTTCGCCGATGTTGTGGTGAATCGGCGATTGAAACAGTACAAGTTCGAGCGGTTCAGTGCGGTCAAAACGCATGAAATTGAAATTCGTCACTGCCGTGAGTTTCGGCGTCAAATCGAAATCCGCTCCCGCGTTGTAAAGCCAAATCCCCGGATTCACAAAATTCGCCTGGCCCTCGGTTTTATTCGAGCGCAAACTTGGCAGCAAACTATCTTGCGGCGTAAGCGCTACGCCTGAACCCGAAAGCTTGATCGCTTCGCGGTTCCAGAAGCTGAACATTCCTCCCGCGAACGCGGGATTATCGACGATCGCGTCAAATCCGCGCGCGCGGCCATCGCGAGGGTTCGCGTCCCCCGAAGCGTAAAAAAACGAGCCGCGAAATCGTGCCCAGTCTCTGTCTTCGGAAAGTTCCAGCGCCGCCATTTGCGCGTTGATCGTCACTTTGCGTCCGGCAATCGGAT
>Ga0307373_10006965_pt1 | contig 17798 bp, 18 predicted proteins | sample OX2MG_FD_202534 | JGI IMG/M metagenome (GOLD analysis project Ga0307373, IMG submission 202534) | Soil microbial communities from Risofladan, Vaasa, Finland - OX-2 | ecosystem: Environmental > Terrestrial > Soil > Coastal area > Acid sulfate soil | place: Finland: Risofladan, Vaasa | collected... | reverse complement strand
AAGTCGGTGTGCACGGCCGAGACGTTGATCCCGCGCTCGCGCAGTTCGTCGGGTGAGCGTGCGTCCGTCCCTTCGATGCCGAAGGTCACCGCGGCGCCGTAGGCGATATGGCAGGTCGCGTTCTCGTCGAAGAGCGTGTCGAAGAAGGTGATGCCCGTCTGGCCGACCCTCGAGGTGCCGTCGACGAGAGCAACCTCGCCGAGCCGCTGCGCGAATTCGTCGACCGCGAGCTGGCCGCGCACCGCGTCGGCGCCCGCCGACGCCCGCACGTCGACCACGCCGCCTCCCTCGAAGCGCAGCTCGAGGTCGCGGACGATGACGCCGCCGAGCGCGAGCGGCCGCGTCGAGCGCACGGTGCCCTCGGTGCGCCGCCAGTCGGGGCAGTTGAAGACCTCTTCGGTCGGCAGGTTCGGCACGTGCGGGACGCCGTCGCGCGTCTCGATGCCGCCTCCGATCCACTTCGCGCCGGGCACGAGACCAACCGTCAGCTCGGTGCCGGGACCGGTGAAGCGCACGGAGTCGAGCTCGAGCTCGTTCAGCTGCACGCAACGGCGGCGCAGGCGCTCGGTGTGCTCGCGCCAGGCTTCGACCGGGTCGGGCTCGTCGAGCCGCACCGCGTGTGCGACCGCTTCCCAGAGGCGCTCCACGTCCGGCTCGCCGAACACCTGCATCGCCTGGCCCGCGGTCGGGAAGGCCGCGATCGTCCAGCTGAACGCCCGCTCGTTCATCGCCGCGAGGTAGAGCTGCACTGCCTCGACGGGCCGCGCGCGCCCGAGCCGGTCCGGGTCGACATCGGCCAGCAGTTCCGGCTCGGGGTCGCCGGCGATCGAGATGATCGCGCCCCCGTCGACGGAGGCCTGCATCCGGGCCAGCAGCCACGAAGTGGTTGCCGAGAGATCGTCGTCCGCGACGTGCTGGAGGAACGCACGGCGGATGTGGTTGTCGCGGTAGATGACGTCGACCAGGCGCGCGCCGGCGTCATAGGCCGAGGCAGCGAGTGCGCGGACGAGCGGAGCGTGCTCGACGAAGCCGTCGACGAAGACCGTCTGTCCGGGCTGGACGTTGGCGCCGACGCGGACGATCAGGTCGGCGTAGGCAGCGATGCGATCTGTCATCAGCGGCACAGTAGAGAAGGCGATATCACGTGTCGAGGGGAACCGCGTCCCACGTCGCGCCGGCGCCGCAGAGCCAGTTGAGGGCGTGGTGGCGTTCGAGCGCGATCGAGTGTGCCTCGGCGTGCTCGAACGGCGAGAGCCGGCGGTAGACCTTGCCGTAGGCGCGAAAGTCGCCGCGCGTCGGCGCGGGCAGGACGCCCCGTTCGTAGCCGCGCATCGCGGTCGCCGCGATCAGCTGGTCGAAGGTCGCGTAGCGTGGCGGCAGCTCGAGCGTGCCGGCCGCCTGCAGCGCGGTCGTCCGCGCCCGCCAATGCCACAGGCGGGCGGAGTCGCACTCGAGCTCGATCTCCTCGCTGCCACGCAGCGCGCCGTCCGCCGGGTCGGCCGCCGCCACCTCGTGGGGGTCGAATGGGTGGTCGTAGGCCGGCAGCTCGATCAGCTGCAGTGCCCAGAGCAGGGTGCCGAGGGCCTCGCCGCGCCAGACGGCGTCGACGACCGCGGGGTCGGTGCCCTCGTCCGGCAGTCGCGCGATCGCCGCCCGCAGCTCGTTGCGCAGGGCGTTGCTGCGCTCGACGACCTCTCCCTGCGACCGGAGCTTGTGGCGCGGCATCCACCGGGAACTTAACCTCGGGCGGGCAGTCGCTGGGGGCGAATCGTTGCGAAGCCGGCATGGGTGCCGTCGTGCCCGCTCGGTACCGTGACCTCCCCATGGCGAGGACTGCAGCTGTCCAGCATGTGTGCACCGAGTGCGGGACCTCGTCCGGCCGCTGGCTCGGCCGCTGTCCCGGCTGCGGCGAGTTCGGGACGCTGGCGGCCGAGGTCGTACCTGCGCGGGGCCGCAAGCCCGCCTCGGAGGCCCGGCCGCCGCTGCGCCTTGTCGACGTCGTGGCCGAGGAGTCGGAGCGCATCTCCACGGGTGTGCCCGAGCTCGACCGCGTGCTCGGCGGCGGGCTCGTGCCGGCATCGCTCGTCCTCGTCGGCGGCGAACCGGGGGTTGGCAAGTCGACCCTGCTCTTGAGTGCGCTCGGAGCGATCTCGCGCGACCGGCGCGCCCTGCTCGTGACCGGTGAGGAGTCCGTCGCGCAGGTGAAGCTGCGTGCGGCCCGGCTCGGCGGCTGCGACGGTGTCGAGATCCTGGCCGAAACCGAGCTCGACGCCGTTTGCGAGGCGCTCGAGCGGTGGGTGCCCGCCGTCTGCGTGATCGACTCGGTGCAGACGCTCTGGTCGCAGGAAGTCGGCTCGGCGCCCGGCTCGGTGTCGCAGGTGCGCGAGGCCGCCGGCCGGCTGCTGCGGGTCTCCAAGCAGAGCGGTGTCGCGACGTTCCTCGTCGGGCACGTGACGAAGGACGGCTCGGTGGCGGGCCCGCGCGTGCTCGAGCATCTCGTCGACTGCGTGCTCCAGTTCGAGGGTGACCGCTACCACGCACACCGCATCCTGCGTGCGGTCAAGAACCGCTTCGGCTCGACCAACGAGATCGGCGTGTTCGAGATGACCGGCGCCGGGCTCGTCGGTGTGCCCGACCCGTCAGAGGTGTTCGGGCGCACCGAAAATGGCGAGGTGGGCGCGGCTGTCACCTGCACGATCGAGGGCACGCGGCCTCTCCTGCTCGAGATCCAGTCGCTCGTCGCGCCCACCGATCTTGCGCTGCCGCGACGGGTTGGCACGGGTGTCGACCCGAAGCGCCTTGCGATGATCGTGGCCGTGCTCTCACGGCATGCAGGGCTGCCGCTCGGCGGCGCCGACGTCTTCGTGAACGTCGCGGGCGGCGTGCGCATCGACGAGCCCGGCGCCGACCTCGGCATCGCCCTCGCGATCGCCTCCGCCACCAAAGGGGTGCCGGTGCGCGACAGCCTGGCCGCCTACGGCGAGATCGGCCTGACCGGGCGCCTCCGGCCGGCCACCCAGGCAGACCGCCGGGCCGCGGAATGTCGCAAATTCGGGATTTCGGCCGTCGTCGGCCCAGAGGCCGAGACTTTGCGGCACGCCCTCGGTGCTGCGCTCGCTGATTTCCCCGACTAGCAGGCATTTTTCTCAGAAAATGGCGGATTTGCAGGGTTTCTGGTAAACTGCCGTTCCCGCCGGTGGAGCCTTTTCAGGCCGCCGGCACTTTCGTGACTACAGACGGAACCGGAGGCGAAGCTTGTACAAGGTCGGTGACAAGGTGGTGTACCCGCACCACGGTGCAGGCACGGTCGTCAAGCGTGAGAAGCGCGAGGTGCTCGGCGAGAAGCGCGAGTACCTGACGATCAAGATCTTGCACAACGACATGACTGTGAACGTTCCAGCCGACAACGCCGAGCGCGTCGGTCTGCGCAAGGTGATCGACGAGGAAGCGGTCAAGAAGGTCGTCAAGTACCTGACCTCCGGTGGCACGGAGATGCCGAAGAACTGGAACCGCCGCTTCAAGCACAACCGCGACAAGATGAAGACGGGCGACATCTACGAGCTCGCCGAGGTCGTTCGCAACCTCGCGCTGCGCGACGGCGAGAAGGGTCTCTCCACCGGTGAGAAGCAGATGTACGTCAAGGCGAAGAAGATCCTGGCCTCCGAGCTGATGTACGCGAAGAACATGAGCGAGGACGAGGCGCTCGAGTGGCTCGAGATGACGCTGACCGAGGGCGCGAAGCCGAAGCTGACTCCCGCCGAGAGGAAGGCGTCCGCAAAGAAGGCGGCTCCGGCTGCGAAGGCCGCCCCGGCGAAGGCGGCTGCGAAGAAGCCCGCCGCCGCGGCGAAGAAGGCGGCGCCGGCGAAGAAGCCGGTCGCAAAGAAGACCGCAGCAGCCCGGTAGGTGCGTCGCCCACCCGTCTGGGCCGTCCTGGTCGCCGCGGGGCGGGGAGAGCGGCTTGGTGAGGACCGGCCGAAGGCGTTCGTTCGCCTCGGTGAGCTGCCGCTGCTCGCAGAGCCGCTGCGCCGCCTCGACGAGAGCGAATGGATCGACGCCGTCGTGCTGGTCGCACCGCCCGAGTGGGAAGAGCCGGCGATCTTGCTCGCGGAGGAGATCGGCGCGTCGAAGGTGACCGCCTGTGTCCCCGGCGGCGAGACGAGGACTGAGTCGGTGCGCGCCGGTGTCGCCGAGGTGCCTGACGACGTCGCGGTGATCCTCGTCCACGACGCGGCGCGCCCGCTGCTTCCGGACGATGTGATCGGACGTGTGCTCGGCGCGCTCGGCGAGGGCTTCGACGGCGCGGTGCCGGGCCTGCCCGTGGTCGACACGGTCAAGCGTGTGCGCGACGACGCGGTGCACGAGACGGTCGCGCGCGACGAGCTCGTGACGGTGCAGACGCCGCAGGGCTTCGTCGCATCGGTGCTACGCGTCGCGCTCGCGGCCGGGATCGAGGGCCCTGACTGCGCGTCGCTCGTCGAGGCAAACGGCGGCCGTGTGAAGGTCGTTCCCGGCGACGAGCGGCTGCTCAAGGTGACGACTCGCGCCGATCTCGACCGCGTGGCCGCATGGCTTGCCGCATGAGTCGTGCGAGGATTGCCGCATGAGCTTCCGGGTCGGGATCGGAGTCGACGCGCACGCGCTCGAGCGCGGCGTGCCGCTTGTGCTCGGCGGCGTGCGCTTCGACTTCGACCGCGGCCTGGCCGGCCACTCGGACGGTGACGTCCTCGCGCACGCGCTCGTCGATGCGGTGCTCGGCGCGGCCGGCCTCGGCGACATCGGCTCGCTGTTCCCGTCGGATGACGAGCGGTTTCGCGGAGCTTCGAGCCTCGACCTGCTGGGCGAGGCCTGGCGGCAGGTCAGCGAGGCGGGCTGGAAGCTCGTCAACGCCGACTGTGTGCTGATCGGCGAGCAGCCGCGCATCGCCCCGCACCGCGAGGAGATGCGGAAGCGCCTCTCGGACGCGCTCGGCGGCGGCGATGTGAATGTGCGCGCGACGACGACCGACCACCTCGGCTTCACCGGCCGCGGCGAAGGGCTCGCCGCACATGCGGTCGCCCTGCTCGAACGCCTGTGAGCTACGACGGCAGCGACGCGACGCCGTCGTCGAGCACGACGAGCCCGTCGCGTTCGAGCGCGACGAGCGCGTCGCCGTCCGAGGGCTGTTCGCCCGCCGCGACCGCGCGCAGTGCCTGTGCGCGTCGCTGCCGGAACGAGCCCTCGAAACGCGACTGCTTGCGCAGCGGCTCGTAGCGGCGTCCGCGTGACGGGCACCCGGCTGCGAGTGGGCAGAGTTCGCAGCGCGGAATGCGCGCCAGGCAGACCGTTGCGCCCAGGTCGAAGAGCGCCTGCGCGCAGGAGCCGTCGAACAACTCGCCGGTGCGTTCCTGCACGCGGCGCACGTTCGTGTCCAGCGGGAGCACGTCGCGTCCGAAGGCGAAGTTGCCGACGGCCGCCGCCGTGTACGGCCCCACGCCCGGCAACGTGGTCAGGTCGCCGGGCCAGCCCTGCTCGGCGACGATCGCCGCCGCCCGGTGCAGGCTCACCGCGCGGCGGTTGTAGCCGAGCCCCTGCCACTCGACGATCACCTCGGCGGGCGACGCCGCGGCGAGCGCCTCGACCGTCGGCCAGCGCTCGAGCCAGGCTTCCCAGCGCGAGATCACGCGCTCGACCTGCGTCTGCTGCAGCATCACCTCGCTGACGAGGATCGCGTACGGATCCGTCGTGTGGCGCCAGGGCAGGTCGCGTCCGTTTGCCCGGAACCAGGCCAGGAGGGGCCCGCTCATCCGGCTCGGCCGAGGCGAGGTCACGAGGGCGACGTTGCCCTGGCGCCGCGCGTGCGGCGCCAGCTGACGACACCTGCTCCGAAGAGCAGCAGCTCGACGAGCGTGATCGCCAGGCGGTTCAGAATCGTCACGCCGAGCGCAGGTCCGGCGCTCGTCACCGCGAGCAGGAGGCCGTACATCGACGCCTCGCGCGCGCCGAGCCCCGACGGCGCGAAGACCGCCAGCACCGCGACGATCGCGCCCACGGCGGACGTGCCGCCGAGGAAGGGAATCGCCGCGAGGCCGAGGTCGGTGCCGACGCTGCGCAACATGAAGTAGACGGCGGTACCGGCGATCAGCCAGGTGGCGCAGTAGAAGAGGAGGAGCGTGACTGTCAGCCGGAACGGCAGTGGTTCGATCGACTCCGCCCCGAACGGCCGCAGCAGCCGCCGCGCAAGCGGGCGAAAGACGCGCGGGTGCAGCCCAAGCGCGCAGAGGAGGCCGAACCCGACCAGCGGCAGCAGCGGGGCATTCACGCCGCGCACCCAGGCGAGGCTGACGACGAAGACGATCACGCCGGAGATCGCCGACAGGCCGGCCTCCACGAGGATCGACGCGAGCACAGTCGGCGTGTCGGTCACGCCGGCCGACCGGCGCAGCGCGACCGCGCGCGCAGCGGGAGTCCACACGCCGCCGGGGAGGTACTTCGCGAGCATCGAGACCATCTCGGCCTGCAACGCGACACGGTAGGGAAGGTTGATCCCCCAGGCCTCCAGCATGCGGATCCAGCCGAGGATGAAGACGAGATAGTAGACGGCGACAATCGCAAACCCGAGCGCCAGGTACCCCGGCTTGGCGTTCTCGAGGAGGGGCGCTGCCTTCGACCACTGGTCGCGCACGGCCCACACGCACAGTGCGACCGTCGCCACCACGAGCGTCCACTGCAGCGTGCGCAGAAGCGACGGGCGTGCGCGCAGGTAGCGGACCGCCGCATTCGCACGACCTCCGAGGCCCGGGCTCATCGCCATCAGGAGGAGTCTGCCCGTTGGGCCGCCTGCCGTCGCGGTCAGGCGGCCAGGCGCACGCCGAGCCAGACTCCGGCGATTCCGCCGAGTGCAGCAAGGACCACGGAGCCGAGCGAGAACCCCGAGCCGCCCCAGAGCTCCGGGAGATAGCCGCCGGCAAACGTGCCGGCTGTCGCGCAAAGGCCGATAACGGAACGCATCGGGCTCCATATCGGCAGGGGCGATCACCGGGCTACAGTCCCGAAATGGGTGAGGCGAGGCAGCACTACAACGTCACGCTCGGGGTGCTTGCTCTCGCCGGTCTCGCCTACTCGTTGCAGCAGACGATGGTTCTGCCGGCGCTGCCGAGCCTGCAGCGCGACCTGCACACCTCCACTGCCTGGGCCACCTGGCTCTTCACCTCGTTCCTGCTCGTCTCGGCGGTCTCGACGCCGGTGCTCGGGAAGCTCGGCGACCAGTACGGCAAGGAGCGGTTCCTGCTGCTCAGCCTGGGCATCTTCTTCGTCGGTTGTGTCGCTGCAATCTTCGCCTGGAACATCTGGTCGCTGATCGCCTTCCGCGCCATCCAGGGCTTCGGCGGAGCGGTCTTCCCGCTCTCGTTCGCGATCGTCTTCGACGAGTTTCCCCGCGAGAAGGTCGGCTCCGGGGTCGGCATGGTCTCCGCGATCCTCGGGGTCGGCGGCGGGCTCGGGCTCGTTCTCTCGGGCGCCCTCGTCGACTATCTGTCGTGGCGCTGGATCTTCATCGTCGGCGCTGTCGTCGTCGGCGTGGCGACGATCGGCGTGTGGCGCTTCGTTCCGGAGTCGCCCGTGAAGACGCCGTCGAAGCTCGACCCTCTCGGCGCGCTGCTCCTGACAGCTGTGCTCGTCGCGCTTCTGCTGGGGCTGACCGAGGCGCCGGGGTGGGGATGGGGCTCGGGTCGCTCGCTCGCCGTCTTCGCGGCGACGCTCGTCTTCGCGCTCGCGTGGGTGCGGGTCGAGTTGCGGGTGGCTGCGCCGATGGTCGACATTCGCATGATGCTGAAGCGCACGGTGCTGTTCACCAACCTGACGGCGATCTTCACCGGTTTCGCGATGTTCGGCGCGTTCGTCTTGCTGCCCTCGCTGATGCAGACGCATCGCGGTGGCAGCGTGCACTACGGATTCGGCCTGTCGCCCACCGCGACGGGGCTCTACCTCCTGCCGGGCGGTGTGCTCGGCTTCGTCGCCGGCCCCGCAGCCGGACGGCTTGGCATGCGTTACGGGTCACGCATGCCGCTCGTCTTCGGGATGCTGCTGGCGGCGGCGGGCATCGCCTCGCTCGCGCTCTTCCACGCCCATCCCGGTGAGATCTCGCTCGGCATGGCGTTCGTCGGCGTCGGGGTGCCGTTCGCGTTTGCCGCGATGGCGAAGCTGATCGTCGACGCGGTCAAGCCGTCCGAGACCGGGGTCGCCACCGGCATGAACACCGTGCTGCGCACGGTCGGCTCGGTGATCGGCGGCCAGGTCGGCGCCGCCATCGTCAGCGGCGACCTGATCGCGCACACGAGCGTGCCGGCGGAGTCGGCGTTCGTCGCCGCGTTCTGGGTGAGTGCGGCCGTTGCGCTCGTCGGCGCAGGACTCGCCCGGTTCATCCCGTCGCCTCGCTCGACGGCCGTCGCGTTCGCGGACTAACGTCGCAGCATGATTCGCGTGCGTTTTGCCCCGAGCCCGACCGGGACGTTGCACGTCGGCAACGCCTTGAGCGCCGTCGCGAACCGGCGGTTCGGCGATCGCCTTCTCCTGCGCATCGACGACACCGACGCGGCGCGCAACCTGCCGGGCGGTGAGGAGGCGATCGTCGAGGATCTCCGCTGGCTCGGCGTCGACTGGGATGAAGGGCCGGTTCGCCAGAGCGAACGTGCGGGGCGGCAGCTGGAGGCGGCCAGGGCCGCGGGCCTGCCGCAGCGGTTCGAGGGCGTGATGTTATGGCGTGACGAGGGCCCGCCGACGTTCCACCTGGCGAGTGTCGTCGACGACATCGACTTCGCCATCACCCATGTGATCCGCGGCTCCGACCATCGCGCGAACGAGGATCTGCATGCGGCGCTCCACCGCGCGCTCGGCTCGGACCCGCCGCAGGTGGTCCACCACGGGCTCGTCGTCGGGGCGGACGGGAAGAAGCTCTCGAAGCGCGCCGAGGGCGCGACGGTGGCCTCGCTCCGCGACGCGGGCTACCCGGCCGAGGCCGTACGCGCCTACCTCGAGGAGCTCGATCTGCCAAGGCACGACGTGCACCTCGATCTCGACCGCATTCGCTCGCTGTCAGTCGAGGTGCTCGGCGGCCTGGACGACGCCGCGCTCGCGGCGCGCGTCGGGGTGCCCGTGGCGGCGGCGTCGCTCCTGCGCGGCGCGCACGACCTCGTCGAGGCGCGGGCGCTCGCGCAGTCCGTCCTCGACCCGCCAAGTAACAGACTGTTACTCAGTCCGGAGACGCTGGAGCGGTTCGCGGAGCTGCGCTCGCAGCTCCCGGAGACGCTCGACAGAGAGCAGGCGAAGGAGCTCGTCCGCGAGCTGAAGGCGGTCGGTGGGAACCTGCGCGCGCTTCGCGCCGCGCTCACCGGGGCCGAGCACGGGCCGGAGCTCTGGGCGGTGCTGCGGGCGCTGCCACGTGACGAGGCGTTGCGCCGCGCACTACCCTGAGCGGCGATGCGCCTCTACGACACGTACAGCCGCTCGCTCGTCGAGCTGCCCGCGGCGCCGGGCCCGATCCGCATGTACTTCTGCGGCCCGACGGTCTATGCGCGCGCACACATCGGTAACGCGCGCCCGTTCGTGGTCGGTATGTGGCTGCGCTCGTGGCTGCGTGCGACGGGCTACGAGGCGCAGCTCGTGCACAACATCACTGACATCAACGACAAGATCTATGACGCAGCGCCCGGTGCGAGCGCCGAGCTCGCTGCGCGCGCGACCGAGTGGTACCTCGAGGACACCCGCGATCTCGGGCTCGGCATGCCCGACCGGCTGCCGAAGGCGACCGAGTGCGTCCCGCAGATCGTCCAGTTGATCGAGGAGCTGGTCGATACGGGGCATGCGTACGCCGCCGGCGGCGACGTCTACTTCCGCGTCGCGAGCTTCGCCGACTACGGGCGGCTCTCGGGGCAGAAGCCCGACCAGGTCGAGCAGGGTGAGGAGTCGAGCCCGCTCAAGGAGGACCCGCGTGACTTCGCGCTCTGGAAGGCCACGAAGCCCGAGACCGAGGATACGTCGTGGGATTCCCCCTGGGGACGCGGCCGGCCCGGGTGGCATATCGAATGCTCGGCGATGGCCGAGGAGATCTTCGGGCCGGTGTTCGAGATCCACGGCGGTGGGCTCGACCTCGTCTTCCCCCACCACGAGAACGAGGTCGCGCAGTCGCGCGCGCTCGGACATCCGTTCGCGCAGATCTGGGCGCACAACGGGATGCTTCAGTTCACGGGCGAGAAGATGTCGAAGTCGGTTGGGAACGTCGCGACGATTCGCGAGACGATCGACGAGTACGGCGCAGGCACGGTGCTCGTGTTCTTCATGGGTGGGCACTGGCGCAAACCCATCGATTTCTCGGAAGACACGATGGCGCAAGCCGCCGCGCAGTGGTCGAGCTTCCTCGAGGCGTATCGCGTTCCGGAGACGGAGCCACCGGCCGGCGAGTGGGATCGCCTCGCGGGCGCGTTGAACGACGACTTCAACACGCCTGCGGCTCTCGCGATCCTCCACGAATGGCGCAGTCGCGGGTACTGGGCGCTGCTGGCGCAGGGACTGGAGATCTTCGGACTCGGGTTGACTGCTCGCGGAAGAGTGAACGACGAGGTCGACAGGCTTCGTCGCCAGCGCGACGAAGCGCGTGCTGACAAAGATTGGACGCGCGCCGATACGCTGCGGGACGCCATTCGTGGACGCGGATTCGACGTGATCGACGAACCGTCGGGCTCCCGGTTGATAGCGCTGTGACGCCCGACCTCGTCTACGGGCGCCGCGCCGTGCGTGAGGCGCTGCGCGGCCGCCGCCAGGTGCTCGAGGTCTGGGCGACCGAGCGGGCGTGCAGCGCCGAGCCGTGGCTCGCCGAGGCGCGCCCGAAAACCAAGGCCGACCGCGAGCTGGCCGAGCGGGCCGACACGCGCGACCACCAGGGCGTGCTCGCCCTGGTCGAGCCCTATCCCTATGCGGACGCCTACGAGCTCGCGGCTGCGGAGCGGCCGCTGCTCGTCGTGCTCGACCGGGTCACCGACCCGCACAACCTCGGAGCCGTGTGCCGCAGCGCCGAGGGTGCGGGCGCGACCGGCGTCGTCGTCCCGGCACATGGGTCGGCGGTCGTGACTCCCGCGGTCGCCCGCGCCTCGGCCGGTGCGATCGAGCATCTGCCGGTGGCCGTCGTGACGAACCTCGCTCGTTACCTCGAGGAGGTGAAGGGCGTCGACCTCTGGGTCTTCGGCGCGGCCGGCGAGGAAGGGACGACGTCGATGTGGGAGACGGACCTTTCGGGCGGCGTCGCGCTCGTCTTCGGCGCCGAGGGCAAGGGACTGCGCCCGCTCGTGCGGCGGACCTGTGACGCGCTCGTCGCGATCCCGCTGGTGGGCCAGGTCGAGTCGCTGAACGTGAGCGTCGCCGCCGCGGTGCTCTTGTACGAAGCTCGCCGCCAGCGTGGCTGAGCTCTATCTGTTCGACGGCTACAACCTGCTGCACGCCGGGCCGTTCGCCGACCAGCGCGAGCTCGTCGACGCGCTTGCCAGCTACACCGCGGTCCGGGGCGCCCGCGGCATCGTTGTCTTCGACGGCGTCGGGGAGGACGTGAGCCGCGGCCCGCTCGAGGTGCGGTTCGCCGCGAACGCCGACACGCTCCTCGAACGGCTCGCTGCGGAGCACCGGAGCCGGGCCCGGGTGCTGCTCGTGACGAGCGACTCGACGCTGGCCGCCGCCGCGGGCGTCGAGGTGGCGAAGCTCAGTTCGCAGTCCTTCTTCCGGGACTTCCGGCCGGCCGAGCACCGCGACGAGCGCCCCGAGGGGCTCGCCGGAAAGCTCGACGCCGAGACCCGGGCCCGGCTCGAGCGGCTCCGTCGAGGCGAGTAACCGGGTCCCATGCAATCGGGGCTTGTGCGCTTTGCGGGACCCTGCTAGATTCACCTCAACCTCAGGGTGAGACTTCTGCCGTACCGAGGAGAGCTCTCACCCGAAAATGTCCCAGATACCGGGGGTATCCTTCGTGCCCGTCCGTACCGCAGTCGCTCACAAGTCACCGCAGAAGGCTCAACGAGAGCTTGAGGATCTGCAGCTTGTCCTGAAGGCGCGCAACGGTTCGACCGTCGCGATGGATCAGCTGATGCGGCGCTACACGTCGTTTGTCCGCCTGAAGGCGAGCTCGTACTTCCTCGCCGGTGGCGACTCGGAAGACCTGATCCAGGAGGGCCTCGTCGGTCTCTACAAGGCTGTGCGCGACTTCCGTTCCGACAAGGAGACCTCGTTTCGGTCGTTCGCCGAGCTGTGCGTGACGCGCCAGATCATCACGGCGATCAAGACCGCCACGCGGTTCAAGCACGCCCCACTCAACACCTACGTCTCGTTCAGCCACACCCCGGCCGGCCAGGAGGGAGACGACTGCACGCTCGGCGACGCGCTTCCCGGGCCGAGCGTCAACGACCCGTCCGTGCGCGTGATCTCGACGGAGGAGCTGCAGTCGCTCGTGGGCTGTCTCTCGACGACACTCTCGCCACTCGAGTCGGATGCGCTGCGTCTCTACCTCGAAGGCTCGTCCTACGAGCAGATGGCGGAGGATCTCGCCTGCGACACGAAGACGATCGACAACGCCCTGCAGCGTGTGAAGCGCAAGATCCTGACGCACCAAGAGGGCCGCGCCGTCCTGCAGTAGCCGGTCGAGTTTCCGGCGTACCATGTCGTTCCCGCCGGAGTAGCTCAGTTGGCAGAGCACCTCTCTTGTAAAGAGGATGCCGTGGGTTCGAGTCCCACCTCCGGCTCTGCCCGCAGCTCTTGTCACGTCACCGCGTGCCTCGGTCGACGGACGCCAGACGGGCCGGCGCGACGAGCTGGGCGGCCATGTTTCGACGAGACCTGTACGGGTCTGACCCCGGCCGTGGCCGAAAGGGCGAGGGCGGGTTTCCTCGGGACCGGGTGCGGTCAGGCAGGTGGGATCTGGGCGAGCGCGGTGGACAGGTCGGCCCAGAGGGCCTCCACATCCTCGAGCCCGACCGACAGGCGCAGCAAGCCGCGGGGAATCCGGTCGCCTTCCCAGCGCCAGCGGCTCTCCATCGACGAACTGACGCCGCCGAGCGAAGTCTGGTTCGCGATCAGGGTCGTCGCGGTCTCGACCGTCCGGGCCGCATCGTCGGCCACGTCGAAGACGACCAGCCCGCCCAGGCCCGGGTAGCGCACGCGCTCGACGGCCGGGTGCTCGCCCAGCCGGCGGGCGAGCTCGCGTGCCGAGTCTGTCTGGCGGTGCACGCGCACCTCCAGCGTCTCCAGGCCGCGCAGCAACGAGGCCGCGGCATCCGGCGAGGCGGACAGCCCGACACGCATGCGCGCGTCATAGAGCGCCTTCGTCTTCTCGGCGTCGCGCGTGACCGTCGCCCCGAGCAGCGCGTCGTGGTGCCCCGTCAGGTACTTCGTCGCCGAGTGCACGACGACGTCGGCGCCCTCGTCGAGCGCGCGCAGGAACACCGGTGTCGACACCGTCGCGTCGCAGATCACGAGTCCCGGATGGGCGCGCACCGCCTCCCAGTCGGGCAGCGTCAAAAGCGGGTTCGCGGGCGACTCGACCCACACCACGTCGGCCCCGGCAGGCGGTGGGCCGGTCTGGTCGTACTCGTGAACCTCGAGGCCCCAAGGCTCGAACTGCCGCAGCGTGACCGTTGTGCCGAAGTACGCGCCCTCGGCGATCGCGACCGTCGTGCCCGGCCGGCAGAAGGCGAACACGCAGGCGGTCGCAGCCGACGTGCCCGACCCGAAGAGCAGCGCGTCCCCGCCCTCCAGCGCGCCGAGCGCGTTCTCGGCCGCGACGCCGGTCGGGTGCGCGTAGCGCTGGTAGACGAACTGACCGGGCTCGCCTTGGTCGTCGTAGGGCCACACGGTGGCGCGGTCGATCGACTGCACGCGCCGACTTTAGATGTCCGTTGTACGCTCCGCCTGATGGCGCAGACGGAGAAGCGCACCCACGAGACGACGCAGGAAAAGCTGCAATGGCTTGCGGAGCTGCGCGACGAAGCACTTCACGCCGGCTCCGAGAAGTCTGTCGACAAGCAGCGCGCGGCCGGGAAGCTGCTCGCGCGTGAGCGTGCCGAGCAGCTGTGCGACCCGGGCTCGTTCGTCGAGCTCGACCGCTACGTGCGCCACCGCGAGCCGAACTTCGGGATGCTCGAGCGGCGCCCCTACGGTGACGCCGTCGTCACCGGGTACGGCACCATCTTCGGCCGTCGGGTCTTCGTCTTCAGCCAGGACTTCACCGTCTTCGGCGGCTCGCTGAGCGAGGTCTTCGCCGAGAAGATCTGCAAGGTGATGGACATGGCGGCCAAGTACGGCTGCCCCCTCGTCGGCATCAACGACTCCGGCGGGGCCCGCATCCAGGAAGGCGTCGTCTCGCTCGCCGGGTACGCCGAGATCTTCTGGCGCAACGTTCAGTGCTCGGGAGTGATCCCGCAGATCTCGCTCGTGATGGGCCCATGCGCAGGCGGCGCCGTCTATTCGCCGGCGATGACCGACTTCGTGCTGATGGTCGAAGGGACGTCGTACATGTTCATCACCGGCCCCGACGTCGTGAAGACGGTCACCGGCGAGGAGGTGACGTTCGAGGAGCTCGGCGGCGCCGTCACGCACGCATCGAAGTCCGGCGTCGCCCACCTGACCGCTGCGGACGAGGCGTCGGCGCTCGAGGACGCGCGTTACCTGCTCAGCTTCCTGCCGCAGTCGAACGCGCACCCGGCGCCCTACGACGATCCCACCGACCCGGCCGGCCGGGAGGCCCCGGAGCTCGACAGCCTGATCCCGAACGAGCCGGCGAAGCCGTACGACATGAAGCGCGTGATCGGGGCGGTCGTCGACGACGGGGAGTTCCTCGAGATCCAGCCGCTCTATGCCCAGAACATCGTCTGCGGCTTCGCGCGGCTCGGGGGCTATAGCGTCGGCATCGTCGGGAACCAGCCGAAATCGCTGGCGGGCGTGCTCGATATCGGCTCCTCGGAGAAGGCCGCGCGGTTCGTTCGAACCTGCGACGCGTTCAACATCCCGCTCGTGACGTTCGTCGACGTCCCGGGCTTCCTGCCCGGAACGGCCCAGGAGTGGGGCGGCATCATCCGGCACGGCGCCAAGCTGCTGTACGCGTACTGCGAGGCGACCGTCCCGAAGCTGACGGTGATCACGCGTAAGGCCTACGGGGGCGCGTACGACGTCATGAGCTCCAAGCACGTTCGTGCCGACTTCAACTTCGCCTGGCCGAGTGCAGAGGTCGCCGTGATGGGGCCCGACGGCGCCGTCAACATCATCTTCCGCAAGGAGATCGCGGAGGCCGACGACCCCGACGCCCGGCGCGCCGAGCTGATCGCCGAGTACAAGGAGCGCTTCGCGAATCCGTACACCGCCGCGGAACGCGGCTATGTCGACGACGTGATCGAGCCCCGGCGCACGCGCCCGGTGCTGATCGACGCGCTCAGGACATCGATCACCAAGCGTGAGCCGCGCCCGCCGCGCAAGCACGGCAACATTCCGCTTTGAGCGTCGGCTAAACGCCGACGGCCTGAAGCAGGACCGCAGCGTTGAGGAACGCGTGCACGACTGCCGGGTCGAACTGCGAGCTCTGGCAGCGCTCGACCTCGAGCAACGCCTCGTCGTGCGCTATCGGGGCGCGGTAGAGGCGGTTCGACGTCATCGCATCGAACGCGTCCGCGACGAAGATGATCCGTGCGCCGAGTGGGATGTCCTCGCCGCTCAACCCGTCGGGGTAGCCGTTCCCGTCCCAGCGCTCGTGGTGGTGCAGCACCCAATCGGCGATCGGATCGACGCCGAGGCTGTCGAGCATCCGGTAGCCGATCTGCGGATGGCGCTCCAGGACGAGACGCTCTGCGTCGGTGAGCGCACCCGCCTTGCGCAGGATCTCCTCGGGGATCGCGAGCTTGCCAAGGTCGTGCAGGCTCCCGGCGAGCCGCGTCAGCTCGACCTCCTCCCCCGGCAGGCCGAGCTGCTCTGCGATCTGCGCCGCGAGCTTCGCGACTCGCTCGGAGTGACTCCCCGTGTACGCGTCACGCGAGTCGACGGCGCGTGCGAGTGCTGCCGCCGCGCGGAAACGGGCGGCGCGGTCGGCGCCGTGCGCGACACGCCTGAACTCGGAGAGCTCGGCCACGTCGGGCCGTGCCAGCCGAACCTGGTTCTTCCCGTGCTCCTTGGCCCAGTAGAGCGCGCCGTCGGCAAGACGAATCAGTGAGTCGCGCTCGCGGCCGTGCTGCGGGTAGGTGGCGACGCCCGCGCTGACCGTGATCGGGCCCGCCATCCCGAACTCGCTGCCGCTGATGCGCGTGACGATCGACTCGGCGATCGACAGCGCGACTGCGTCGTCGACCCCGGGCAGCAGCACCGCGAACTCGTCGCCGCCGAGCCGGAACGCCTCGCCACCCTGACGCAGGCGCGCGGCGACTTGCGACAGCACGCGGTCGCCCGCGGGATGGCCGAACTGATCGTTGACCCGCTTGAACTCGTCGATGTCGATAAAGCAGAGCGAGACGATGCCCTCCGCCTCCTCTGCGCCGGCAAGCTCCCGCTGCAGCCGCTCGTGGAAATGGCGGTGGTTGCCGAGGCCGGTCAGAGGATCCGTGAGGGCGAGCCGGATCGCGTTCAGCGCCTTGTGCGTCGAGCGCTGGTAGAGCGACAGCGCGACGAGCGGCCCCGCAAGTGCGGCGAAGAGGAACGGCGTGCGCTGCCACAGGACGATCAGCATCAGCGCCGTGGTCGCCATCAGGGTGAACGGCACGATCGTGAAGCGAACATTGGACCTGATCAGCTGGAGGTAGCTCAGCTCGGAGCCCGAGGCCGCGATCGCGGCAGTGATGAGCACGATGTTGACCACATAGATCGTCGCCGACGTGGCCGAGACCTTCGCGACGCTCATGGCGGCGTCGTTTCCATGCAGATAGGTCAGGATCCAGCCGGCGAGCGCGCCGACGATCCCGAAGACCCCCGCGTTGAAGGTTGCCCGGATCACCGGCCTCGTTCGCCAGACCAGCGCGACGATCGTCGGTGCGGTCACATACAGGAACGTCGCGGGCGCCCAGCCGAAGAGGACGAGCGCTGCCGCAGCGAACAGGAACCCGAGCGAGACGCCGTTCGCATCTGTGCCCTCGACCGGGACCGGGAAGCGCTCGGCGAGCGTCGAGGCGACGAGGAACACCGCCACGCCGACGATTGTTGTCGTCGATCCCGGATCCCTCACAAAAGAGAACGTCGCCGCAAGATACGCGGCGACGCCGACCAGGGAGACGGGCACGACAACCGCGAGAACTCTCGCGGGTGGTAGCGCCCGACCGCTCATCTTCTACGGAGCGGTCGTTACCAGGTGAAGTTGAAGGCGGCCCAGGTGAAGTTGCCGACGAACACCGCGATGGTGACGAGCAGCGAGATCACAAGGACGGCTGTGTACTTCGAATTCCACTGAAGCATGGGTGAGATCCTCCGATAAGAGTGCCGCATTGGTTCCATTCTCCGCTCTGGGCAAGGCGCGAGGCATCACCCGAAGGGGTGAAAGTCGTTCACCCGTCACGAATCCCTCGAATGGGTGAGGTCGGGTGGAGCGGTAGGGTGGCGTGGTGGTGCTCGACTGCTTTCCAAGCCAGGAGCCGGCGGTTGTTGCGGCGCTTCGTGCGGCGTTCGAATCCCCTGCACAAGCGCCTGATCCGTGGTGGCAGGAGGGTCTCGAGGAATCCCTCGGCGCGGGCGGCTACGGGGAGACCACGGGCCTGCCCCGCAGCAGGCGCGGCGCCGAGCGGGCGTAGTCGAGCCCGGAGATCCACGTCAGGGCGAGCGCG
>Ga0307373_10006963_pt1 | contig 17801 bp, 21 predicted proteins | sample OX2MG_FD_202534 | JGI IMG/M metagenome (GOLD analysis project Ga0307373, IMG submission 202534) | Soil microbial communities from Risofladan, Vaasa, Finland - OX-2 | ecosystem: Environmental > Terrestrial > Soil > Coastal area > Acid sulfate soil | place: Finland: Risofladan, Vaasa | collected... | reverse complement strand
CGCATCGCTCACCGCATCTCTTCGGCGTCGCAATTGACTACACGGATGGCGCGATGGAAACCAAGGGCGCAGAGACGGGGGATGTCGCGCACAAGGACATTGCGGCGGCTCAGTGGTGCGCAAATGCCACACGGCTTACCGGAGTGAAGTGGGGGTACCTGAAGGTTCCGCAGAAGGGATTCGAGACGCTACAGCCAAGCCGTTTGGAACACCTGATTGCGCTACGGCCTGCGAACTTGTTCGACGCCACGATCAACAAATGATGCCGAGCAATCCTTTCTCCGCGAAAGAAGTTGAAGCGAGCTTCGGGGGAAGGTATGTATTAGGTGCGGAGCTTCGAGTTGGTGGGCAGGGCGTGGTCTATCGCGCTAAACGAGTTCGTCTCCCCGATTCTTCTGCTTGCAACGACGAGGTCGCATTGAAGCTTCATCTCGACGCTAAGCAAGATAAGCGAGTACAGCGGGAGATCGAAGCAATGAAACATCTGCGCCACCCGGCTTTGGCAACCCTCTTGGAAGAGGGGACGATTACCATATCTGGCAAGCAGACGCGATACATTGCATGGGAATTTATCGACGGCGAGCCTTTGGACTTGCGATTGTCGAGAGGCGCAGTCACCGAACAAGAAGCGATTAGGATCGCCCGCGATGTCACCTCGGCTATCGTCGCCCTCTGGGCGAGGCACATCGTTCACCGCGACATTGCACCCAAAAACATAATGACCAAACCAAACGGAAGCGCGATCCTGATCGACTTAGGGGGAGCACGCCATCTCGACAATACCAGCATCACCGCCGCTGGCATGACTTTCGGCACTCCGGGTTACTTTTCGCCGGAACAATTCCGAGCAGAACGGGCGCTCACGAGCGCCTCGGACGTGTTCACGCTCGCGGTTGTGCTACTGGAGTGCCTGCTGGGGCACCATCCCACAAATCATGATCAACACCAACTTGCTTCTTCGCCGCCATCGGCGAATCTGCTCGTGCCGGGGGTAGGAACAGAATTACGCGAGACAATCAACCAGATGCTCCAGCTACGAGCGGCTTTCCGACCGCCCGCTGATAAGCTGCATATCACGTTTCAAAGACTCGCAAAATAGAGGTAGCCTTGTACTTCTTCAATGCGCGATTGCGTTTCAAGATCAGACCAACAGCAACGACGATTCCGGGGTCGATCATTGCAGCTTCGGCAATTTCTGCGGTAGACCTCGAACGACGAAAGTTCGGCGATTACGGACACTTCAAAAAGAAGCTGCTTGATCCCCAACTGTACGTGGCTACAGTTGATCCCGCTCTCGATCCCGAAATCGTCGCAAGGCTTGCCGCGTATCCTTGGTTCCATGGGGAAGACGTGCCCAAATACAAGTCCGGGGAACACGGAACTCGCACTGCGTGGAAGAAAAAGCACAAGGGCAGTCTCATTTCGAAATGGACTCGCACAGTGCCGACCACGCCGGATGCAATCCGCAAGGCGGCTCATGCTGCTGTCGAATTTCAACTGAAGCTTGGATGCGATGGAATTCTGCTCGCGGTTCCGCTTACAACGATTGCTGATCAGACTCTTCAGGCTGAACTCGATTGGATTGAGGCTGGAATCCAAGCTTGCGCCGACCTAAAGGTTCAGTGTCCCGTTTACGCGACAGTGGCGCTGTCGGAAGCCGTCCTCCATGTTCCAGCCCTCAAGAATCCGCTGGTTCACGCGCTTTCGAATTATGTTGCCTCACGAGCAGAGTTGGCAGGCGCATATATCGTTCTCGAACAAACCGAACCAAGCAGTTATTTCTGGAATTCCAAAGACCCTCTGATGGCTCTGCTCGTCTTGGTGGACGACCTTGTTCGCGGCGCGGGCAAGAAGGTCATTGTCAATTACGTGGGTACGTTCGGTCTCGTGGCGAACGCAGTTGGCGCGGAAATATGGTCTACCGGATACTACCTGATGCAACGTCGCTTCAGCCTCAAAGGGATGACGGGAATTGCACGTCCGCGATATCACAGCCTCGCGCTAGCAGGAGACATCGGCGTGAAGGAAGACCTCGCACGCATACGGAACGCTGGCTTAGTGGACAAGCTCATGACCCCAACGTCCGCCGATGCCGTTTTGCGAACCGCATTGGCGCGTGGGAAAAGACCCCGATTCTGTGCCGGAATGGAAATACTCGCCAAACAACTCCTCTGCCGCACAAGGGCATTACTTGCAAATCGTCTCCGAGATGGGTGCGAAGCTAGATTCGATGTCCCCGGCTCAGCGACAAGACTGGGTAGTGAAGTGGCTAACCGAAGCCGTGAAATTGGTGGATGTTATAGAGCAGAAGGAACTCGTCGGAATTGCGACAGATACGAGTCATCAAAAAGTTTGGCTCGATGTCTTCACCGACTGGAGTAGTTACGCTAAACAATAGGGAGCCGAATCAGCGAGTTTACCCAACGCGAACAAGCGATCATCGGAAGGACTCGGTTTTGCTCCTGAAACCGCCGCGATCCTCCTCTTCACGTCCGTCCCGCGCTGCAAGCACAAACCTATTCCATTCGACGCGAAGGCGGAACGCATATCGGCATCAAGCCTCACCTGATTTCCATCAAGAACCACGTATGCCTCATCCGCGAATTCTCGGTACGCAATCGCCTGATCCAAAGCTTCTCGCCAGCGTCGCAGCTTAACTTCAATCGCAATTAGCTTCACTGCATGCGAAACATCGAACTCCGGTCGAAGCTCAACTTCGCCCGATTCTTTCTTCGCGATTGCTCCGACTCGCTTCAGGGCTGACATTGCAACAACAGCGGCGTGCTCGCTGATCAGCAACTCTTCCCTGAGTTGTCGTTCTCCTGACGCGACCTTTTGTGTGGACAGCCATGCGAGCACATGCCGCGACACGGAATTGAGACTGCCCCAACGAGGGAGATCGCCCGACCAGATGCCAACGAGAATGTCGGGAACCACAGAGCCAATGGTCGGTTCTCGCAAAACCCTCAAGCGCTGACCTGAACGCGCTCGGAAGACCGCTGGCAGGGATTCGATCAGCGGGTTCAACATGTCACACTCGAACCGAAACGGGGTCTCAGGGGCGATCACGGAGCCAATCATAATTCGGAGTCGTAAGATTTCCAAACTTGTTCTTCAATGCTTGTTGCAACACTCGATAACGTATACGAGATCGCGGAACATTTTTTATGCCAGCAACGCCTTTACAATGCCGAGCCATTCCGCTTCCAGCGATTCCCGGCACACGGGCTTGCCCGCCCGGTTGTACCAATAGGCTGCATTGCCCTGATCGCCTTCCTTGCGATGCAGGTAGGCGTGAACCCACGATCCCTCGACGCCTTCGTCCTGTTGGGCGGACTTGTGCGCCCGCTTCCAGTCGCCCTTGCCATCCCACCACAATCCGACGAGGGCGTGGGTGAATCCGGCTGGCGGCTCGGTCGCGGTGAGCGACTGGCGAAATTCGTTCAAGGTCATGGGGCTATCTTCTCGAAATATGCGGACACAAACGATGATGTGTTGCCGTACGCCAAGGTGGCATCTCCCTTCGTGAATCGGTAGCTGGGTATGGGCCGTGGATGAGCGCCGCGTACGTTCCCGATATTTCTGACGGCATCAGCAATGTTTAGCCAGTGCCGAGGAATGGGGGAGGGCGAGAGCTTTTCAAAACTCCGAATGATGCCGTTCAAGTCCAATCCCTTTCCGGGTTTGACCCCAAAGAACTTCTCGTAGGCAACTTCCATCAGGGCTTGCAGCGCTCTGCGGCACATAACCACGCAGGATTTCCAGTTCCGTTTCTCGATGCCACGAAGAGCCTCTTTCATCGAGTCTTCGATCTCCTGCGGCACTTTCGGCCCCCAGCCCAACGCTCCCGCAGCCGTCCCCGCGAAGAATGCTACAGCGCTCTCGTCGTTTACCCAGCCGCCCTTGAGTCTCCAATCCCTGCGAGCAGGAAATGAGGGAGGAATGTCCAAGAAAACGCTGTTGAAGAACCTCGTGGCGCAGTCTTTGCTGTTACTCAGAATCGTGAGCGTCCCATCCGCTTCGACATGGCAAAGCACCAGCGCTTGCTCCTCCAGTTCGAGCTTCCTGATTGTGAGCCGGATTGCCGGAAGAGGGGATTTGCCATTCAATGTATGCCAGAAGCGCAGTCGGTCGGAAAGGCTCCAACCGGATTCCTCTGAGAGCGCAGACACGTTAAGGTCGATGGGTGAGGACTTGGGGATAGCTTCCAATTTGAAGACCGAGAGATTTTTCATCTCGATCCTTCCAAATTTCTTCGGCACGTACTTTGAAATGGGAATCGTCCTTGGCATACACCGTTAGCCAGCCCGTCGTCCACCAATCAGGTTCGGCTTCTCCTATGTCTGAGATGCTACTCTGGACTCCACGAAGTTCAAAAGCAGCGTGGCTTTACGCGACGGGGGTGCCTCAATGCCATTTAAGTCGGAAACATACCGTGTACTGATTGCCTCGCCGTCCGATCTGGCGGAAGAGCGTGAAGCTGCAACAGAAGCAGTCAACGAGTGGAACGCTCAGCACGCCGTCTCCGAGTCAGTCGTACTTTTGCCAGTGATGTGGGAGACGCACGCCTTGCCTCGGTCTGGAATCAGACCGCAGGAAGCGATCAATTATCAACTCGTTCGTGAGTGCGACTTGTTGGTTGGCATGTTCTGGACAAGGATCGGCACTAGCACCGGAGTTGCCGAGTCAGCCACGGTGGAGGAGATAGACCAGTTCGTGGCAGAGGGGAAGCCCGCGTTGCTCTACTTCTCCAGTCGTCCCATCGACCCGAACAAAATCGACCTGACCCAGCACAGCAGACTGCGGAGTTTCAAGGCTGCGACTTACAAGAAGGCGCTCGTCGGGGGATTCCATACCGTTGATGGACTCCGGCAAACACTCCTACGCGATCTGTTGCGACAAGTCCGGCAACACAAAGCGAGCAAGCCACTTCGCACTGGAAAAGTCGATCAGGCATTCGCGATCACCGAACTTTTGCGCACTCACCGGAAGCACAAAATCTCGCCAAGCGAATTTCGCGAATTCCGCGAAGACGTGCTGTGTCTAAGGCGAAGGTCCGCAGCCGGGACGACTGATCCTGTCGAACCGGGACAAGTGGGACCCAACGGACATCGAGTTGGGTTCAACAAGCAGGGAGACAAAGTGGAGTTCATACCGGACGAAGAGCGTCCGGGCAAGGAGTGGGAACTCCTGCTCCGTCGCAATGACAAAGCGATCCTCGCAGCCTACAACGAGTTCTGGGACAAGGTTTGGTTGAATCGGCACCAGAACTGGCTGTACAGGATTAAAAGCGGGAAAGAACCTTTGACCAAAGCGCAGGAACCTATCTTGGCGAGGGCGAAGAAGGCAGCCCGGCGCATCGAGCGGAAGTACGGCAAGAAGAACCTTGGATGGGACGACTTCGAGTGGGGTCTCCTAAGTGGCAGGATGTCGGCACTGGCTTGGGTGATGGGAGCGGAGTGGAATGAGTCGCTGGACACGTAAGCAGGGAGGACGTTGATCGCCGATACGTTATCTGCCCGGCTGCGGCGAAGGCTTTGTAAGGTGACGCCGATCAATCTCGTCCATGATCTCCTCGGCCCAGCGCACCGCATCGGCGACGGCGCACATCGTGGCGGGGACGCGCTTTCCCGGCTCGTACTGCGCCAGCTTTCGTGCCGCGAGGATGCTCGCCGCGATCAGCAGTATAATCAGCAGTTACAAATTTCACCCTATGCTGATTAGACCAAACCCGCTGAGTGGGGAAGACTGGCAACAGTATGCGCTTCGGCTCCTAGCTTTACGTTGGCCGATCTCGCACGATAGTAATTAACTGACCCAGAGGAGACCAGCCGAGGAAATTGGAGGCACTGATTGCCCGACAACACAGGTTCGCCGAGTCTGGCCCTCGACGCTTTCGTTCGAGCCGTGGGAGTAAACCGGGGTGTTCCACATGCGCTGTTTGTTGGCGCAGGAGCTTCGATTTCGTCCGGCATCCCGTCCGCCTCTCGATGCATTTGGAATTGGAAACGGGATATCTTCCTGACCAACAATCCGGGAATGGAGGAACAATTTCGAGAGTTATCACTACGGAGTGTTCAGGAGCGCATCCAACGTTGGCTCGACCAACAGCAGAAATTTCCGAAGGAAGATGCTGCAAACGAGTACGAGTTTTACGCGAACCTCTGCTATCCCATCGGAGATGACCGTCGGCAGTTCTTTCAGAACCTCGCATCGGGCAAGAAACCGCACATCGGATACCAGTTGTTAGTCCTTCTCGCTGAATCGGGTTTAGTCCGCTCTGTATGGACGACTAACTTCGATGGACTGACGGCCAAGGCTGCTGCGTCGTCAAACGTCGTTCCAATTGAAATTGGTCTGGAGTCTACGGAACGAGCGTTCCGCCAACCGCGTTCGGGCGAATTGCTATGTATTTCCCTGCATGGAGATTACCGATACGATTCGCTCAAAAACACCAGCGAAGAAGTTCGGTCTCAAGATGCAATCCTACTCGCGGCGTTCGCTGACACGGCGTATGACACGAACGTCATTGTGGTCGGCTACAGCGGACGGGACGCATCGGTGCTTGACGCTTTTCATAAAGCGTATTCGAGAAAAGGCACGGGCCGCCTCTACTGGTGTGGGTTCGAGGATTCATCACCGTCTCCCGCTATTCAGAAACTGATTGATATCGGTCGCGACGTTGGCAGTCGCGAAGCTCACTACGTCTCTGCGCTCGGTTTTGACGACTTGATTGTACGGCTTTCTCGTCATTGTCTCGATGGCAATCTCGCGGAACGTGCTCGCCAATGCATCGAAAGCGACTCGGCTAAAGCTAAGGCTGCTTTCGTTCCGTTCAGTCTCGATAGTGCGCCAGTCAGTGGTGTTATCAAGAGCAATGCGTTCCCGGTCGAGTGCCCCTCCGAGGTCTATCAGTTTGAGGCGACTGGGTTCGATGTCAAAGGTGCATGGAGCAAATTACGGCAGCAAATCGAGGGAAAGCCTATTGTCGCAGCCTTGCAGCGTGGACAGGTCGTTGCAATGGGTACGCTCGAAGAAGTGCGCCGTGCGTTTGCTGATTGTTTGAAGAGCGACATTGTGCGTGTGCCTGTCACAGACAAAGATTTGTCCATCCCGGACGGTATCGTCACTCGAATGTTCGCCGAGGCGCTTGCTTCAGGTTTTGCAGCGGCGAGCGGACTCAATCTTCACGGTCACGACCTGCTTTGGGAACCTCGTGCCACGTCGGAAGCAGTCGCTTACGGAACTCGGTTTCAGATTCATTCTGCGGCCACAGTCACGCTTCGCAGATACGCTGGCCGACAGTACGTCGTCATCAAGCCCTCGATTTACGCCTTGACCCAGTCTGGTGCAAGACCCGACGATGACCAAAACAAGGAACTGAAACGGCAGATTTTATCCCGCCAGTGGAACAAAAAGTTCAATGAGGCATTGAACCTGTGGAGACACCGACTGCTTACCAAAGGCACGACGGTCGTGGAGTTTCCTCGGAATGCAGCGTCCCCGTTCCGATTCACAGTGCGTTCAGTGCCTATCTTTGCCAAGATTGGCGACATGAGAGCGAAGTTTCCAATCAAACTACCTGCCAGCTTCGGGAACTCCATCACCCAGAGCGGCCTGCGATTGCCTGAACCTCAGCTTCGATTTTCTACGAAGTCGGGGACCGGGTTTGCGCTAGACACCCAGCCAATCCGGGGAATGGTAGGTAACCGTCCGTTTGACTTCACCCTCACTGGCAAGAAGTTCAACCCGGAGGTACGGGTCGGAATTCTTTGTCCGAAGCGAGACGCTCCTGCTCTGTCTCGCTACCTCGCGGCTCTGCACAGCACGAAATCACCCGACAGCAAAGACGAGTATCTGTTGGATTATCCGGGGTTCGCGCAAGCGTTCGGCTTACCTCTTGATGTCCCGAAGCCGGGTGACCGAGGCTGGCTGGATGTGTCCGAACCTTCGACGAACGTGACCGTGTCATCAGGAGCCACGGAGATTGCACGCAATCTGACGACGGCAGTCCGTTCCCTTCGCGCTGCTTCTAATCCAGATGTCGTTCTCATCTACATTCCGGGGCGCTGGAAGGCGTGGGAAAAGTTCGAGACTGAATCTGAGGTATTCGATCTTCACAATTTCGTCAAGGCGTATTGCGTACAAAACGGCGTGACCTCTCAGTTCCTTCGTGAGCAGACGCTCACAAAGCCATATCAATGCGAAATCCTTTGGTGGTTGGCTCTTTCGTTCTATGTCAAGGCGATGAGAACGCCTTGGGTGCTGGAGGCTATGGAACAGGACAGTGCGTATGTCGGCCTCGGATTCAGTATTGACCGCAACGCGGAGACACGGGCACATGTCGTCATGGGTTGCAGTCACATCTATACGGCGGAAGGACTGGGGCTGAAATATCGGCTCAGCAAAGTCGAGGAGCCGACAATTCGGAACGGCAATCCTTTCATGTCTCGCGAAGATGCCCGGAGAACGGGAGACAACATCCGCCAACTCTTCTGGGAGGCAACGAATCGCCTGCCGTCTCGCGTCGTCATTCACAAGCGCACTCCGTTCTGGCGGGACGAACGCGATGGACTTCTTGAGGGGTTGGCTGACATTCCTAATGTTGAGATGGTTGAGATAAATATCGAGCCGAGTCTTCGGTATGTTGCGTCACGAGTGTCCGCTGCCGGGACTTGGGAAGGCGACGGGTTTCCGGTCAAACGCGGAAGCACTTTGAGACTCGATGACCGAACCGCTCTGGTTTGGGTCCACGGCGCGACGGAAGGTGTAGACGGCAGGAGAACGTACTATCAGGGCAAGAGCCGTATCCCCGCTCCTCTCGTTGTGATTCGGCACCGCGGTGCGTCACCACTCGCGGTCATAGCGTCCGAAATTCTCGGTCTTTCCAAGATGGACTGGAACACGTTCGACCTGTACACGAAGATGCCTGCGACGGTCCAATCCTCAAACCAGATTGCACGCATCGGAGCACTACTCGAACGCTTTGGCCCAAACTCTTATGACTATCGGCTGTTCATTTGACACGCGAACCCGGCATGTCTGTAATCATTCCCTTCGCACTGCTGCCAAGCTGGTGACAAAGGCTTCCCGAGCCTCTGGAACGTCCCAGCCGACCCAAACCCCTCCGGGCAGCCAATTCGGCGCAGAATCGGCTTTCAGCTAGAAGTCGAAAGCGGGCTTCGCCAACAATTCCGACTTGTTCCTTGCCCACCTGACCAGCACGTCTGAATCCGGGTGTCTGGAGATGGACGGCGCTGCGGCAATCAAGTCCTCCCAATACGCGACCACGAATCGGCTATTCGGCGACAGCACACAAGCACGCTCAGCAAATTCTCGCTGGGGATTCTCACCGTGGTCGGATTCGTGCCGTTTCCTCACGAGGTTTACCAGCACGAAATTTTCGCACCCGAGCGCCTCCCGCAGGGCCGTACCCAGCACCCAGTTCCGCAGCAGTTCGTACCAGCCGTCGCGAACCGCTTCTTCCGCACCTGCTCGGTTGAGGTGGCGCGAAGCGTGCTCGATATAGGGTCGGGACTTGCACAGTTCGTCCTCCCGCTTCGCTGGGTCTGAGCGGTTGGGCGACCGGAACTTCGCCTCGACCACGACAAGCAGCTTGTTTTCCCACAGGAAGATCAGGTCGGACTCAGAACGAGCGGTTGCCTTCTCAGGAATTTGGTCAGAGCAGTGTCGGTAGGGTTCCCACAGGAATCCGTCGTGGGTCGTCCAGAAGACCGTCCGTGGCTCGTCGTCCGGGCAGAGGCAGATCGTCCTCATCGCTGGCGCAAGGCACCCATGGCGCTCAAAGAACCGGAAGACGTTCCAAGTGACGGCATCCTCTGAGTGCTCATGCCCCATGCGGGATTCGCGCTTCCCGCGCAGAATCGCGGTCAGACGTTCTTGGTCTTCCGCGTCTGTCCAAAGAAGGTTCCGATACGGCTCGTCGTACACGTAAGTGAAACCACCGCGAGTGGAATGCACAGCAACATGATGCGTCGGACAGGGGCTTGCCTCCACGCAGCCGCGCACTGGGCAAGAGTTGCGTCCTCGGAAGCTGAGTTCCGCGACACCGAATGGCGGGGGACTAAGCATGGCGCTAAGTGTACGAGAATTTCATTCGGACGAATGCGAAGAAACAACCAACTCGTCACTGCAATACAATCGGCGGCGCAACTGGCACCGACGCCGTCGTTCTGTATCGGAAACCGTTTTCGTTCTTCAACCTTTGCGTATCTCAGTCGCCAATTCCCTTACGGTTGCGAATCTTACCTTGTATGTCGCGGCGATCCACTTGCGATTCGCTACATCAAGAATCGAGGCACGGCCGGACGTTTTGCCTTGGTCTTCCGTGCAAAAGACATCGTTGCCATACGCAACGTGCGCTGCCACGGAATCCCCGTCGGCCCATTCGGCAACAGCGCGTGCGAATTCAGTTTCTCCCATTTTTTTGAACCTGCCTTCTTGCAGACGCAGGGCACCAGAACCGACTCCCCGCTGCTCAATCGCTCTGACCACATCTCCCCAGCGATTGTCACGCGCTGCCGAGATCGGAACATCGAATTCCTCCGCGAAAACCGATAAATCCAAGAACAAATTTGGAACGGGAACGCCGATGCGTGGTGCCCGCATGAGACGAATTCCGAGATCGAAGGCGAGTTCAAGCCGCTCTCGGAGAACAGGCGGGAGGCCCGGGTGCTGGTCGTGATTCGCACCGATATTTATGCTCATGAGAATCTGATTGCCTTTAGCATTGGACTGAATTTTCACCGCTGGTTTTATCGAACTGAAATACGCCTTTCGAGTCGGGCGTTTTATCGCTTCCAATGTGCCTACCGTTTCACAAACGAAACCCTGAATCTTCCTCGTCCGTAACGCTTCATGGATACCTGCGAACGCATCGTAGAGGCTTGTTTTCCTCGCGAGATTCGGCACCACGACCTTCTGCCAAGCGTTGCTATCAAATGTCACGCGCACGGCGAAAAAGCTCCTTCACCTCATATACAGCTTCACCTTCCCATTGGGTTCGTCAACCGAAACTGGCCCACCTTCGATCATCCTATTTGGCCCACCCCCTGGTGAATCAGCTCCCATCCACCACTACAGCCACGTACCGCCCCTCGCTCAAGAATTGCATCACCTTCTTGCCCGCACGCGCCAGCTTCGCCCATTCCGATCTCGTGTCCGGGTTCTGCTCCAGCCCGCGAATCTCGTTGCCGTCGAAAACGAAATCCACCTGCCGCAGCCCGCGCTTGGGCGTGCGCCGAACAGGGTAACGCCCAGACCCTAGCTCGACGGTCTTGGCGTTTTCCACGAGGGTCAGCCGCCAGACCTCGATTAGCGTTTGTTCGAGGGAGAGGTTCATCATGTGCTGTCTCGATGGGTGGAACTAGATGTCTACGATAACTAAGCGACCCAAGCAACTTGGTGAAGCAAATGGGCGTCATCCCTACAATCAATCCTGCTGTTCGTCCTGATGCAGCAACAGCTAATCCCCCGCCAAGCACCACTGGAAGCTACAAGCCGTCGAGGCTTCTAATCAACCGTTCCGCATAGGCATCGGCGGCGAGACGCACCCAATCCGGCTTGATTACGATCAGCCAGAGGAGAAGCAGCGTGACGCTCACCACCACCCCCGCAATACCAAACAGCCGCACCGACTGTTCGGCTCGGAGATGCATGGCCGTGAAAAGGGCACAACTTACTACCCCCAATGAGGCAGCGATCAGTCCAATCGGCTTCCAGCCGTAAAGATTCCTGCGAAACCCGAAGTTGATGTTTTCCGCGAACACGACGGGAAATGCTTTTTGATCGCGGGTCTTCTCCCGCAGAAAAGAGGTGCAAGAGCCGTATACCTCGGATGCGTGGGACAGGTTCGTTCTCTCGTTAGCCAAGTCGGGCATTTGCAGGTCGGGGAGCAGCATCTTTAGTTTGGTGTGGTATCGCCCGAGCGTCACGGCGTCGAATCTCGTGAAGCGATGGGATAGCATCCGGGTCGTCGGAACCCCGCCCCACATCTGGAATAGTTCGGCTTCTTTGCGCTTCCCGAGGTCGCGCCCAAAGTGAGAAAGCAGTGTGGCCATGCCCGATGAAACGAAGATAAGCCCCAAGACCTTCCACGTTGCTTCCTGTCCGGGGAACCAAACCGTAGCGGCAAACGCCAGCGGAAGAAATGTGAGGAGCGAAGGTAGAAGTCTCGCTCGATACGTATACTTGTCGAAGGGTAGCTCCATGTTTTGCTACTCTTCAACTTGATTGGAGAATGGGAGCGGAACCGCGTCAACCCAATCCTTCCGTTGAGGAGCACCGCCGCCACGGCAGCAAATCGTCTTGCCTTGGGTCGCAATGACCTTCGCCCCTCTCCTGATAAACGCATTCACGACCTTCTTAGAAGGGTGCCTCGGCTCCCCTTTCTTCGGAGCAGAGACAATCGCGGACTTGGTAATTTGTTCGGCGGCTTTCTTCGGCCCGACGATCACGTTCAAAATGGCAGCGCCGACGTTGTGTTTACTTCCGTGATGAGGAACTTGCAATCGATTAACGGTGCTCAAATCGACGCCGATTCTTTGCGCAACCTCTACAGCACCAGCAAGGGCTGGAACACCCGCATCGGAAGTGAACAGGAACATCTCGTTGCTATCCTTGAAGAGGAGAATCACGCTGGAATTGTTTTCCGCGCTGCTGGCATTCACGTCAGGTTCAGACAGCGTCTCGATTCCCCAATTCTCCGCCACCCACTTAACCGCCTCTACCGCAGCCGCAAAGACTTTTGGAGCAAATGCCTGTTTGACCGCCGCTTCGGGTGCGCTTCGGTAGAATAGGAGAAGCTCCTCGTAGAACTTCTTGCTCGGCCCGAGCACAGACAAGGTGCTGCCTGCCTGCGTGGCGTCTGAAAATGGCTCCGTGACCGGAATGTTCTTCCTCTTGGCTAGTTGCTCCAATTGATGCGCGTTATCCAAGGATTTCTTGAAACGGCTTTTCAGCTTGTCTTCGTTTATCTTGGGGTCTTTGAAGAGTTCGTCGATGTTGGCTGCGTGGCTCCACGGGAGATGCATCGCCAAATTCTTCACGGTCAGATTCTCAAGCACTTCCATCAGCCCGCAAGCGTGGTCTGAGTCCGAGTGCGTGCAGACTGCCAGATCGACAACGGTTGTCCCGTAAAAGTTTTTGATGTGGGAGACCAGCGACGCTCCCGATTCCTGTGTCCCGCCGTCGAGCACGACAACCTTTTGTTGTTGCGGTGTGAGTTGGGTGCCGAACCGGAGGGCAATCGCGTCCCCACCCCGCTCGCCATCGCCGACTGGCAAGAAGTCTATTTCGTACACGGTTATCTGCCTCTTTCCGACCTGAGCGAGGTTACCACCGAATGAATGGACGCTCAAGGCAACGAGTCGTGGATGATGTCAGTCGCCCGCTGTGCCGCCCAGACCTTGCATCAACGCTGCCGCGCAAGCGAACGACTTGTCAATGGGTGACCCTCGCTCTGGTATCATGCAACAGGAGATGAGTCATGTCCGAGGTTACCGCAACTATCTTAAGCGCAATAATTGGCGCACTCATCGGAGGCGTTTTCGTTTTGGCGGGCGTGTGGGTTGGCTTCTATTTCAGCAAGCGTGCAAGTGAGGGCGACCGCCATGCCGAGTTGCAGTACACAATCTACCAAAAAGTTGAGAGCCTCAAGAACCTCTTGATGGCTTTCCAAAGGAAAATGATTACCCGAGAGACGCTCCACGAAAAATCGGCGCGAGCCTCGGAGGAAATATTGGTTGCCCTTATCCGTTCGGGGCTGAGCAAGGATGAAAAGAAAAAGGTACTCCATGCCATCAATGGCAAGTGGGAGAACCCGGAGAGCATCAAAGAGCTACAGCAGTTAGCGGATGACCTGCTCAAGAAACTAGACTCGGAATTTGCTGATGCTGCCAGCGAACTACTCAACGAATTAGGTATAAAACCAGAGGACATAGACCCGATCATATTTACTAGCAAGTCCAGCGGGAAGTGAAGTTGGAGGAACTGCGATGGGCGAGCCGATGGACAGGTCAAAACGGGTATTCGGGAACCTAACCACGTTCGAGGAAGCGTTTCCAACCATCGAGAGTGCAACCATCCCAGAATACGAAGTCGGCGAAGGCGTACCTACGTTCTTCGGCGTTGATGAATCCCGCAGCAGAACTTTTGGAGAAGGAGTGCCGTTTACGGAAGGTCTCATTCCCTGTCGCAATCCCCGTTGCAGAAGGGGCGGGTATGAGGTTGACGACAGTGTGTACGAGATGGTGCGCGAGAAATCGAACGAAAAGATACTTGAAAGAAAGTGTCCCGGCGACGAGGGTTCCCCAAAGAGTAGAAGACCGGGGCGTCACTGTGGAAACGTCCTTCACTATCGCTTGAGAATAAAGTACAAACCTGAAGGTTCGCCCACGACCTGACCATTTGCAATCTGGTTTCAACGAGCCTGTAGTTCAACTGGATAGGCTGGCGCAGATCGTCGCGGGCACCAAGACATGCGTGGCAAGGTGGTCACAAAGGCTTCCCGCGCCTCAGAAACGCGCCAGCCGAGCCAAACCCCTCCGGGAAGCGAAATCGCCGCAGAATCGGCGTCCGGCGCTGACCGCCGAACCCAGCCTCCCGATTGCAGGATTGGCTGCTTAGCCCTTGATCGTTTTCTTATTCTTAAGGACGTAGTCGAAGTAGCGCTCGGTAGTGTTGCCGTAAGTCCACTCCGCACGGAGCGTCGTCCGCTTCTGGACTTTCCGCAGCGCGGATAGCAGCATGCGGTTTAGTTCCTTCGCGGTGGCTCCCTCCATCTCGGCTTCGACAAGGAATTCGTCGCTCTCCTTCCTGACCACGCCTTTCGCGGCGAGTCGGTCGAGAGCCTGCCGGATCGTCCGGGCGTCGGAACGGTTGACTCGTGCTTTGAGTTTGAAGTCCATCCTGCGGTCTACACCTGATCCGAGATTGTAGACTCCTGCCAGTGGGGAATGACAGCCCTGCGAAATCCATGGCTTCCGTGGGAAAATGAATGCCCGCACATGAGTGCCGCCAATCCTCAGCGCAGAACCACGACCGAAGAAATCTCCGGGCTGATCGAGCGCGTCACCTTCCACAACGAGGAGAGCGGTTTCTGTGTTCTGCGGATAAAAGTCAGTGGGCAGCGGGATGACGTTACGGTCGTGGGCCCCCTGCCGTCCGTGACCGCAGGGGAATGGCTGGCGGCGGAAGGCTGGTGGGTCAGGGACAAGGAGCACGGGCTGCAATTCAAGGCCACCACTCTGAAGACCGTGCCGCCCACCACAGCCGAGGGAATCGAGCGGTACCTCGGCAGCGGCCTCGTGAAGGGAATCGGCCCGATCCTTGCGAAGAAGCTGGTGGGGCACTTCGGAGCCGACGTTCTCGCCGTCATCGAAAGCCGCCCGTCCGAACTGCAATTGGTAGGCGGGATCGGCCCCAAGCGCCGGGAGCGGATCGCCCGCGCATGGCAGGAGGCGAAACAAATCCGCGAGATCATGCTGTTCCTGCACAGCCACGGCGTGAGCACCAGCTGGGCGGTGCGAATCTTCAAGGCATACGGCGAGCAGGCGATTGAGAAGGTGCGCAGCAATCCCTACACGCTGGCGAAAGACATCTACGGGATCGGATTTGCCACCGCCGACCAGATCGCGCAGAAGGTCGGAATTCCGAAGGACTCGATCAATCGTGCCAAAGCGGGCATCGACCACGCCCTGCTGGAGGCGACCTCGGACGGCCACTGCGCCCTGCCTCTGGCGAAGCTGAAGCTCGCGGCGCTAAAGCTGCTGGAGGTGCCGGAAGCAACGGTCGAGCAGGCGCTTTCGCAGATGCTCGCGGGCGGAGGTCTGTTGTTGGAGGAGATAGACGGCGAGGTGAAGATCGTGCGCGTCAAGCTTCCCGACGTCACCGAGCACGCCACCACCAAGCGGCAGGTCAACGGGAAGACCCAGAAGGAACTGGACAAAAGGTATGGGCAAGCCGAACGCTACTGATCAGGTTCCGTCCCCGGAGTGGGCGAAGCGTTGCTTTCCGAAAAGACCGGGGCGACAATGAGCGCCAAGTGACGAGACTGTCGTCTGTTGCGTCATCGGGAATGGACAGGTTGTTACTGCCGCACTTGCATGTCACAGAAAGTTCCATATTGTCCTCTCCTCTATCAAATGATTGAGCGTGCAATTCTCAACAATATTTTTTATATGGGGCGTTCGGATCATTTGAAGTCAAGTCAATGTTTGGGACACCAACCAACTGATAATGTCCTTTGGAGATGTAATTGATGGGTTGACCGTCGCTTGCTTGTAGCCTCCGTAACCCGGGTATATACGACGGTCCTTCATTCATTGTGGTAGTGTCACAAAAGTCAGTAAATTCACAGATCAGATATGATCTACCAAGATCGTCTTTGGCTTCGAATGTTCTAGTGCGTTCGGTGTAATCGGTCATAGGCACTCACAGAGGAGCCGTTCCGCTTCTCTCTTAATCCACCCCAGCTTGCTTCGTACACAAGAAAAATCAGCAGTATCCCCCTTTTCAGGAATCAAATAGGCTGAAGCTTCTAGCAGTTCCCTTCTAAATATTTCTGGTATCGCTACAGCGTCCCAATTGTCTGATACCTCTTTGAACCTTTTTACCACGTGGGCATCGCAAGTGACGCCCTTGAATTCCTCCTCTAGCAATTCAAGGTCCCTCATAGCTGCCTCTGCTTTCTCAATACTCTGTGTTAAGTCTGCCCTGCTATAAGTCATTTTGTTCTCCCGCTCATAATACCCATCTTCCGTGAGTTTTACTGCCGACTTTCTTGAATTGTCGCAAGAAAACCACGCGATGACGGTCCGTAAGATGCCCAACTGTCAGTGTAGCTGCGGGCTTGGGTACGTTGGGTACATTTGAAGGGTCAGTGGTGCGGCTTTTGGCTCGTAAGTTACGCAGAATCAGCAATGAATTGACAGCTACGAACCAGAAGGTCGGGAGTTCGAATCTCTCCGGGCGCACCACTTATCTAGCTTTGGATTCAATGAATTAGAGAACTCCCCTTCTGAAGGCCCCCCCTGTCCCTACCAAAAAGTCCATCTGACTGCCCTGACCGCAACGGCACGCGCCGAATTCTGAGAAAGTCTGTCTACGGCTTCGCGCCCACGTTGATCATTATTTGGTTTTTGGCATATCCGGTATCGAATTTGAGTGTTGCGGCAATACCCTGTTCATTCAAGGCAGCGGCGAGCGCTCCAGCCGCATTCTTAGTTGACTGGTCAGCCTCGGGATGGATGAAGACTTGGACACCAGTTATCCCCCCTATCAGGATTGAGTGTTCTGGGGGCGGAAGGTATTGCCATTTTGCGAGCCTAAGCGCGAGCAGTATTCGATTGGCGAGTTCCATTGGCTCGCTGGCGTCGAAGTACGTCATTATCTGGACTCTCTGGCCAGCGAATGGGTTAATCTTTCCTGCAACTGAGACGGCTTGCCCGTCAGTTAAGGTTCGGTCGGCAACTTTTTCTTTTGCCTCGGCGGCTGCTTCCTTGGCCGATCTAATATCTTTCTTGAATGAATCCGCTTCCTGCCGCGCACCACGCGCAAGAGTTAAAGCATTTGATGACGCCGTTTGTGCCTTATTAGCCTCATCCTCCGCTTTTCCAAGAGAGTCTTCGGCCTTTCCGGCTTTGGTCAGGGCATCTTTGCGGCGCGTGTCAACGACTTTGAGACAGGTGCTCACGGAATTTAGTGAGCTTTTCATGTGTGCTGGTCCGGCTTATTGATCCAGACTTCGCCGGGGAGTTGGTGTGGTTTCGGAGCGCTTCGCA
>Ga0307373_10006962_pt1 | contig 17803 bp, 15 predicted proteins | sample OX2MG_FD_202534 | JGI IMG/M metagenome (GOLD analysis project Ga0307373, IMG submission 202534) | Soil microbial communities from Risofladan, Vaasa, Finland - OX-2 | ecosystem: Environmental > Terrestrial > Soil > Coastal area > Acid sulfate soil | place: Finland: Risofladan, Vaasa | collected... | reverse complement strand
CCCAGTACCAGCCATCGGCGCTTGCGATCTTCTGCGGATATACCGAGCAGGCTGAACTGCGGCCCTGCAGCCATACCGTTAGCCTGTTTCGCATCGCCGCCGGGAACATCCGGCCCGTCGGGTGGTGTGGGCAGGTGTTGCTCGCCTGTGGGTTTGTTGAATTCCAGTCTGCCTCCCAATTGTCTCAACCTCGCGGATTAAGTACTTCTGTTCATAACTACGATGACGGATTAGTGTTGCTATGTTGCTCCCGCCGGCGCTAACCTGGGCCGCGATTGCAGCCCCCTGCCACGTGCTCGTCGGCGTGATAGTCCCTGCCGACGGTGGACATCCTCTTCATGTCAAACCCAGGCCTTTGCAGGTCCGTCACGGCTCCTTCGGGTTGGGAGTGGGTTTCTAAATGGCGATAATCGAGTTCACTTCAGACATAACCTGCGCTCCTCTACTTCCCAGATGGATGTTGCCACTTTCCTGAGTGGTTCCCGTTTGCAACTTCTGGGTAGCTGTAGACGCAGGCCCCAGAATATGATGCCCCGTGAATAAGATAGCAAGTCAGTCTTGGGCCGTAGGGTCAAAACTGAACACGCCGGTGTTCACAAACGCATCATACATTAGCCAGCGAAAGAGATGAAAACAGAGAACAACTTGCGAGCTCCGGAAAAACTAAAGGGTAAGGGAGGAAGGTAGAGCCTGAAGGGAAGCCAGCCTTCGGCTGGCTTCGTGACTTCAAACTCGTTTTGAACCGAAGCTGTGGACCATCTGCCTCTCCGGGAGTTGATCCACACCAAATTCTCTGAGCCAAAAGAGACGCTATGCAATAATCCCTTGCCTCGGTACAAAGACTTGCAGGTCGCTGCGGGGCTACAAGGCCGTACCCGTGTTGCAGCAACTTTCAGGGCGTGACCGGGGAGGCTGCCTGGCCACCGGAGGTCGCCGCGACAATGGCCCAAGCCGTGAAGCCCACTTCGGCAGCGATTCCCAGAAGAAGAAGCGCCGCAGGACTGAGATAGAGAATGCGCTTAATGTGACGGTTCCCTGCAGGCATGGCTGCGGGGGCACCGGCAGCCGTCGTGGCGATGGTAATTGTTTTACCCGTGCCGACTTCCTGTGTGGTTCCGGACTTTTCTACCTGCAAAGCTCCATCCCTCGCCGTCACCACGAGAAGCCCATCCACCATGGCGATCTGACCCAGCGTCTTGTAGCCCTTAGCGGGAGCCACGGTCACGTCGCCGACCTTCACTCGGAATCCGCTACTTGCTTCCGGATGGTAAAGGGACAGATTCCCTCGGGTCAGCGAGACTGACACGGCATCCGCTTCCCGCAAGAAAGATGCTTGCGTGTCGCGGCCCATAATCATGCGATTGCCTTGATCCAACGTTATCAGCGCAAGACCATCATTGACCTGCAGGTTATCGCCGCTCAACACGGTGGTATGGGGTAAGGCTGCCTGGCCGTCCAAAGTGGAGTTCTTGCTGCCGACGATGGAACCGATGGGAAGCGGGCCGGCCATTGCCGGGACCCATCCCGCGAACGCAGTCAGCAGTATGAGCAAACCAAAACGGATTCTTCGTATCATCTTCGTTTTCTCCTTTAGAGAAACGCAGCCTCGCCTTTGGCCGGAGCCGGAACGAACAGTCCTACGCTTCTCCTTATTGTAACATGGTTGTCAACACTACTCACTACCAGAGTAGTGGGCTACTTTGAAACTTTAGTGTTCTTCGTGACTTTTGTGGAAAATTCAATAGGCGGATTTATCTCTGCTCTCCATCCACAGGCTGCGGTCTTCTCACAAAGCAAGTACTGGCGTCCGTTTTCCTCCCTGACGTGAAAGCGTGAGGATTTACAGTCTGGGTATCTCAAGGTCATTTGAATCGTCCTTCCTTTGCCGGATTAAGCCGCTCTTTCCAGCCTTCGCTCTCCCAGAGGGCAACGAGGTCCTCAACACTCTAAAGTCGGTCCGTGACGGCGGCAGCCCTTGCGGGCGGCACACAACGCCCCTTGCTCTTTGACTCCAGCAACCCGGATATCCCTAATTCCAAGGTCCGCAGTCCTTATTGAGGATTACATCATCGAGTGACGCTACGCGAATCAGCGCCCGCCGTCTCGGCGGCAGGTGCTGGAGCGCCCCAACCCAGCGACGTTGCGGGCACTATCCTTGTGCGACAGCCGGCAAGATGCCGGCGCTACGAATTCTAAGGGTCACTATCATTGGTAATTCTCATCAATTCGGCCGAAGATTCGACGCCCTCGTGGTGTTCCGCTGCCGCATCGCATAGGCCGGGTGAGCCAAATTGGATGGCGCTAAGCGCGCATCAGCAAATTTTGCTCTCAGCGTCTTATGTTGCCAGGCAAAAACCTGGATATAGGCAAGGACGGGGGCTATCAGAAGCCAGTCCGCGCTGTAGAATGCAATCGATTCGGTAACCGACATGACCGTGAAAAACATTAAAATCCCGGGGATTTCGTCGGGCAGTTTGCTGGAGTCATGTGAGATGTAAAGGCGAATAACCAGGAACCACGCAAGCCCGTACGCTGCCACGTAAGCAAGGGTCCCCAGCACGCCGGCTTGAATCAAAGCTTGGAACAGCGCGTTTTCCAACTGTGTGCCATGCAGATAAAAGCGGTCCGCTTGAAAGCCAAGGCCCACCCACGGCGAATGCCGGACCGCCGCCAAGCCTTCCATCCATTGGCCCGTCCTGCCACTGAGCGTCGGGTCAAAACCCTCGTTCCGAGTTCCGAAGATCCACAAGCTGTGAAAAAAACCGACCAGAGCAAGCAGGACCACGCCAAGGACTCCAAACCCCATCAAGGCCACGCGCCGCTGTTTGCGTAGCATCAGGATGACCAGGGAACCGGCAAGAAAGCTGACTGTTTCCGTACGCCCCTGCGCCAGTACAAGAACATACAGGGCAATCGACAGGACCCCCAGCCAAACGACCTTGTTCCACTTCTTGCCTTGCCACAATCTGGCCAGTGCGACGAGTCCTGCCACCGCGGCATATCTGGCAAAACCCGTGTTCCGGGTGCTGGCCATGCCGAGGATTGTCCCATGGGCTGCAAAATTTCCGTTATAGGCTATAACTCCAAGCGGACTTCCCTGTGTGCGCGCTACCGCGGCTCCGCCAAACGAAGGAATAGCTGCGAGCAATCCAATCAGAATGCCAATATCAATAACCCAATTGAGAGTCATCAGGCGCGAGAGGGTGGACAAGGCTTCCGCATTTGAACAAACGGCCACCAGGACAATGACAACCGACATGTACATGGCCCCCCAATAGAGCGCCTGCAGCGGATAGCGGGAAATTAGCCCCGATGAGATCAACCCGACTGCCGCAAAAAAGCCCAGCAAACCCAATGGCCCGGCCAGCGCATGGGTCTTAAGACTTCCTTTGACAAGTATCACCAGTAAAGCAATCCAGGCAGCCAGCAGCGGAAAAAAGGCGCGTATCCCTTGGAACAGTTGGAGCTTGCTCGATGGGAAGCCGGGGGCGAGCAGTACGTAGATTCCAGTGTTATAGCCGCCCCAAATCAGGACGACCCAGAGGACCGAAATCAGCACAAAGAACGGTTTCAGCCGATGGCGCATCGAGCGGCAAGCACCAACATTGAGTTGTGAATCAAGCTTTGTTGTTGGCAACACTTTCCTGTCGTCCAGACCTGTTCAGAGAAGGTTCGCCGTAAAGTTGTAACGCACTTCGATAAATCTGGAGCAGCCGATCGCCTTGGTGGTCCCAGTGATAGACCTGTTCCGCGCGCTCACGGGCAGCCCTTCCCATCCGAAGGCGCAAATCAGGGTCGCTGTAGAGCCGGTAAAGCGCCTCAGCCATTTCCCTTATGGCTTGATCAGGATTCCGTGGAACGACCTTAACCCCGCATTCCTCTGTGATGTGAATTGCCGGTCCTGCATGATCAAGGCAGACGACAGGATTGCCGGCGGCCATGGCTTCGATCACCACGGCCCCACCGCCATCGCGCAGACTGGGAAAGAGGAATGCATCTGAATGGGCCATCGCTCTCAGCAACTCTTCGCGCCGCATCCATTTCTCGATATGGACCTTTTCGCCCAAGCCAAGTTCCTGGATCAGTCCCTCAAGGCGCAGCCGTTCCGGGCCGTCGCCGATCAGGGTAAAAGTGGATTCAGGCGCTCTTTGCATCAAGCGGTGGAAGGCGCGGATTGCCAGATCGAATGCCTTCAGTTCCAGAAGCTTTCCTGCCGAGACCACTCGAAACGTTTTTCGATTCCCATTCAAAGCCGGATCGCCGTCAAGCCCTTTGGGCATTGGTGATTGTCTGTCACGTCCAGTCAGGCGCAGGTCTTCAGTTGTGATGCCGTTGACCGGAAACAGTTGCGCTTTGTGCCGCCACTTTCGAGGGATGGTGGCGAGGGCCTCGGGAGTGCAGACCAGGATGGCACGGGCGCGACGCTGCCCCAGCATGAAAAACGGGTCATGCCGCAATACCTGCTGTCCCGCTGAGCGCACGCGTTCCCAAAAGCGGCCCCGGCGGGAGAATCCGGCCACGAACGCCTTCGGAACCTGCTGCGCGCCGCCGCCCGGCCCGCGAACGTACGGAACCGGCAGCAGTGCGCCAATGAAGCTCGCCATCCAGTCGTTGGCGTAGGTCACGTGATGGAAGAGATCAAAAGGATGCTGCTTATGGAGACGCCGGGCCACAAAGTATGCCTTGACCTGCCAGAGGTACGCGTAGAACTGAATACCCCCGGCATAGCTCTTCAATGCTTCCAGCCAGCGAGGTAAAGCAAAATAGTGGAACTCAAGCTGATCGTTGGGAGTTCGGCTGAGGGCGCTCTCAATGGCCGGTTGATGCAAGGAATGGGTCAGGATTACGAGGTGATGAAAGCGGGCCAACTGATGAATGACGCTCCATCCGAGGACGGTCTCGCCGCCGCCGAAGTGACCGGATCCGCCATCGGGGCCACAAGCGAAAGCTGAAACCAGGACGCGAAGATGAGTTGCGGAATTTGAATCTTGCATATGCTTATTATTCAATGAGATACAAATAATAGAAAATGGTAGAAATTACACAATGCGCATAATTGAAACAACTTTGGGGTCACAGGCTATACCTACCGGCCAGTCGGTAGATGCATCCGGTGACAAGCCGTAAGTTGTTCATCTGCTTTGACTTCCTCCCAGGCTGTCGCGAGCTTCAATGTCAGGCCGACTCCCGGAGGGTTGGGCCGTTTCTGAAATTCCCATCGAGGGGTGCTTTGGCTTGTCCCATTTTTCTCAAGTGGAGCCAGGAATCTGCCTTGAAGCTCCGGCCCGATTCTTATACGCAATGGCGTGATAGGCGTCTCCGTGTGGGTGCGTCTGGATGTCTGTGAACCCGAGATTCTTGAGTGCGCTTTCGACATCCTGAGGGCTCGTGCCCTGGGGCAGGAAATTCGGATGCACCTCGCAGCACACCAGTTGGCAGGTGTCCATTTTCAGGGTTTCCGCAAGGCCCTTAATGACCTCCAGTTCGTAACCTTCGACGTCGATTTTCACCACTCTTGGCGGTGGCAAGCGACCTTGTTGAACTAAGGAGTCGCCGGAGAGGACCCTGACGCTCTGGCCTCCATTGTGTTGTTGAAGCAAGCTAAACCCTCCGAAGTTTCCCCCAAGGAATGCTTGCTTTTCCTCGTTACCCAATGCCAAGCGGTAAGGTAGAAGGTTCTTCAGTTGGTTTGACCCGGTGTTGGCCAGGAGGTAGTTGTAGGATTGCTCTTCAGGTTCAAATGCTACCACCTTGCCTTCGGCGCCAACCTTCTTCGCCAGAAAAATTGAGTAGAAACCGAACGAGGCGCCGATGTCATACACTACATCGCCTGGCCGAGCAAACCGGAGTAGGTGTTCGAGGATGGATGCCTCCGTTGCTTCCATTCCCTCTAAGAACCTGAAGGTTGTAGGTGAGTCGCAAACGAACTTAGCCTTAAGCGAGTCAACTCCCAATTCCAAGTATCCGCCCGTTGGGCCGAATGCGGCAAAGTAGGCGGCGTTTAGAAAGTGCGAGAGCCCGAGTTTGCCCGCCGCATTGCGGAGCCGGTTGTTATAGGAAATGCTCTTGATTATTCCGGCTTGTGGTCCACCACTCATTTTACGCCCCCTGTCACGGGATCAAGCCGGCCCATGGCTGCCTGTGCAAACCCGGCGATATTTCCCCAGGCGCGCTTGAAGTATCCGGAGTCGCGCAGCATAACGCCGACTGCCACGTTGAATCCCATATGCAGCACAAGCGCGCCCAGGCAGCGCGGAAGAGAAAGTTCGGGGTGTTTCCGCACAAAGTAGATTCGATTCAGCATCTGCTTCCTGCCAAGCAGGTAGCTGTTCTTAATCGGACTGGAATGATGCGTAACCCAAGCATCGCCGACCACGTAGAGTTTGAACTTCTTACCGATGCTATATGTAAAATCCAGAAATTCAAGATAGCTATACCCGGCAAAAAACTCGTCAAATCGGTAACGGTCGAGCACCTGCCTGCGGAAAACGACAGCAATCGTTTCCAGCCAATCCACACGTATTGTCTCGCTGACGGGATAGATCGGTGTCGCAAAGCCGGAACGAAGCACCTTGCCCTTCTCTTTTGCTTTACCCAAAAACAGGCCGTAGAGCGTTTTCACTGGTTTCAGTGACCATTTGCGGGCAGTTTCCGGCGCGAGCATGTTGCGAAAGTTAAATCCTGCTCCTCCCACGTCTTCAGGCGCTGTCTCCCAGAAAGAGAGCATCGACTCTATCGCGCCGGGGTCAAAAACTATGTCGTCATCAACAAACCCAATTAGGGTGACGTCCCGGCAGGCAGCCTCCATGCCGGCGTTCCGGGCGGACGAAATCGAAGCCAGGGGCTTGTAGATGTAGAGGACCGGAACTTCTGTGAATTCCGCCGCTACCACTTCGGATTCCCTGCCTCCCGATGCCACGATTATAACTTGCTCCGGCCGCCGCGATTGTTCCACGAGGCTTTTCAGCGTCCGCCGAAGAGACTCCGGGCGGTCTTTGGTAGGTATCACAATCGCAAGCCGAGGCGCCGGATTGGGTTTGTCCTTCACCCTATTGGGTTTGTTCTTCATCATCTAGTAGATTCGCCTCTTCCGCTTAGGTCGAGGCGGGCAACCGGCCGGCACAGAACGGCGTTCCTGAGCTGCAAATGCCAGCCAGCTTATGCCGCGTTCAGCTTTTCATAGAAAGATCTCCACGCGGCCATAAAGTTTCCGATGGAGTACCGCTGAACGTCCAAACGGGCGCGCTCGCCCATTTCGTGCCGGGCTTGCGGTGACATTGCCAGAAACTTCCTGATGCCTTCCGCGACGCCCTCTGGCGTGCGCTCCAGCAGAATCGCATTTTCGCCGTCGCGCAGAAACTCCTCGACGCCGTGGAGCTGGCTGACGAGTAGAGGAAGTCCAGCGGCCGCAGCTTCGAAGGAGACGAGGGAGAATGTCTCGTAGAAAGACGGAAACACGAAGGCGTCCGCTGCCCAAAGGTAGTGACAAACAAAACGCTGAAAACCGACGAAAACCACCTGCTTTCCCAGGCCGGTTTGGGCGGCCCTCAGGCGGTATTTGGCGACCAAGTCATGTGCCCCGCCGACCACAAGGAGTCGCAGGCGCGGGTGCCTGACCTGTGGCATCGCCTCGAGCAACAGGGGCAGACCCTTTCTCTCGAAGGCACCCGTAGCGACGAAAACCATGACGATATCCTCTGGCAGGAAGCCCAGACTGGAACGGGACTCGCTCCGGTCGAAACCCTTGGGAGGACACATCTCCACGTCCACCGGGTTCGAAATCACGTGGATTTTGCCTCTGGCCTTGGGATATTCGCTGACGAGCTCTCGAGCCAGGCCACGAGATGGGACAACGATCCACTTTGCGCGCTGGTAAACCCAAGGTTCCGCCAGAGAGTGAAAGCGGTGGTTCAGCCAGGAAGAGATCCTCCTTATGCCGATTGGGGGTGACTGCTTCCACCAGTGCTTCAGGTAAGCACGATGGCAAAAATGCGAGTAGCATACATCGCCAAAGCTAAGGTTGCTTTCAACCATTTGCACATGATCGAAGCGTGATCTGCGCCGCGCCCGATCAGCGAAGTACAGGATGGGGGCCATCAGATGATAACCGACAAACAGCAATGCCTGAGGGCGATTGAGCGTCGGCACCTTTACCCAGCGAATCCGCGCCTCGCGCGGGTTGCTGAACCACGAGGAGAAGACCGTAACGTTTGCAACTGATGCCAGGGCCTCGGCAACGCGCAGGCTACACTTGCCGGTCGGGTTGGCGTCGTTGATGCCGTAGTCAAAAATGGCAATATTCATGGGTCCACTCCTCCTACCCGAGGGCGCGTCAACGCGCCTCGGGAGGCCATCGCGAAGCCCGCGACATTCCCCGCAATGCGCTTGAAGTACCCGGGATCGCGCCGAGTGAGGCCAAGAAAGAGGCTCATGGCGGCGCGGATGGAGAGCGCCAGGCAGCAGAGCGGCCGGGAGAGTTCCGGATGTTTCGAGACAAAATAGAGGCGGTTGAGCACTTCCTTTTTCCCGAACAGGTAGGCGTTGGGGCGGCCGATGTTCGAAGGATAGTGATAAAAGCGGGCATCGGCCACCAGGGCCAGCCGGTACTTCTTGCTGACGCGGTAGCTCAAATCGAGGTCTTCCAGATAGCTGTAACTCTCAAACCATTCGTCAAAGGAGAATTCCGCGAGGACTTTTCTGGAATAAACCACCGCCCAACTGGGTAGCCAGCGAACGTCCATGGTTTTCTCGATGCCGGGCATGGTGGTATGGAAGCCGGAGCGAAGGACCGCCCCTTTATCGGAACCATAAAGGCCGAGGCGCGACGCCATGCGCAGGCCCTTCAGTCCACTGGCATAAACCGGCGTGTAATTCACCAGGTTGCATCCGGTCCCGCCCAGGTCACCCGGCGCGTTGTCCCAAAAGCGCAACACGGCATCGATCGCCTGCGGCCCCAGTACAATGTCATCATCCATAAAAGCGATGAGGTCCGCATCGGGCCGTACCGCCTGGAAGCCTGCGTTGCGTTTGAGAGACGCCGAGCCGGGCAAGGCGATGACCCGAATCTGCAATTGCGGAAACTCGCGGGTGAAGCATTGGCTGGTGTCGTCCTGGTCGACGATGACCACCTGCTCCGGCAGGCGGGCCTGCGCGGCCAGGCTCTGCAACATGCGGCGCAAATCGTCGTAGCGGCCGATGGTGGGGATGACGATAGCTATTTTATGTGACATGGGACGCAACGGTAAAAGGATTGCGGCGTCAGGGCACGGCTTCAGCCGTGCCGAAGAAACGACGCGAGAGAAGTGCGGCTTTAGCCGCTGAAGTCGCAAGCCTCAGGGCCTGAAGGCCCTCGAGAAGCGGCTGCGAACGGCACGACTAAAGTCGTGCCCTGACGCAGATTGCTTCTCCGCCAGGAATTCAAAGACGACCTGCCGGAATCCGGCCGTGAAGTTCTCGACGGAAAATTTGAGGGCTTGTTCGGCCAGGTGCCGGCGCAGGCTTTCCTGCAGGGTGACGCTGGAGAGGACGGTGCAAATCTTTTGCGCGGCTTCGGCTTCATCCTTGAAAGTCAGCATGGGATGGTCCACAATTTCGGTCTGGCCGCCGCCATCGGGCACAAAGGTAATGCAGCCATCCTTGACCATTTCCGCAGGAGCGATTCCAAAGGGTTCGTTCTCACGGCCGTTGATGCCGAAGCGATGGGCGGTGATCAGGGCATCCTTTTTGCGCCCCGCAACCCACCCTTCCAGGAACACCCAGTTCGAGTGCTGACCGGCCATTAGCTTGATCTTCCTGCCAAAGTCCGAATCGTCAACGCCCCCCAGGATATGGAGATGAACGTCGTGGCCGGCCTGGCGGACCTTTTCCAGAATCCTGATGACGGCGTCCATGCGCTTTTCCGGGACCACGCGGCCGATGCAAACAAAGCCGTTTTCTCTCTGTGCCCATGGAACGGCAGGACCGTCACCCGCCACGGGAGGATAAAGCACTCGCGACTCAACACCGAATTTCTCCTGCAGGAGCGCAGCCGCCCAGCGGGAGTTGGCAAGCGTGAGGTTGCTCTTCCAGGCTTCCGGGTCGGAGGTTGAAATCAGATTGCCAAGTCCCAGATAGGCCCGGCGAAGCGGCGAATCGCCGTACCACCAGCGGCGGTGTCCTGCAAGTGAGGGATCAAGCTGCGAGCGCCACGTTTCCATAAAAGAGAAATCGGCAATCAACTGGATGCCGGGCGCGCCGAAGTCGCAAACGTTGTAGGCGCTGATCATCAGGTCGAAATCGGGAGCGACGCGCCGCACATAACGCTGGAAGAACGCCCCACGAAGGCCGGCGAATTTGGCGGTCCGCCGGAGACCCAAGGGCATGGGCGCGCGGCGGATGGAGATCTCGCCCGCATCGATGTTGGTGCCATAGTAATCGTTAAGCCGTGCAAGATCGACCGGGCCGCCGGTAATCAGCGATACGGCGGCATGACCCTTTAACGCCTCAATCGCCCAGAGCGCCACGCTTTCCGACCCGCCGGAACCCATCTGTGGGTGCAATACGGCAATGCTACTTCGTTGCATGGCTCTTCAGCTCGCGGCCGTGGTGCTTCCACTTGCCGCCTATACCTCGGTAACCATCGAATAGGCCATAGGCCATGGCTCGCGCCAGTCCGGGCTGCCGGGCTACCAAGCGCTTGGCAATTCTTCTTATGCTCAGCGTAAGGTAGGCGGCGTGGTATGGTGGCTTCCAACGCGTAGGCAGCAGAGATCTCGCCAAGAGGAGGTTGTTTCGCGTGAAGTAGTAGAAAAAATGGCTGGCGTCGCGCTGCCTGTCGTTGCGTTCCGCCGTCCCGTGGGTAACTACCGCATCACGAACGATAACGGTCTTGTATCCGGCTTGGCTGGCCGCATTGCAGAAATCCAACTCGTCCCCGTATGCGAAGAGATCTTCATTCAGGTACGAGCGTCGCCGCTCGTAGATGGCGTCGAGGGCCAGCCTGCTTAGAAGCATGCCCGCACCGTGCGCAACGGGAGACTCCCAAACCTCTGTACTCCTGAGGCAGGGACGTTCCGAAGTGAGCGGCAGGAAGAGGTGACGCTGGTACGGGCCGCTTCCGGCGAAACAGACATCTCCGGATCTCTCCTTGATAATTGCTCCAGCAATACCCGCCCTGGTGGATCGGATGGCTGAGACGAGTTGCGTCACACAGTCATCGTTGAGGGTGGCGTCGTTGTTGAGGAGAAAGACGTAATCTGCGGCGACGCGGCGCTGAAGGGCGTAATGGATGGCGACGTTGTTGCCGCCGGTGAAGCCGAGGTTCTCTTCGTTGCGGATGAGGACCATGCGGGAAGTAGAGACGGCGCGGTCGAGGGATTGTTCGGTTTCGGGGTGGCCGCCCGCAAGCGCGGTTTCGCGGGTGTAGTCGGCAAGGACGTGGCCGGGGCCGAGGTTTTCTTCCGCCCAGGCTTTGATCTTGTCCGCCGAACCGTTCGTGGAGCCGTTATCGACCACGACGGCGAGGTAGTTGGGATAATCGAGCCGCCGGACCGACTCCAGGCACTCGAGCGTATCCTGCCAGCCGTTCCAGTTGAGAATGCTGATAACAACCCGCGGAGATTCGGACACGTTATCAGCCCTGTTTGAGCGAGGACTCCCTTCAGCTTTGCTAATCAACGTACAACACTCCAATCCCGGCCCACCCCTGTTTCCTGTCCTCGATGATCTCCGTGTGACGGTATTGGCGTTTGATCCGGTTCCAAAACTGAGAAACCTCACAACCTATGGCGGGGGAATGTTCCGCAATGTCATGGAAGGCGATGATGCCCCCTTTTCGAACCAGTGGTGCGTACAATTCGAAGTCCTGCTTGACCCCTTCGTAGGTGTGGTCGCCGTCAATGAAGAGGTAGTCCAGCGGCTGCCCCCGTAGTGCCGCTTTCGCCCGGTTTAGCATGTCGGCGCTGTGCGAGTCTCCCTGAAGGAGGTGCAGCCGCTGTCCGTGGCGCGCAAAACGCTGATAAAACCACCGTCGCCTGCTGCCGTAGCCGCCGCCGAATCGCCCTCCGGGCAGGTCAACGCTCACAATGGTAGCCTGCGGACTTGCCAGCCGGGTCAGAAATAAGAGAGTTCCGCCGTTACACGTACCGATCTCCAAGGCGCATTCTGGCCGCCGCGGAGCAAGAATCTCACCGAGGGCTGTCAACTCGCTTGGCACCTGAGCTGCTCCGAATATGAAATTCCCGACGACAAAATCGACCAGCCCCGGCACACCCCGGCGCGATCCTACAAGCATGTAGCGAGCCCAGCAACAGATTGCTCGCCACCTCCAGGTAAGCTTATAGAGCAGCGTATATTCCTGCCTTGGCTTTTGCGCGAAAGGCTCTTTCAGCGCGCGACTTTGAGCCAGAGTCTGATCTGCCACTTTTCCTCCATATCAAGAGCGTAATGCCAGGAAGCAAGCAAGAACCCTCCACCGAGAAGCAGGGTGAAGGCCGCTTCAGCAACAAAGGCTTGAGTTGATGCCCAAAGAACGAAAAGACCGAGCGCCAGGGCCAGGAGGGCTGCTGCGGTACGCCTGAGGTCTCTGCTGGCGAGCAGCCGGGCGGGAGTGCGCGTGACCCAGCAGGCCGCGACGATGAGCAGAACAAAATCAAGAGTGACACGGACGGCCCAAGCAAGCGCCGCTCCGGGCAATCCGAAGCGGGTGACCAGGAACCAGGCCAGGGCGATGTGGAGCGGCAGCTCGAGCAGGTGAAACTTGGCGGTCAAGTCGGGGCGGCCCACACCCTGCAAAAGGTTGTACGGAATGCAGGCCAGGGAGTTGAAGAGAACTCCGGCGGCCAGGATTTGGAGGACCAGCGTGCCTTCCGCAGCGAACTTTGGTCCCAGCCAGAGGGTGAGGAGCGGGCGGGCAAAGAAGGCCATCACCAGGGCGGCCGGGCCAACCGTCAGGAGCAGAAGCTTGAGAGAACGGACGAGCGCGTTCCTGATCCACTCGTTATCGCCGCGCCCGGCGGAAGCGCTGAAGGCCGGGAAGAGCGTCGAGGCGAGGCTTGTCGGAAGAATACTCAGCTTGCTCGAGATCATATAAGGGGGCGTATAAAAGCCGACGGCGGCGATGGAGACGAGAGCGCCGATGAGGAATCGGTCAAAGAAGACCAGGATGGGGCTGACGGCGCCGGAGACGGTGATCCATCCGCCATAGCCGAGCAGGGAGCGAACGAGCCGGCGATTGAAGCGGACACGGCGCAGCGCGGGATAGAGGCGCAGGCACAGGACAACCAGGACCGCGATGGCGGCGATCCGGGCCAGCACCAGGAAGAAGACGATGGCAGGGAGTCCGAATCCGAGCGCCAGGGCAACAACGGGCAACAGATAGTTGAGAGCGCTGGAGGGAACACCCAGGGCGTTCAGGAGGTCAAATCGCTGCGAGGCCGCCAGCACGCCTTGCAACGAGCCGCTGGCAAAGTCGAGGGGCAGCGCGACGGCCAGAATCAGGAAAATCCAGTGGGCCTGCGAGTGAAGCTCAGGGGGAATCTTGAGCAGATGGCCCACCAGCAGGGGAGAAGCGGCGGCCAGCAGAAGGCCCGCCGCGAGGCCAAAACACGTCTGGCTGGCGAGGGCGGTCCAGACCAGCTCCGGAAGCTTCTCGATTTCACCCTTGCCCAGAAGCTCGGCCACAAACTTGGTGGTGGCCGGGCCAATGCCCAGATCGAAGAGCGCGAAATAACCCACCACCATCCAGGCGAGCGACAGCAGGCCAAAACGGTCCGGCCCCAGGTGGCGGACCACATAGGGCATGGTAACAATGCCCACCAGCAGAGGCGCTACCCGGCCGATGATGTTCAGCAGGGTGTTGCGGGCAAGCATTCGTCCGCTGACGTGGAGTGTGGGCGCGGCGGCAGTCGCGGGTTGAGATGGAGTTTCAATTGATGGCATAAGTTAGTGAGCGGAAGGAGCGGCGAGTGGCGGCGCAGCCGGGTGCAGGGTGCGCTCCGTCAGGACGGAAGACAGAATGGAGCGCACCTGATCGCGGTCTTTGCTGGAGAAATACCAATCGGTCGTCGTCCGGAGGCCGTCCATGAACTTGACTTTGGGCTCCCAGCCGAGCAGGTTCGCGGCCAGGGCGTTATCGGCCACGCGGTTCAGTGGGCCCGTGGGCATCTCCGGGTGGAACTCGATGCGGGCCTGCTGTCCCGTGTAACGGAGCACTTCACGGACGGCGTCAATGACCCGAGTGCGCTCCATGGTGCCGAGATTGACGGCCGTGCCGTCGTCGATGACCTCCGCCGCCCGGATGGTGCCGGAAACAATGTCACTGACATGGGTCCAGTTGCGGATCTGCTCGCCGTTGCCCCAGACCACGAAGGGATCCTGGCGGATGAAGGCGCGCGCAATCATGGCAATGACGGCATGGTTCTCATGCCCGCGGTCGCCGTAGACGGTGAAATAGCGGCAGGAGGCGGACTTCATGCCACTGTCTTTGTAATAGGCCTGCAGGGTCATCTCCGCCATCAGCTTGGCCCAGCCGTACATGTTGTCGGCGTCGTAGGGCGGCCCCACCATGTCTTCGGTGAGGTAGAGAATTTGAGAAGTGTCGGTTTGGAGGTGGTTGGGATAGACGCAGCCCGATGAGGCGTAAACCACCTTCTCAACACCCGCCTGGCGTGCGGCATGGAAGAGCATGCCATCGAGCGTCAGGTTGGTGGCGCAGGCCGCCTGGTGGAGGTCCACGTAGCCCCGGCCTCCGTGATCCGCCGCCAGATGGAAGACGATCTCCATGCCCTTCACCGACTCCCCGGCCACACCCGGCTGGAGCAGGTCAGCGTGGCGGAACACGATCGAGCCCGCGTCGAGATGGGGCTTGAGGTTCTCCAGCTTGCCGCTGCTCAGGTTATCAACCACCCGGACGCGCGCGCCATGTTCGACCAGCGAGTCCACCAGGTGGGAGCCAATAAAGGAAGCTCCACCCGTGACAAGAACGCTTTTGTTATTCCAGTTCATGTTTGCCTCCTCCTTCAGTCGTAATTTCGGAAACCTTTCAGCTCCAGATAAGAATGCAAAGCGAATTGAGGGCCATAAACGAGCGCCCGGCGCCAGCACTTTTTCGGCTCGCGCAGAAGGCGCCACAGCCACTCCAGGCCCAGATTGCTGACCGCCCGCGGTGCTGGTTTAACCGTGCCGGCAACGAACTTGAAGGCGGCGCCCACGGCCACGGTGACCGGAACTTTAAGCCGATCTCGATGCTCGTAAATCCACCGCTCCTGCTTGGGAAGACCCAGACCGACCCAAAGCACGTCGGGCCTGGCTTCGTTGATCGTCCTGACGATTTCAGCGTCTTCTTCCGGGGTCAGGGTGCGGAACGGCGGTGAATAAGCTCCCGAGATTTTCAGCGAAGGGAATTGGCCCATCAGCTTGGCACTGAGTAACCCCAGGACCTCTTCCGTGTCACCGTAGAAATAGTTCGAATAACCCCTTTGATTGGCCAGTTCGCAGAATTCCAAGAGCAGGTCTGCACCACGAACGCGCCGGGGCAGGCTGGACAACTTTTTCCCTGCGATCGTCGCGGTCCACATCCCGTCAGGGACCGAGAGCGAGGCGGACTCAATGATGTTTCTGAAATCGGCTTTTTTGAAGCCTTCGACGATGCCGTGGGAACTCGTAACGGCGATCCATCGCGTGCGATCACGTTTCTCGATCCACTGGCTCATGCAGGCAAGCGTGTCCTGGACTTCAATACTATGGACAGGAACGCCGAGAACACGAGCGCAGGCTGGGAGAGGCGTTTCCCTCAGAATGCCTGGGCTGGTCAAGACGGAGGCCATTGGTTTTGTCCCCTTTCTATTGATTTTTGGCGGGCGAGAGAGAGGGCCCCGGCAGAGGCGCTCTGGCCCATCGGGCGTTGAGCCTGCGCACGGACCCGCTTGCCGAGCCAGGGAGGAACTTTGCTGGCGCGAACCTCCCAGCCGCCCATAAATGTAACGAGGAATGAAAGAGCGATCAGGCGAAGGTCGATCCATAAGCTCTGCCGCTTGATGTAGAGGCGATCGTAGCGGAGCTTCTGCCGCCTGGGAAGTTCGCTATCTCCGTAGACTTGCGCGAAACCGGTCAAGCCGGGCCGCACGGCGTGGCGCATGTCGAAGCCGGAAACCTCTTTTCGGAATTGCTTCACCAGCTCGACCCACTCGGGCCTTGGCCCCACAAAGCTCATGTCGCCTCGCAGGATGTTCCAAAGCTGGGGAAGTTCGTCCATGGCGGTGGCACGCAGAAGGCACCCGACACGCGTGATGCGGGGATCTTTCTCAGAGGCCGGAATGGCCCCCCACTTTTTGTCTGAGTCAGCCCTCATGGAGCGGAATTTGAAGCTCACGAATTCCCGGTTGCCTTTTCCAACCCGGATTTGCCGATAAAAAATAGGGCCGCCGTCGTCCAGCTTTATCGCCAAGGCAATCAGCGCCCAAAGCGGAGAGGACCAGATGAGGCCGAATCCCGATAAGAAAATGTCAAAGGCCCGTTTGGCCATGGTATACACCTATGAATTTGGGGTTTTCAGAACAGCGTGCAAGGCTGCACTCGGGGTCAGGAAGTAAACAGATGCTGGATAGCAATCAAGATGGCTTTGTAATGCCAGTCGAATATTAAATTGCCGTTAATCCGGCCGAATAGATCAATCGCACTGGCTTTTTCAAAAATATTGTCAAGCAGCGAGTCCGGAAGCCTTGCAATCATTTTTCTGAAAAAGTAGCCCATTTCAAGTTCCCTGCTGAAAGCGGAACGGCAGCAAGTCTCGAAGGCGCTCAGGACTTGCTCAGATAAGTCGTTTCGTTGAAACGCATGCGTCATGACATCCGCCGCCATTTCCGCAGAGAGGAGGCCGTAGTAGATACCCCCGCCGGTGGTGGTCTTGACGTGGCCCGCTGCCTCTCCGATCACCAGGATCCGGTCGGTTGCACATTTGCCCTGGGGCCACTGGGTAATCACCTTTTGACAGACCTTGTACTGGTTTGGTTGAAGGTGCGGGGCAACTCTCTTTAGGAGCTGCTTGAAGTGCGGTCGCGGGTCCTCGCTGCTCATGAGACCCACCCGGACACGTCCATGGCCGAGAGGTATTTTCCATCCGAAGGCGCCAGGCGCCACGGACTGCCCCGCGTAAATCTCGGTGGGACGAGACATGCCATCCTTGCCCAGGGGGATATCGGCCTGAATGCCGCGCAGAAAATCGCGAGGGCGGACCAGTCCCAGCCTTTCAGTAAGAGAGCGGTTCACCCCAGAAGCGATGATGGCGGCCCGGGCTTTTGCGCTGTCCTGCTGATGGCTGTCCTTTGACCGGTATCGAACCACGACACCCTGCTTTTTCTGCTCGATGGATTCGACGAACTTGCCGAGCTCTATTTCGGTCCCTGCAGCAACCGCGCGGTCCGCCAGAGCACGGTTGAATTCCGCCTTGTTGACCACATGAGCTAAAGGTTCTTCTCCGGTGTGTTCGATTTTCCGCCCAGCCGGAGAAATGGCCTGAATTCGCTTGATCGTATTCAGGACAGATCCTTTGGGCAGCCCAAACCGGGAGAAAGCCTCAATACCGATCACGCCTGAACAGACGGCCTGTTCGCCGATTTGCCCCTGAGCATCAAACAAGCTCACCTCAAGTCCTGCTGAGGCCAATTGGTAGGCGGCATGAAGTCCTGCCGGTCCGCCGCCTACGATGATGACGTCCTTCACTTATTTCCTCCATTTGCAACAACAGGTCCGGCTGCTCTGACCAAGCTCAGCGGGGCCGGGATTCCCAGTCGTAGTTGATGTCAGGGTCATCGAAGGGAATCCGCCC
>Ga0307373_10006961_pt1 | contig 17806 bp, 16 predicted proteins | sample OX2MG_FD_202534 | JGI IMG/M metagenome (GOLD analysis project Ga0307373, IMG submission 202534) | Soil microbial communities from Risofladan, Vaasa, Finland - OX-2 | ecosystem: Environmental > Terrestrial > Soil > Coastal area > Acid sulfate soil | place: Finland: Risofladan, Vaasa | collected... | reverse complement strand
CGGCGTCGTCCTTGCGAACGCCCAGCGCATGAAACAGATTGGCCGCCTGGATGATTTCGCGGCGCAGCGTCGCATAGGTGATGTGCTGCGGCTCCGACGCGGGATCGGCGGTCTCGAAATAATCGAGCGCCACCTTGGCCGGATCGCGCTCGAGGCCGCGCCGCACCCAATCGCTCACATCCCAGGAGAATATCTGCTGCTCGAGCGGCACGCGCTCGATCGCCTCGACATCGTGCAGATCGCGCAATGGCGGATAGTCGACGCTCATCAGACCTCGTCCGCGGTCAGGCGCGCGAACCGCGCCGCTTGGGTCAGCTCGTTGCCATAGCGCGCCGACTGCGCCAGCGCGTGCTTCCACAGCATGCCGATATCATGCTCGTCGGTATAGCCGATCGCGCCGTGAAGTTGGAGCGCGTTGCGCATGATCTCGGTCGTAACGCGCACGCTGCGCGCCTTGGCCGCCGCGATCATCGCCGGCACGGCGGTGCCCTCGTCCCAGGCAAGGCTGATGCGATGCAGCAGCGAGCGGTTCAGCTCGAGATCGACGAAATTGTCGGCAAGACGATGCTGCAGCGCCTGGAAGCTGCCGAGCGGCTGGCCGAATTGCTTGCGGGTCTTTACATGGTCGAGGGCCAGCGCCAGCGCGCTTTCGCACAGACCCAGAAGCTCGATCGCGCTGCCGAGCGCGAGAAGATCGCCGAGCCTTGCCGCCAGCCTGGCCGCTTCGTCGCCGCCGGCAATGATCTGCGCGCTTTCGCTGACCGCGATCGTTGCAGCGTGCGAGCCGTCGACATTCGGCGCGATCTTCGTGGCCTGCGGGCGTGGGAGAAGACCGAGCCGGCCGTCGCTCTCGATCAGAAAATCACGCGCGCTCGACGCAAAGGCCGGCACGCGCGCGATGCCCGGCGAGGCTTTGCGGAACGCCCAGCCGTCGGCATCGAGCGCCGGCACGATGATCGGCGAGCCGTCGAGGACCGCCGGCAATAGCGGCTGTGGCACGTCCACCGCGCCCAGCAGCCACGCGCTCGCCACCATCTCCAGCAGCGGCGTCATGACCGCGTGGCGACCGGTCTGCTCGAGCACGATGTAAAGCTCGACCGCGCCGAGGCCCAACCCGCCGCGCGCCTCCGGCACCAGCATGCCGAGCCAGCCGGCATCGCAGATCGCCTGCCATGCCACGGCATCGATGTCCTGCCCGGCATCGCGCAGCACCCGCGCGCGTTTGGCGCCGCCGAGATCGCCGCATAGCTTTGCTGCGCTGTCGCGAAGCTGGCGCTGCTCGTCGCTCAGTTGCTCGTCCATCGCCGTTATCGTTCCGCGTCCGGCAGGCCGAGCACGCGTTTGGCGATGATGTTGCGGTTGATCTCGGTGGTGCCGCTGCCGACCGAGAGGCGGCGCATCTCGAACAGCTCCGACGCGACGTTGACCGCGCTGGAGGCGAGCAGGATGTCGTCGACGCTGGCGCCCTCGCCGCCCGCCGCCTGCACCAGCAGATCGGCGCTGCGCTGCGCCAGCGTCCCGCCGGCAATCTTGATGACGGGCGCGCTCGACAGCGGCGCGGCCTTGGTGCCGTGAAGCTTCGCCGCGTGCCGGTAGTAGGCGAGGAACGCCAGCAGATCGATCTCCAGCGCCGTCAGCCGGTCGCGAAACCCGGCATCGTCCCACGCACCGGTGCGCTTCGCCAATTCGCGCGCCTGCTGCAGATAGACTAGCGCATAGCGCGGATGGCCGGTGGTGAAGCGCTCGCCGCCCAGCACCATCCCGGCGATGCGCCAGCCCTGGTTGAGCCCGCCCAGCATGTTTTCCTGGGGCACGCGCACATCGTCGAAAAACTCCTCGGCGAATTCGGCGTCGCCTTTCAAGGTCTGGATCGGCCGCACCGTGATGCCGGGCGCGCGCATGTCGACAAGCAGCATGGTGATGCCGGCATGGCGCGGCTTCGCCTCGGGATCGGTGCGCACCAGCATGAACATCCAATCGGCATAATGGCCATTGGTGGTCCACATTTTATGGCCGTTGACCGCGAAGTGATCGCCGTCGAGCACCGCACGCGTTTGCAGGCTGGCGAGATCGGAGCCCGCGCCGGCTTCGGAATAGCCCTGGCACCAGGTCGCATCGCCGGAAAGGATTCCCGGCAGGAACCGCGCTTTCTGCGCCTCGGTGCCGGCGGCGATGATGATCGGGCCGATGAAGTTGAGGCCGTGCGGATAGGGCGTCGGCGCGCCGATGCGCACGATCTCCTCGAACAGGATGATTTGCTGCGTCAGGCTCGCACCCATGCCGCCATATTCTTTCGGCCAATGCGGCGCGATCCAGCCGCGCTCGAAGAGCCGGCGGTGCCAGGGCTTCAGCTCGGGCGGCTGGATGCGATCGCGGCGGTGGCAGAGCTCGCGCGGGCAATTGTCGGCGACCCAATCGCGCACCTCGGCGCGAAAATCGCGGTCCGCCGGCGCGTCATCCGAGAACAGGCTGGCGATATCCCACGGCATCAGGCTCAACGGCTCTCGAAATGAATCACATGAGACGAAGTTGACGGGTCTCGGTCGATAAAGTCAAATGGCGAGACGCGCCACTCGTTCGGGAGGAATCGACTTATGCGCCCGCAACTTCTCAATCCTGCGCAACTGACGAGCGTCTTCCGCAAGGAATTCGAGCTGTGCGCGGTGCAACGTGGCGAGACCATCGTCCTCCTCACCAACCTCAATACGCGCCGCGAATATGTGCAAGCGGGCATGGCCGCCGCCGAGGATTTGGGCGCCGAAATCTACGAGCTCGGCGTCAGCCGCGTGCCGGATTTCTCGCGCGTGCGCCGCGAGATCGGCGCGGCCAAGGGGCTGATGGAAGCGCTCAAGGCCGCCGACTTGATCCTGACTTTCCAGCCGCCGAACTTCGCGCGCTGGCAGAAAGAGGCGCGCGACGCCGGCGCGCGCGTGTTGTCGGTGGTCGTCGCGCCCGACGAGCTGGCGCGGCTGCAATCGCCGCCTGGCCTGAAGGAGGCCGTGCTCTATGCCGCCGAGCGCTGGGGCAATGCGCGCGAGATAAGGCTGTTGAGCGATGCCGGCACCGATCTCGTGTGGCAGCGCGGCGAGTTCAAGGTGAAGAGCCAGTACGGCTTTGCCGAAACGCGCGGCCGCGTCGATCAATGGGGCGCGGGTCACATTACCAACTATCCCAATGAAGGCACCGCCAACGGCCTCGTCGTGCTCCAGCCCGGCGACTTCTTCATCCTGCCTTACATCCGCGTGATCGAGAGCCCGGTGCGGCTCGAGATCCGCAACGGCTTCATCCGCAAGGTCGAGGGCAGCGTCGATGCCAAGGCCTTCACCCATTGGCTCGACCGCAACAAGCGCGGCGACGACGATCTCGATCCCTATGCCGTGTCGCATCTCGGCTTCGGCCTTCATCCGCATGCGCATTGGGATCATGTCCTGCTCCATGGCGATCAGCCCGATCGCATGGATTCGGCGGCGCGCGTGTTCTCGGGCAATTTCCTGTTCTCGACCGGCCCGAACAACGACATGGGCGGCAAGCGCGACACCAAGGGCCATATCGACACGCCGATGTGCGATTGCACGGTGCTGCTCGACAATGAGGTGGTGATGGAGCGCGGAAAGTTCCTCGACCCGAAGCTGATCGTCGCGCCGGCTTGGGGCTGATTCTCTGAGCACCCAGGCGCGCCTCGTCGGATTCTTTATCGCGCTGGTCTTTGGCTTTTCGGTGCCGTCGCCGAGCGCGGCGGCCGATGCGGTGGTCGTCGCCTCGAAGATCGACACCGAGGGCGCGCTGCTCGGCAGCATGATCGTGGCGCTGCTGCGCGGTCGCGGCATCGCGGTCGACAGCCGGTTGCAGCTCGGGCCGACGCAGATCGTGCGCCAAGCGTTGCTGGCGGGGCAGATCGACCTCTATCCCGAATATACCGGCAATGGCGCGATCTTCTTCAACCGCGAGAACGATCCCGCGTGGCACGATCCGGCGCGAGGCTATGTGCTGGTGAAGCAGCTCGACCGGGCGCAGAACGACATCGTTTGGCTCGCCCCCGCGCCGGCCGACAATAGCTGGGCGATCGCGATGCGCCGCGATGTCGCGCAAAAGCATCGCCTGACGACGCTCGAAGACTTCGCGGGATATGTGAATGGCGGCGGCACGGTGAAGCTCGCCGCCTCGGCCGAATTCGTCGACAGCCCCGGCGCGTTGCCGGCCTTCGAGAGCGCCTACGGCTTCAGGCTCGCGCGCGGCCAGCTTCTCACCCTGGTCGGCGGCGATACCTCGGCGACGTTGCGCGCGGCGGGCGAAGGCATCTCGGGCGTCAACGCCGCGATGGCCTATACGACCGACGGCGCGCTCGCGGTGCTGAAGCTCCAGCTTCTTGCCGACGACAAGCGCGCGCAAACCGTCTATCAGCCGGCGCCCATCATACGCGGCACCGTGCTGGCGCAACATCCCGAGATCGAGGCGATTCTCGATCCGGTGTTTCGCTCGCTGACGCTTACCAGGCTCCAGCAGCTCAACGCCAAGATCGCCGCCGATGGCGAGGAGGCCAGTGCCGTCGCCTCGGCCTATCTTTCCGCCAACGGCTTTCAGAAATGAATTCGATGCCGCGCAATCGCGTGCTGTTCGCGCTGATTATCGTCGCGGTTGCGGCCGGCGCGCTCGGCAGCTTTGTCGCCGACGCGCCCAATCGCCTGGTCTCCGGCCAGCCGCTCGGCCTATGGCAAGCCGGCGGCGCCACGACCGCCCTGCCGCTGGCGCTCCTCGGCGCCGCGCTTCTGGTCCTTTCATTCGCGCGGATCACGCGCGCGACGCGACTCGCTGGGCTTGGCTGCAGTCTCGCCGCGCTGCTGTTGTGGATATTCGCCGCCGGCAGCAGCGCATCCGCATTGATGGCAGCGGCGCCGCCGGCGACGCGCATCGCGCTCGGCTGGGGATTTTGGGCGACGGTATTCTGCCTCGCGATGATCGTGCTCGATGCATTGCAGCGGCTCGATGCCCACGGCCTCCTGCGGCTTAGCACGGTCGCGGCGATCGTTGCCGCGATCGCGGCGATGGCGCTCGCCGGACATTTCGATGGACTCTCGCTGGCGCGCGAATACGCCGCGCGGCGCAGCGCGTTCTGGTCGGAGCTGGAGCGGCATTGCTGGCTGGTGCTGGCCGCGGTCGCTATCGCCTTGGCGATCGGCGCGCCGCTCGGCGTTTTCGTCGCGCGCCGCCCGAGCGCCGGTCCCGGGATTTTCGGCGCGCTCAATCTGATGCAGACCATCCCGTCGGTCGCGCTGTTCGGGCTGCTGATCGCGCCGCTCTCGGCGCTGGGCGTGGGCGGGATCGGCGCCGCGCCGGCGATCATCGCGCTGGTGCTCTACTCGCTGCTGCCGATCGTCCGGAATACCCATGCGGGCATAACCGGCGTCGATCCGACGGTGATCGATGCGGCATCCGGCGTGGGGCTGACGCCCACGCAAATCCTGTGGCGGGTCGAGCTGCCGCTCGGCCTGCCGGTCTTTCTCGCCGGCTTGCGCATCGTCACCGTCCAGGCGATCGGCCTGACGGTGATCGCCGCGCTGATCGGCGCTGGCGGGCTCGGCAGCTTCGTGTTCCAGGGCATCGGGCAATATGCTCTCGACCTCGTCTTGCTCGGCGCCCTTCCCACCATCCTGCTGGCGCTCGCCGCGGATTTCGCGCTCGCGCTGATCGCTGCCTGCTTCGAAAGGAATCCCGCACCATGATCGAGCTCCGCGGCGTGACCAAGCGCTATGGCGCGCGTGCCAGCGTCAACGACGTGTCGTTCGCGGTTGCCGAAGGCGCGTTTTGCGCGCTCGTTGGCCCGTCAGGCTCGGGCAAATCGACCACTTTGCGCATGATCAATCGGCTGATCGAGCCAAGCGCGGGCACCATCCGCCTCGGCGGCGAAGATGTCGCGACCATCCCGGTCGAGAGCCTGCGGCGGCGGATCGGCTATGCCATCCAATCGGTCGGGCTGTTCCCGCATTGGACGATCGCCGACAACATTGCGACCGTGCCGCGGCTGCTGAAATGGCCGGAGGATCGCGTCCGCGCGCGGATCGAGGAATTGCTGACGCTGGTCCGGCTCGATCCCGGTGCGGTGCGCGCGAAATATCCGCATCAGCTTTCGGGCGGCCAGCAACAGCGCATCGGCGTCGCCCGCGCATTGGCGGCCGATCCGGACGTTCTGCTGATGGACGAGCCGTTCGGCGCGCTCGATCCGATCACGCGCGAGGCGCTGCGCCTCGAGCTGGCGCGCATCCACAAGGCGACTGGCAAGACGATCCTTTTCGTCACCCACGACGTCGACGAGGCGCTGCAAATGGCCGATGCGATCGCGATCATGCGCGACGGCCGGCTCGTGCAATTCGGCACGCCGAGCGATCTTCTGACCAAGCCCGCCGATGATTTCGTCCGCGATTTCATGGGCGGCAGCGCGCTGGGGCTGAAGCTGCTGGCGCTCGAGCGCGTCGCCGATCGCCTGAATCCCGAGACCGTCCCAGGCGAGGCACCGTTGGCGCTCGACGCGCGCTTGTCCGAGGCGCTGTCGCAAATGGTGCTGCGCCGCGCCGACCGGCTTCCGGTCAGCGACGACGCGGGCAAGCCGGTCGGCTCGATCGCATTGCGCGATCTGGTGGCGCGATCATGAGCCGGCGCGATTTGTTGCGCGACCCGTTGCTGTGGCTGCTGCCGCTCTTGGTCTTCTTTTCGCTCGGGATGAAGCTGCTGCGGCCGGTCTTCGCCTGGGCGTTCCCCGGGACGGTGCCGCCGATCTATGCCGACGACACGTTCCTCGCGCTATTCCTGTCCCACGCCGCGCTGGTCGCGATTTCGAGCCTGATCGCGGCACTGATTGGCGTAGGGCTCGGCATCGTCGCGACACGGCGCTGGGGCGCGGAATTCCGCCCGTTGCTCGAAGCGCTCGCGACCATCGGCCAGACCTTTCCGCCGGTCGCGGTACTGGCGCTCGCCGTGCCAGCCTTCGGCTACGGGCCGTTGCCGACGATGATCGCGCTGACGCTCTACGGCATCCTGCCGATCCTCAAGAACACGTTGGCGGGGCTCGCCGGCGTGCCGGATTCGGTGCGCGACGCCGGCACCGGCATGGGGCTGACCCGTTTCGAGCTTTTGCGCGATGTCGAGCTGCCGCTGGCGGCGCCGACCATCCTCGCGGGCATCCGCATCGCGGTCATCATCAACATCGGCACCGCAGCGATCGGCTCGACCGTCGGCGCGGTGACACTCGGCAATCCGATCATCGGCGGGCTGGTTACCGGCAAGGTCTCCTATGTCATCCAAGGCGCGCTGGTCGTCGGCCTGTTCGCGATCGTGACGGATTTGCTGTTCGAGCGGCTCGATCGCCGCTTGCGGCGCTTCGCCGCGCGCGACTAAGAATGTCGCAAAGGTCGAGGGCATATGGCACAGGATTGGGATGATCTCGGCGCGGTGGCGCCGGCCGCGCTCGGCGAGGCGCGGCTGCAGGCGCATCACGCGGTGCAATGGGCGACGCGCGCGGCGTGCGCCAATCTCGCCCCGATGCCGGGCGACAGCCAGACCAATCTCGGCTGGGATCGCACCAATGCCGCGCTGGTCTCGCATGAACTGCGCGCCGCGAGCGGCGAACCGCTGTCCATCGGCCTACGCATCGAAGCGATGACACTCATCGCCCTACATGGCGGCGCCATCGCCGATCAGTTCCCGCTCGACGGCAAACGCGACGCCGGCGCCGGCGCGTGGCTCGATCGCTTGGCCGCCTCCGCCGGCCTCGCGCTGCCCGGCGGCGCGAGTTTGCCCTATGCGATCCCGGCTCATCCGGTCGGCGACGGCGCCGCCTATTCCTGCGCGCCGCATCAAGCCGAATTCGCTGCTCTCGCCCGCTGGTTCGCGATCGCCGATGAGACCTTGGGCGCGATCCACGACCGCCTGCCAACCGGCGAAGCGAGCCAGCCGCGTTGCTGGCCGCATCATTTCGACCTCGCCACGCTCTGGACCTTGGGCGACGGCGATGCCGAAACCGCGGCTTCAATCGGCATCGGCATGTGCCCGGGCGACAGCTATTACGCCCAGCCCTATTTTTACGTCAGCCCCTGGCCGCGTCCAGCCGAGGACAAGCCGCCGTCTTTGCCGCTACCCGGTCATTGGCACACGCAGGATTTCATCGGCGCGATCTTGACCGGCGAGGACATCGTGGAATTGACCGACCGCCGCGCCAACACGCGGCAGTTTCTTGACGCGGCAATCGCGGCGGCGCGCGGGCTGGTGGCTGCGCGCTGAGCGGTTTGGCGCTAGGCTGTGCGGAATTGATCCACGGGAGGAAACATGGCGCTCGCTTACGATGAACCGCTGCGGTTCGGCTTATTCTTCGCGCCGTTCCATTCGGCCAAGCTCAACCCGACCTACGCCTTCGAGCGCGATTTGCTGCTGACCGAACATCTCGACCGGCTCGGCTATGAAGAGATCTGGTATGGCGAGCATCACTCGGGCGCGATGGAGATGGTAGCCGCGCCAGAGCTGATGATCGCCGCCGCGGCGCAGCGCACCAAATACATCCGCCTCGGCACCGGCGTGAAGTCGCTGCCTTACTACAACCCCTTCATGCTCGCCGAGGCCATGGCGCAGCTCGACCACATGACGCGCGGCCGCGTCATGTTCGGCGTCGGCCCCGGCGCGCTGCCGAGCGACGCGAAGATGATCGGCATTCCGGTGGGTGAGCTGCGCCGGCGGATGGAAGAAAGCCTCGACACCATCGTCGATCTCATGCATGGCGAAACGGTGACGCGCAAGACCGACTGGTTCGATCTGCGCGACGCACAGCTCAGCGTCGGCTGCTTCAGCCGGCCGATGATGGAAATGGCGGTGACCACGATCCGCTCGCCGGCCGGCGTCGTTGCCGCAGGCAAGCACGGGCTGGGGCTGCTGACCTTGGGGCCGATGAGCGACGCGGTGCTCGAGCATCACGTGACGAACTGGCACATCTACGAAGCCGAGTGCCAGAAGCACGGCCATGTCGCGGATCGCGGCAAATGGCGCATCACCTTGATGATGCACATCGCCGAGACGCGCGAGAAAGCCTATGCCGATGCGGCCTGGGGCTTTCCAGAATTCAACAACTACTCGCACGACATCGTGCCGGCGCCGCCGGCGATCCCACGCGACACCAAGGATCTCGTCAAGGCCGCGATCGACGCCCAGGTCGCGATCATCGGCACGCCCGACGACGCGATCCGCGAGATCGAGCGCGTGCGCCAGAAGCTCGGCGGCTTCGGCGCGGTGCTGCTGTTCGGCAACGACCTCGCGCCGTGGCCGGCGCAACAACGCAGCTTCGAGCTGATCGCCGAATTCGTGAAGCCGCATTTCAGCCGCGCCAACGCGCTGCGCGCCGCCAGCTACCAGACCACGGCGGCGGTCATCGGCGACTATCGCCAGGAAGCGGGCTCGGCGTCTGCCTCAGCGACCGACGCGTATAAGGCGAAACGGTAAGAAAGCCCCTCTCCGCACGAAGTGGGGAGAGGGAGGGGCCCGCGCAGCGCGCGGGAGGGTGAGGTGTCCCTCAACAACCTCATCGTGTTGCTAACATACTCACCCGGTCGCTGCTTCGCAGCGCCCACCCTCTCCCCCCCCCAAGCGGGCGGAGAGGGTCAGTTTGCGAACGCAACCTCGCCATGCAGCGCCGGGACGCCAGCCTGATCGAGCACCCAGACGGTCGCGGATTTTCCGTCGGCGCTCGGCGCGCCGCACAGCGTCACGGGACCGGTATCGTGGACGATCTGGCGATTGGCGCGGCTGATCGCGGCGATGCGCTTGGTCGGCATCTCGGTGCGGCATAATTCGATCAGGAGCTGCCCGAGCAGCGACGATTGCACGATCAATCCCGGCGCGCCCTCCACTTCCATCGCGTATTTGCGGTCATAATGGATGCGGTGGCTGTTGAAGCGCAGCGCCGAATAGCGGAACAGCAGCACCGGCGACGGATCGAGCGGCCGCTGCCACACCGGCGCGGGCAATTTCGGCGCCGACGCGGTCGCCGGGCCGTGTCCGTCGAAATAGACGAATTCGCGCTCCTCGACGATCGCGAGGCCGTGCGGGCCGGTGGTCTCGCTGCGCTGGAGCATGCGCAGGATCGGCGCGTCGGCAGTGCCGGCGGCCGTGACTTCCTTGATCGTGGTCGAGCGTTTCAACTCGTCGCCGATCCGAATATCGCCGAGGAATTCGGTGCGATCGCCGCCGATGCGGATAAAGCTGAACGGGATGCTGGGCATCCACGCGCTTTTCGCCGCTTGGCCGTCCGCGCGCATGTTGTCGGGCCGATGCAGCGAGCCGAAATAGAGATCGGCCCAACCCGGCGGCAGCACGTCGCCCGGTTTCGTCGCCGGATTGGCGATGCCGAAAGTCGCGGCGAGCCGGGCGACGGGGCCTGCGGTCGCCACCTCGGTCGCGACCGGGCTCGACGCGCCGACCGCGCTCTTCAAGGCCGAAAGATCGTGGGGCATGGCTATTTCCTCGCTGCTTGGATCGCTTGCCACACGCGCTCGGGCGTGGCCGGCATGTCGATATGGGTGACGCCGACCGGCGCCAGCGCGTCAACCACCGCGTTCATGATCGCGGCGAGCGCGCCGACATTGCCAGCCTCGCCCGCGCCTTTGACGCCAAGCGGGTTGGTCTTGGTCGGCACCGGATTTTCCTCGGTGTCGAAATTGCACATGTCGGAGGCGCGCGGCATGCCGTAATCCATGAACGAGCCCGACAGCATTTGCCCCGAGCGTGGGTCGTAGCGCAGATGCTCGGTGAAGCACTGGCCGATGCCCTGGCCGACGCCGCCGTGAATCTGGCCGGCGAGCGTCAGGCTGTTAATCACCGTGCCGACATCGTCGACGACACAATAGCGCAGCACTTGGGCTGCGCCGGTCTCGGGATCGATCTCGACCTCGCAGACGTGGCAGCCATTGGGAAAATTCGGGACCTCGGGATGGAAGCTCGCGGTCTCGAACAACCCGGTCTCGATGCCCTTGGGCAGGCGCGACGCCATATAGGCGGCCGCCGCCACGTCTTTCCACGCGACCGCCTTGTCGGTGCCGACGATGCGGAACTGGCCGGCGGCAAATTCGACATCGCCCTCGGCGGCTTCCATCGCATGGGCAGCGATCTTCTTCGCCTTGGCGATCACCTTGTCGGCCGCGATGACCGCCGCGCTGCCGCCCAGCACCGCCGTGCGCGAGGCATAGGTGCCCCCGCCATCGGGCGCCATGTCGGTGTCGCACATCTGCACGCGGATGTTCTCGGCATCGATGCCGAGCTTCTGGCTGAGGATGATCTTATACATCGTGTCGTGACCCTGGCCGTGCGAGATCGAGCCCGGAATCACCGTGACGGTGCCGCCTGGATCGAACTTCACCATCACGGTCTCGCCCATCGTCTGCGAGGTCTGCTCGATGATGTTGGCAAAGCCGATGCCACGCAGCTTGCCGCGCGCTTTGGCTTCGGCGCGGCGGCGCTCGAAATCGGCATAACCCGCCATGTGCAGCGCCATGTCGAGATTCTTCTCGAACTCGCCATTGTCGAGGGTGAAGACGAGGCCGGTTTTGAACGGCATCGCGCTCGGCGGCACGGTGTTGCGGCGGCGCAGCTCGGCGCGGTCGATGCCCAGCTCGCGCGCGGCGTTGTCGATCAGCCGCTCGGAAATATACGACGCCTCGGGCCGACCGGAGCCGCGGAACGGCCCGATGCTGGTGGTGTTGGTGAACACCGCCGACACCTCGGCATAGATCGCCGGCGTCGTGTAGGTCCCGGCGAGGCCGCCCAAATGCGCGGTCGGCGAGATCACCCCGCCCGGCGCCATGAACGCGCCGATGTTCGAGATTTGAGAGACGCGCATGCCGAGGAATTTGCCGTCCTGGTCGAGCGCGAGCTCGCCCTCGGCGATGTGATCGCGGTCGTGATCGTCGCTTAAAAGACCCTCGCTGCGCTCACTGATCCACTTGACCGGGCGGTTGAGTTTTTGCGATGCCCAAAGCGCGAGCTGGTATTCCGGGAAATGGCTGCCCTTCATGCCGAAGCTGCCGCCGACATCGCCGGCGACAATGCGGAACTGCATCTCGGATTTGCCGAACACCTTGCGCGCCAGATCGCCACGCGTGCCGTGCGGGCGCTGGGTCCCGACATAAAGCGTATAGCGGTCGAGCCGATCGTCGTAATCGGCGACGCAGCCGCGCGGCTCCATCGTGGCCGCCGTGATGCGGTTGAAGACCATCTTCAGCTTGGTCACATGATGCGCGCGCGCGAACGCGGCATCGACCTTCGCCTTGTCGCCGATCGTATAGAAGAAGCATTCATTGTCGGCGCAATTCGCCCAGAGCTTCGGCGCATTGGCGCCGCGCGCCTCGGCGGTCGCAGTGAGCACGGGCAGCGCCTCGTAATCGACAACGATGCGCTCGGCCGCATCCTTGGCGAGATCGACGGTCTCGGCGACGATGAAGGCAACCGGATCGCCGACCAGCATCGCCCGCTCATGCGCCAGCGACGGACGCGGCGGCAAGAACATCGGCGAGCCGTCGCGACGCTTGCGCGGCAGCACCGGCAGCATCGCGCCGAATTTCTCCGCCGCCCAATCCGCCCCCGTCAGCACCGCCAGCACGCCGGGCATCTGCTGCGCTGCGCGGATATCGACGCCGCGGATGCGGGCATGCGCGTGCGGCGAGCGCAGGACATAGCCATGCGCTTGTCGCGGCAACACGAAATCGTCGGTGTAGCGCCCGCGGCCGGTCAACAGCCGCGGGTCTTCGGTGCGCGGCACCGATTGGCCGAGCGCGAACTGTCCCATGATTTCCTCCCTGAGTTTCGCCGTGGACGCGGCGCGCGCTTTACGCCGTGTGCGCCTGTTTTTTGGCGAGAACGCGCGGATGCAGATTTTTGACGATCAAGCCGGTCAGCCGCTCGTCATGCGGGAAGAGATTCTGGCCGATCGGATAGGGGTCCTGCTGGGTGACCGCGATCGGCTCCTTGACGGCGTCGTCCACCGAGAGGCCGCGATCGACGAAACGCTCGACCAGCCCGACCCAATTCTCGACGATCTGCGCCTGCTCCTTGATATAGGCCTTGCCGCAAGGATCGCCGTGGCCGGGAACGATGGTCTCGACATCGAGCGCGTCGATGCGCTTGAGCGAATCCAGCCATTCCCAGGGGTCGCATTCCTGCAGCCAGGTGCGGCATTTGTGGAAGATGTTGTCGCCGGTAAAGACGACGCCGTCCTCGGGCACATGGATCGTGGTTTGGGGCCCGGTATGGCCGGCGTGATGCATGATCTCGAAGCTGTGCTTGCCGAGCTGCAAGGTTAGGCGGTCGGTAAAGGTCACGGTCGGCTTGTTGGGATCGAGGAAATCCGGATGACCGACCAGCCAGACGCTGTCGGGATCGGATTGCTTCATGCGCTCGCGCTTGTCTTCCATCGAGCCGAAGGCGTTGAGGTAGCGCTCGAAGCATTCCTGGAGCTTCACCTGGCCGACCACCGTGACGCCTTTGAAATAGGCGTTGCCGGCGATGTGGTCGCCATGCGGCTCGGTGTTGATGAGGTAGCGGATGGGGGCCTTTTCCTCCATCTGCTCGCGCCAGCGCAGCGCGTCCATCGGCTGCTGCGGCGAATCGATCATCACATAGCCGTCGGTGGTCTCGATGAAGCTCGGATTGCAGCCGCGAAAGTAGATTTCCGTGTAGCTGTTCCGTCCAACCCGGCGCATTTTTATCTCCCTGGGCGCTGTCTGCCGTTATCCGCGCCATTCTCCCCAATCCGTCGCAGCGGAACAAGGCCGGTTCCGAGCGGCAAGCGACGCTCCCCGCGGCGCAGGACCAGCCGGCCGCTCGCCGCAGCCTGGTTGGACCGCGCCGTCCGCCGCGCCGATTCCTTCCGTGATCGCGACGACGAGACTGTCATGACTCGGCGGATTTGATAAGCTGCCTGCCGAAGCATCAAAACAATCATCGGGCGCGCCATGGAATTCGGTATTTTCGACCATCTCGACCGCAACGATCTGGCGCTCGCCGACTTTTACGAATCGCGGCTCAAGATCATCGAGGCTTACGACCGCCTCGGCTTTCACAGCTATCACGTCGCCGAGCATCACGCGACGCCGCTGGGCATGGCGCCGAGCCCGAGCGTCTTCCTGGCCGCGGTCGCGCAGCGCACCAAGCGCCTGCGCTTCGGCCCGATGGTCTATGCGCTGCCGCTCTATCATCCGCTGCGCATGATCGAGGAGATTTGCATGCTCGATCAGATGAGCCGCGGGCGGCTCGATATCGGCTTCGGCCGCGGCTCCTCGCCGACCGAGCTTGCGTTCTTTGGCGAGAAAGGCGACGAGGCGCAGGCGATCTACACCGAGGCGCTCGATGCCATCATCAAAGGCCTGACCCAGCCGACCCTCGACTTTCACGGCAAGTATTTCGACATCGACTCTTTTCCGCTGACGCTCGAGCCGTTCCAGAAGCCTTATCCGCCGATCTGGTACGGAGTCCATGCGCCGGACAGCGCCGAGCGCGCCGCGCGCCGCGGCCTGCAGGTGATCGAGCTCGATCAGATCGCGCCGACGCGGGAATGCTATGACCGCTTCAGCGCCGTCTGGCGCGAGGCGCAGAAGGACAAGCCGCTGCCGCTGATGGGGCTTGGGCGTTTCGTCGTCGTCGCCGAAACCGACGACCAGGCCCGCTCGATCGCACGCCGCGCCTATACCCGGTGGCACGACAGCTTCACCTATCTGCACCGCCGGCACAATTACATCGGGGTCCATCCCCGGCCGCCGAATTTCGAGGCGATCGAGGAAGACAGCCGCGGCTTCGCCGGCTCGCCCGAAACCGTGCTCAAGATCGCGCGAAGCCAGATGGAAGCAACCGGCTCCAATTATTTCGTCGGGCAGTTCGTGTTCGGCGACATGAGTCTCGACGAGAGCTTGCGCTCGATCGAGCTGTTCGCCCGCCATGTGATGCCGGCGCTGCGGGGGAAGTAACGCGAGACATTTTTTATTCGTCACCCCGGACAAGCCGCAAAGCGGCGCGATCCGGGGTCCATCCCTCAACCGCGCAATGCGCGATGGACCCCGGCTTCCGCCGGGGTGACGAAGAAAGCTATTACGTCGCAAATCAGATGATCTTCGCTTCGCGCAACTTCGCCAGCGCGGCATCGTCGTGGCCGAATTCGCGCAGCACGGATTCCGTGTGCTCGCCGAGCAAGGGCGGCATAAGCTGCTGCGGCTCGCGCGCGCCGTTGATGCGCGGCGCCCGCCGCAGCATGGTCATCGCGCCATAGCCGGGGCGCTCGCGCTTCTCGAACAAGCCGAGATGCGCGACCTCGGCATCGGCGATCGCCTCGGCGATGGTGTTGATCTCGGCGCTGGCGACATCCCGATCGGCCAAGCGCTTCAGCCATTCTTCGCGCGGGCGCTTCATGAACACCGGCCGCATCGCCTCGATCAGCGCCGCGTAATTCGCGATCCGGCTGTGACGCTTCTGGAATATCGGATTGGCGCCGATGTGGGGATCGTCGACCGCGGCGCATAGCGCCTGCCACAGCCGGTCCGGCCCGCCGACATGGATCGCGAGCAGCTTGTCGTCGGCGCAGCGCAGCACGAACGCATGCGAATAGGAGGTGCGCGTCTCCGAGCCCATGTCGATGCCGGATTCGGTCAAGGCGGTGAAGGCATCCGGCATGAAATGGATCGCGGCCTCGATCATGCTGATCTCGATCTTCGCGCCCTCCCCGCTGCGCTCGCGGCCATAAAGCGCGGCAAGCACCGCGTTCGAGGCCTGCATCGCGGTCGCCTGGTCGGCGATCGTGGGTCCGCGCATGCGCGGATCGGTCGGATCGGTGAAGAGATAGAGCATGCCCGACAGCGCCTGGCCCACCGTGTCGAAGGCCGGCCGGTCGCGATAGGGCCCATCCTCGGAAAAGCCCGAGATCGCGCAATAGACGAGCCGCGGGTTGATCGCGCGCATCGCCTCATAGCCGAGCCCCAGTCGCTCGAGCACGCCGGCCCGGAAATTTTCCAGGACCACATCGGCTTTCGCGGCGAGGCGTCTCACCACCGCCAGCCCTTCCGGACGCTGCAGATCGACCGCGACGCTTTCCTTGTTGCGGTTGAAGGCGAGGAAATTATGGCCGTAGCCTGCGATCTTCGGCTCGGTGACGTAGAGCCGGAACGGATCGCCCGAGCCCGGCCGCTCGATCTTGATGACGCGCGCGCCCAGATCCGCCAGGATCTGCGACGCAAAAGGTCCCGCGATGAACTGACCCAGCTCGAGGACTGTGGTGCCGGCGAGCGGGCTTTCCGGCGACGGGTTCTTAGACATGACCACGAAACCCCAAAATAAAATCCCTCGTCCCGTGGAGAGAGGCTTAGTACGCCTCTTTCTTCAGCATGCGCTCGTAATCGGCGCCCATCACCTGGCTCATCGGGTCGCCGGCACGCGCGGCCTTCGCCATCGCGCCCTCGCGCGCGGTGATCCGCTCGGCCTCGGCAAGCACGCGCTCCAATTCGGCAGCCGGAATAAAGACGACGCCGCTGCTGTCCGCGAGCGCGCAATCGCCCGGAACCACCGTGATGTCGCCGATGGTCACGGCCGCGCCGGTCGCGACCTCGATGATGCGGCCGCGCGCGGTGCGCGCCGTGGCCGAGCGCGCGTAGACCGGAAAGCCGAGCTCGCTCGCCTCGTCGATATCGCGCGCCGGCCCGTCGACGATAACGCCGGCAATGCCTTTCGCCTGCGCGCCGATCGAGAGGATGCCGCCCCAGCCGGCGGCGTCGATACCGCTCTTCTGCTCGACCACGATCACGTCTCCGGCCTCGGCCGCCTCGATCGCGGCGGTGCAAAGATGCCGCGTCGCGGTGCGGCCCCTTGCCGCTTCGAGCTTTACCGTGCGTACGCGGCCGGCGATGCGCTGACGCGCCGAGCGCGGCGCGATGCCGGTCACCGCGCCAGGCAGGCCGAGGCGATCCATCGCATCGGAGACGGCGCAGCTATCGAGGCGGCGCAACCGGTCGAGAACGGTTTCGCTCATCGCGTCAAACCGGCGCCGCCGGACCGGTATTGGGCAAGAGGAAATGCGCGATCCATAGCGCGATCACCAAGGCGACCAATGCCATGCCGATGCAGTCGTAACGGTCGAGCGGGCGTTTTGTCATGATGGCGAATCCTCAATCGCGGTCGGATACGATGTTGCCGGCCAATTCCGCTTCATGCCGCCTCGATCGCTTTTTTCGGATCGAGGATACCGGAGCGCGCGAGCGCACCATAGGCGGCGATCCAAAGATAGCACGCCGCCGGCACCAGCAAGGCGGTGGCGAGACCGAAGGCATCGGCGGCCAGGCCGGTCGCGACCGGCACCACCGCGCCGCCGACGATCGCGACGCACAGAATGCCCGAGCCTTGCGGCGTCTCGTCGCCCAGATTCTCGATGGCGAGCGCGAAGATGGTCGGAAACATGATCGAGTTGCACAAGCCGACCGCGAGCACGGCAATCGCCGCGACCAGGCCGATTGTCGCGGCCGAGATGCCGGCGAGCGCCGCCGCGCCCAGCGCGCAAGCGACCAGCACGCTGCCGGCGGCGACGCGCCGCAGCACCGCCGAGCCGAGGAAGCGTCCGACCATCGCCCCGCCCCAATAAAGGCTGATGAGCCGCCCCGCCATCGCCGGATCGACATTCAGGATGCTCGCTTGCATCAGGTAGTTGATCAGCAAACTGCCGATCGAAACCTCGGCGCCGACATAGAGAAAGATCGACAGGGCGCCGAGCGCCAGCCGCGGCTTCCGGAGCGGCGCCAAAGCCGGG
>Ga0307373_10006960_pt1 | contig 17807 bp, 14 predicted proteins | sample OX2MG_FD_202534 | JGI IMG/M metagenome (GOLD analysis project Ga0307373, IMG submission 202534) | Soil microbial communities from Risofladan, Vaasa, Finland - OX-2 | ecosystem: Environmental > Terrestrial > Soil > Coastal area > Acid sulfate soil | place: Finland: Risofladan, Vaasa | collected... | reverse complement strand
CGCCCGGCACCTTGATCCGCAGCATGAACGCGTCGCCACCTTGGCGCTGGGGGTAGATGCCGACCCACTTCAGGCGCTCGTGCTCGCCCTCCACCGCCGCTATCGCTTCGGCGCCCGCTTTCGAGTAGCGCTCGCGCACGGCCTCGGCGACGTCGAGCGGATGCCGCTCGAGCTTCAGGCGCTCGACGTTGTTGAGCTCCGAGCCGTGACGGAAGGGGCGGATGAACTCCATAAGGGTGCCTGCTGATGCCCTGTCGGTCGGGAACGGGCTCGGGGGTGCGCAACCGGCGGGGGCTGCGCCTGGGACGCCGCGCCGGCGGGCGCAGCGGCCTCAAAGGTGCAGGCCGCACTCCGTCTTGTCGCTGTCCGGCCAGCGTCCGGCGCGGGGATCCTCACCGGCGGCGACCGGACGGGTCGTCGGCGCGCAGCCGATCGAGAGGTAGCCGACGGCGTTGAGCGGGTGACGCGGCAGGTCGTGTTCGACCACGTACGCCTCGACGTCGTCGTCGGTCCAGGCGACCAGCGGGTTGACCTTGACGATCCGCTTCGCCGGATCCCAGGCCACGACTGCGGCGTCGGCCCGCTCGGGCGTGTCGACCCGCCGCACCCCGGTCACCCAGGCGCTCTTCGTCGCGAGGACGCGATTGAGCGGCTCCACCTTGCGCAGCTCGCAGCAGCGTGGGCTGCCGCAGGGGAACTCGTCGTCGGCGAGGCCCGGTCGGACGACCTCCAGGTTGAGGTCGTAGCGGCGCTCGATGCGCCGGAGGTACGCCAGCGTCTCGGGGAAGTGGAACCCGGTGTCGAGGAAGACGACGTGCACGGTGGGCTCGGCACGCGCCGCCAGATCGACCAGCACGCAGTCCTGGAAGGACGAGGTGACGACGAGCTCGTCACCGAAGCGGTCGACCGCCCATCCGAGCACGTCGAGCGGGTCCGCGCCCTCCAGGCGGCGCCCCGCGAGCTCGATCTCGGCGTGCAGGTCCACGGGGACATCCTGCACCAACCGACCACTCGGCTTTGGAATGCTCTCGACTGTCATGCTCAGGCCGCCCCTCGTCGACTGCCATCTGACTATACCCGACCTCACAGGTCAAGAATTTTTCTCGACTTGTCAGGTCATGATTCGAGCGGCCCCTCGTAGACTCGGCGCGCATGCCGCTCGGCGCCCCTTCGTTCCCCGTCTCGCTGGTCGTCGCCGGCCGCCCGTGCCTCGTGGTGGGCGGAGGTCGCGTCGCGGCTCGCAAGGTGGACGCCCTGGCCCGCAGCGAGGCGCACGTGACGGTCGTCGCTCCCGAGGTGGACGACGCCATCCTCCGCTGCGGCGTGCAGGTCGAGCACCGCGCCTACGAGGCGGGTGAGGCGGCGCGTTACCGGCTGGTCATCACGGCGACAGGCCTGCCCGAGGTGGACCGGCAGGTTGCCGCCGACGCCGAGGCCGCCGGGGTGTTCGTGAACGCCGCCGACGACACGGAGGCGTGCTCCTTCGTGCTCCCCGCCGTGCTCCGCCGCGGCACCGTGTCGGTCGCGGTGTCGACCGACGGCGCCAGCCCGGCGCTCGCCGCCTGGCTGCGCGACCGTGTCGCCGGACTCGTCGGCCCCGAGCTCGAGGCGGTGGCCGTCCTGCTCGCCCGCGCCCGCGCCACGCTCCGAGGCGGCGGGCACTCGACCGAGGGCCTCGACTGGCGCAGCCTCCTCGACGCCGGACTCGGTGACCTCGTCGCCGCCGGCAGCGAGCGCGAGGCGGAGGACGTCGTCCGACGTTGGGTCGCGTCTTGCCTCGCCGAGCGTGGTGGCGGAGGCTCCGTTCCGGTGGATCCTCCCGACGCCGGGTCGATGCGAGGCGCCTGAGCGCCGGGCTCGCCCGGCGGCGCAGCGGTCCGACGGGGACCGAGCGGCGCCCCGACCCCCGGCTTGCCCCGCTCATGTTCGAGCGAGCGGCCGCCGGGGAGCGAGGCCGCTCAGCTGGTGCACTGGAGCGACCGGCCGAGCATGCCGTTGGACGTACACATGGTCGACAGCGATCTCAGCGCGGCGCTCTCCGCGCCAGGCGAGGTCGCGTTGCCGGCGTGGGAGGACTGCGAGGGCGACGAGCGCCGCGCCCGCCTGATGCGGCTCGTCGAGGCGGCCCGGGCCGGGGACCGCGCGGCGTGGGAAGCGATCTACTCATCGATGTACCCGCGGCTCATCGGGTACGCGCGGCGCCGGCTCGACGTCGATTCGGCGAGCGAAGCCGTGTCCGAGACGATGGCGAGGGCCGTCGCGGGCATCGGCCGCTTCAGGTGGCGCGGCGCGGGGTTCGAGGGCTGGGTCTTCGGCATCCTGCATCACGTCATCATCGAACGGCACCGGCGCGCCGGGCGCGACCGGCGTTTCGCCGCGATCCGTCACGAGAGCGACGTCCCCGATGTCGCCGAGCGGCTGCTGGCGGACGAGGCTGCCGAGACCATGCGCGCCGCCTTCGCGCTGCTCGCACCCGCCGACCAGGAGATCCTCTACCTGCGCGTCGTCGTCGGTCTCGGCTCGGAGGCGGTGGCCGAGATCGTCGGCAGACGCGGCGGGGCGGTCCGCATGGCCCAGGCGCGGGCGCTGCAGCGCTTGCGCGTGCTCCTCGGGGAGGACCCCCGATGACCTCGCTCACCGACGACCAGCTGCTCGAAGCGCTCGGCGAGGCGCTCCGGCCGCCACCGATCAGGCCGGGCGCGGTCGAGGTCGCGAGGCTCCAGCTGGCTGTCGCCGAGCCGAGAAGGTTGCGGCCGCACCTGCGAGCGTCGGTCACGCTCGCCGCGGCGGCGGCCGTCGTGATCATCGTCGGCGCGCTCGCCGTGTCGGGAATGCCCCTGCCCTCCCCGCTTCGCTCGATCGCCGTCTCCATCGGCCTCCCGGTCAACGACGCCCAGGTCGCCGCCGTCAAGGGCGACCTCGTCGGCCTCTCGCGGGCACTCACCGCCAACGACCGCTCGGCCGTGGGGCGAGGGGCGGCCGTCCTCCGGTCGAAGCTGGCCGACCTGACGCCGGGCGATCGGCCGAAGGTGGAGGCGGCGGCGCGATCGCTCCTGGCCCGAGCCGACCACCTCCTCGCCACGCCGTCACGGCGCGGCTCCAGGTCCGGCGTCGGGGGCCCGGGACCGACAACGACGACCACGGTTGCGCCCACGACGACCACGGCGGCGGCCGCGACGACGACGGCGGCGCCCACGACGACGACGGCGGCGCCCACGACGACGACGGTGGCACCTACGACGACCACCGTAGGCGGCGACCAGCCGGGGAGTGCCCCGAGCGGCAGCGGTGGTGCTGGAGGCGGTGATGCCGGGACTGCCAGCGGCGCGGCGCCGGTCACGACGTCTGCGCAGGCTTCCCAGGACGGCACCGACTCGGCGACGCCGACGAGCTCGCCAGCGGTCGGCTCGGACGGCACGCCGGCCACGTCGCAGCCCGGGTCGACCGATCACGCCGTGACGCGCGCGGCCGGGACCTCCTGGACACGCTGGCGCTGAGCGCGGGCGCGCTGAGCACTCGAAGTAGCCGGGTGCGCGCAGAGTGTGACAATCCGAGCCGCTGCGCGATTAGAGCCCGACGTCCGTGCCGCGGTACGTGCGCCGTTCGAATCTGGTCTCGACGAAGGAGCGACATGCGAACGAAACTCACTGCCCTCGGGGCGCTCGTCATCGTGGCGGGCGTGTCGTCACCGGCGGCCGCGGCCCAGCGTCCCGCCTCCATCCGGCCGCTTGCCCATCGCGCCACGGTCACCCGGACCGTCGCGGGCGTCGTCGTCGGGCGTGACGCGGCCCGCCACACGCTCATGGTCGCCGCGCCGAACGGGCTCGTCCGGACGCTGCGGGTGGGCGCGCACACGGCGGCGATCGGCGATCGCGTGCTGACGAGGGACAACGCGCTCGCCGACGGGACGTTCCTCATGCGACGGCTTGCGGTCACCGGGCGCGTGCGGCGCGCGCGCCTGCACGGCACGGTCGTGGGCTCCTCCGGCGCCAAGCTCCTCCTCTCCGCAGGTGGCAGCGAGCTGTCCGTCCGCCGCGGCGGGCTGTCGGCGCACGTCACCGGCACGTCCTCCGCCGGCGGCCTCGGCGCAGGCCAGGTCGTGAGCGCGACGGTCGCGATCAACCCGACCGGCGTCCTCGACGCGACCTCCCTCCAGCAGGTGGGTCAGACCGGCCTCGTCGGGCTCGACGGCGTGATCTCGTCGCTCGGCGCCGGCTCGCTCCAGCTCGCGGTCGAGCAGGGCGCGCTCACGACGATCACGATCCCGCCGAGCCTGAGCCTGCCCACGACGATCGCCGTCGGCGACCGGGTCGAGGTCCTCGTCTCCTACTCCAACGCTGCGTTCACCCTCGTCACGATCAACGACGACCACGCCGCGGCTTCGGGGACGACACAGGGCGTGAGCGAGTCCGGCACCGGCAGCAACGAGGCGGTCGTCGTCGAGGGCACCGTCGTCTCCGTCGACACGGCGACGCTCGTCGTTCAGCCGGGCGATGGTGCCGCGCAGGCGACGCTCGCGGTCCCGTCCGGCTTCGACCTCACCGGGGTCGTCGTCGGGGCGGACGTGAAGGCCGACGGGACGCTTGTGAACGGCACGCTCACGCTCACCAACGTCGAGGTGCGCAGCGCCGAGCAGGGCGACCAGACGACCCACGCCACCGGCACCGTCGCCTCGGTCGACACGAGCACCCTCGTCGTCCAACCTACGGACGGGAGCGCTCAGGTCACCTTCGCCGTCCCGTCCGGCTTCGACCTCACCGGGGTCGTCGTCGGGGCGGACGTGAAGGCCGACGGGACGCTTGTGAACGGCACGCTGACGCTCACCAACGTGGAGGTGCCCTCGGCCTCCAGCACCTCCTCTGGCGGCTCGCCGACGGGCACGTCGGACTCATAGCCGCACCGGGCGGCCGGGCGCAATGACGCCCGGCCGCCCGGCCGCGGGGCCACCCGGGCGCGGCCCTCCAGGTCCGGCGCCGGGACCAGCGCCGCGCCCGGAGGACTAACTTCGCCTGCGTGGTCGTCGAGGACATCGATCTCGGGAAGGTCCCGCGCCACATCGGCTGCGTCATGGACGGGAACGGTCGGTGGGCGCGCCAGCGCGGTCTGCCACGTACCGCCGGCCACACCGCGGGCGAGGAGGCGATGCTCGATGCCATCGACGGGGCGCTCGAGATCGGCGTGCAGTGGCTGTCGATGTACGCGTTCTCGACCGAGAACTGGCGCCGCCCTGCAGACGAGGTGCGCTTCCTCATGCAGTTCAACGAGGGGATCCTGATCCGCAACCGTGACGACCTCCACGCGAAGGGCGTACGGATCCGCTTCTCGGGACGCCGCGACTGGCGCGTCCCGCGCCGCCTGTTGAGGAACATGGACGACGCCGTCGAGATGACGCGCCGCAACCGCACCATGACGCTCACGATCTGCTTCAACTACGGAGGGCGCGCCGAGGTCGTCGACGCGGTGCGCCGCCTGGTGGAAGACGGTGTCAGCGCGGCCAAGGTGGACGAGCGGGCGATCCGCTCCCGGCTGTACTACCCGGACATGCCCGACCCGGACCTCGTGATCCGCACGTCGGGCGAGTACCGCATCTCGAACTTCCTGCTCTGGGAGATCGCCTACTCCGAGCTCGTGTTCAGCGACGTGCTGTGGCCGGACTACCGCCGCGAGCACCTCTTCGAAGCCGTCCGGGAGTTCCAGCGGCGCGAGCGCCGCTACGGCGGGGTCGACGGGTGAGCGCGGCCGGCGGCCCGCGGCGGCAGTGGCTCTGGGACCACATCGGACGGCTGTCGGGCGCCGTCCTCGGCCTGCTCGCGCTCGCAGGGCTCATCTTCCTCGCCGCGATCGGCTTCAAGCCCGCGCTCGGCCTCATCGCCGTCGTGCTGATCGGCCTGCTGCTGATCGTCGTCGGGGGCAAGATGCACGGGACCTGACGCGGTGGCCCTCTACCGGGACGTCGGCGTCGTGCTCCGGACCATGCGCCTCGGCGAGGCCGACCGGATCGTGACGATCGTGACGCCCGAGCACGGCAAGGTCCGCGCCGTGGCCAAGGGCGTCCGGAAGACGAAGAGCCGGATCGGCGCACGAGTGGAGCCGCTCAGCCACGTGTCCCTGCTGTGCTGGCGTGGCCGAGAGCTCGACGTCGTGACCCAGGTGGAGGTGCTCGACTCGTTCCGGGCGATCCGCGAGGACCTCGACCGGCTCACGCCGGCGCTCACCATGTTGGAGATCGTCGACCAGGTCGCGGTGCAGGACCACCCGATGCCGGAGCACTTCAAGATGCTGGTCGGGGCGCTGCGGGCGCTGGCCGAGACCGGGTCGCCGCTCGTCCTCGGGGCGTTCTGCTGGAAGCTGCTCGCGGTGGAGGGCGTCGGCCCGGTGGTGGACAGCTGCGCACGATGCGGGACCGACGCGGAGCTCGTGGCCTTCGACGTCGAGGAGGGGGGCTTCCTCTGCCGATCGTGTCGGCGCGGACAGGCCGTCTCGGCCGAGACCGTCGCCTTGGTGCGAAGGATCCTCGGCGGGGACCTCGCGAGGGTGCTCACGGAACCGGCGGACGCGACCACCGACGCCGTCGAACGCCTTGCGACCTCGGCGCTCGAGCACCACCTCGACCGGCGCCTGCGCAGCACCCGCCACCATCCCGACTCCGGCGTGCGCCCGGCCTGAGGCTCCGTCCCGGCGCATCGCGCCCGTGATCCGTCGCTCAAATGGCTCGGACAGCCCAGGGTGAGTCTGCGTTCGTGGATGCTCCCCGGTCAGGGCGCTTCCTCGTCCTGCACGGCTGGCAGAACCGTCGTCCACGCCGGCACTGGCAGTGGTAGATGGTCGAAGCCTTACGCGAGGACGGCGAGCAGGCTCTCTACCCCCCGCTCGCCGACCCCGACCGACCGTCACCGGACAGTCGGCCCGAGCTCGTGCACGCCGAGCTGGCCCAGCTCGGCTCGGGAGAACGTGTCGTGATCGCTCACTCGCTCGCAGCCTCGCGGTGAGTCCCTCGCTTGGTGGACCGTTGCGCTCGCTCACTCGCGCCAACTCCGAGCGTGCCCCGTCGCACCTTCTCGATGCGCTCCTCTGCCATTTTTCGCCAGATGAAGGGCCTCGGGTCGTCGTCCCAGTGCTCGGCGGAGTTCTCGAGGGCCTCTTGGAGCTCGGAGACCGAGGTGAACTCGCCACGGCGGAGTCCACGCCCGGTGAGCTCCCCGGTGCCCTCGGGGAGCCACCGCGAGGCGGCGCCGGCCAATCCGGCGGGGGCGCTGGACCGTAGAACGGGCATGGCGCTCGATCTCTCCCGGCTGCTCGCACCCTCCCCCCGGCGCGATGCCGGCTCGGTCGGGCTGCGGGTCGCCGCGGCCGGCCTGCTCGCCGGGACGGCCGGCATCCACCTCGACCTCTACCTCACGGGTTACCGCCACGTCCCCACGATCGGGGTGCTGTTCGTGTTCCAGGCGGCGGCGTGCCTCGCCACGGCGCTCGCCCTCGTCGCCCTCGACCGCCCGATCGTCCACGTGACGGGCGCGCTGCTCGCCGCCAGCACGCTCGGCGGCTACGTGCTCAGCCGGGCCGTCGGCTTGTTCGGCTTCCGCGAGGTGGCGACCACCTCCGGTGCCGTGGCGGGCGCGCTGGAGCTCGGCGCGCTCGTCGCCTGCGGCGCCCTCGTCGCGCGCGCCGACCTTGGTCCGGTCCGCCCGATCGCCGCGACGGCGGGACTCGCGGTCGTCGCCGGCGCCGTCCTCCTCGGGTTCTACGCCACACCTGGCCCGCCGCGAGATCACACGGTGGGGGCCGCGGCATCGGCGGGCGCTGCGGGCAGCTCGAGCGGCACCAAGGCCCTCGCCCACGGCGTGACGGTCACCATCGTCAACTTCGCCTTCGCCCCCGCTCGCTTCACCGTCTCGCCGGGCGAGCGAGTCACCATCCTCAACAAGGACGGCGTCGCCCACACCTTCACGGCCATGCCCGGCGCCGGTCCGTCCGCCTCCTTCAACTCGGGCCCGATCGAGCCGGGCGGGACGAAGAGCGTCCTCGCCCCGACGACGGCGGGCACGTACCCCTTCTACTGCTCGATCCACCCGTTCATGACCGGGGCGATGACCGTCGCCGGCTGAGATGGCGGACCGAGGCGGCACACCGGGGAGGGCGGACGCCGCCCACATCGAGCCGCGGCGCCTCCGGCGCCTGCAGTGCGCCCTCGGCGCGCTCTGGCTGGCAGACGGGCTCCTCGCGCTGCAGCCGTCGCTCCTCCACGGCGGGCTCGCCCTCGGCATCGAGGAGAACGCGATGGGCCAGCCAGGCGCGCTCGCCCACCTGCTCGTGGCGCTCGGCCGTGTCGTGGCGCGCCACGACACGGCCTCGGCGCTCGCCGTCGCCGCCGTCCAGCTGGGTCTCGGCGCGGCGATCCTGCTGCGGCGCACGCGGCGCCTCGGGCTCGCGCTCTCCGTGCCCTGGGCGCTCGCGGTGTGGGCGGGTGGCGAGGGCTTCGGGATGCTCGCGAGCGGCTACGCGATGCTGCCGAGCGGCGCCCCCGGCGCGGCGCTCCTGTACGGCCTCGCCACCATCGTGGTGTACCCGGGCGCCCCCTCCGCCCGGGCGCGAACGGCCTGGACCGGGCTCTGGCTCCTGGCGGCGGGGCTCCAGGTCGTGCCGGTGGTCAGCCTCGGCTTCAAGCTGCGCGCCGATCTCGGCGAGCTGGCCGACGGCCAGCCGGCCGCGCTCGCCGCGCTCGACCACCGCCTCGGCGCTGCCGCGGGCGGCCACGGCCAGGCGGTGACCGCCGTCCTGGTGGCCCTTGAGGTCGCGGTCGCGCTGGCGGGCGTGCTCGACGGCCGGTGGCGGGCGTGGCCGCTCCGGCTCGGGGCGCTGTCGTGCGCCCTCTTCTGGCTCGCCGGCGAGAACGCCGGCGGCCTCCTCTCGGGCTCGGCGAGCGACGTCGGGACGATGCCCCTCGTCGTGCTGCTCGCGTTCGCCGCCCTGCCCGCCGAAACGCCCCTACTGGCCCGGACGCGGCGCGTGGCCGGCGCGGGGCGGCCGGCCGGCGCGCCCGCGGCGGTCTCGGGGTCGCCCGCCCCCGCGCTGGCGGCCGGCGCGGGCTGACAACCCCGGCTCCCGGCGGCGCTCGCGCCCGGCGGAGCAGGCAGCTCTGACGAGTATCCTCGCCGCATGCCGAACGACCCCTCAGTGGACGAGGCCGTCAAGGACCGCGCCCCCGGGCTGTTCGACGCCGTCGTCAACCTCTGCAAGCGCCGCGGCTTCGTCTTCCCCTCGGCCGAGATCTACGGGGGGATCCGCTCGACCTACGACTACGGGCCGCTCGGCGCGCTGATGCTGCGCAACGTCCGCGAGGCCTGGTGGCGCTCGATGGTCCAAGAGCGAGACGACGTCGTCCCGCTCGAGGCGGCCATCCTCACCAACCCCAGGGTCTGGGAGGCCTCGGGCCACCTCGAGACCTTCACCGACCCGCTCGTCGACTGCCGCAAGTGCAACGAGCGCTGGCGCGCCGACCAGCTCCCGACCAAGGGTGAGGACAACGTCCTCGTCTGCCCGAACTGCGGGTCGACGGACCTCACCGAGGCGCGGCCGTTCAACTTGATGTTCAAGACGTTCGTCGGCCCGGTCGAGGACGACGCCTCCATCGCCTATCTGCGCCCGGAGACGGCCCAGGGCATGTTCGTGAACTTCATGAACGTCATGACGACGATGCGGCTGAAGCCGCCGTTCGGCATCGCGCAGATCGGCCGGAGCTTCCGCAACGAGATCACGCCGGGCAACTTCGTCTTCCGCACCCGCGAGTTCGAGCAGATGGAGATGGAGTTCTTCGTGCCGCCGGCGGACAGCCCCCGCTGGCACGAGTACTGGTGCGGGGAGCGCTTCGCCTGGTACCAGCGCTACGGGATCCCGACTGAGAAGCTGCGGCTGCGCGAGCACGAGCACGACGAGCTCTCGCACTACTCGGCCGGCACCTCCGACGTGGAGTTCGACTTCCCCTGGGGCTGGGGCGAGCTCGAGGGGATCGCGAACCGGACCGACTTCGACCTCAACGCCCACGCCAAGCTGAGCGGCGTCCGCCTCGAGTACTTCGACCAGGCGACGGGCGAGCGCTACGTGCCGCACGTCATCGAGCCCGCCGCCGGCGCGACACGGACGATGATGGCGTTCCTCATCGCCGCCTACGACGAGGACGAGGTCGCCGGGGAGCGGCGCGTCGTGCTCCGCCTCCATCCCCGTATCGCCCCGTACCAGGTCGCGATCCTGCCGTTGTCGAAGAAGGAGACGCTCGCCCCGCTCGCACGCGAGGTGCTCGCGATGTGTCGGCGACACTTCCTGTGCGAGTACGACGACACCCAGTCCATCGGGAGGCGCTACCGGCGCCAGGACGAGATCGGCACGCCCCTTTGCGTCACCGTCGACTTCGACAGCCTCGAGGACCGGGCCGTGACCGTGCGCGACCGCGACTCGACAGAGCAGGTGCGCCTGCCGATCGACGGTCTGGTCGAGGAGCTCCTCGCCCGGACGAAGGGCGCCTGAGCGGGCGCCGCCACCGGAGCGAGCCGCTGTCACCGAACGAGGAGCCTGAACGCATGGCCGCGATCTTCGACTTCGACCACGTCCATCCGCGACCGCCCCGGGAGCTGCGGGCGCTGCTCGGTGGCAAGGGGGCCAACCTCGGCGAGATGACCAGCGTCCTCGGCCTGCCGGTCCCCCCGGGCTTCACGATCTCGACCGAGGCGTGCCGCGCCTACCTCGCGTCGGGCTGGCCGGACTCGCTCTCGGCCGAGCTCGGCGAGCATCTCCGGCGCCTCGAGGAGCAGATGGGCCGGCACCTCGGTGACGCCTCCGACCCGCTCCTCGTCTCGGTCCGTTCCGGCGCCGAGCACTCGATGCCCGGGATGATGGACACCGTCTTGAACCTCGGGCTGAACGACGCGTCGGTCGCCGGCCTCGCCCGCCAGACCGGCGACGAGCGCTTCGCCTACGACTCGTACCGGCGCTTCATCCAGATGTACGGGCGGATCGTGCTCGGCCTCGACGGCGAGCCGTTCGACGCCCGCTTCGAGGCGGCCAAGGGGTCCTCTGGGGCGGTGGCCGACGCCGAGGTGCCCGCGACGGCCCTCGCCGAGATCGTCGCCGACTTCAAGGAGATCGTCCGCCAGGCGACGGGTGCCGCGTTCCCCGAGGAGCCGGGCGCGCAGCTACGCGGCGCGATAGAGGCGGTCTTCTCCTCCTGGAATGGCGCGCGGGCCCGCGCCTATCGCGAGCGCGAGGGCATCCCACACGATCTCGGCACCGCCGTGAACGTCCAGGCCATGGTGTTCGGCAACCGCGACGACCGCTCGGGCACCGGCGTCGCGTTCACCCGCGACCCGGCGACCGGGGAGCACCGTCCCTACGGCGACTTCCTGGTCAACGCCCAGGGCGAGGACGTGGTCGCCGGCATCCGCAACACCCTGCCGCTCGAGGCGCTCGGGGAGCGCTTCCCCACGCTCCACAGCGAGCTGACGGAGATCTTCTCCCGGCTCGAGCGCCACTTCCGCGACATGTGCGACATCGAGTTCACGATCGAGCAGGACAAGCTCTGGATGCTGCAGACCCGAGTCGGCAAGCGCACCGGGCGCGCCGCGCTGCGCATGGCCGTCGAGATGGTCGACGACCCGGCGATCCGGCTGAGCCGTGCCGAGGCGGTCCAGCGCGTCAACGCCGACCACATCGACGGCGTGCTCCACCCCCAGTTCGCCGAGGAGCAGGCCGTCGTGGCGACCCGCGGCCTCGGCGCCTCACCCGGCGCGGCGGTCGGCCGCGTCTGCCTCAGCGCGGCGAGGGCGGTCGAGGAGGCCAAGGCCGGCAACGACGTCATCCTCGTGCGCACGGAGACGTCGCCGGAGGACGTCCACGGCATGCTGGCCGCGGCGGGGGTCCTCACGAGGCGGGGCGGCCTCGTGTCGCACGCCGCCGTCGTCGCGCGCGGCTGGGGCAAGCCCGCCGTCGTCGGTGCCGAGCGGGTCGAGATCGGCGAGCACGAGATCCGGATCGGCGATGCCGTCGTTCCCGAGGGCGAGGTGATCTCCATCGACGGCGCCACCGGCGTCGTCGTGATCGGCGCAGTGAAGCTGTCGGCGGCGAGCCCGCCGGAATCGCTCGAGACGATCCTGTCGTGGGCGGACGAGATCCGACGCGGGCGGCTCGGGGTGCGCGCCAACGCCGACAACGGCCCCGACGCCGCCAACGCCCGGCGCCTCGGGGCCGAGGGCATCGGGCTGTGCCGGACCGAGCACATGTTCCTCGGCGACGAGCGGCTGCCGATCGTGCGCCGAATGATCCTGTCCTCGGGGGAGGAGGAGGAAGCCGCCTCGCTCGACGAGCTCCGCCGGGCCCAGCGGGCGGACTTCGTCGAAATCCTTGAGGCGATGGACGGCCTGCCCGTCACGGTGCGCCTGCTCGACCCGCCACTGCACGAGTTCCTGCCCGACGTCTCGGACCTCGCGCTGAAGGCGGCGCGCGAGGGGCTCAGCGCCGAGGAGGAGCGCCTCTTCGAGGCGGCGAAGCGCTGGCAAGAGCAGAACCCGATGCTCGGCACCCGCGGCGTGCGGCTCGGGATCATGAAACCGGGGCTGTACGCGATGCAGGTACGGGCGTTGATGGAGGCCGCCGCCGACCGGACGGCCGCCGGCGGCCACCCGATCGTCGAGGTCATGATCCCGCTCACGATCTCGCGCGAGGAGCTCGCGCTCGCGCGTGCGTGGGCCGAGGAGGCGATCGCGGCGAGCGGCAACGGCGACACGCCCGTGGCGATCGGCACGATGATCGAGACGCCGCGCGCCGCGCTGTGCGCCGGCGAGCTCGCCGAGGCGGCCGAGTTCTTCTCCTTCGGCACGAACGACCTCACCCAGATGACGTTCGGCTTCAGCCGCGACGACGTCGAGGCCCGGATGATGACCCTCTACCTCGAGCGCGGTCTCATCCCGGCGAACCCGTTCGAGACGATCGACCGCGACGGCGTCGGCGAGCTCGTGCGCGTGGCGGCCGCGCGCGGCAAGGCGGCGAACCCGCTGCTGAAGCTCGGCGTCTGCGGGGAGCACGGTGGCGACCCGGCGTCGATCGACCTGTTCGCGCGCGTCGGGCTCGACTACGTGAGCTGCTCGCCGTTTCGCGTCCCGATCGCCCGCCTGGCCGCCGCCCAGGCGCTGCTGCGGATCGACGCCGAGGCGGCGGCGACCTCCGCGGCCTGACGCGGGACCCGCCGAGCGCACCTCGCACGGCCGAGCGAGCGAAGCGGTACCGTCCCGGTGATGGCCATCCCCGACGAGGACGTCGCCCGTGTGCGTGCCGCGACCGACCTCGCCGCGCTGATCGGGGAGCACACGGCCCTGAAGCGGGTCGGGACGCGCTTCGTCGGCCTCTGCCCGTTCCACGGCGAGCGGACCCCGTCGTTCAGCGTGAACGCCGAGGAGGGCCTCTACTACTGCTTCGGCTGCCAGGTGTCCGGCGACGCCATCACCTTCGTGCGGGCGATGGAGGGCTGCGACTTCGTCGAGGCGGTGGAACGCCTCGCCGGGCGCGCCGGCATCACCATCCGCGACGACGCCGACCCTGCCGCGTCGGCGGAGCGCGGCCGGCGCCAGCAGCTGTACGAGGCCCTCGGCGCCGCCGTCGACTTCTACCACGACCGGTTGGTGCGCCATCCCGACGCCGGCCGGGCGCGCCAGTACCTGCGCTCGCGCGGCTACGACGGCGACGTCGTGCGGCGCTTCCGGCTCGGCTTCGCCCCCGCCGCCTACGACGAGCTCGTGCGCGCGCTGCGCCTGCCGGCGAGGGTCATGCGCGAGGCCGGGCTCGCCCACGAGGGGGCGCGCGGTGGGCTGATCGACACCTTCCGCGAGCGGGTGATCTTCCCCGTCTATGACCCCTCGAACCGGACGATCGCGCTGGGGGGGCGCATCCTCCCACCGGAGCTGCGCCGGAGCGAGCGCGACCCCGGGCCGAAGTACCGCAACTCGGCCGAGTCGCCGATCTACGCCAAGCGTCGCACCCTCTACGGCCTCAACTGGGCGAAGGCGGAGGTGGCGCGCTCGGGGGAGGCGGTCGTCTGCGAGGGGTACACCGACGTGATCGGCTTCTTCCAGGCCGGCGTGCCCCGGGCCGTCGCCACCTGCGGCACGGCGCTCACCGAGGAGCACTTCCGGCTGCTCGCCCGCTTCTGCAACCGGGTCGTCCTCGCGTTCGACGCCGACAGCGCGGGGCAGAACGCGGCGGCCAGGCTCTACGAGTGGGAGCGGCGCCACCAGCTGGAGCTCGCCGTCGCCGACCTGCCAGCGGGGAGCGACCCCGCCGAGCTGGCCCGCGACGACCCCGCCACGCTCGCCGCGGCGGTGGCCGGAGCCCGCCCCTACCTGGGCTTTCGCGTCGAGCGAGCCCTCCGGGCCGCCGACTTGAGCACTCCCGAGGGGCGCACCCGCGCGGCCGAGGCGGCGATCGGCGCGATCGCCGAGCACCCGAACGAGCTCGTGCACGACCAGTACGTGACCCGGGTCGCCGACCGCACCGGGCACGACCCGGACCGCCTGCGGGCGCTCCTGGCGGAAGCCCGCACCCAGGTCGCGCGCAAGGAGCCGGCCTCGCGCACCCCCGAGGCCGACGGGCGCGACCGGGACGGGCAGCAGCGGGGGGCGGCCCAGGCCGACTACGACCCACCACCGCGCGACGAGCCCGGTGCGCCGGTCGCGACCGGCGACGCGCCGCGCCGCGCCGCCCAGCGCGAGGGCCCCCGGACCCGCAAGGGCCGCGACGCGCTGCTCCTCGCGATCCACCGGCGCTCCGAGGTGCTCGAGCGCTTCGACGAGGTGCTCTTCGTCGACGAGACCCAGCGGGCGGCGTTCCGGGCGCTTCGGCAGTCGTCCAACCTCCACGAGGCGATGGAGAGCGCCGAGCCCGACGCGCGCGAGCTGCTCGTCAAGCTGGCCGCGAGCGACGTCCCGGCCGACCTCGACCCGGACGGGACCCTCCTCGAGCTGGCCCGCAGCGCGACCGAGCGCACGCTTCGCGAGCTCGACAGCCAGGCCCGCGTGGCGGCCGAGGTCGGCGACGCGTTCGGCCAGGCAGCCGTCGCGGAGGCGTCGGCGTGGCTCGCCGGACAGCTCCAGCTGCTGCGCGATCCGGTCCTCCAGCCCGGCCATCCCCTTTGCGCGATCGACGCGGCCGAGCGATTGGTAGCCTGGCTCCTGCAACGGCAGCTGCAGGGTCAACGGCGGCTGGAGGGGTGACCACGCCGAGCATCGATCCGCTCCAGAAGGAACCGCGACCGCCCGAGGATGACGCCGTGCCGGCCACCCGGGACGGGGCAGCACGCCCCGTGACCGACGGCGTCCAGCCGCACCGGAGCGCTCCCGGGCCCGCGACGGCGCGGCCACGCGCCAGCAGGCCGCCACGCGTGCACGACGACGAGGAGGACGAGGCGACCGACGCGCTCCGGGCGTTGCGCGGCGGCGGCACCGGCTCGGGCGCGGGCTCTCCGGGCGCCGACACCGTGCGGGCGTACCTGCGCGAGATCGGCCGCGTCTCGCTGCTCTCCGCGGACCTGGAGGTGCTCTGCGCCAAACGCCTCGAGCGTGGCCAGCAGGCGGCCCAACGTGTCCAGCAGTGGCGCGACGAGGGCATCGTCGACACCGTGCCGGCCGACGAACGCGCCGCGGCCGAGCGCCAGATCACCGAGGGCCAGGAGGCGAAGGACCTGCTCACGGAGGCCAACCTGCGCCTGGTCGTGTCGATCGCCAAGCGCTACCGCAACCGCGGCATGGCGTTCCTCGACCTCATCCAGGAGGGCAACCTCGGCCTGATGCGCGCGGTCGAGAAGTTCGACTACCGGCGTGGCTTCAAGTTCTCCACCTACGCGACCTGGTGGATCCGCCAGGCGATCACCCGGGCCGTCGCCGACCAGGCCCGGACGATCCGGATCCCGGTGCACATGGTCGAGACGATCAACAAGGTCGTGCGCGTCCAGCGCCAGCTCTCGCAGCAGCTCGGCCGCGAGCCGACGGTCGAGGAGATCGCCGAGCGCATCCAGTTCACCGCAGAACGCGTCCGGGAGATCCAACGGATCAGCCAGGACACGATCTCGCTGTCCCAACCGATCGGTGACGAGGACGACTTCAGCCTCTCGGACCTCATCGAGGACCAGGGTGCCGAGGTCCCAGTCGACGCCGCGACGCGCGTGCTGCTGAACGAGGCGGTCCAACGGGCGCTGCTCGAACTGTCCGAGCGGGAGCAGGAGGTCGTCCGCCTGCGCTTCGGGCTCGAGGACGGCCGGATCCGCACCCTGGAAGAGGTCGGCCGGATCTTCGGGGTGACCCGTGAGCGGGTGCGCCAGATCGAGATGAAAACGCTGGCAAAGCTGCGCCAGCCGACGGTTTCGCGACCACTGCGCGACTACTTCGAAGCAGATTGATCGTAACGCGAAACTCTTGTGTCCTGATACAGGGGGTCGTATAACGGGGGGCAGCGAGCCGCCTAGCGCGCCACACGACTACGACGATGCCGGCAGGGGGCCACGACCGGCAGCGGAAAAAGGACTGACAACAAGAACTGGCCGACCACTGCCAGGTTGGCGGAAGAGGGGGAGGAACTGCCGATGAGCCCGTCGCAGAACACGATCGAGGCACTCTTCGATGAGGGGAGGACCTTTCCGCCGCCGCCCGAGTTCACCGCCAAGGCGGGCATCTCCTCCACTTCGATCTATGCCGACGGCGAGGACTACGAGTCCTTCTGGGCAGCTCAGGCGGAGCGGCTCGTCTGGCGCAAGCACTGGGACACCGTGCTCGACTGGTCGGGCGCCCCGTTCGCGAAGTGGTTCGTCGGCGGGAAGCTCAACGTCACCGAGAGCTGCCTCGACCGGCACCTCGCCGATCACGCCGATCGCGTCGCCTACTACTGGGAGGGCGAACCGGGCGACCGGAAGGTGATCACCTACGGCGAGCTGCACGCCGAGGTGTGCAGGCTCGCGAACGCGCTCGCCGAGCTCGGCGTCGGCAAGGGCGACGTCGTCGCCGTCTACATGGGCCTCGTGCCCGAGCTACCGGTCGCGCTGCTGGCCTGCGCCCGGCTCGGGGCGCCGCACTCGGTCGTGTTCGGCGGCTTCTCCGCCGAAGCCCTCGCCGACCGGATCAACGACGCGCAGGCCAAGGTGCTCATCACCTGCGACGGGGGCTGGCGCGGCGGCCAGATCGTCCCGCTGAAGGAGATGGCCGACGACGCGGTGTCGCGGTCGCCTTCGATCGCCCATGTCCTCGTCGTGAAGCGCACGGAGAACGACGTCACCATGGTCGACGGCCGAGACGTCTGGTACCACGAGATCGTAAAGCACCAAAGCGCCGAGCGCGCGGCCACCGAGTGTGACAGCGAGGACATGCTGTACCTGCTGTACACCTCGGGCACCACCGCCAAGCCGAAGGGCATCGTCCACACCTGCGGCGGCTACCTCACCGGGGTGTCCGCCACCTTCCGCAACGTCTTCGACCTCCACGAGACCGAGGACATCTTCTGGTGCACCGCCGACATCGGCTGGGTCACCGGCCACAGCTACGTCGTCTACGGCCCGCTCGCCAACGGCGCGACGTCCGTCATCTACGAAGGCGCTCCCCAGTTCCCGGACAAGGACCGCTTCTGGGCGATCGTGGAGCACTACGGGATCACCACCTTGTACACCGCGCCGACGACCATCCGGACGTTCATGAAGTGGGGGACAGAGTTCCCGGACCGCCACGACCTATCGTCGCTCCGCCTCCTCGGCACCGTCGGCGAGCCGATCAACCCGGAGGCGTGGA
>Ga0307373_10006959_pt1 | contig 17809 bp, 15 predicted proteins | sample OX2MG_FD_202534 | JGI IMG/M metagenome (GOLD analysis project Ga0307373, IMG submission 202534) | Soil microbial communities from Risofladan, Vaasa, Finland - OX-2 | ecosystem: Environmental > Terrestrial > Soil > Coastal area > Acid sulfate soil | place: Finland: Risofladan, Vaasa | collected... | reverse complement strand
AGGAACCCATCACGCGTCGGATACGCACCGTACGGGGTGAGGCTGGCGTGAGCGGATCCCAGGCGCCCGGGGACAGTTCCCGTGCCGAAGTAGGACACCGCATGGTACGTCAGCCAGGACACCTGACCTTCCAGCAGCGACGACTCCACGCGCTGACCACGGCCGGTGCGCTCGCGGACGTAGAGGGCAGCAAGGATAGCCTGGACCGCGTTGGCACCAGCGGTCAGGTCCACGATCGACGTCCCGACACGCACCGGTGGGCGCCCCTCCTCGCCGGTGATGCTCATCAATCCCCCATAGGCCTGCATGAGCAGGTCCACGCCCGCGCGGTCTCGATCGGGACCGTCGCTACCGACTGCCGAGATCGCGCAGTAGATCAGCCGCGAGTTGTCGCCACGGAGGTCTTCCGAGCCGAGGCCCCAGCGCTCCATCGCGCCCGGACGGAAGTTCTCGATAAGCACGTCGGCTCGCAGGGCCAGGCGCCGCACCACCTCGCGGCCGTCGTCGGTTTGGAGATTCACGGTGATGCCGCGCTTGTTACGGTTGGCGCTCAGGAAGTAGCAGCTCTCACCGTTCCAGAATGGCAGGTAGCCCCGCGTATCGTCGCCGCGCCCGGGCGCCTCGACTTTCACCACGTCGGCGCCGAGGTCGCCCAGCGTCATCGCCGCGAACGGTCCGGCGAGGTGGCGGCTCAGGTCGAGGACGCGGATACGTGCGAGCGGCTCGTTCACCGCATCTCTCCGGCGCTCACCGGCCGACGAAGTGCGGCGGGCGTTTTTCCCGGAACGCCGCCAGCGCTTCGCGCCGATCGACCGTCAGCGCGGCCATCGCCACGCCGTCGATGTGGTGCAGCGACGCCGCTTCCACTCCGACGCGGACGCTGATCCAGATGTTCTCCTTAGTGTCCTGGACCGCGCGTGGCGCCAACTCAGCGATCTCCCGCGCCGCATTGGCCGCGGCCGCCTCGGCGTCTGGGACCAGACGCGTGATCAGTCCCACGCGCTCGGCCTCGTCGGCCTCCATCCAGCGAGCGGTCAGCAGCAGGTCCTGCGCGCGGGTCAGGCCGACGATGCGCACGAGGTGGTGCGCCGGCGAAGGCACCGCGACGGCCACCTCGCGGTAGGCGAAGCGAGATGCCGCGGTGGCGAAGCGCAGGTCCGCCGAGATCGCCAGTTCGACGCCGAGGCCGACCGCCGAGCCGTCGATCGCGGCCACGATGGGCACCGGCAGCGCGCGGAGCTTCCGCAGCACCCGGTGCATCGTCGAGACGCGCTCTCGGACGAACGCGGGCGGCGCATCCAGCGTCTCTTTGAGGTCGATTCCGGCGCAGAACCCCGGCGCGGCAGCCCGCAGGACGATCACCCGCGGGCGATCGTGGAGCAGCTCATCCAGCGTCTGCTCGATGGCCTCGAGGAGTTGGTGGCTGACGGCGTTGCGCACGCGTGGCCGGTTGAGCGTCAGCGAGGCGATGTCCCCGTCGCGGGACACGAGCAGGGGCCGGGTCTCGTCGCTCACACGCAGTCCCTCCCGATTCGTCCGACAGCCGGGACATCATAACAGCGGGAGACGATTCGCGCGCCACCCGCACGAGGGTCAGGGTGCGCCGCACTATTGTGCGGAGGCCGGGCGACAGGTGGTGGTGACCGACGGAGCAAGGAGACGTACCCTCCCGGCGGACGACGGCGGATAAGCACCGTTGCCGAGGGAGGGTACGCATGGACAGCACAACCCTGTCCGCGCCGATGATAGCCGAGTTAGGCGCGACGTTCACGGCCGCGGTGACGGCAGCAGGACCGGTCCTGCTGGCGGCGGATCTGGCCGGAATCGAGCAGGAACTGCAGCGGCTCAGCCGCCAGGTGCTCGGGCCGGTAGTCGAGGCGGTGCTCGCCGTCCACGCCGGGCAGGCCAGTACGCAGCAGCCGACGTGCCCGCAGTGCGGGCAGCCGCTGCGCCTGGTCGACCGGCGGCGACCCCGGCAGGTGGTGGGGTTGGTGGGGGACTACACCCTGCGGCGACCTACTACGTGTGTGACCGGTGCCACCGGGGCCGGGCGCCGCTCGCTGAGTGGCTGGGGTTGGGGCGCGGTAGCCTGTCGCCGGGACTGGGACGGGTCGCCGGGCGACTGGGGATCGAGACGTCCTTCGGCGCGACGACCACGCTGCTGGCGGAGACGCTGCAGGTGCGGGTGCCGGCGGAAGCGGTGCGGCGGGTGACCGAAGGGATCGGGGCGGTGGCCGAGGGCGAGGCCCAGAAGGTGATCGGCATGGCGCAGACCGGGGCCGTGCCGCCGACGGGAACGCTGCCCGTCGGGGCGGCACGGCTGGTCGAGGCCGACGGGGCCATGGTGCACCTCGACGATGACTGGCACGAGGTCAAGGTGGGGCTGGCCGCGCCGCTGGGACCGGCCACGCAGATCGCCTCCGACACGCAGCGCGCACGGCTGGTGGTGGGACCCGCGGACTACTGCGCCGGGCTCGAGCCGGCCGAGTCCTTCTGGTACCGGCTCTACGTGACCGCCTGCCGGCAGGGCTTGGGCAGCCCTGCCCTGGCGTTGGTGGTGGTGCTGGGCGACGGGGCCGAGTGGATCTGGCACTACGCGGCGCGCTTCCTGACCGTCGGCGCTGTGGAGCTGGTCGAGATCGTCGACCTCTATCACGCCTGGGAGCACCTGGGTACGGTGGCGCAGGCCGTCTTTGGGACGGGCAGCGCCGCCGCCACGGCTTGGCTGACGCCCGTCAAGGAGGCGTTGCGGGACCAGGGCGTGGCTCCGGTGCTGGCCGCCTTGCAGGCGCTCGCGCCGGCTGAGGCGACGGCGGCGGACGAGGTGCGCAAGGCGCTCGGCTACTTCACGACCCACGCCGCCCGCATGGACTACCCCGGCTTCGTCGCCCGCGGCTTGCCGATCGGCTCGGGGGCCGTCGAGAGCGGCTGCAAGACGCTGATCGAGGCGCGGGAGAAGGGGGCGGGGATGCGCTGGAGCCGAGCTGGGGCGCAGGGGGTGGCGACGCTACGGGCGGTGGCGCGCTCCGGGGGCTGGGCGGCCTTCTGGACGACGCAGCCCCAGTGCCGGCGCCCCGCAGTGTTCCCGCGGCGCCCGCGCGGCTCCCGGGGACGCCGCCCTCACCCCGCTCGCCGCCTGACCTCACAATGATGAGGGGCACCCTCGTCGAGGTTCGGCCCAGTGCCGCTCAGCCGTTCCCGTGGGGCCGGTCCCGGCGTCCGCGAACGCGCGCGAGCACCTCACGCTGGGGTTCCGAGAGCCGCAGGCGGCCGTCAGTAACGGCGACGAGGTCGCCCTCGAGCAGGTCCAGCAGCCGGGAAGAGGCCGCCCGCGCGGCAGCGAGGCCGGGCCCGTGGAGGGTCGCGCCCAGGCGTTCGGCGAGGTTCGGCGAGGTCCGGCGTGGCCCGCGCGTCGAAGGCGTGGAAGGGACGTCCGCCGCCGTACGTCGCGGCGAAGAGGACGAGCAGGTTCTCGCGCATGCGCTGCGTGGCCTGCCAGGCGTGGCCACGCTGGAGCGCGACGTCGACGTCCACCGTCCAGCGCACGAGCTGGTCCAGGCGGTGCGCCGGGAGCAGCTCCGGCGGCGCCCGGTTGGCCAGGCCGGCAGCACCGATCTCGTCCCGGGCCAGTGGACCGGCCAGCACGCGCAGGCTGTCGACGATGGTGGGGCTGGTCGTCGCGAGGGGATGGAAGCGGATCCAGAGCCCGCGCAGTGACCGGAGCACGACGTCGGCGGCGTCGACACCATCGGGGACGAGGAGCAGGACGCGCTCCCCCATGCCCGTCAGCGCGGCGCCGATCCCGTCCACCTCGGCCCGCGGGCCAACGCGGACGCCGTCGGCGAGGACCACGTCCAGGTCGAGATCGGAGAGATCGTCCCAGGTACCGCGGCCGAGCGAGCCGAAGACGGCGACCGCCAGCACGCGAGGATCCTCGGCGTAGTGGTCGACGACCGCCCGCAGCAGTGCCCGGTGAGCCGGGGTCCCGGGGAAATCAACCATGCCGGACATCGCCGGTCATCCTCAGCGCGACCGGCCTCAGACGGGCCAGTCCTCCTGACGGAGCGCGGCGTCCCAGAAGGCGTACTCGTAGCGGCTGCTGGTGTGGAAGCTGGCCGACAGGCGGGTGCGCTCGGCGGCCGAGACGTCCGCGGCCGCGCGGTCGAAGGTCGCGCGCAGCCGCGCGGCGAGGTCGCGGTACTCGTCGCCGCCGTACATCGCGATCCACTCGGCGTAGAGTGGGCGGTGGGCGGGTAGTCCCCGGTCCGTCAGCTCTCGGCCGATCTCCCAGTAGCCCCACTGGCACGGCAGCAGCGCCGCCATGATCTCGACGGTGGTGCTCTGCCAGGCGACGTGCAGCAGGTGGTCGGTGTAGGCGCGCGTCGTCGGCGAGGGCTCGGTCGCCTCGAGCTCCGCCCGGGTGATGCCCAGCCGCGCGCAGTAGCCGCGGTGGAGCTCCATCTCGACGTCGAGCGTCGCCTGGACCAGCCGGGCGAAGAGCTCCATCAGCGCCAGGTCGTGCGCCTTGGCGACCGCCAGCGCCAGCACCCGGCTGTACTCGACCAGAAAGACGTAGTCCTGGCGAACGTAGTAGCGAAACGCCTCCAGCGGGAGATCGCCGCTACCGATCCCAGTTACGACGGGGTGCGCCAGGATCCGCTCCCGGACCTCGCGCGTCTCCGCGAGCAGGTCGTCCGACGTCGCCATTCCCCGTACTCCATTCGACCCGGGCGCACCGCTAGCTGCCCGGCGGTGCGATCGTGTCGGACTTCAGCTGCGCGGAGAACGTGTCGTTGAGCCACTCCACGATCCCGATCTGCGGCGTCCACCAGATCGTGGTGGACGCGTTCGGCCCGTCGCTCGACGGCCAGCCGGCGCCCGCGGGGCCGGTCATGACGAGCCTCCAGGCCACGAAGTAGCCCGCGCTCGTGGAGACGAGCTCCTGACCGACGGCCTGCACGCTGACCGTGGCCGTCTGGCCGGGGGAGCGGATGGAGAGGACGGTCGTGGTCGTGCTCCAGGTCTGGCCGGGGGACAGATTGCCACCCGGCAGGTAGCGCACCGGCGGCGAGTAGACCACGGAGTCGGTCAGCCGCCCGTCGCGGCTCATCGCGTCCCAGCCGTAGAGGTCGAGACCATCCGGCGTCACGCCCCAGTAGGTGATCCGCTCGCCGAGCAGCGACGTCTCGTCCCGCGTCACCAGCACCGAGCCGCCGGAGAAGCTACGCGAGGTACCGGTGACGGTCCAGGTCGCGTCGCTCCCCTGCGTCGTGCCGTAGGTCCAGCTGTTGCCCGAGCTCAGCGCGAAGTGCCCGAGGTCGCCGTTGACCGTGACCGGTGCGGTCGAACCGTAGCGCCACCGGTAATAGTGCTGGCCGATGTTGCCCATCTCGGTCTGCCAGCCGGTCGGATTGGTGGGCGTGTAGGTGAGCACGCGGCGCTCGAAAGGCTGGACCAGCACCCAGCTCGGGATGCCGCCGACCCGCACCTGGACCCAGAACGGATCGGATATCGGATAGCCGAGCACGAACAGCCAGTTGAACAGAGGGTCGGCCATGGCCAGTCCGCTGCCCTGCTGGACGAGTCCCGGCTGGGTCATCAGCTCCCAGAAAGCGCGGGGGATGTTGTAGCCCACGGTGGTTCCCATCGGACCGTCGTAGTTGATGTACTGCACAAACTGGGCGTTCGGGTCGGCGGCGGCGTCGTGCGACGCGCTGCCGGAGGGCAGGAGCTCGCTAGTCGCGAACGACCCGGTCTGATCCGGCTGGCTCCGATCGATGATCGTGTTGAGGTCGCGGTAGGTGGGGAACGGGTTGTCCAGGTCGCCGGCGACCGGGATGGCCGCGCCGCCGGCGGCATTGATGAAGGTCGAGGTGCCGATCTGGATGCGCCCGCTGATCAGCTCGCGGGTGAGCAGCCCGCTCGTCACGTACCAGGGGCTCGACGCGTCGCCGGTGGGGTCGTTGATCTCCATCCGGCCCTTGTCGAAGTACTGGACGAGGCGCTCCCGCCCCGGTGCGTCGAGGTAGCGCTCGTAGATCCCCGGGCTCAGGGGTGTTGGGCCCCAGAGCCAGGTACGGTCCACCGTCTCCTGGGCGACGGGCAGATCGGTGTGCGTCCAGAGGCCGGTGAAGGCCGGCTGTGCCAGCGAGGCGGCCTCCGCCCGCGGGACGTGGCTGATGGGAGCGACGAGCAGGACGAGTCCGATGACGGCGCGCAGGAGGTAGCGACCCAAGGCGGACTCCAGGCTTCCGGTAGCCCACGGCGGGCGCGGGCCGGCGAAGCGGATCGGCGCCGCGGGGATGTCGCGTGCGGGCACGTGCGAGCCGATGGCTCCAGTGTAGCAGGTTGACCGCGGTTATGGCCGACGAGCCGCGGCGTGTCGGCCTCTCGGGCGGTGCCGGAGCATCGGAGGCGGTCACCGCCGTCGCCCTCCGGCCGGACGGCGGGGCGTCGGGGTTTGACGTCAGGCCGTGACCGGCCCGTGGGCCAGCCTGGGCGGCACCGGGTAGGAGCGCTTGCTGTGGCTCAGCCCGGATGCCACGAGGAGCTCGGCCATGCGCAGCGTGACCTGCAGCGGGTTGACGACCGGGACGCCGACGGCCTGCTGGAGCTCGGCCGCGCGGAACGAGAGCGTGCCGCAGCCCAGGACCAGCACGTCGGCGCGATCCTCCTCGACGACGCGGCGGCTGACGTCGATCAGCCGGCGGAAGGTCGCCTCGGGGTCGGCGTTTAGCTCGAGCACGGGGATGCCGATTTGGCGCACCGAGGCGAGCCGGGGCTCGACCCCGGTCACGCGGGCGAGGTTCTCGAGCGGGCGGACGACGCTCTCCAGTACCGTGACCACGCTGAAGCGATGGCCGAGGTTGGCCGCGACGAGCATCGAGGTCGCCCCCGGACCGAGCACGGGGATGGTGACCAGTTCGCGAAGGGCGTCGATGCCCGGGTCGCCGAAGCAGCCGGGCACGACGGCGTCGAACCCCTCGCGCTCCAGCTCGACGACCGACTCGAGCAGCCCCGGGACGGAGAGGTACTCCTCCCACATCGACTCGATGCTGGCCGGGCCGTCATGTCGCGGCCGCGCCTCGACCCGCACGCCCGGTCCGACGAACGCCTGCAGCGCCGCCTCGCGAGACTTCGGCCCGATGTAGGCGATGCGCATAGTGTCACTCACTTCATGATCCTATCCACCACCGTCCACCGCGAGCGTCCGTATATTACGCCGTCGGCGGTCGGTGCGCATGGCGTGCTCGCCCGTTTCTATTCCAACCGCGCGACCGTCGTCTGGACACGTCGCGGTCTGGCGATCCGTCTCATCTCGGCAAGGAGAGCCCACGGTGGAGAGCGACGAGCGTATCGTGCGCTCCACGGCTGAGGAGCTCGATCGCATGCTACAGCAGGGCGAGGACCGGACCGAGTGGGCCAGGGTCCGCGCCCTGACCGAGGAGGAGGTGGAGGCGTCGATCGATCACGAGGAGGAGGGCGCGCTCGACTGGCGCGACGTGCAGGCCGGCATCCCCGGTCCCAAGCAGCAGCTCACCGTGCGCTTCGACGTCGAGGTGGTCAAGTGGTTCAAGGCTCAGGCGCCCCGGCAGGCGGGCAGGCGCGCATGAGGGTGGCGTGCTCGGCGTCACATGACTTCCGGCAAGGTGGATCAGGACGAACGGTGGTGGGCGGTGTGCCCCACGGTCCTTACCATGGGTTGGCTATCGGTGAGGGCGGTTGGGGGGAGTCTCCGCACATGACCCGCGCGACAGTTCTGCTCGTCATGCCCGACCTCGTCCAGGCGGCGCACCTCGGTCGCACGATCGAACAGCGCCTCCATGCGCATCCGGCCGGGGTCACCACCAGCGAGGAGGCGCTGCGCTGGATCGCGGTGCAGTCCTGCGACGCCTGCGTGCTGGACTACGCGCTGCCGGACCTCGACGGGCTCTCGACCCTCGTCCGCCTCCACCAGCGGAAGCCGGATCTGCCGGTGGTCATGGTCTCCGAGTCGCACCTGGAGAGCACCGCCATCGCGGCGTTCCACCTCGGCATCACCGACTACGTTCCGAAGGTACCAGGCTTTCCGGAAGCGGTCGTCAGCGCGCTCCAGCGTGTCCTGGCTCCGGACCAGCTTCGCGCGGCCGCGCTCGGTGTCGACCAGGACGACGTGCCGGAGGAGCTGCTGGCGCCGACCTACCAGAACCGCCTGCGGGCGATCGGGCACCAGCTCGACGTCGACGGCTTTCGCTCGGTGCAGCTCGCCGAGGTCGAGGACGGTTTTCTCGTCCGCGCGCTCCCGCCGGGCGACGCGCGCCCGCAGGCGCTGCAGTTCGTTGACCGCGATTTTCCGCGGCGCATCGCGCTCGCGATTGGCCAGCGCGTCACGACCGCGCCCTCCGCCCTCTCCTACGCGCCGCAGCCGACCGGCTACGAGGACTTCCTGCGCGCCATCGGCCAGTGGCTGGACGATCAGCCGGCCGAGTCGATCAGCATCATGGAGCTCGACGGCCTGGTACTCGTCGCCGGTATGACCCGGACCGACGCCAGCGCCTCGCCCACGCCGTTCCACGAGCTGCTGGACGCCGACGCGATCGTGGCGCTGCTCGATGCCGCATTCGCCCGCCGGACCACGCCGCCGTTCGCGCCGGCGGCCATCTCGCCCCGCCAACCTCCGGCAACGTACCCCGACTAGCGATTCCCGGCCCGACCGGGAGCATGCGCCCCTCAGCGATCGTGACCGTCGTCGCCCGCGAGCCACGGCTCCCGGGCCGGCACCTCCTGTGCGCCGAGCACAGGATCTCCCGGTTGGATTCGTGCCGGGGCCATGATGCGCGGCGCTGGGACGCGCGCTAGGCTGTGCGGGGCGAGCGGGACCGGGGTCGACGGGGCAGGCCGGGCGTCCCCGGGTGACGAGGTGCGGGAGCGCGATGGGCGGTCGGGGTTCGGCGCGCGGCGTCTACTACGGCTGGGCGATCCTGCTGACACTCTCGGTGACCGAGACGACCTCCTGGGGCATCCTCTACTACGCCTTCGCCGTCATCCTCACCCCGATGACCCGCGACCTCGGCTGGTCGCGCGCGCAGGTCACCGGTGCCTTCTCGCTGGCACTGCTCCTCTCCGGAGTGGCGGGCCTGCCGATCGGACGCTGGCTCGACCGTCGCGGCGCGCGCCTGCTGATGTCGGCCGGGTCGATCCTGGCCACGGCGATGGTGTTCGCCTGGTCGCGCGTGCACGGCCTCGTCCCCTTCTACCTGATCTGGGCCGGCATTGGGCTGGCGATGGCGGCGGTGCTCTACGAGCCGGCCTTCGCCGTCGTCGCCACCTGGTTCGTGCGTCGTCGGCGGCAGGCGCTGACCATTCTGACGTTGATCGCCGGGCTGGCCAGCGTGATCTTCACCCCGCTGACGAACTGGCTGGTGCATGCCCAGGGCTGGCGCGAGGCGCTGGTCACCCTCACGGTGATCCTCGGCGTCGTGACGATCCTGCCGCACGGGTTGGTCTTGCGCCGCCGCCCCCAGGACCTCGGCCTGCTGCCGGACGGGGCCGATACACCCGTGCCCGGCCGACCGGTGCCCCCGCCGGTCGCGAGCGTGGCGGCGCACGCCGCGCTGACCAGCGCCGGGTTCTGGGCGCTGACGGTGGCCTTCATCCTGAGCGCGCTCACCGTGGCCGTCATGAGCATCCACTTCATCCCCTACCTGATCGACCGCGGCTACGCCGCCGGCTTCGCGGCGACGGCCGCCGGCTTGATCGGCCTGATGCAGCTCCCCGGGCGGGTGCTCTTCACTCCGCTCAGCACCTGGCTGCCGCGCCGCGCCGTCACGGTAGCGATCTTCCTGATGCAGGGGCTGGCGCTACTGGTGCTGCTGCACGCCGTCAGCACGCTGGGGGTGCTGGCCTACGTCGTGATCTTCGGCATGGGCAACGGGATGATCACGCTGGCCCGGGCGACCCTCATCGCCGAGTTCTACGGTCCGGCCAACTACGCCAGCATCAACAGCGTGGTGGTTGCCGGCACCACGCTCGCTCGCGCCGCCGGCCCGGTAGGCGCCGGCCTGATGTACGGCTGGTTCCAGGGCTACACCGTGACGCTGTGGGCGCTGGTGGCGGGGTCCGCCCTGGCCGGCATCGCCGCGCTCGTCGCCGAGACGATCGGGCCGATGGTAGGCGCGGAGCCGGCCGGCTCCGGCGAGGCCGAGGTCGCGCGTTCGGGCGCGGCCAGGACCGAGTAGCGTCGATCCTCTCGACCACGCCACCGCTCCGGCGTACAGTGGTCCGGCGAGATGCGCGGTAGTATCGGGTGGCCGCGGCGGTCGAGATCGCGCGGCGTCGGAGCCCAGGGCGGGCTTGAACCCCCTGCGGAAACGGGCCGCGATGCCGGTGTGATCTGGGGCGTAGCTCAGCGCGCCCAGTCTGTCGAGGGAGGGGCTACTGCTCCATTCCTCAACAGCAGTGTACGAAGCGGTCCGGCGTCCAACGGTTCATGCCCCGAGAGCGCAGATGGCGACGCTGGCTCTGAGGACGGGGCTTTCGACGCCCGTATTGAGGAATGGAGCACTACCATGACCGCGAGCGCGAGGGTGGAGGTCGGCGGCGTGCGGATCGCCTACCGGCGGGCCGGCCAGGGGCCGCCGCTGGTGCTGCTGCACGGCATCGGCGGGAACGCCGTCCAGTGGGTGCACCAGCTGGACGGGCTCGCCGACGCCTTCACGGTGGTGGCCTGGGACGCGCCGGGCTACGGCGGCTCGGACGATCCCCCCGGCGACTGGAGCATGGCCGACTATGCCGATCGCCTGGTGGGGCTGCTCGACGCGCTCGACCTGGAGCGGGTCCACCTGCTCGGCCAGTCCTGGGGCGGGGTTCTGGCGCAGGAGTTCTACCGGGCGCACGCCGGCCGTGTCGCCTCGCTCCTGCTCGTCAACACCTTCGGCGCCGGGATGCAGCCCGAGGCGGAGCGGCAGGCGAGCCTGCAGGCGCGGCTGCGGGCGCTCGAGACGATGACGCCGGCCGAGATGGCGGCCCGGCGCGCGCCGCTGCTGGTCGCGCCCGGCGCCCCGGCGTCAGCGCTGACCGAGGGGGAGGCGATGATGGCCGAGATCCACCCGGCCGGCTACCGCTTGGCGGCCATCGCCCTGGCGGAGGCGGACGCCCGGGATGTCCTGCCGCGGATCGCCGTGCCGACCCTCGTCATCGTCGGGGACCACGATACGGTCGTGCCGCTCGTCGCCTCCGAGGCGCTGCGGGACGCGATCCCGGGGGCGGGCTTCGCCGTGATCGAGGGCACCGGCCACCTGAGCAGCCAGGAGCGCCCAGGAGCCTTCAACGCGATCGTGCGCGACTTCCTGCGGGGGATCTCGCTCGCGCCGGCCGCCGGTTGAGCCGCTCCGGGCGTGCGGGGAGAGAGCCAGCGGTGCCGCGACGACGGGGAGGGGTGAGGGAGTGACGTTCTCCATCGTGGGGTACGACCCGGGCACCGGCGACCTCGGTATCGTGGTCAGCACGGCGCGACTCGCCGTCGGGAGCCGCGTTCCCTGGCTGGAGGCCGGCGTCGGCGCCGTGGCCACCCAGTCGGTGACCAACGCCTCGTTCGGGCCGATGATCCTGCGGCTGCTCCGGGAGGGGACGGCGCCGGACGCCGCGCTCGCGGAGGCGGTCGCGACCGATCCCGGCCGGGCCCAGCGACAGGTAGCGGTGATCGACGTTCGCGGCCGGACCGCCGCCTGGACCGGTGAGGAGTGCAAGGACTGGCGCGGCCAGCGCTTCGCCGACCACGTGGTGGCTGCCGGAAACATCCTGGTCGGCGAGGGGGTCCTGACCGAGTCGCTGCGCGCCTATGGGGCGGCCGGCGGTGAGCTCCGCGACCGATTGCTAGCCGCTTACCGCGCCGGACAGGACGCCGGCGGCGATCGGGGCGGGGTGCAATCCGCCGCGCTGCGGGTCGAGCGGATCAACGTGTTCCCCTACATCGACCTGCGGGTCGACGACCATCCCAGCCCGGTGGACGAGCTGGAGCGGCTCGCCGGCCTCATCGAGGCGATCGCGCCGCGTCTGCCGCGCCTCAGGCTGACGACACCCACTACGGTCGTCGCCGCCTGCCCGTTCGACCTGCTGGTGGAGGACGACGCCGGCCCCGTGGCCGGGATCGCGCTGACGGTCGACGGCCGGTCCCTCGGGATGACCGATGGGGAGGGCCACCTGCGGGCAACGCTGGCGGCACCCGGGGACCACTACCTGGCCGCCGCTGAGCCAGCCACGCCGAACCGCGCGCCGATCGGCTACCGCTACGTGCCGGCCGTGGCCTGGATCTCGGCCACGGGCTGAGCCCGCTCAGTCGAGCAGGTCGGGCAGGCGCGCGATAATCCCGGCCAGGAGCGCCGCCCGACGCGGCAGCGAGTCGAGCACGACGTACTCGTCCCGCGCGCAGCCGTTCGCACCCTCCGGCCCCAGGCCGTCGAGCGTCGGCACGCCGAGCGCCGCGGTGAAGTTGCCGTCCGACCCGGCGCGCGCCGTCTGCCCGCCGAACTCCAGCTCCAGCTCCCGGCCGGTCTGCCGGGCCAGGTCGAACAGGCGCTCGGAGCCGGCCGACAGGGCGAAGGCCGGTCGAGTGATGCCGCCCGAGAGGGTCGCCCGCGTGCCCGGCACGTGAACGCGGCCCGCGATCTCACGGATCGACGCCATCAGCGCCTCGGCGAGCTCCGGGCTGGGCGCGCGCACGTCGACGCTGGCCCGCGCCCGGTCGGGGATCACCTGCCGGGCGCTGCCGGCCTGGATCGTCCCAACGTTGACGAGTACGCCGCGCTCGGGTTGGCTGAGTGCCTCCAGCTCCAGCACCTTGTGCGCCAGGTCCCGGATAGCGCTGGCCCCCCGGTCGGGGAAGGTGGCGTGCGACGTGACGCCGGCCACGTCGAGGTAGACGGCGCCGACCATGCCGCGCCCGACGACGACGTCGCCGTTCTCGCGCGCCGGCTCCATCACCAGCGCCCAGTCGGCCTCCCGCGCGGCGCGCTCGATCCAGGGGCGGCCGCGCGGGCTGCCCAGCTCCTCGTCGCCGGTCAGGAAGACGGTGGTGGAGGCCAGTCCGTCCCAGCCGGCCTCGTCCAGTGCCCGGAGCGCGGCGAGGAGGACGACCCAGCCGCCCTTCATGTCGAGCACGCCCGGGCCGTAGGCCCGGCCGTCGACGATGCGGAACGGGTTCTCGGCCAGCGTGCCGGCGGGCCAGACGGTGTCGAGGTGGATCAGCGCGAGCAGCCGGCCGCGCCCATTCCCGGTCCGGCGGGCGACGAGGTGGTCGCCGAAGTCCGCCTCCGGGAGGCGTTCGACGCTGAAGCCGAGCGCGGCGAACCGCTCGGCCGCGAGCCGGCCGACCCGGTCGACGCCCGCCTTGTCGCGCGAGCCGCTCTCGATGGAGACGTACTCCTGGAGTTCGTCGACCAGCTCGGCCTGGTGGCCGGCCAGCGCGTGGTAGACGGTCTGTGGGCTCGGCATGGGTGCCTCCCTGGTTGGTGGGTCGCGGTGAGGCGACCGGTCATCTGTCGGCGACGGGGATCGAGGGCAGGGTTCAAACGGGCCCCCGTATCCTGGGCGGACAGTCCCGGCGACCGTCAATGGGCCGGCTCGGCCGCGGGTTCCAGGCCCAGCGCGGCCCACGAGCCGCGCCCGAGCTTCGGCCCGTACTTCTGCTTGGAGTGGAAGGTGCCGCCCAGGTCCGCCTCGGCCAGCATGCGCATGACCTGCGACTCGCGGAAGTGCAGCGAGAAGGTGCGCGCGTCGCGCAGCGCCCGGTCGAGCGGCAGGTGCTTGAACGCGGCCCGCGCCCCGCAGACGTCGAAGGCCTTGGTGGTCACCATCAGCGCCGTCTGCTTGGCGCTGTGCAGCGCCCGCATCGAGGCCATCTCGGCCTCGGCAAAGCGGCCCTGCTCCCAGAGCCAGGCGGCGTACCACATCGAGGTGCGGGTCGCCTGGAGCGCGGCGTCCATCTCGCCGAGCGTGAAGGCGATCGTGTCGTCGTTCATCAGGTAGGGACGCTCCCGCAGGTAGCCTGAGACGAAGTCGAAGGCGCCCTGCGCGGTGCCCAGGTGGTTGGCGACGTAGGCCAGGGTGAAGGTGCGCGGGTCGTGCTGGATCCAGTCGCCGGGCTGGCCGATGACGTTCTCCCAGGGCACGAAGACGTCGTCGAGCTTGAGGCTCCAGCTGATGGTCGCGCGCATGCCCATCGTGTCCCAGTTGTTGTCGAAGGAGACGCCGGGGCTGTCCTTGGGCACCACGACGGTGGTGTAGCCCTCGGCCATGGTGGTCGTGCCGGGCGCCATGACGTAGACCAGGTAGTAGTCGGCGGCCGGCGCCAGCGAGCCGAAGTGCTTGACGCCGGTCAGACGGAACCCGCCCGGCGCCGGGCGCAGGCCCGACTCGACCCGACCGGAGCTGACCTGGCGCGGATCGGCCTCGCTGCCGCAGGAGGCCATCAGCGCGCCGCGACGGACGACGTCGCCCAGGATGCGCCGCCGCTGCTCGTCGTTGCCGAGGTAGGCGACGATGCCGGTGGCGTGCGACTGGATCTGGAGCAGCTGCGCGGTCGAGGCGCTGCCGGCGGCGATCGTCTCGAGCACCGTATAGAAGGGAAGGTAGCGGTCGCCCTGCCACATGCCGTGGCCGCCGAGGTTGACCGGCACGGTGAGGGTGAGGAAGCCCTCTTCACGCAGACGCGCGAAGTCCTCTTCCGGGAAGGCGGCCGCCTCGTCGTACTCGCGGGCGCGCGGGGCGAACTCGGCCGCCAGCCCGCGGGCCCGCTCGACCAGGTCCCGGTCCGTGGACGACAGGGTGAAATCCATGGCTCGCCTCCTGATCTGGCAGATCGTGGGGCCGGCGCGCCGACGATGGCCGGGGCGGCCGGCGGCCGGCGTGCTCGGCAAAACGATAGGTCGCCACGACGGTGGGGCACGGCGGCACGGCGATGTGCGGTGAGTTCACCGGAGGATAGCCGGTCGATGCCGTCCGGTCAAGCTGGGCGCGCAACCGAACGAAGCCTGATTCGCCCGGCAGGTTGCATCCGGCGACGGCGCGGGGCATCATTGACCGGTTGTCCCGGACCCGCCGACATGGGCGGGCGCGACCGGGGACCCCACAACCTTCAAGGACCGATACGGAGGCGCCGACGGCCGTCTGGGCGTGCTCTCAGTCTGTCCTGACGGGTGTGAGTCGACTGGGATCGGGTGTGGAACCTTCGACGGACGCGGTGTGGAGGATCTGGCCCAGGCGAATGGGCCGGAGAAGGGAGTCTCACGTGAAGGTCTGGTACCGCGGTATGGCCAAAGCGCTGGCGCTGATGGCCGCCGTAGCGGTGCTCACGATGGCCCTGGCTGCGTGTGGTGGCAGCAGCACCCCGAGCGGTGGGAGTTCCGGCAGCACGGTCAGCGTGACCGAGACCGAGTTCAAGATCGCGCCGAACACGTTCACCGCCCCGGCGGGCAAGGTCACGTTCTCGATCAAGAACGCCGGCACGGTCCAGCACGACATCACGGTGACCGTCAACGGCAAGGCCGAGAGCTCGCCGCTGGCTGATCCAGGCAAGACGATCACCTGGACGACCCCGGACAGCCTGGCCGCGGGCACGTACCAGGTCTACTGCAGCGTTCCGGGCCACAAGGAGTCCGGCATGACCGCCACGCTGACGGTGCAGTAGACACCCCCGTCGCCGGCTCGACGGTGTACGCTTGCCGGGCAGACACACGTGTCTGCCCGGTTCGCCTTTCAGGGAGCGGCGCGCGACCGCCGAGACCACGATGCCTGACGACGCGCAGTTGCCGGTGATAACCGACCCGGACATCGCGGACGTGGATCCGCTGGTCTGCGTGGTCAGCGACCTGCACCTCGGCGGCGACCCCGGCCAGTCGGACTTCTTCGCCGCCGCCGAGCTGGCGACCCTCCTCGACCGCCTCACCGCGACAGCGGGCCCCATCGAGCTGGTCCTGGCGGGCGACGTCTTCGAGATGCTCCAGATCCACGAGACGATCGGCTCCGACGGCAGCCGGGTGCGGCCGCTGATGACCGCGCGCGAGACGGCGTGCATCTTCGAGCGGCTGCGGCGCTTCGCGGCAGGCCCCGCGCACCGCGTCATCTGTCTGGTCGGCAACCACGACAACCAGCTCTGGTGGGACGAGGGTGAGCGGCGCGTGCTCCTCGAGGGCGGCTACGTCCACGAGATCGCCCTGTCCTACGAGCATGTCTTCGGCTCCGACGACCGGGGGGCGTTGCTCTACTGCGAGCACGGCGCGGAGTACGACCCCTCCAACGCCGTCCACGACTACACCAACCCGCTCTCGACCCCGCTCGGGCACCACCTGGTCGTGGACGTGGTGAACCATCTCGAGCCGCTCGGCCTGATGACGTCCCCGGAGGGGCCGACCTCGCTGGCCGACATCGACAACATCCACCCGCTGGAGATGGTCCCCTGGTGGTTCGTGTCGCGCTTCTTCTACCGGGCGACGCAGCAGGCGGTCAAGTACGTGGTCGGGCCCGGCCTGCTGCTCTACGTCCTGTTCCACCTGCTGCCGGTGGCGCTCCTGTTCGAGCGCATCGCGACGGGTCATCCGCGACTCGACCGCCTGGGCGACTTCTTCAGCGGGCCGCCGTGGCTGCTGCTGCTCTTCGTGATCTTCGACTCGTCGCTGGCGCTGGGCATCGTGATCCTGCTCCTCGTCCGGCGCGCCTTCCGCCGGGCGCGTCGGCGCTACGGGCTGGAGGACATCGGCACGATCTTCGGACGCACGGAGCGGTTCTGGGAGGACGTCACCAACGAGGTGCTGCTGGGCAGGCGTCCGCCCGCGCTGCGGGATGGGCCCTGGCAGGGCTGCGACGTGTTCATCTACGGGCACACCCACTTCGGCTTCATCCGCCCGGTGTCGGACGGCGACCGGCTGCGCGCCGTCGTCAACACCGGCACCTGGACCCGGAAGGTCCTGCCGGTGCGCGGCCGGCTCAAGCTGCCACCCGTCTTCCTGCCGACGTACGAGCTGTCGTACGCGCTGGCCTACGTACGGGAGGGCGCGCTGATGGTCGAGCTGTGGGAGGTGCCGAAGCGGCTGGACTACAGCCTGCCCTGGCCGGAGCGGCTGGCGATCGTGCGCAAGGAGCGCCCGCCCTACGAGCCCGCGTCCCTCGAGCCCCACCTGCTCGACCGCGTGGCCGTCCCACTACGCCCGCTGGCCGGGGATGCCGGTACGCCGCTCACCAATCTGCAGAGCACCGGGAGCAAGGGCCAGCCGGTCGTCGCGGGGGGCTGACGACGGCCTCTGGGCCACCCTCAGATGCCGGCTGCACGCCCAGGGACGCGCCGGGTGTCCGGCAGAGCCATGCCGTGGCGGTCGATCTCGTCAGAAGCCCCGGCCCTCGCTTCCCCAGGACCGGCGTCTCCCCGATCCGTCCGTCAGATAAGCCGCGGACGGCGCTCCGGTGAGGGGGCGACGACGATGTCGGATCCTGCATCGCACCATCGCTGTGTTTCCTTCAGATTGCCGGCCGGTGTAGAATCCAGACCTAACGCGACACGGACGCCTGCCGGTAGCAGGCGTCACCCGAAATATTGAGGTAGCTCGGTCGGGCTTCAGATACCCGCCGGCTCATTTTCAGGTTCCATCGAGGGATTACCCGTGGGCACGGTCGTCCGGCTGCATTTGCTCGGCGGCTTCTCGCTCGAGTCCGACGGCACACCGGTGCAGATCGCCTCCCCGCGCCTTCAGGTCCTGCTGGCGTTCCTGGCCCTGCAGCGAGGGAAGCCGCAACGGCGTCAGGCGCTCGCGTTCGCTCTCTGGCCTGACTCGACGGATGC
>Ga0307373_10006958_pt1 | contig 17809 bp, 20 predicted proteins | sample OX2MG_FD_202534 | JGI IMG/M metagenome (GOLD analysis project Ga0307373, IMG submission 202534) | Soil microbial communities from Risofladan, Vaasa, Finland - OX-2 | ecosystem: Environmental > Terrestrial > Soil > Coastal area > Acid sulfate soil | place: Finland: Risofladan, Vaasa | collected... | reverse complement strand
CCCCTGGCGCCTGACAGATATGGACTGAAATGCGGGTCACCCTGCCGCGGATGGGGCGCGCCGGGTTCCATTGCTTGCTCACTATCAATCCGGGATCGACTTATCCGGTGAATAAGATGGGCTAGAACCTGGAGAAAGGTGTGGATCGGATTGTCGCGCATGATGATCGCCTGACCGGGTCCATGAGAGTGACGCCCGATGTTCGGGAAATTTCGGGAACCGGTTACGACCTGCCGGCGCACCAGCCGCAAAAAACATTTGGCCCCCGCGACATTGGTCGGCCCGCTGGCTGTAACCGTCGAAGTGTCCTCTTCGAAGCAAGACGCCAGAAAGCGGTGGGCGGGAAGTTCGGTCCGGTTTTGTATCCACCGCGAAGCCACACGTTCGGGAGCTTGATATGCGTTCTTGGCTGGTCGACGCGATCGGACCGCTGGGCCGACCCTCCCGGCCACCCAACCGGCACCACGGCCGGTCTTGGGCGAATCTTTCACCTCTGAGCGTTCCTCATCCTGCCCGCCCGCCGATGCCAAAGTCGCAGAGGCGGCGCCAACACGCCCGGACCTGCCGCCGTTGACCTTCCAGCGGCGGTCATCCTGGCCATGTGTTCCGCGATGGACCGCCGCCCACCGGATTTCGCTACGGCATGAACGGCCTGGCGCTGTCCTTCACTCCGAGGAAAGCATGATGCGTAAGCTGATCTTGTCTGCCTGCCTTGCCGGCGTCCTCTCAGCCTTTGCCGGCTCGAGCGCGTTGGCGGCTGAATCCGTCGTCCTGGCGCCGGTGCCCGCGCTTGATGCTCCGCTCGCGAAAGCTCATGGCACAGAGACTGCAATCCTATCGGGCGGATGCTTCTGGGGGATGCAGGATGTCTTCCAGCATGTCCAAGGCGTGACGCAGGCGGTTTCGGGCTATACCGGGGGCACCGCGGGCACGGCACATTATGATAGCGTCAGCACCGGATCGACCGGTCATGCCGAATCCCTGAAGATCATCTATGACCCGAGTGAGATCAGCTACGGCACCTTGCTGCGGATCTTCGTCTCTGTCGCGGCGAACCCAACGGAGCTGGACTATCAGGGGCCGGACGAGGGCACTCAATACCGAAGCATGATCTGGGTGGAGAACGCCGAGCAGCGCAAGGTCGCGGACGCGTATCTGAAGCAACTCGCGTCGGCGCATACGTTCGATGCTCGCATCGTAACGCAGGTCGAAGCGGCGATGCCGTTCTACCGCGCCGAGGCCTACCACCAGAATTACGCAACCCTGCATCCCGACAGCCCGTATATTGCGCTGATCGACGCGCCGAAGATCATCGCTCTCAGGAAGCTGTTTCCGGGGCTGTACCGCGCAAAGCCAACGCGAGTTCGCATCGCGTCGAATGGCTAGAGGTCCACGATGAACGGCACTCAGGTAGTGGTCACCCCGCGATCAGGCCGGCGCAGGAACGTCCCGGCGAAAAAAGTCATCCATCCCTGGCCGCTGCGCGTGATGCGCTGGCTCGACGCGGTCACCATCATGACGCCGATCGGCAGTGGCCGGCAGATCTACAATGCTTCGCCGTTCACCTTTCCCGAGTGGGTGACAACTCGCCCCGGACTTTCTGGGCGCGCCGCTGACAGCCCCGTTCGGCGCGCCGGCCCGGCCGCGGCGCCCGACCAAGCTCGGCTTCAAGACCCCGAAATCGATCATCGCCATGGAGGTCACCAACAAATGGACAGGCGGATACCGGACCAATCAGGGTTACAACTGGTTCAGCGGGTCATGACCCGGCACCTTCTCGCGGGTCTGACCGTGGTCAGCTTGATGACGGGCACCGCGTTTGCCGCTCCCAGGCCAGTCGTGGTGGAGCTGGTCACCTCGCAGGGCTGCTCCGATTGCCCTCCGGCCGACGCGCTGCTCCGTCATGTCAAGGCGACGGATCCGGATATCCTCGCACTCGATCTGCATGTGACCTATTGGGACGCTGCCGCCTGGAAGGACCCGTTTTCTCTTCCGGCCGCAACGGACCTTCAGGATTATTACGCGTCCATCAGGGGAAGCAAGGAGGTCTACACGCCGGAGGCCGTTGTCGATGGCAAGGCGCAGTTCGTGGGATCGGACAAAGCCACGATGGCTGCTGCGATCAGCCGAGCGAGAGCGGCGATCGCCGGGAGCGACACGACGCACGTTTCGGTGCAAGCCGTCGCCGGACAGGTCTCGGTTCATGTCGGACCGGGAACCGGGATCGCGGCAGTCTGGCTATTCGGCTTCGATCCGGAGCGCACAACGAAAGTGCGTGGAGGGGAGAATGGCGGCGCGACGCTGCCGGAAGTGAACGTCGTACGCAGCATCACCAGGCTCGGCGCCTGGGACGGGCAGCCATGGGAACGGGAAATGCGGGCGCCAGCGGGAACGAAGTATGCCGCCCTTGTCCAGCGTTCCGATGGAACAATCGTTGGTGCGGCAGAAAACTGAGCGAAGGATGCTTTCCGCCATGCTTGCGTCGGCCCGCTTCTTGAAGGTGCTTTTCGGCATGGCGCTGATCGGCGTTCTGGTGGCGCCCGTGGCGGCGCGGGCAGCCGAGAGTAATCGCTTCGTCAGCCACGAGGACACCGTCTCCATCGTGTCCAAGGGCGACAAGGTCAGCGGTTCCATGTTCCGGTTGGGTCTGCTGTTCCGGCTGTCGAAGGGGTGGCACATCTATTGGAAGGATGCGGGAGATGCCGGCTCGCCTCCGCAGCTTACATTGACGCAGCCCGCTCACGTCACGACCGGCGCGTTCGACTGGCCCGCACCGGACTGGCTCGTCACCAACGGTCTGGGTGACTACGTTGTCAGCGGAACGGTGCTCCTGCCGTTCACGGTATTCCTTCCACAAGTAGCATCGGCAGGGGGTGTCAATCTGAGCGGTGTCGCCCGTTGGCTGGTGTGCAGTTCGCTCATCTGCGTGCCGCAGCAGGCGAGGTTCAGCCTGCGCCTGTCCGAAGGGGCCGCGTCCCCGTCCGCGGAGGCCGGGCTTTTCGCGGCGGCGCATGAGGCAAAGCCCAAATCGTCGCCTTTCGCGTCCACCGTCACGGCCATGGGCGTTCTGGCCGTGACAGGGAAGGGGCTCTATCGCTCCAACCTTCGCACCGCCCACTTCTTCCCCGACCGCCCTGACGCGATTGTCAATGCGGCGCCGCAGCGGTTGGATTTCCAGCCGACGGGATTCTCCCTGGCGCTCAAGCCGCTCAAATGGTCGCCGCAGGAACCGCTCAGGGGCGTGCTCGAAATCACCGAAGCGGCCGGGAAGGGGGAGGCGCTGGCGATTGCGCCGAAACTTGCCGCGGCTGGTCCCGCCGTGTCTGCCTCTACATCGGCTGTGGTCGGCACTCGGTGCGCTGCTGGGCGGCCTGCTGCTCAATCTGATGCCGTGCGTGTTCCCCGTGCTCGCCATCAAGGCGCTGAGCGCGGCGCAGCCGGGCGGTGAGGGCAGGTCCGTCATCCGTGCGCAGGGTCTGGCCTACGCCGCGGGTGTTATCGTCACGATCCTCATTATCTGCGGTGTTCCCGAAATCCTGCGCGCCGCCGGCGCCCAGCTGGGACGGGGCTTCCAGCTCCAGTCTCCGGCCTTCGTCACTTTCACCGCGTGGCTCCTTGTCGTGATCGGACTGAACCTCGCGGGGGCATTCGAGTTCAGCGCCCGGTTTGCCGGCATCGGCTCCACGCTTGCTGCACGCACGGGCCTGATGGGGAGCTTCGTCACAGGGCTTGTCGTCGTGGCCGTGGCGCCGCCCCGCACGGGCCCCTTTATGGGAGCGGGTATCGGGTCCACCCTGGCGGCCCCGACCATCTTCGGGCTTGGCATCCTTCTCCTCCTTGGCATCGGATGGCGCCGCCGTTTCTGCTGCTCGCCTTCTGTCGCGACGGGCTTTGCGCGATGACGTGGGGTGAAGTGCCTGCCACGATCCTCCGCGGCCGGGGAGTAGCCAAGACGGCGGAAGCCGAAGATGGCCCACAAGCAATGTCGATTCCCTGTGCCGGTTTACCGCCCCCACCAGAGGCACCCAATGTCATCTGACTCGCTGATCGATCGTCTCTCCAGGGACCTGAAACCGGTGCGCCCTCGGCGCTTGTGGCGGGACGTCGCGATCATTGCGGCAATCTGTGTTGCCGAGATCGTTATCTTCTTCGCGTTGGGTGCTGCCCTGCCGGATATGCAAGTGAGAATGCAGCAGCCAACATTCTGGTGGCGCCTGGTGAGCCTCGGATTGATTGCCGTGATCAGCGGCATCCCGGCTATCCTCTCCTTCACCCCGACATACGCGCCCCGGCGCACCCTTCGTTGGCTCTTCGTCGCTATCGGTGTCTGTCTTGCCGCCGGTCTGGCCATCGGCGCTGGCCCGGACGATCTCGAAAGCCTCGCCCGCAGGATCGACTGGACAAACGGCATCCAGTGTGCGGCGGAAATGATAGCCCTGTCGGTTCCCCCGGTACTCGGGCTTGGGGCGCTGATGCGCCGCGGTGCGCCGACCGACCGGAGCGGAACAGCTTTGTTGGTCGGTATTGCCGGGGCCGCGTGGGGAGCGTTCGTGTTCGTGTTTGCTTGCCCGTTCAACGATCCACTCTACGTCGCCGTCTGGTACACTGTCGGCTGCGGCACCGTCGTTCTGATATCACGCGCGATACTACCCCGCCTGGCTCGTTGGTAGGGGCATGGCATCATGACGTCTTCGATGTGCTCGAACAGGCCCCGGGAACGGGCCTGCCCTCAGGCGGTTTTCCGAGGGGCGGTCAGCCAGTGGTCCGGACGGCTGCGTCGCAAACGGACGGCACACGCTTCGCGGGCTATTCCGCTGGGCGCAATCAGGCTTTCCGTGGCGGAATGCGGCGCGACCTTCTACACAATCGAGCAGCGTACCACCGGCTCGTTGTCGAAGAACACGATGACGTTGTCGCCAGGAACCACCGGATAGAGGCCGAGAGGCGTGCCTGAGAGGACGATCTGGCCGGGAGTCAACGCCAATCGGAACTCGAAGAGTTGTTGGCGTAACCAATCGACGGAGGCAGCCGCCCCGCCCGGCAGCGGCCACAACTCGCCCGACCCGGCGCACCGATCGCCGATCTGGACCGAAAGGCGGGCCCCGCCCGTCGACTGGGTACGGGCTGACAGCCATCCGTCCGCCGGCAGCACGATGCCGGCGTTCAGGCCGTTGTTTGCGACCAGCTCCACCAATGTCTTGTGCGGCGCTCGAAAGACGAAGTGATGCAATTCGATGACCGGAAACGCGGCTGCGATTTCACCGTCTTCGCCGATGCGAAGGGCCATTTCGCCTTCGATCGCCAAGCTGGCAAAGTCGGCGGCATCGAGGGCCACGCCGTTCCGACGAATCTCGCTTTCATAAAGGTGGCCGCGGATCGGGCCGGGCATCCCGAATTGCGTGGTGGTGCCCGGCCCCGTGCAGCCTACTTTGTAGCCGACCACACGGTCGCCGGCCGCCACGCGCAGGGCCGAGACGGCGCCCTGCAGCTCGTACGCCTGGCGCAGGTCCAGGGTAAAGCCCGGATCGGCAAAGCATGTGCCCGGCTCTCGGGCGCGATAGTCCCGCCATTGCCGGGTGGCCAACCCGGCCAATGGGCTCATGACGCCGACGGGCGGATTAGACTCTGCCAACGTTGGCCGCCGTTTGGCCGAACAGAAGTTTCTTCCCTTCCTCCGTCACGGCCGGCTGCGCCGATAAGGGCTCACCCTTGGCATACGCGCGCTGCGTTGCAGGACGGTTGCGGATGCTGTCGAACCAGCGGCGCAGATTGACGAAGTCATCGAGGTTTTGCTGCTGTCGCTTCCACGGCACGACCCACGGATAGGACGCCATGTCGGCGATGCTGTAGTCTTCGCCGGCCAGGAAAGGACGGACGGCGAGTTGACGGTCCATGACGCCATAGAGGCGGTTGGTCTCATTGACGTAGCGGTTGATCGCGTAGGGGATCTTCTCCGGCGCATAAACGCCGAAATGGTGGTTCTGCCCGGCCATCGGCCCGAGCCCGCCGACCTGCCAGAACAGCCATTCGATCACCGTCTTTCGGCCCCGCAGGTCGGTGGGTAGGAAGCGGCCCGTCTTTTCCGCCAGATATTGAAGGATGGCCCCGGACTCGAACACTGTGACCGCTTCGCCACCGTCCGCGGGATCACGATCAATGATCGCGGGCATTCGATTGTTGGGCGAGAACGCCAGGAACTCAGGTTTGAACTGGTCGCCCGCGCTGATGTTGACGGGATGAATCGTGTAATCCAGCCCTGCTTCTTCCAAGAACATCGTGATCTTGTGGCCGTTCGGCGTCGGCCAGTAGTAGAGTTCGATCATCTCTTTCGCGTCCTGTGCATGGAGAGTTTCGGCGGTGAAGCCGCGCCTAAAGCGCGGAGTGGTCTTTCACAGCCTCTTCAAGTGCGGGCTTCAGCCCGAGGAACCGCTCGTCCACCGCAGCGGGGTTTTCCCGGTTGAGGGCGATCATCTGCGCGCGAGCCTCGCCTCCCCGGATCACCTCGAAGGCACCTGTCTCGATGCCCGCGACGATGGCCGCGGCGACCTCGGAGGCAGGCTCCCGTCCAAAGCCCAACTCCGGCCCGGCGCGGTTGGACTTCATCATCGGCGTGTCGGTGCCGCTGGGATAGGCGGTCAGCACATGAACGCCTTCGCCCTTCAGCTCCCGCCGCAGCGCCTCACCGAAGCGAGCCAGACCAGCCTTGACAGCGGCATAGGTCGTATAGAACGGGGCGCCGAGCAGGGCGATTCCGGATGTGACGTTCACCACGGCGGCGTCACCGCTCGCCCGCAATGCCGGCAGTGCTGCGCGGGTAAGCAGAATCGGCGCCAGAAGATCGACCGTCACCATCGCCTCGATTTCGGCCTCCGAGGTCGCCTCGAGTCGGCCGGCACGCACGCCGCCGGCGTTGTTGATGAGGATATCCAGCCCACCCAGGGCATCGCGTGCCTTCTGCAAAGTCGTCGCCCGCCCTTTGGTGGTCCCAATGTCGGCGGCAATGCTCCAGACCTGGTCGCCGGCGCTCTTGAGGCCGTCGGTGGCAGTTGCCAAAATATCCGCTCGGCGGCCGGAAATGACCACCTTCGCGCCTTTGGTCAGGAGGATGCGGGCCATGGCGAGCCCGATGCCGCTCGATCCCCCCGTGATGAGGACGCGCTTTCCTTGCAGGTTCATGGCGTTCCCTCCCTACGACGCAGTCGGATAGTTGGAGGGGAACAGGGCACGCTTGGTTTCCTCGTCACTGACCTTCTTGAAGGGATGGTCCTTCCCGACCGCCCTCGCCCGGGCAACGGCGGGGCGCGCGTCGACAGCCTCGAACAACCGCTTCAAATTCGGAAACGGAGCGAGCGGGTCGGCTTCACCCTTGCGGACGCGGGAGGCGCGATCGAGCCAGCCCCAGGCGGAAATGTCGGCGATCGTGTAGGTGGCACCAACGATGAAATCCCGGCCCTCGAGGTGGTCGTTCAGCACTTGGTAGTGCCGTTCGGCTTCCCGACGATAGCGGTTGACCGCGTAGTCCAGGCCATCGGGAGCGGCGTACTGAAAATGCACTGCCTGACCCGAGAACGGGCCGAGCCCGGAGGCGATGAAAAGCAACCAGGACAGCAGCTCCGGCCGGTCCTCGAGCTTGCCGAGCAACTTGCCGGTCTTTTCGGCCAGGTAGATCAAGATCGCGGTCGAATCGAAGACTCGCGTCTCGTCGCCGCCGAGACCTTCCGTATCAACAATTGCCGGCACCTTGCCGTTGGGGTTGACCGCGCGGAAGGCAGGTGTGTGCTGCTCTCCCTTGCTGGTATCGACCGGAATTGCCTCGTAGGGCAGGCCGATCTCCTCAAGGAACAGCGCGATCTTCGCGGGATTGGGAGTCGGGTGGAAATAGAACCGGATCATGGTGTCTCCTCGGGGCCTGAGTGTTGCCGTCTCCCGTGTGGCGGCCGGTATTTCGGGCAGGCGCACTCGCGCGCCCGGTAGGATCACGCTGTGCGCAACGAACGCAGCGCCGTCAGGACGGAATCGGGTTCCAGGCGATTGCGGTAGTCGACGTCAATGGCGGCGAGAGCGACGCGGCCATCGCGGGCGATAACATAGGTGGCCGGCACCGGCAGTTCCCAGCTATCGTCGCCGTTGATAGCCGGCAACGCCTTGTTGTTCGACCGGAGTGCAGCACGCAGCTCTTCAGGCAGAGACCAGACAAGCCCGAAGCTGCGCGCCACACCATTGCCGACGTCGCTGAGCACGTCGAAGGTCAGCTTGTTCGCCTGGGCGGTCGAGAGCGAACCGTCCGGGAGTTGCGGCGAGATCGCGACCAGCCGCGCGCCGAGCGCCGTCACGTCGGGCAGGACCATCTGGTAGGCGCGGAGCTGGATGTTGCAGTAGGGGCACCAGCCGCCGCGATAGAAGGTCACCACCGTCGACCCCTCCTCCAGCAGGGCGCCAAGCGAGACAGTCCTGCCCTGCGCGTCCGGCAGCGTGAAATCAGGCGCCTTGTCGCCGATTCGGATCGCGGTTTCCAGCGCAAAATTTGCGCGCAACTCCTCGATTTTTGCCTCGTAGAGAGCGGGCCTGCCGGGCGGCGCTGTGTGCGCGAACTCGGCTCTGAAGGCGTCAAGCTGCTGTTGCAGTCCCATCTGGCTGATCCTCCTCTGATCCCGGACATCGTGGGCGCGAGCCCTCGCAACGTGGTTGACGCCGTTCGGGCCATCCGCGCCTTGCGTTCTAGTATGAACGTCCTATAATTTCCCCTGGCGGCAGCGATGTCAAGGTGCCCCGGAGCGATAGGTAGGTGGTGAGATGGCAAGACCGAGGGAATTCGACGAAGACGTCGTACTGGATGCGGCTGTTCAGTGCTTTTGGAAGCAGGGGTATGAGGCGACCTCGGTGAGGGATCTGGTGGCGCACACCGGCATCACCGCAGCGAGCCTCTACAACGCTTTCGGGGACAAGCGCTCGCTCTATGGGCGAGCGTTGGATCACTACGTCGAAGCGAGTATCGCCGACAGAATCCGCCGCTGCGAAGCATTGCCGCCTTGCCGCGCGATCGAGGCGTTCTTCGGGGAGATTGTGAAACGCTCACTCGGTGATCGCGACCGAAAAGGATGCTTGCTGGTGAACGCGGCGCTTGACGTGGCGCCGCACGACCCCGGGTTTCGCACGGTCGTCGCCACTGTTCTCGTGCAGATTGAGGCGTTCTTCCTGGCATGTATCAGGGCCGGTCAGGCCGACGGCATGATCACCCGCGCGCCGCCGGCGGAAACCTTGGCGCGACACCTTCTCGGCGTGCTGATGGGCATTCGTGTGCTCGCGCGCGTCAGGCCGGAGCGCGCCCTGCTTGAGGGTGTTCTTGCGCCAGCATTGACACTCCTCGGCGTTGAACCTGGATCAAGCGGTACATGAGTGGGTTGATCGTCTTCTTGCCACGTCGCTGGGCGTGATCACGGATAGCGACCTGAGATCCCGGTACGAAGCGGCCGTCCTGGGATTGCGCGCGTGGATTGCGATACTGCGGGACGAAGGCGGGTCGTCGGAGATGATCGCGCGCGCCGTCCATGCCGAGCGCACGCGGCTGGCCGCCACTTTCAAGGAGCTCACGCCGGAGCCCCTGCGCTCGCGGATCCGCAGTCGGACGCTTGCCATCTACGGCAATTCCAACGGCCCGACCATTGAGGGTCTCCAGGCTCGGGGCAACAGCTGGGACGACATCATCGACAGCGCGACCCGTCCTGGTCCCCGGATTTCGTTCGATGGGGGCGGCTGATAACGCCGGCGAGCGGCCAGAGATCGGCTTTTTGTTCACTCCTTCGCGATCACCGAAAGAAATCATGGCTCCATGAGTAAGCCACAGATCGGATCCGCAGCCATCATGCGAGGGAAGAACACACGCTGGGTAAGTGGGCGGCGCTTTCGTGTTCTGCTCTGCGCATCGGGCATGTGCTTCATGATCATGCTCGATTCCAACATTGTCGCCGTGTCGCTGCCGTCGATCGCGCGTGATCTCGGCGCCGCGTTCTCGGACATCGAATGGGTGGTCAGCGCCTACGTCCTCACCTTTGCGGCGTTGCTGATGCCGTCCGGTGCGCTTGCTGATCGCATCGGCCGCCGCCGCATCGCGCTCGTCGGGCTCTCGGTGTTCACACTCTCGTCCTTGTTCTGCGGCCTCGCACCGGGGGCGCTCATCCTCAACATGGCGCGCGCCGTGCAAGGCATCGGCGCGGCGCTGCAGCTTAGCGCCGCGCTGGCGATTCTGGGCCATGAGTTCCGCGGGTCCGACCGAGCGCGCGCTTTCGGTTTTTGGGGGACTGTAATCGGTGTCGCCGTGGCGCTTGGCCCGCTCGTCGGCGGTGTCATCACATCCAGCTTTGGGTGGCGGTGGGCGTTTCTGGTTAATGTCCCAATTGGCGCCGTGCTGTTCGTGCTCACTGTCGCCGTCGTGGAAGAGTCGCGAGATCCGGATGCCGTCCGGCTCGACCTCGCGGGCATGGTCCTATTTGGCGGCGGGCTGTTCTGCCTGGTCTGGGCGCTCATCGACGGCAATGCCGCTGGTTGGTCGAGCCGGCCGATCCTGTTGAAGCTCGCCGCTGCGATTGCCCTGTTCATTCTCTTCGTCGTGGCGGAGCGCGCTCAGATGCGCCCGATGGTGGATTTCTCGCTGTTCCGACGTCGGACCTTTCTCGGCGCGAGCGTCGCCATGCTCGGCTTTGCGTCGTCCGGCCAGGTCATGATGACCTATCTGCCGCTGTATCTGCAGAACGCCTTCGGCCTGGGGGCTGCCGCAGCCGGGTTCGGTATGTTGCCCTTCGCCTTGCCACTGTTCTTCTGTCCCAGGATCGCCGCCGCGATGGCGCTGCGAATGTCCGGCCGGACGCTGCTCGCAATCGGCCTCGCCATCGTCGCGCTCGGCAATATCGCGACGGCCGCGCTGATCGCGGCGAACGGGCCCTATGCAGCGATCGCTATCGGCATGGTAGTGACTGGCTGTGGTGCGGGGCTGCTCAACGGTGAGACTGCCAAGGTGTCGATGAGTGTCATCCCGCCGGAGCGAGGTGGCATGGCATCAGGCATCGGCGGTACACTGCGATTTGTCGGGCTGGTCACCGGCATCACGGGTCTCGGAGCGGTCCTGGCGAGTGAGACGCAGTCACACTTCGTCCGCGCCATCGCGTCGGTGGGCCTTTCCGGCTCGCTCGCGGGCCGCGCTCAATTCATGGTATCGCGGATCATCTCGGGCGATATCAGCGGTGTCGTTGACAAGGTGGTGCCGGCTGCCCGGGGCGCGATGATCGACGTCTCCCGTGGTAGCTTTGCCGCTGGATTCACGATCGTGCTGGCCGTCGCCGGCGGTATCGCCACGCTCGCCGCGCTCCTGACTGTGATCCTCGTCAGCGGCACGGAGAGCGCTCCGGCACCGCGGCCGCACATGGAATCCTCTCATCCGCCGGAGATGATAGACTGATCGGCCGAGGAATGGTGCGCCATTGCTTTCCGGCCATGCCAAGAGGACTGACGGCATCCGGGGGCGTTTTTCCATTCTCCACGATCCGGACGGGGGGGATTGCCTCAGGTGGTCTTCCGGTCCATTCTAATACGGACGATATAGAACGGACCACCGAGAATGCTGAGGAGCGTGCCGAAATTGCTCATGCGTGCCTTCCTGAGGCGGCGACCCGGTCGGCGGGCTGCCTGAGATGGCGGCGCCATTTCTCACACTGCGCGCGATCCGAGCCACTGCGGTCGAGGTCCCGATGGCTCGGCCGCTGGGTACCAGCGCGCAGACCATGCGGACCGCACCTATTCTGCTCATCGACCTCGAGACGGAGGAGGGGATCACCGGCCATGCCTATCTGTTCTGTTACACCCGGATGGCGCCAGGACTGATTGCAGCAGTCCTGGCCGATATCCAGGACGCCGGGCGCGGTGAACGTTTGGCGCCGGTCGATCTTTCTACCCGTTTCCAGCAACGCTACCGCCTGCTTGGCGCGCAAGGCATCGTCCGCATGGCGCTGGCGGGCTTCGACGTCGCTTGCTGGGATGCGTTGTCTCTGGCCGCCGGCCTGCCGCTCGCCAGCTATATCGGCTCGCAACCTCGCCCCGTCCAAGCATACTACAGCAACGGGCTCGGCCTGATGCCGCCGGAGCAGGCGGCCGACGAAGCCGAGGCGCTGCTGGAACAGGGATTCCGGGCGGTCAAGTTGCGCCTCGGGCGGCCGACGGCGGCACAGGACCTGGCCGTCGTGCGCGCCGTCCGGCGCCGGCTGCCCGATACCGTCGCCTTGATGGCGGACTACAACCAGGCCCTGACAGTCACCGAGGCAATCCGGCGCGGCCAACAACTGGATGGTGAGGGGCTCTATTGGATCGAAGAGCCCACCCGGCACGACGACTATGCCGGATGCGCCCGGATCGCCGCTGCGTTGACCACGCCGATGCAGATCGGGGAGAATTTCGCCGGCGCTCAGGCGATGGCCGCAGCCCTCTCCGCCAATGCCTGTGACTATGTGATGCCAGACCTTGAGCGGATCGGCGGCGTCACCGGATGGCAGCGTGCGGCTGCGCTGGCGTCCGCCACCGGAATCGAGATGTCCTCGCACATCTTCCCGGAGGTCAGCGCGCATCTGCTGGCCGCCACCCCCACTTGCCACTGGCTGGAATATGTCGACTGGGCAGCGCCGATCCTGGCGGAACCGCTGCGCATCGCCGACGGCATGGCGCAGGTACCGGATCGGGCGGGTTCGGGGGTCTCCTGGGACCCGGACGCCGTCGAACGCTATCGCATCGCATGAGGGCAGCATGAGCGACCCGGTTGCCGCCATCACCGAAGCTGCCGCGACAGGCGAGACCGCGGCGATCTTCGCTGATATCCGCCAGGTCCTGGGCGTCGATGTCGTCAACCTGATCTGGCGTCATCTGGCGACGATCGACGCCGCCCTGCCCTGGGCCTGGGGGACACTGCGCCCGCTTTACGCCGACGGGTCGGTTCTCGGCGAGGCGACCACGCTGCGCCGGGAGCTGGCGCTGCCGCCGATGCCCCCGATCCGAGCGGAGGTGTTCGCGGGACTGGGCCTACAGCCGGACGCCCTGGCGGCCATCCGGGACGTGCTGGCAGCCTACGACCACACCAATGCGATGGCCATGGTGGCACTGTCCGCGCTGCGTGCGTGTCTGGATGGGCGTGCGGCGCGCGTCACCGGCGCCGCCGCAACGGCAACGGTGGCCGCCGCGCCGCGGATCAGGCTGCCTCGGCTGCTCAGCCTGACCGACATGCAAGCCGAGACTGCGGCGCTGGTCACCGCGCTGAATGGGTTCGGCACGCGGCGTCCTGGGGCGGTACTGGCCAGCATGTATCGGCATCTCGCTCACTGGCCACCCTATCTGTCATTTGCCTGGCTGCTGCTCGCACCGCTGGACGGCGACGGGCGGCTGGCCGCCGCCATCAATCAGGCGCGGCGCGAGGCCTTGGTTCGGGCGGAGCGGTTGTTGGTTCGGCTGGGCGGTTCGCCATCCCCACCGCCCGCGCTGGCCGCGGCGATCAGCTCGGCTATCGAGCCGTTCGTCCGGGACGTGATCGTCAAGATGCTCGTGATCTGCGCGTTCCTGCGCCGCGTCACGGCACGAAGGAAAGGGCATGACCGTGAACGCGCTGGAAAGCATCGAGGGCTTTCACGACAAGTGGCCCTTCCTCGCCCGCTATGCGCGAGTCAACGGTTGGCGGATGCACTACGTCGACGAGGGGGCCGGCGACCCCATCCTGCTGCTGCACGGCAATCCGACCTGGGGCTTTCTCTACCGCGATGTCATCCCGCCGCTGGTGAAGTGCGGCCGCCGCGTCATCGTCCCCGACATGATCGGCTTCGGCCTGTCCGAAAAACCGGCTCGCGAGCAGGCGCACACCCTGGACGGCCATATCGCCAACCTGACGGGCCTGGTCCGCCAGCTCGATCTGCAACGCCTGACGGTGGTCTGCCACGACTGGGGCGGGCCGACCGGCCTGGGCTTCGCGATGAGCAATCCCGCACAGGTGCGCGCGCTGACCGTCATGAGCACCTGGGCCTGGCCGACGCCGCCGGCCGAATTTCACACCCGCCAGTTTCCGTGGCGCATCATGCACGCGCCGCTGGTCGGGCCCTATCTGCTGGGCCGACACAATGTCCTGGCGCGGCGCGGGGTGTATCTGTCCGTCGTCGGCCGCGACAAATTCCGGCGCGAGGCGCAGGCCGCCTATGAGGCCGTCCTGCCCGATGCCGAGACTCGCCTGTTGACCTGGGTGTGGCCTCGCTGGATTCCCCTGAATGACACGGCCCGCGCCCAGGCCCGCTTCGCCTGGCTGGAAGCGGAACTGGCGAAGTCCAAATTGCCGACGCTGATCATCTGGGGACGGGAGGACGAGGTGTTCGACGCAGCGACTTTCGCCGAACGCTTCAAACGCCTGATGCCGCATGCCGATGGGCCACACATGGTGACCGGCCGGCATTTCCTGCAGGAGGATTCCGGCCCGGAAATCGCCAGTCTGATCACAACCTTCCTCGATGGCCTCGACAAAAAGGGAGGCGCGTGATGGCTGACGTCGCGGTCGTCGCCAGGCCGGCAATCGAGGGTATGCGCCAGGCGCTGGTGCTGACGGAGGATCGGCTTGGCCACTATCCGGAATTCCGCGCTTTCTTTGTTCGGACGTTCGATCTCGACAAGGTCGGGCTGTCCGAAGCGGGCTTTGTCCGCGCACCGTCAGGGATGGCCTATGCGCTTGTCTTCGTGGGGCGGAGTGGTGAGCCGTTCCCGTCGGGGCTGGAGGTCTACGCGATCATCGATGCGCTGGAACCCCTGGACGACGGGGTGGTCGACAAGGATCTGTGGGCGATCCTTGGCTGGATGATCGGCGGTGTAGGGATGCCCTGGTCGGTGGAAGACCTTCAGGCAACGGGCCGGCTCTACCGCATCCCCGCGGCGGGATGACAGGGCGTTGATGCCGTTCCATCAAACCGGAATGATCAAGGAGATATCGAATGAGCCTGTTTGATACGCCGCTGGAGCCGGAGCGCCTGCAACGCAACAGCGATGATTTCGCTGTGGCGAGGCGGATCACAAAAAGTGGCAACGATCATCCAATACCGATGCTGAATATGAGTTGCTACACGCAGGACGCTGGCTTCCCAAACCGCGAAGTGCATCACGAGTACATCACCGGCCGGGGGCCGTTTCTGGAAGGTGCGGGCGCCACGCTCCTATGGCGGTTTCCGGTCTTCGGCCAGGCGGTTGGCAATCAGAAGATCGACGAGATCATCACCTGCTGGTACCCGCTCGAGCGGGATTTCCTGGACCTGTACGAGGCGCCGGGCGCGGCCGGCGCCCCGCTGCTTCCTGCCTCCCTGACCCAGCTTCAGGACGCATCCCGATGACGCGTACGGACGGAGCGATCCGCCACGACTGGGCGGTGGAGGAGATCGCGGCGCTGCACGAGGTGCCTCTGCTCGAATTGATCGGTCGGGCGAATGCGGTGCACCGCTACCATCACGACCCCAACAAAGTGCAAAAGGCCAGCCTGCTCTCCGTCAAGACGGGCGGTTGCCCGGAGGACTGCGCCTATTGTCCGCAATCAGCGCATCATCGGGACGTCGATCTGATGCGCCAGGACCTGATGGAGCCCGAAAGGGTCATTGCGCTCGCCGCGACCGCGAAAGCGACGGGAGTCGAACGCTTCTGCATGGGTGCAGCATGGCGGGAGGTGCGCGACGGCCCGGAATTCGATGCGGTCATCGAGATGGTCAAAGGCGTGCGCGCACTCGACATGGAAGCATGCGTCACCCTCGGTATGCTCAAGCCACATCAGGCGGACCGGCTCGCCGCGGCGGACCTAACCGCGTACAACCATAATCTCGATACCGGCCCCGAATATTATGGCCGAATCATCACGACTCGAACCTACGAGGATCGGCTGCGTACACTGATGGCGGTACGGGCCGCTGGCATCAGCTTGTGTTGCGGCGGCATCATCGGCATGGGTGAAACAGTACAGGACCGCGCCGCGATGCTGCAGCGCCTCGCGGGCTTCGACCCTCATCCCGAAAGTGTGCCGATCAACGCGCTCGTGTCTGTCGAGGGCACACCCTTGGGGAAGCGACCGCGAATCGATCCTCTGGATCTGGTACGGATGGTCGCCACGGCCCGGCTGGTAATGCCTGCATCGATCGTCCGGCTTTCGGCGGGCCGTGCTAAGCTCAACCGAGAGGCTCAGATTCTAAGTTTCGTCGCAGGGGCGAATTCCATCTTCTGCGGCGAGACACTTCTGACCACCCCCAACGCGGACAGTAGCGAGGATGCTGAACTATTCGCATCGATCGGGCAGCCGGGTTTGGCTTCCCGGTCGATTCCGGTGGGCTAGGAGTCGTCAGCGGAGACGATGGCGAGCCGCGGCGGGGGGGATCAAGGGGTCACGACGGCGCCGTGGCGGGAGACGTCGCATCGGCGAGGGCGCGCGGAGGACCGGGGGACCGCGGCAGCATTGCGCGGTCAGATCGGGAACGGAGTCGGCAATGCCTGCTGCAGAGCAGTCTGAACGGGGCCTGACCAGAGAAACTGCCGGGGTTTTGTACGACGGGTCGTGTCGTAGGACCGGCACAGTTCAGTACTGCGAAACCGATGGACAGTGATCTGTGCAGGAGGGTCGCCATAGATGGGGCTGGTAGGTGGTCTCCTCTGTAGGCATGCGCTTTGGTTGGGGCTTGGCGGCGCCGGTGGACCCGGGCCGCTGTTCGCAGGCCCTCAAGCTGCGAGATGAACGTGCGCACGGCGGCCGATGATGGCGATGGCGGCAGCGATGCGGCGGCCCGCACCGCTGACCTTGCCCCGCTGGCGGGAGCGAAACCGTGACCGGCTCCGCTCCCGGGCGGCCGGTCAGGCCGCCATCTCGAAGGCGGCCATCTCGACGGCGGCGGACTTGCGAGAAACGCTGGCAGCGGGCGTCGTCGGGGCCTCGTAGGGTTTCCAGTCCTCGCCGGTGATATCGGCGTAGGCGGTGATCGCGCCCTCGGCAGCGGCCAGCAGGGCGAACGACTGCAGCGCCATCTCGGCGGCGAACAGGCGGGCGCGCTCGGCCTTGCTCTCGAAGCCGGCCGGACCGTCGCGGTCCTCGTCGCGGTCGTCGTTGAGCAGCTTGCTGGTGAGCTCCATCGCGGCCGACTTCTTGGTGCCGTAGAACTGCGCGGCCCCGAACGCGGAACTGACGAAGGCGCCGATGATCCGTTGCAGGTGGATCTGCAGGGCCTTCTCGTTCAGCGCCGTCCCGAACGCCTTGGCGGTCGCGGCGATGTGCTCCCCGGTCGCGTCGCGGATGCCGTCGTAGTCGACGAGGTCGAGGCCGAAGGTGCGGACGAGGTTGTCGGCCAGGCCGTGATGCGGGGCGAGGCGGGCGACCAGTTCGAAGGTGATGGACTGGCGGTCCGACCGGCTGCGGGGCTGGGTGGTGGTCTTGGCGGATGTCTGGGTGGATTTCCGGGTCATGGTGTCGATCCTTTCGCTCTGCCCGGGAGGTCCCGCCGGCGTTCTGCCGGCGTCCGCCCCCTCGGGTGCGGTTTCCTGGGGCCCGGCACAGGCGCGAGCGGAAGGCCCTGAGGACGGCAGTGGTGCGGGAGCGCAGCGACCCGGTGCCGTCCGAACCGCAGGCGCTTCGCCGCAGGCGGAGCGGGGCTTGCAGCGGTCGCGTCCCCCCTGGTGGTGTAGGAGCTGTGGGTAAGTGGCCCGCCGAAGCGACCGCCAAGAGTCTGGCGTAGGCGGGCCACTTATCCACAGCGGTGGCCGCGCAGGTGGTCACCGTGGCGGC
>Ga0307373_10006956_pt1 | contig 17813 bp, 17 predicted proteins | sample OX2MG_FD_202534 | JGI IMG/M metagenome (GOLD analysis project Ga0307373, IMG submission 202534) | Soil microbial communities from Risofladan, Vaasa, Finland - OX-2 | ecosystem: Environmental > Terrestrial > Soil > Coastal area > Acid sulfate soil | place: Finland: Risofladan, Vaasa | collected... | reverse complement strand
GCAGGACAGGTACGCGAAGCTCCTCGTCACGGTGCCGGGGATATCCTATTACTCCGGCCTCCTGATATCGAGCGAGATAGCGGACATCAGTCGCTTCCCCGACCACGAGCACCTCTGCTCGTACGCGGGCCTGGTGCCGGGGATGCGGCAGTCTGCTGAGAGCAGCCACACGACGCAGAGCAAGACGAGGAGCGCGCTGCTGAACTGGATAATGATCCAGTGCACGAGGGTGCACGTGAGGAGGTGCGACTCCTCGATAACCAGGTTCTACGCAGAGCTCGCAAAACGACGAGGGGAGAAGGTGGCCATAGTAGCTGCAGCCAGGAAGCTCATGCGAGCCATGTACATCATGCTGAAGGAGGAACAAGCCTTCAGGCTGGACGGCTGATGAGGAGCTAGAGCCCGTTCGGTTCTTGCGCCATAGAGCGCGTTTATCAGGTTGGGCCACAGGCTATCGCGAAAAGCCACGATGCTCCTTCGAGAGCGAATGGGAGATTGCCCGTCCAGCATAAATATGCGGACAAGGACGACATGGGAGGATCCGGTCAGCGGGTTATCTTGGACTCGCCCTGGACCTTCGCGACCCTGTAGATCTGGTCGGCGAAGCTCTCGAGATCCCTCTCGTGCGAGACGATGATGACCTGCGGGTTCGCCATCTCGTCGAGTATCTCTCGCACCTTTCCCAGCTGCTCCTTGCTGAACCCGTCCGTCGGCTCGTCCAGTATCAGGGAGCTCGGCCCCGTCTCGGCGAACTTCTGCACCATCTGGCTGAGGGCCAGCCTGTACGCGAGGGCCACGCTCGTCCTCTCGCCCCCGCTAAGAAAGTCGATGTCCTGCTCGTATCCCTCCTGCTCGACCATCGGGGTGAAGTCCTCGTCCACCCTCGACTCCTTACCGCCGTCATCGACCAGGATTGCGAACCACTTTTGGAAGTCGTGGCCGAACTCCCTGTTTATCGAGGTCATCACGTGCCTCTCTATCGACTCCAACGTAGGGACGAAGTACTCCTCGAGCCATATCTCGCGCTCCCTCAATTGCAAGGCCTTGCTGGCCGCCTTGTCCATCCGAGCCAGTGACTCGCCGTGGCGCTTGATGGTGTCCTTCCAATTCTTGATGTCCCTCCTGAGGCTGCTTATCTCCTCCCTAATCCTCTTCAGCTCCTTCTGCGAGGCCTCGATCTTGCGCCGAAGCGGCTCCAAACCTTCTGCCTCTCTCTCGAGGACAACAATCCTCTTCTCAAGGTCCACGAGCCTGCCCCGGTTCCCTTCTAGGCTGGCGCGCACCGAGGCCAGCCTCTCCCTCTTCCCCTCGGCGTCGGTGCGGTACTCCTTGACCCTGACGACTTCCTCCCTAGCCTTCTCCGCGAGGGCGTCGTAGTCCCTTCTCCTCTCGAGGGCATCCTCCAGTTCTTGGAGGCTGACTTTGAGAGCCTCAAGGTGCTGCGAGCTGCTCCTCTTCTCGCTGGCGAGTCCGTCGATCTTTTCCGCGAAAAGCTCCGGGTCTGCGTCGCGGTCGCATATCGGACACCTCTTGTTCTCGGCTACAGACTCGTACTGGCTTATCTTGGTCTCGATGGCCACGGTGAGGGTCTTGTGCCTGAGGATGTCGTCGCCGACGCTTTTGACCGCGGCTTTCAGCTCCGCCTGCGTCTTGTCGCTGGGGGGTGCGCCGAGCTTCCTTGCCTCGAGCTGCATAGCTCTCTGCTCCAGCCTCTCGGCCTCCTCCAACAGCTCCTTTGCCTCTTCTCCGCCCTCCCTTATCTCTCGCTTGAGGTTGGCCTGCTCCGGCCTCGCGCTCGCCAGCCGCAGCTCCACCTCGTAGAGCTCCTCCCTCTCTGCCTCCAGCTGCTGCGCAGCCTTCTCCTTCTCCTCCTCGGCCCGTTCCAGCCCGACGAGGTCCTCCTCCCCGCGGCCCGCCCTCCCCTCCAGCTCCTCCACCTCCTTCCTCAGGCTCGTGATACCCCGAGAGGCGGTCTCGAACTGCCCCCTCTTTCCGCGCATCTTCACGAGCAGGTCACGCGCATTCTCCATCGCGAGCTTGTACTCCTCGACCCCGAAGGCCCTGCGGAGGATCTGGAGCCTCAGCTCGGGGCGCAGGCCGATGATCTGCTTCATCTCCTCCTGCGCTGTGTAGATGGCGTACTGGTAGATGAGGCTCCTGGACTTCGGGTCGGTGGGCTCGCGGAAGTTCAGGATCGTTAGGATTCGCTCCTTCATCTCTGAGGCCGGATAGTCCTCCTCCCCTTCCGGCCCCCTGAGCTTGCCCTCGACCTGCTGGACAGAGCCTGCCTTCCTCGCGAGGGCCCGCCGCACCCAGTAGTCCTTCCCGTTGGCCTCGAACTCCAGCTCGACGCTCCCTCTGCTCTCCCCCACCCTGAGGAGCGAAGAGGCCTTCGAGCTCCCGAGCCCGAAGAGGGCGAACTCTATCGCGATGAGTATGGTCGACTTGCCGGCGCCGATGTCGCCCTCGAAGAGCGTCCTGCCTCTGGGGAACTCGACATCCGCTTGCTTGTAGCTCCGGATGTTCTCCATCCTCAGCTTCTTGATCAGCATCAGGGTTCCTCCTCCAGAAGCTCTTTGGCGAGAATGGCCTGGGCTCCCGCGTCTGAGACTCTTTTCGCGTAGTCCTTCTTCATCTCGTTGGACTTCTGGCCCTGCCTCAGCAGCCGCAGGAGCTCCTGGGCGCGCATGGCGCCGCTCTCCCCCGTCAGCTCGGGGGCAGATAGCTTCAGTTTGGCGACATTTTCCCTGAAGAGGTTCCTCTCTATCGTTGCCGCGTCCTCACCGAGCACCTTCGCCTGCGTGAGCTCTTTCGATGTCAGGCCGTAGCGGTTCACGTAGACCCAGAGCGCGCCCCTCTCGGTCATACCGTTCCTGGCGGCGTGGAAGTCGAGCTCGGTCGTCTTGCCCCCCGCAAGCTCCCCCGCGACCCTGAGGACCACCACCCTGTCCTTGACCTCCAGGCGTCCGGCCTTCTCCTGCAACTCCTTGTTTGCTTCCATCGCGTTCTTGCCTCCCACGTCCAGGTCGAGGTAGGCTCCAAGGAAGCCCGCGACCGGCATGAACTGCATCCGCCTGAACCTGTCGTCGAACTCCACGACGTAGAACCCCCTGCGCTCGCCCCTTGCCGTTGACTCGAGGTCCCTCGCGCCGTAACCGGTAAAGAGCGGGCCGGGGAAGACGACCCTCTGGTAGCCCGGCACGTGGAACTCGCCCCGCACGTGGATGTGCCCGCCCGCGTAGTAGTCGAACCCTTTCGGGAGGTTCTCGATATCGATGGTCTCCATCTCGCTCAGGTAATCGGGCTTGAACTGGGTGATTCCGCTGTGGAAAGCGAAGACCTTGAAGCCGCCCTCCTTCTCCAGGGACTCCCTGTCCAGGATCTCGTAGTACTTGCTCTCCAGCCCCATCTTCCTAGCGGCGATTCCCGTAAGCTTCGCGCCCGTCTCCGGGTCTGTGAAGAGCTTGAGCCTGAGCCGCCCGTCCTCCATCGACGCTTGCATTATGTTGGTGAGTATCCCCGCGGTGTGGAGGATGTCGATGACCGACGTCCCCGTGGGCGTGTAGTCGTGGCTCCCATATATCGCGTAGATGGGGATTCTGGCGTCGCGCAGCTCGCGCATCTTCTTGACCGCGTCATTCACCACGCCCAGGTCGGGTATCCCGGAGTGGAATATGTCGCCCGAGATGAGGACAAAGTCGACCGCCTCCCTGACGCACATGTCCATCGCCTCCGCGAAGCACTTTCGCTCGAGCTCCCTGAGAGCGGGCTCCCTGTGCGCCCCCAGGTGGATGTCGGACATGTGGGCGAACTTGCTCAACCAGTTCTCAGGAAGCCACCGAAGGCGACGCTACTTAATTTTGTCACGCCTCGGGCTGCCCTCGATGCAGAACTTCCGGCCCATCTGACTCGGAGCTTGGACTCGCGCTCTGGATATAGATGCTTGAGCCAATCCTCTTAAATTTCTCATCGGCCGGACGACCCCAAATGGCCGGAACAGGGGTGGCTACCACGGCCGTCGTCGCAGTCGTCGTGGTCGTGCTCGTGGGCGCGGGAATCTTTGGGTACATGTTCCTCATGTCGCCGAACCAAAGTTCGAGCACCACTCAAAGTCAGCATCCGAACATACCTGCTGCCTCCACGAGCCAAGGCATCAGCTCCACGAGCCAGGGCAATCTTGAGATCAGCAACGCGGCGCTCTCCAACAACTCACTCTTGGTGACCATCCAGAACACGGGGTCACAGCCGTTGTCCATCAGCTCGTTGCTAGTCACGCGGGGGAGCGGCGGATGTCTTTCAACCACGACCACGACCTCGCAGGCAAGCCAGAATCGCAGCCGGTTCGCGCTTCCCGCTTGCTTCGCGGGGGCTGCCGCGTTCCTCGTGCAGAGCAACAGCACTCTGAGGCCGGTGGCGGCCTCGGGATTCAACTTCACCCGCTCCTTCAACTCCACGCGGAGCTTCTCGCGATCAGGAAACTTCTCCCGGACCATCTCGGGCAACTTCTCCAGGACGTTCCCGGGGAACTTCTCCGGGGGCTTCCCCGGCGGCTTCTTCGGAAACTTCTCCGGACTCGGCGGGTTCCAGCTGACAGCGGGCCAAGCGGTGACACTCGCGTATAGCGGAGCGATCGGGTCGGGGGTGACCGCCGGAAGCCAGTACACCATCACCGTGACAGGCCAGCAAGCAGACGCGCAAATTACTTTGCAAGCCTCCTAGCTCAAGGCTTGGAGCGGACCGTCTCCGCCCAAGGTCATGTTCGGCACGGCCCGGGCCGTAGTCTTCCCAACTTCTAGACAGGACTCAGCTCAGCGGCACCGTCGCAAGGGTCGAGAAGCTTGAGAGGTCGCTCAATCGCGCGGAGGATTCTATTTATGACGGCGGCTGATTCTGAAAAGCCCCTCGGACAGACAACTCAATCAGTTGAAAGGAGTCGCCCTCATCGCTCCATTATCCTGACGTTTCGAAAAGTCACCGTCGATGTGTCATCGTGATTTTGCAGGCCGACATACCCCTTCATCGTCCTGCTGCCAACGAAATCTGTCACCTCGCTCCCGTTTAGGATGACCGTGTAGGCCTGCCCTACCGCGTGGATTTCGTAGAAATTCCACTCGCCAACAGGATTGGAGGCTATCTTCGTGGGTGCTGCGAAGTCGAAGATCGCACCTGTCTTGCGAATCTGGTTGCCGTCGGGAGCTCCCACGTCGTCTATCTGGATCTCGTAGCCATTATTGACCGCAGACCAGGGGTCGTTTCCAGGGTCGGGGAACCGGACGAAGACACCGGAGTTGTCGCTGAAGTGGAGGACCTTCCAATCGACCTTGAGGATAAAGTCGCCAAATTGCTTCTTGGTGTACCACAGCAAACCCATCCCCCCGAACGACTGCAACATTCCGTCGACGACGTTGAAGCCACCTGGACCAGCCTCCTGCCAGCCGTCCAGCGTAGCGCCGTCAAAGAGAGGCGTAAAACCCGGCTCGACAGTCTGTCGCGAAGATGCCGTTTGTGCCTCATAATAGTAGTAGCCGCCCAAACCCGTCGCAGCTACCACCGCGACTACCGCCACTCCTGCCGCGACCTTTCCAATCGTAACCAGGGCTTTGCGTCGAGACATCCCTTCTCCGCTCAATTTGGAAACGCACCTACTTCCTCCCTTCCAGTCTTGGGCGGGCTGGCATATGGATGCTGACAGGCGGCCCAGCTTATAGAGCTAGCTACCCCCTGACTTTCAGACGGACTCGTCTTCTGCCGGGATGTTCGACGTGTCCGTTGCCACGAGGAACACGGCCCACGCGGGTCTTCGAGTCCAACGACGCATTATCGTCGCGAGGTTCGCCCATGAATTATGGACCGACCGGCGCTAATAACCACCACGATGATTTTTTGGCAAGCCGTTTTCGAAGTAAGCATACTGCTTCGGCTTTTGATGTCCCCACGTGTAAACCACGTGGGTAAGACACGTGTCGGCCGTAGTCCTCCTTTTGTTCTAGGCGGGATTCAGCTTAGCGGCCTACCTTGGTCATTGGTGCAGGCGCGTCGTCGACCATGTTCGGCCTTGCTCTGCACGGGTCGGCCGTTTCATCCCGTTCCCGTCGACCTCGGGATTGCTCCCTCATCGCGTTAAACGGGACGGGTCTCGTTTCTGTTCCGTTGCCAGCCGTCTCCAGCTACGTCTCTCGGCGTCGTGCATCCTGCAGTGAGGGAGGAACTTCCCCAGGAGATCCCCGTGGCCCACCCGCCGACTCGCGTCCTGGTTGCCATACTACATAGACGAATAAACATGTCGCGCGAAGCCTTGAATCGACATCACAGGTTACCGGGACATCTGCGCTTAGTAGATACATTGGGGGCTTGCGCAGAATCTCATCGTGGGGCCGAGTTGCGGCGGATGCCCCCGTTTGGCGTGGCCGTATTCCAAGGGAGATATAGGACCTCCAACGGGTTCGAGTCCCGTCCAGGATTCGGCCTTAAACCTTCGTAGCAGAGCCGGATATATTCACCGTGACTATGTGTATCTGGTGAGACAACGGACACGTACTCGATCTCGAGTTCAAATCCCGGCTGGGTCATGGCCTCTGGAGTCGAATCTAGCTGTATTTTTGTCGCGGGCCCGACAGAATCCGCTGCAAAATTGCGACTGGAAATGGTTCTTTTTGGCGCGTTCGAAACAGCAGAATTTTATTCTACCCGTCACCTCTTCAACTCTCGAAGAGCCGATGGCAGCCAACGGGTCAGGAACTGGGCGCCTTCGCGTTGCGCCTACTGTCGCGGCCATCATGGTCGCGGCGATCGTGATATCTGGCGCCGTAGCAATAGTTGTCCCCTCTCTCAAGACAACCACCACCGTAACCGAGACCTCCAATGAGACGACGATTGTCTCTATGAACGGAACGACGAGTAGCGTTTATGTCGACGGCGGCCCATTTATGTTCTTGACTGCCTCAGGTAGCTGCACGGCAGACGGAGCTTACGTTCCTTGCTTGGGAGGAGCTGCCTACGTGTTCACCTGTAACGGTATACAGAACCTTCTCGCGGGCCCACCGCCTGGGTCTCAGGAATGCATCCAGAAGGTGACCAGCACGATGTCGCCGTACCCTAGCGCCGACGTGACCATTACAATCTTGGCCTTCACTCAGGTTAGGGGCCTGCCGTCTTGGACGAACTGCGAGTGGAGTGTGGCAGGAACGCCGGAGACGGGCAATGATGCATACTGCATTCCTGTCGATTCATCAACTTCTTCAGGCTCTGTTTCATTCATCGTGGGCGAACCAGCAGGTCCGCCGCCGTAAAGGGCTCGGCAACGTCTCATCTGGCAAGGAACTCTGAGTCTTCGCGTCCCTCCCGAACGAGCTCTCTTCGGGATTAAGCGTTTCTCTCTGGATTCCGTAAAGGGCTAACTGCACGAACCCATCTCCAAACCTTTGCGAGGTCCCGTCTAGTCTCGGAAGGCAGTCCGCACCTCGGTGTTGCGGAGCTGTGGGAAGAAGCTCTTCTCGATTTCCTTGACCTCGGTCTCTGACCCCGCCCTTGCGTACTCCTCCAGCGGGTCGTGATTGAGCGTCTCAAACGTGGGGCCCCATTTGTAGATGTTGAGGAACGACCTGGCATCTTCCTGCTCGCCTAGTATGAACAGGGTCGCCGCGACCGCCTCCACCGAGCTGAGGATGCCCAGCCTCGAGTAGTTGGTCGGGTTCGCCGCGAGGAGCGCAGGCAGCTGCCTGTGCTTTCCACCTATCTTCCTGAAGAAGACCTCCTCGGCGAGGTTCCAAGAGCAGTCAATGGCGAGTATGGACTTGCAGGCCGAGTCGGCGGGGGTGAGCAGCTGGCCGGCAAAGGGGTTGAGGACGATCGTCGTGTTGGACGCGTGGAACTTCCTCGTGACCTCGGTCGCCAGCCCCATGTGTGCCATCTTCTTGGCGGTGCACTTGGCGGGGTCGTCCTGGCCGTAGTCGATGACGAAGACGTTCATTTTAGCAATATGGCCTTCTGTTGAAGAGGGTCGATGAAACCTGGGGCTAATATATCCTCAGGAAGATCGGACGGACTCTTGCGAGGGAGCGTCTACTGGCCCGGCTATGGAGCGCTGAGGAAGTTGATTGAGCTTCCCCAGTTCGCGAACGGGGCCCTTGTCCCGCCGCAGGTGGGGTCAGCAAGGAAGGCCGAGTCTCCGCAGTTCGGCGACTGGATGTACTCGGTCGCGAAGTAGACGCCGCCGTGTCCCTTCCCGGGGATGAAGACCGCTTGACTGTAATCGCCCCACCGCGGCCTTGTATTCTGAACCGGAGGATAGCCCACGTATTCTGAGAAGCCGTCCTGCGGGGACTTGCCAAGGTCAACGACATGAATGACGCCGCCAGTCAGTCCGGAGGAGGACGATGCCAAAATCCCGAAAGCCGTGCTCGGGTAGAAACCTCCGCTGTCCGCGCCTGTCGGGCCGCCGTTGCCCGACAGCGTGAAGGCCATCAAGGCGCCGTTGCTGTCGGTGGCGGCAACCGACGGGAACTCGAGGTCTTCATGGCTCGCAGCGACGTGGCCTTGGCTTGAGATTCTGAAAAAGCTTGCTTGACCCAGACTATAGGTGCCTATCGCCCAAAACGCTACGCCCACATGAATCTCACTCGGGCCCTGGCTGAAAATCTGGTTTACTAGAGTGCTCACGGAAGTCCAGAGCTGGCCTTGCGAGTATGACGCCTCGGTCACCCCGTCGCCGTTCGTCGCAATCCCTGATTCTGGGCATGGGGACGTCAGTCCCGCCCCGCCTATCAAAGCGCAGTTATCGCCGAGCGGGGTCGGACCTGCCTTTTGTGGAGCGAGGCCGCAGAAGCCGCCCTGGCTGGCCGGACACGCGGCTCCTTCATCCATGTAAGTCGTCTGCCCGGTGAGAAGCTGCCCGCCGAACGAGATGCCGGCGCAGGTGCCGCAACCATGGCTGTTCAGGCTCGACAAGCCCGTCCAGTCGAAGGCGGCGATGCGGTCGTCACCCGCGCCCAGGAAGTCTAGCGAGCCGACCATCAACCCGGTGCCGCCGTTATTGTTGTCGTACTGAGAAGGATCCGGCGTCTGGGCCGGGATTACTTGATACCAACAAACGAAGCCTGCGTAGGTCCCGCTGAAGCAGCTGGCGGCCGCCGGCTGGAAGGGCGCGTTGGCGGGTATCGGGTAAAGGTTCGTGGCCGTGCCCATGTTCTCATAGGCGACGTTGAAGAATGGACTGCTTACGGGAAGCCCCAGTTCGAGGGCGGTCTTGGTGAAGGCGAGCTCTTGTGCGCCGTTGAACCCCGCACAGCCAAAGGCAGGGCACGCGGGAAATGTCGAGGAGTTCAGGTTGAATTCGTCATAAAACATCAGGAAGGCGTCTTTTGTGGTCGCGGTCTTGGCGAAGTCGTTGAGCAGGTAGCCCTTTCCTGGATCATTGTTCGCCGCGTTCGGATTGAAGAAGTAGACGTTGTAGGCGCCCATTGGGTTGCTGGTCGCGCTCACAGCGATTCCCTCCAAGCAGCTGTCCAGGACACCCGCAAAGCAGCCTGCGAAGGGGCCTCCGGATGTCTCGTTGTTGGTCGACACCATCTGCGTGACGAACCAGTGTCCACCGTTGCCATAATCGTACTGGCACATTATGTCCCCTCCGCTGCTCCAGCCCTTCGTCGTGAGGCCCATCAGGGTGTCAAGCGACACGACTCCCGACGCCGGAGTAAGGTACGAACTGTAGACTTGCAATTCCCCTTGGTTCAGCGCCTCCATCACGTAGCCGTTCCCGGCACACAGTCCCTGGTCGGGGGGTTCGACGGTGAACGGCTGGCTGTCAACCGCGTTGAGTGCGAACGGATTTGTCAGAAGTTGAGACCCGTGGCCGGCACCGAGGCTGACTGTATCGCAGCCAGAGCCGGACGGGCAGTTCACCGTCGGCGGGACGCTTGGGGAGGAACTGGCGCCTGTCGAGACGCTCGTGGAGACCCCGCCTGGATTCGCGCTAACTTCCGGTTTGGGGTTGTGATAGGGTACGGAGGTTGGGGCGCTCGAAGCCGGCTGGTCCGTCGACAGCGTGGTCGACACGCTACTGAAAGGATACACCCTGGTCGGCCCGCTTGGAAGCAGGACGCTGCTCGCGGGGCCCACCGAAGTTGGTGCCTGTGGAGAAAACGGCGATTGTGCGCTCTGAGCGGACTGTGCCGCGGCAATCGGAAACATAGCTCCGCTCGAAAGAAGGAGTGAAGTCAGGAAGATCGTTGAAATGGAAGCCTTCGACAGCTTCAATCTCTCGCCCGCTTTTACACGGGATGTATTATTTAAGAATGCTACTCCGGAGCTATTAAGGTTCTGTTCAACGAGCGGCTCGCGTTCTCCCCTGTTAAGCGTCGGCTCGCGGCGCAACTTGATAAGAAGCGGGTCGCTGCCGTCCGATGTGCTCGCCCTCGGCAATTCTACTTCGGTTCCCGCGTCACCAACCGACTGGAGTTTCTGGCTTCTGATAGCGGAGATACTCGTCGCCCTCGGTATCTTTTTGGAGGTCTTGCTCGTTTTTTTATGGACAGGCGCGACCGCAAAGAGAAGGAACGTAGCAAGCCGATTCTAGAAGTTAAACTGAAAGACGTGACTGAACTTACCAAGATTTTCCCCAAGGGTCTAGGAGATTTCAGGGATGTCAAGACTCAAGTTCTTATGGTGAAGGCGACTCGTTCCTCAATCAAGGGATTATCTGTCCAGCTATGGGCTGATGAGGAAGGCCCGCTTAATCTCGGATGGATGAAGCCTCATCCCGAAATCAAAGCCCCACAGATTATCTTCTCGGATAAGGGTGAGACATACGTCCCCGGCCAGATAACCCTCTCTTATGTTGAGAAGGACTTCGACCTAGCAGAAGATGAAGAGGTTCCACTCTATCTTTGGACGGCCCGAAGGAAAGCTCCGGGTGTTGAAGAGACGGTTTCGTTGAATACGATTGGGGACGCTATCGTGGGTTTCAGTGTCCCTCAGAGTAACACTAGTATGGAGATTCGGTTCATCGGGGACAATTACATTGACAAGGAACGGAGACCATTCACGCTGATTTTGGATTCGTGGGATTCTCTTCGAATGATTGAAGGGATTAGTGAGTCTCTTTCACCTTGAAGTATTCTCCCAACACCGACCTTATCGCCTCGGGGATAGTCTCCAGCTTTCTCGCCTTCCGCTCTTGCTCAAGAGCCTTCACCATCTCCTCAGACACAGATACCATTATCTTCTTGCCCATACTCGACTCATTACCATTAGCTACCGTACGCAACCCTAATATAGCTTATGGTAGATACCGTATGGTAGCGAAAGCAACATGGCAACCGTTCAAGAACTTGAGGCTCGCAAGGTGAGAGGCCAAGCAATCGCACAGGTAGAGTCGAACGTCCGAAGGATAGACGAGACAGAATACAAGGTCAAGTCTCAATCCGGTCATGGGGAATACCAAGTCATTTCTACCGAAGCGGGTTGGTTCTGCTCATGCCCCGACGCGCTGACCCGCGTCCTCAAGTGCAAGCACATCTTCGCGGTCGAACTCTCGTTAGAGCTTAGGCGACGGATAGAGAACTCGACGCGGGTCGTGCCTCTGGACTTCCAGTCGTGCCTGTCGTGCGGGTCAGAGAAGATAATCAAGCACGGGGTTCGCAAGAACAAGAACTCACAGATTCAGAGATATGAATGCAACCAGTGCGGGAAGTGGTTCGTGAAGAACCTCGGCTTCGAGAGGATGGCCGCTTCACCACAGGCGATTACCTCAGCGATGCAACTATACTTCACTGGCGAGTCTCTTAGGAACGTCCAGAAGTTCCTCCGCTTGCAAGGCGTGAACGTCTCTCATGTGACCGTCCTGAACTGGATTAAGAAGTATGTCGGCCTGATGGAGACGTATCTTCAAGACTTCACCCCAAAGGTCGGCGACACATGGAGGACGGACGAGATGTATGTGAAATTCTCAGGCAACATGAAGTATCTCTTTGCGATGATGGACGACGAGACCAGATTCAGGATTTCGCAGATGGTCGCAGACCACAAAGGAACGAGCGACGTAAGGCCGATGTTCAGAGAGTCGAAAGAGGTCGCAGAGAAGATGCCCAAGACCTTCATCAGCGACGGGGCGAACAACTTCCACGACGCTTACCGCAAGGAGTTCACGGACACCTACGGGGAGAAGCCGAGCGCAGTCCATGTCAGACACATCCGCATGGCGGGAGACATGAACAACAACAAGATGGAGCGACAGAACGGCGAGGTCCGCGACAGGGAGAAGACGATGCGCGGTTTGAAGAATCCTGACTCGCCCATACTGAAGGGCTACCAGATATTCCACAACTACATCAGAGAGCACGAAGGATTGAAGGGCAAGACTCCCGCCGAAGCCGCAGGAATCACGATTGAAGGTTCAAACAAGTGGCTCACGATAATCCAGAACGCGGCTCACGAGCCGAGCCTTAACACCACGGAGACGAGCCGCTAGTTGAACAGAACCGCTATTAATTCGACAGGTTCTCTCAAGGGGCTTCCGTCGGGTTATCCGCACATAATGCTATACAGATACCCGATTACGGCCGCGGTGCGAGGCGAATCTAGACGGAGACCTTGTACGCGAGATATGCTAGGAAGAATCCGAGAAACTCGAATGCCGCGCCAGAGAGCACGACTCCGACGCTGATGACCTCGGGCTTGCCACCGAGGTACATGAAGAATCCCAGAAACATCAAGACCATGCCTGCATTGAGCGATATCATGGACTCGTAAGGTCGGCTCATCAATCTGGCAGGCACCTCAGACCAGAGGCGGGCGTATCCGATGCATTATCTGTTGCTGATTGCCTAGAAACATCCAAAGCAAATTAACCAACCGCCACCTCCGAAGCCCCATGAGTCAGGAAAGATGGACCGAGGTCGACCGGTACATCACCGAAAAGCTCCTCCGTCCCGACCGGGCGCTGGATGCAGCTCTGCGGTCGACCGCCAAGGCAGGGCTGCCGCCGATCAACGTCTCGCCGCCTCAGGGCATGTTGCTGATGCTGCTCGCGCGCGCGCAGGGTGCGCGGCGGATTCTTGAGATCGGCACGCTCGGAGGCTACAGCACCATCTGGCTTGCCAGGGCTCTCCCCGCTGGTGGCGTCCTCACGACGCTCGAGCTCGACCCGAAGCACGCCAGAGTAGCCGCGGCGAACATCAGGAGGGCCGGGCTGTCGCACGTCGTCGAGGTCCGCCAGGGACCAGCGCTCGAGACACTGCCAATGCTCGAGGCGGAGAGAAAGGGCCCGTTCGACCTCTTCTTCATCGACGCCGACAAGCCGAGCAATCCGGACTACTTCGCCTGGGCCCTGAAGCTCTCGCGCCCGGGGAGCCTGATAATCGTGGACAACGTCATACGCGACGGGGCGGTGGTCGACGGGAGGAGCCGTGACCCGGATGTAAGGGGCGTGCGGAGGCTCAACGACATGATTGCGGCGGAGCCGCGGGTGATAGCGACCGAGATACAGACGGTGGGTAGCAAGGGCTACGATGGGTTCGCGATAGCGTTGGTTGGTCGTCCCCGCTCGCGAAGGAAAAAGAAGTAGAGCGCTTCACCCGGCGCTTTCAAGGCATATCTACAAGGGAGGCCGCAAGTCCGGCAGAATGAGCCAGGCTTGAGCACCGTCTCCACGCATACAAAGCAGGACGTCGACATGTGTCCCTCGGGCGTCTGCGGGAAATGCGGTTGCAGGTGTCCCTGCTCCTGTTCCTGTTGTCGGAGGGGCTGCTGCTCGAATCGAGCGTAGAGGCGGCCCCCGAAAGGAAAGCATATCGGGATGGGTTTAGGAGATTGGCGATGGAGAGTAGGCGTTGAGGAAGATCGAGCTGCCCTCAGAGGAGCTGGCAGAGGAACTTCAAAGGCACTTGCAGGATAGGAGGTTCACGGGCGCAACCTACGACGAGACGCGAAGGGCCATCCAATTTCCAGACAGCATGAGTCCGTCGCAGTGGTCGAGCCTCAGAGACACGGTCGAGAAGTGGGCGAAAGGAAGGCAAATGGAAGTGGTGGAATCGCTGGAACTCCAGCCCAGACCAGAGGCGACACAGGAAAAAGCGAAGCCGAACGAGCCAGAGGCGGAAGCGAAGAAAAAGCTGGAAGGCCTCACGCCTAAAGAGGCGGAGGAACGCTACAACCATCTGCTAGGCAAGTCGGTCAGCGAACTGACGGACGCCGAATTCGAAGAGAGACTCGCGTTAGCCCAAAGAACATCGGGAAAGGCCAAGGGTCCAAACTAGTGAAAATCTCCGGCCGCCTGGTCTCCTAGGATATCTTCACGCAAATGCACGGGACGGCTAGCGGAAGGATGGCAGAATTCTATTTAACCAAAGCCACCTCCAGGTTGGAACTGGGTATGCGCGCAGACGCTGAGCCTTAGAGTTTGGTGCTACGGTGAAAGTCGGGAGAGCGATAAGGGCCGGAGCTGTGGTATCCCAATCCGCAAAGATCGTCTCCTCGAGGCCGCTCATCATGCTGCCCCAGCTGATACTCTCGGTTGTCACCCTCATCACCGACCTCTTGAACTCCTCGTCACCCCTAAGTCCTCTGAGAGTGGTCATCGCCATAGTTTCGGGCGTGCTCTCCTTGATAGTTAGCGCAGCCTACCCGTCCATGGTCAAAGCCGTAATCGAGGGCGGCGAGTCTTCCGTGGCCGAATCGCTCGGAAAAGCGGCTCACAGGTTCTGGACCCTGCTTGCCGCAGCCATCTTGGTCGCTCTGATCGTCGGCTTAGGGCTGATCGCCCTCGTCGTCCCGGGAGTAATCCTAGCGACCTGGTATGCATACACCGTCCCCGCGATCATGCTTGAAGGCAAAGGAGCATTGCAAGGGATGGCTGCGAGCAAGGCCTTCGGCCGCGACAAGAAGGGGGATACGTTTCTCATATTCGTGGCAATAGTATTTGCCGGTCTGGTCCTTCTCGTCGTGCGAACCATATTCTCACTGGCGTCGCCCGTGCTCGGGGATCTCGTATACGCGGTCCTGTATGTGCCATTTGGGGCGTGGGCGTCGGTGATTTTCTCCTACACCTATCTTACTTGCGGCCCGTCATCCGTCCCGACGACGGAAGCAGCGGGGTATGGGCTGGCGCCTCCTGGCCCGCCGCAGCCACTGGCCCAGGCCAACGCCTCCGTTGGCATGCCAGCCAACTTCTGTCAATTTTGCGGTTCTCGCATTGCAGCGGGCTCGAAGTTCTGCGGTGCCTGTGGGAAACCGGTAGGATGATAGTCTCCGGTGAAGCCGCGGGCTGTGGCGGTCCGCCCTTCACGTGTAACTAGCGAAATCGTAACCGCGTCACGAAAGGAGGCAGCCCATGGGTTTCATCCCTCCCCGGCAATCCCAGTTGGGTCGCCTTCCACTCCAACACAGACGAACTCTATGTGACGATCGGACAGCAGCTGTTGGGCTTCCCCGTCGCGGCCAGCACCGGGGGTTAGAGGGCGCTCTGTTCGGGTCCGGGCAGAACCGGCCCCGCATAGGGTTCGGCCGCCCCACCCTCATGCGACTTTCAATCGTCTACCTGAGGCGCAATGAACCCTTCAGCAAGCCTGGTTACAGCGAAGAGCCCAACGCCTGCATGGCCAGTTTCACGAGTCGAAGTTCCTTCTGCGTTTTCCGAAGGAGGCTGTAGGAGTCCTTCTCCTTGGCCGCCTTCACGCTGTCTTGAGCGCGAAATGAAGTCTTTTATACCGAGTGCGACCAAATGGCGCTGAACAAGCATGCCAATGGCTTTCGTTCTCATCAACGCTGATTTGGGGGCAGAGGAGGAGCTGCTGAAGTCGCTCAGAGGATTAGAATTCGTGCGCGACGTCTACGTTGTGTATGGCGTCTACGACATCATAGCTAGGGTCGAGGCCGACACGATGGAGAAGGTCAAGGAGACCATCACGTGGAAGATCCGCAGGCTCGACCGCGTCAGGAGCACCCTGACGATGATTGTCGTCGAGGGCTAGTCACTTTACCGTGAAGTGTATCACCTCGGCCTGTCCCCACATGGAAGAGACGGCCAGGGTGTAGACCCCGGGAACGAAGGCAATCTGACCGAGCGGAGCCACCTCCGGATACCCGAACGTGGAGCCGTCGCCGCCGTTGGGGTCTGGTGCCGAATAGACCGAATCGATTAGTGGATTGATTCGAGCATAGGTCGCGTTCCAGTATCCCATTACGGAAAAGTCTGATTCGAGCCGGTATGATGTGGACAGTTGCGTGCCTGGATATGGAGAGCAGGCGCCTGTGCAGCTCTCCGCCGTCACGTTCACCCTGTCGCTGTCAGCTCCGAAGTTGAACTGCGTCGCGATTTGGACTCCCGAGCAGGAGGGCGCACCGATGATGTAATCGGGGTCAGCCGCCGGGAGGCTGTCCGCGGTGTAGCTACCCTTGACGACAATGAACTGGAGGGGAAAGGGTCCCAAGCAATCCGGTGGCCACGTGGAGATGGGGAAGCCTCCGAACTGATACGCGCCCATGGGACCGACCCGAAGCACGGGGGTGCTGACGTTGTTCGCATCGGGCAGGGTGTTGACCAAATCGACAAAGATTTTTAGACTCTGTCCGACCGAGAGCGTCGTGGAATTCACGCCGACTATCAACTGAAGGCAGTTCGGGTAGCCGCCTGTGCCGTTCAGGACCACCGCCGATGCCTGACAGGCCGGCGTCTCTGTGGACAACGATTCTGTCGAGCTGACGGTCTGCAAGGGCAAGCTGACCAGAGCCAAGACGCCGATCATGACGAGCGCCATCACGCTGTAGAACCCCGCCTCTTTCCGCCTCAAGAGAATTCGCCCTTCGCTTTGCAGGCTCGGGGTCGTTTATTGCTTGCCGTGGCCAAGGCTCGACCGCGTCAGGAGCACCCTGACGATGGTAGTCGTCGAAGGCTAGTCTCACAACAAGCCCTAGGCGGTCTCACCTCAGCTGCGTTGCACGGTAAAGGGGAGAAGGACGACGTTTCCCCATTCATCCTGTGCCAGCACGGTGTAAATCCCCGGAGGGAACTGATGGAAGGCTGCGGTGTTTCCCGACCCTGTCCAGTAGCCGGTCACGGAATAGCTCGCAGAAACCAAGAAGCTGCCCTCCTGGCCCGTCGAGTAGAAGCGGGAGGCGTTATCACCAAGCGGGGCGAAGAGGAGGTATGGCATCGGAGCCGTCATGGTCGGACACGGATAGAGCACTCCTGTGTCGTACACCGTCAACGCGCTGGCGGAGGTGTAGTTGCTAGTATCGTAGTGTCCACGCATGACCGCGTATTCAATGGGAAATTGGTAGTAGTTTCCGCAGGGCTCGCTGTCAGTATTGGGATAAGGCCAGTCATTGGCCGTGGTCACGTTGTTCACCTTGTCCAGAAGGTTGGTCTCATTTGTAGATATGGACAGGGCGCCGGTCGCATTTGTTGAGATCTGGAGATAGAGCTTCAGCCCCGGCGGCGTACCTTGAGCTGAAGCCAAAGAGGTGGATTTCCGAATCGATGAGGTCGGCCCTGCGCCGCCGGAAGTCGAAGCGCCGCCGCTCGTCGAGGTCGCGCTTGTCCCGCTCTGGCTGATTCGCAGGTAGACGGCTCCGATGAGGCTGGCTCCGATCACCACCAGGAGGACCACGGACGCGGCGAGCCTGGCACGGCTCCGGGGCTCCTGGTTCTCCATGCTGGCAAGACTTCGCCGGTTTTTGGCCTGGTTTCTCATTAATAGTTTTGTCCGAACTCAGTTGATGGGATTGTGCCGAGATGGGAATGTACCCGCATCACCTCCTTCCCTCCCGTCTCGGTCGGCTATCCTCCGAACGAGGCGAGGACGATCGTGTGGAACGCG